>Ga0310811_10000915_pt1 | contig 37975 bp, 92 predicted proteins | sample YCmetagenome_FD_207642 | JGI IMG/M metagenome (GOLD analysis project Ga0310811, IMG submission 207642) | Soil microbial communities from experimental microcosm in Duke University, North Carolina, United States - YC | ecosystem: Engineered > Artificial ecosystem > Soil microcosm > Unclassified ... | reverse complement strand
GTGGTTACTTGGGCATATATGCTTGAAGATAGAATGTTTGGCTATGTTGAATACTTAGATGTTTATGATAATATGCAACTTCTTGCCAGCCCAGGCGGAAAGAGTGTTTATGGTAAAACGAAGCTTAGTAATTTTTCTCATGCAACTCTTGTAGAAGCAAAACGGTTAGTTGAGCAAGAATATGACGGCATGTTCTTATCGTGTGGAAGACCATAATGAGTGACTATACCAAATCTCTAGAAGAGCAGAACGAGCAGCTTAAACAGTTGCTTTCGGTTGAGCAGGAAAAGAACGACAGTCTTAGTATGCTTGCCAGTCTTATAAAACCACGTTGGTATCGGATGGTTGTGCCAACGCGATATGATGAAACAGATGCACGATGTGGGTATTATTACGTCTACAGTGGAAAGCTCTCAGAGTATGCGAGAATAACATGGAACTCTGGTTTTGAAAGATGGTGTACATCATGGAACTGTAATATCGGACCTTCCGATAATTGCCTTCATGTAGATGAAAAAGAAGCTAAAGAATTCGTAGAAAAGAAATTCGCATATGTAGTAGAAAGAAGTAAAAATGAACCCGAGCCAGAGGGTGAACCTAATGTCTGATTATGTCAAATCTCTAGAGGAACAGCTTGAACACATGCAAGCCAAAATGGCAGTACAAGAAGCACAACTTCTTGAACAAGCTCAGTATGTACCACGCTGGGTGACTACTGGTCCAGCCGAGCATCTTTATATTACTGATACTGTTTTGTTTGCTCGCATTAAGGGATTTGTCGAATGTGGAATACAAAAATGGCATATTGCATTTTTTGACGCAGCAAGAGAATCTACAAATGCAAAAAATAATAACAGAGCTTGTTCAATGAAAGGAACAGAAAAACAAGCTAAAGAACTTGCAGAACAGGTTATATGGAAAGAAAGCCGTTATGACAAACTCGATGAGGCGAGGCGCCGCCGTTATGATCTCTGATTATACAAAGCAGCTTGAAAATCGTGTAGAAGAGCTTCAACAGCAGCTTTTTGAGGCGTTAGTCCTTCAACATAAGTTTTCTCCATTTTGGTATCCCGAAGATAAACCAGATGGCGCAGCTTATTATGGCTGGAGAAAATATGGAAGATTTCACATAATTGGTTCCGTGAAAATGAAATCTAACAACTCGTGGCTAGCCGAAGCGGAAAGCACATGGTTAGGCTTTCATGATAGTATCGAAAAGGGAAAATCGGCTGTAGAGAATCACTATTCGAACCTTGGCGATCCGACCAAGGTTTATCCAAGAGAATAAACGGTTACAATTTTTCTCTTGCTTTTAAATCCTGGCGGATATACTCATAGCATGACCGACTACGCAGCATCACTGGAAGTCACTGTCGAAGAGCTACAGGCGAAGCTCGCCAGCAGTGTGTCACTCACTTGGGAGCAGGATCCCAAGCATAAGCAGACGATCCTGTTGATGACAGGTCCCAATACGTGGATCGCCAAGTTGAAGTACCGTAAGTTTGGTTCTGACCGTTATCGCTGGACCGGCAAGGTCGCAGTCAACTTCCAATACCTTACGGTCTATTCAACCACCAAGGAAGACGCCATCAAGCAGATCGAGGATGCACTTAGGGCATGACCGATTACGTCAAGCAGCTTGAACAGCAGAATGAGCAGCTTCAACAGAGGCTAGCAACAGCAGAATTATGGGAACCGGTGTGGGTACAAATGCCTCACGATCCTAAATATGTTTCGGAAGAATGGGCATTTACCAATGGATTATATATTCACGGTAGGATCAAGCGCGACAAAGGCTCTGGCAAGTTTTTAGCGTATATGCTCAGTAACAACCAATCAACTTGGCAGACCAACAGCATAGAAGAAGCCAAAATGGAAATCATGAAGGGGCTTGCTGCTAAGCGTGTGAAGCGCGATGCTTCATTGCGCGATTGCGTTCATACTTACGGAAATCATCGTGACAATGGATGACTACATTAAGCAGCTTGAGAAGCGCAACGAAGAGTTGGAGGAACTTCTGATAATGTCAGAAACCGACAATGCGTTGTGCAAGTGGCTACTTCCCAAGTGGCGCGAATACGTCGGCAGGCGCGGGACGGAATATGAGTATACCGTTGTAAACATCAATCGGGGGCGCGGAGCAGATGTCGAGATTATTGCCCGCGTCTATCAGACCAATGGTGTAAATCCAGATAGGATTTGGTGTGCCAGCATCGAGGCGATGGACGGCTTGAACCGCTTTGTTGAGTTCTTCTCAACTGACGAGATAGCCAAACAGGAGGTCGAAGCCAGAGTCATGAAGAAGCTACGCGAGGTAGTCCGTGGCTAAAGATGCCTACATCACGCAACTTGAAAAGCAGAATGAAGAGCTTCAACATAAGCTTGCTGATGTTGAAAGTGAACGTGATTATATGCAGGAGCAACGCGATGATGCTATTGGCAAGTTCAGCCATGCCCTTACCGATATCGCTCATCTGAAAAAGAAAATACAACATCTATTGGCGGAAAGAGTCAGCGACGGATTTACCGATGACTTCGATTGGAAAAACGATGGTCGTTGATTACGTCACGTCTCTGGAAGAACAAGCAGAAGAGTTGACCAAGAAGCTCGCGGCTCTTGAGCAATACCATGCGTGGCGCGATCAGCGCCTCTATCAACGGTTGCATTACTTCTATGAGTTCTATGTCACCATCAGACCATCAAATGGTATTCTACAGACAGATTCGTGGACCATATCCAAAGAACTTGTGCGCAGCATATGGAATTCTATAAAAGAGGACCCAATAAGTATTACAGCACATCCGGCATTCGCAATGTTGCGTAGAAGAAGAATCAAAAGCTATACCATAGAGATGCAGGCTTTTCGTTATATATTCCCAAATTCTCGGGGAGCCGTTCGCAACTACACCAAGCGTGTTGTTGACGTTGATTTTTAGTGTGGCAGCATCAGCCCGCGAACCACTTGTTCTACATGCCGCTTAGCCGACTCAACCTCGGAGAACGACACTTCGCCATACGTATCGGGCGACCTCAAGTCGCAATCAACAATGGCTTTGTGCATAATCGCACCGTTTCCCATCTTCTCTTGTTTTATCATTCCGTAGGTACGCACAGCCGAAGCAAATACATATTCAATAGTAAAGCTAAAGCTATCTTTTACGGGCATCTTCGCATATGTCCACTTCGGTGCCCATATCTCTAAATCAGTCTCAGCATCGCCAAGTCTCTTTTGAAGTTCCTCGACTCGCGCCTCTAGTTCCTTTATGTAGTCTTTGGACATAGCCTTCTTTTCAAGAGAGTCCAGCCGCGATCATTAGTCTTGCGTGGAATCTCAATCTTGCACCCGGCACAGATCATGGCTTGATGACAATGCGGACATATTGGCGGGTCAAGCATGGTGCGACCAAAACCAAGGTGAGCATTGAAGCGGCAATCCAGACACACGAAGTTACGCCCTGGTCGTGGCATGCCACCATCATCGGGATATGGGTACTCGTAGTTTGGAACCCGCGTCACTTTACGCTTAGGTTGCTTCCAACGGAACCTCGGCTTCTGAATCATTCCTCAAGTCCCAATGCTCGCCTCTCGACATCCGACAGCTTGGCAAGAGCTTCGCGCTTGACCTTCGCCAGCTTCTCCTTGCTGGGATGCGCCTTGTCGTACTCTTCCAGCGACTCGTAGATGCGCGGAAGCTTGGTGGTCCTCTCGCGGATATCGTACTGGCTACCCGTGGTTCCCATGACGCCGAAGGGCTGGTAGCGATAGCTCTTTACGAACTCAAGAGCATCCGGCTTCTTCCAAAAGAAGATTCCGGTTGTCACAGATCCGCCTCGTCCTTCCGTTTGGTCAGTGTTTTGAGTGATTTCGTAGTAGGTGGTTTTGTCCATATGATTATTCCTGCTTCCACCATACCAAGAATCACGCTATTTGCAACCACAAAGTCATGCCCAGGAACTCCTTGCTTATTTTTAGAAGACTGGTAGACTCGGATATGGACTATGTTAGGCAACTGGAAGCTCAGAACGAGCAGCTTTTACAGCGACTTGCTGAGGCTGAAAAAACAAACATTGACCGGCAAAGCGACGTTAGCCGGCGCCTTCCGAAATGGTTTTGTAAAGGCGATGGCTACACAAGTTTCTACTATGGCTGGGATTGCCGAAACATTGCGCATGTCCAGTTAACGGGCGATAAAAAAACTCCGTGGCACATATGGATAGCTGGAGACAATCCCGCTGTCGTCGATGCTATGCGCAAAGCTAAGACGCTTGAACTCGCCAAAGAGATTGTTGAGTACATATTTTCAAACGCGGCTGTACAAAAATGAGCACGCCAAACAACTACGTTCAACAGTTGGAAGCTCAGAATGAGGAACTTCAACAGAAGCTTGCTGAATCGGACAAGACGCTCGACGTGCATATAAAAGTTGTTAGTTTCTTGACACCTGTGTGGATGCCGTACAAGTCATACGGAGGTACCGATCAAGCACATCCCGATCCATTGGAAGGCGAATACTATCTGTATAGAACACCAGTTTCTCATGTTGCAAAAGTATATTGGTCAACAGACAAGAAAAAGTGGTTCCTGAATATGTATAACTACGAGATCATTGATGGGCTTTCGTTTGAGCATCTTAATCAAGCCATAAACTACGTAGAGAAATGTTACACCACAACCATACAGAAACTTGATAAGGTATGAGCCAAGATACGCCACAGTATGTTCATGGATTAGAGAATCAAATCGAGCAGCTTCAACAGAAGCTTGCCGAGGCAGAACGCTGGCAAGCATGGAAGGACGAGAGGCAGCGAACCCGGTTGCAATACATCTATTCCTATGTTGTGAGATCATCAAACATCCGTTTCCAAAAGAGGAGCCGGGAATTCTGAGTAATCTGGTTGCGCCACAACAACTAGCTCTCCATGGCGCCATCATGGATAGAAACTTTGACCATCATCGCAAAGAGTTCCCGCGTATAGGATCCATTTTCATCGAAGTCATTGCTTGTGGTGGTCGCGATGGACGACCCTATATGTCGCAACACATTTATCTATACAAGAAGGTATGAAGTACCAGAAGCCAGTTTGCTTCTACGGAGCCCTGCGCATCTGGTGGCGTACTGGTGGAAGGCTCATGTTCAAGTACGTCCCACAGCTACGCAAGCCGCACTTCTATATCGAAACACAACACCACATGATCCATTACGTATTCAATAGTAAGACCAGACAGAAGTTTTTAAAGCACCACGCCACGTCCATGCGAGTCATTCAACAGCCCATCATGGACATAGTGGAGTAACCATGTCAGAGTTAACCCATTGGGATCCAGTCTTAGAAACACCCACCGAAGGCTGGGAAGCAGACGCCACCATTCTGAGACATCCGAATTTCTATGAAGCATCCATTACCTACAAAGGCAATCAGATATACGGGTTCGGAAAAACACCACAGGATGCGCTTAACAATCTCCATATTGAAATCAGATTCTACTTATCAACCACAGGTATATGATAGGTCAATGTAATACCCATCAAACTATTCTAGCTCCTTAAGTTATGCCCAGGAGCGGAAGGTCTATTTTAAAGTCCCTGTATATTATTCCCCATATACTATTTTCAGTGCTTATTTCAAGGTCTATTTTTTAGAGCTTATTTTTAAAGTCTATTTTATAGAGGGCTTCAAGAACCATAGGAGGTTCATAAAGCCGGTGTGCCATAAGGTCTTATGTTAGATGAGCGTTACGTAAGACGCCGCTGTGTCAGCTACATGTAACAGATGATGGGCGAACGAAAAAGCCGCTTGAGAAAGCCGCTGTGTGAGTTGCTGGGGAAGCGGCTGGACTAGATCCTGTAGGAGTCTAGATGGAGCCACTTGTTCTTATTTATAAAAGTACCGTCGAATTACTTGTAAAGCCACTCGGAGGGGAGAGAGATACGAGGGGGTTGCTGGGGAAGATCCTGGAGAGGTTATGGCAAGCCGCTGGGAAGCCACTGGCAAATAATCCCGTGATCTATACTCACTCGCCACCTGTGCCTGTCAAGTTTTATTTGCGAGCCGCTAGGGCGCTCCTTCCCCAGCCGCTTAATATGGGTCTATTATGACCCTAACCGTGTCACTCGCCCGGCTGGTGTGTGAGCCTCCAAGCCGCTGTGTGAGCCACTCTAAGTCCCTATTCCCCAGCCACTTACAAAGCGTCAAGAAAGAAAACACATAAGCCGCTTCACTGCCTCTTGCCCTTTCACTTCCGCAGCCTGGGAACAGTGCCAACCAGTAGCTTACAGCGTTCCGAGCCACTTGCAAGCACCAAATCCCAGCCGCCCCATACGCTGCTGGCATGGGCTGGAAAGCAGCTTATACGGACCTATGTGGAAAACTCTGTAAGTTGCTTCCCAGCAGCTAGTTAGCAGCCATGCCCCGGCTGTATAGCCACTCGGTGTATCCTTCTCCGTAACGCATTGAAGCGACTGGTCTTAGCTGAACGTACCACAATGGTAGTTATCGGACATTCGGGGAGTGTTTGACACACGCTGTCAAGGAACTTCCGAGTGGCTGGCAAGCCCCTGTGTGATACACCGCCTACGGAGCCGGTTGTTGACTTCCATTGAAACCCGATACAATGACCCCATGCGAGTCCCGCTGCCGCCCAGCATCTCACTGATCGACTTCCATGCCCTGCATGGATTCGCTGACAAGTGGGAATGGTCGGAGCCCGAGGAACAGTTCTTTCTGATTCAGAAGATTGTCAAGGACCAAAAGAAAGAATACTACATCCGTATGACACAGGAGCAGCCATGAGGGTTCCGCTGCATCCTGGGACGCATCTGACGAACCGGCAAGACATGCTGAAGTTGGAGCAAGAGTGGCATAACGCCACTCCCGATCAACGGTTACGCATCCATCGTGATGTCATCAACGAAACCGAGTGGATGCGCGATGATGCAAAGTTCACATACTTTATAAATACTTCTGATGACTGAAGATAGGATCCTTTCGCTTCACTTCTACCCGGTCACGGCTCACGCCTATGATCATGAAGTGACGAAGTGGACCTGGGCAGTCTCGACAAGCATGGGAATGATAGTTGCCTGTGGAGTATGTGATACACTGCATACGGCAATGGCATCCGCTCAAGCCGCATTTGATGAGCACAGAAAAGGTTGACTTCCTCTAAAAACTGATAAGATGGCGGCATGAGCCATGATCATACCAAGTTCATCCACCCGAGGTTACATCGCACCGAGTCGGGTTCTAGGCTGTTCTTCATAGACAAAGACGATCATCTAGCCATTGTCTACAATTGGCAAGACAGTAGCAAATGGAAGGTCTTACCGCATCCGTCATGGGGCTGGCGGGCTGCGAGCTACACTATGCAGTTTTACGATTCACTTGCGGATGCAATTCGCGTGTTTGACATGCTGTGCTCGACCGATGGTCTGCGCACAGCCGCTTGACATCGCTCTAAAAGCTGCTACACTGCACCCTACAAGGAACCCATCATGCCTATCTCCCCCGAAGTTCGTGCCCAGGTCGAGGAACAGTTCAAGTCCCGTGCCAAGGAACAGGGCTGGAAGCCCGGCAGCGCCAAGTACCGGAACGCCGAAATGGAGTTCTTCGTCGGCGCCATGGCTCTCCAGGCGGCTCTGTCCGGCAGCATTCAGGACGTGGACCCGAAGTGGGCGATCATGCTCATGAGCGGTCGCAGCATCACGGTGGGCAAGTGAGCCTCTCCGCCTCTCAGCTTCGGGATCGCCTCGACGCTCTCATCAAGTTTAATCCCAAGATCGGCAACCTGACAATCAGTCTGTTGCAGTTCGATACCGATACTGCCGAGAAGACGGGCGAGGAGTTGTGTGATGGCGTGGATGTTCGCCAGGACCGTGTGGTGCTGGGATGAAAGACTTCCGCGGCAATGAGCTAGAAGTCGGTGACACCGTGGCATGGACTGTCGGTGTCAGCGAGATGTGCCTGGGGAAGATCGACAGCTTCACCCCGAAGTGCGCCCGAGTTCGCTCGATGTGCAAGGATGGCACGGAGCACAAGGACTGTCGCAAGCCGCCCATCTACATCGTGGACTCTCTCCGCATCGTAAGGATCACCCCATGAAGGACTTCCTCGGCAATGAGCTAGTGGAGGGCGACAAGGTGGTGTTCACTTGTGGCAGTCACGGTCACTCCCTCTTCAACGGCATCATCGTGGGCTTCACACCGAAGTGTGCCAAGGTGATGTACGACGACAGGTACGGTCCACGGGACTGCAAGCCGCTTCTACTCGACACTCCCCGCCTCTACAAGCGGTAACGAAGAAAGCCACTCGTCAAGAGTGGCTTCTTTTGTTTCAAAAACGTGTATGACACACCGCCTACGTCAGAGAAGGTGCGCAACCAATGCGATGATGCCTATAACAACAAACACACCGAGCGCAATCAAGCACTCGGTGTTATTCGTTGACTTATCGGTACGCCAGAAGTATTTGGTGAACCAGTTGCCTTTGTTGTCCATGGTAGTCTCCTACCGGTATTTATCGCTCCACCTTGCCGCTGTCCTTCACTGCGGGCTTGTGCGGCAGCGTGGGGTAGTCGGGGATGTTCGGCATGCTGATGGTGCCGTTGTCGTTGACGGTGCCACGCTGCGAGCGAAGCCACTGGATCCCCTGCACGACCATGGACAGGAGGATGCTGATGATCGCCACGACGACGATCAGTTCGATGAGAGTGAAGGCGCGGCGCATGTTAGCCAGCCCTCTTGCTGTACTTGGTGACATTGGCGACCAGATCCTTGTCCACGTCGAAGACCTTGGTGAGCTTGACAGGGTAGTAGGTTTCATCGAACGGGTGCGCAGCCTTCGCCACCTTCATCGATGCGAAGCGCCCCTTGGTGTGGGGCTTGGTCTGGAAGCCCTTGTAGACCTCCAGCTTCATGTTGTCGATGTCGAAGACGTATGCCCACTCGCAGAACAGGCTGTCAGCGGGGAAGTCGCTGCCGTCGCTCATGTAGCCGGCGTCTTCCAGGATCGCCTTGAGGTCGCCCTGGAGGTTGCGGGTCAGGCAGTACCAGTCGGACGTGGACTGCTCCGAGACGCCGAGGTCGGTCCAGGGCGCGAGCTTCTTTATCTGCTTCGCGGTCGGCTTGGTATCGGGGTCGATGACGGTCAGAGCCGCCGCCAGCCCCTTGAAGCTCTCCTGGGAGTTGCGGGTCGCCATGTCAGCGATTTGCTCAGCCAGTTGCACGCCCAGCCCCGAGGGGTAGGAGTCGTAGTGGTTGTAGGTCATCTTGAGGGTGCCATCCGAGAAGACACCGAAAGCGCCGCGAGTACCCATGGTCTTTGTTTCCTTGTGGGGTTTATCTTATCAGTCGGCAGAGGAAGTCAAGACCCGCTTACGCTGCTCCCAGGCGCCCGTGGTGCTGTGCCACACACCCGGCTGCGTGACATCGACGCCGCTCTTGTGGATGTCCGACACCAGATCCGTCTCGACCTCCTGCCACATGAGCGCAAACTCACTGGAGCCAATGGGATAGAGGAACGTCGGGTTGGCGACCTTGATCGCCTCGGTCGGGTTGGCAGCCACGATCATGCAGCGAGCCGACTTCTGGTGCTCGTCGTTGTCCCCGCACTCGCCAGCCTGCCCGACCCAGCGCCAGATCCGCAGCGCCCCAGGAACCGCAGGAAGCTGCTCAGTGGTCTTGATCTTGCCGGGAGCGGTGGCGACGATCTTCTTGGGGATCACGGTGCCAGCGGCTTCCAGATCCTTGACCCAGGACGGACGACGCCCACGCTTGCCGCTGGTCCAAGTTTCGCCAGTAGCGGGGTTGGTGAGAGTGATGGTGTCGTTCACTTGAGTCCCTTCACGTCGGAGAGTTTCTTGGGCAGGTTGCCGTTGTCTTCCAGCCACTCTTGATCGCATTCCTTCTCGGTGATCTTGACGCCGAGAGCATCCGCGATGTCCTCATAGGTCAGTTTGTGACCCTCGACCAGCAGCGTGCCGTCCTTGTAGAGTCCGTGCCAATCGTCGCCTTTGACGATGGTGATGTCAGACATTGGGAACCCCGCTGATGCCGTTGGTGAGATTCATGATGTCCATGCTGGTCTTGCAGGCGTACTCGTTGCGAGCGTCGTAGTTGCTCTCGTTGTAGTTGCGAGCGAGCACCTTGGCGAAGGCGAGGAAGAAGCCGAACTTGCGCTGGACCAGGGTGCGGTGGTCGCGAGCGAGCGACACGGCAAGCGCCTCAATCTCGGCACTGTCGGCGCTGCTGATGAACGCGGACAGCGCATCCGCGACCTTCTCCCGACGCTCCTGCGCATCGCGGGCACGCTCAAGCGCCTCGATCTTGCGCTGAGTGTCGGGGGTCATGGTATCGACGAGGGTGATGTTGCTCATGGCTGTATTATAGGCGTCAGCCCGTGAAGTCAAGCCTTGATGGCGCCGCCATCGATAGCCTTGTCGATGGCGATAGTGTTGATGGCAAATGTGTACTTGGAACGGATCTTGACCAATTCATAGACCTTGCCGGGACCGGTGTATGACTCACGCACGTTTACCACGTCGTAATAGCCAGCCTTCATGGTGCGACATCCGGAGATCGGTATGTCGGTGTCATCATGAAGAACCTTGATCAGCATACCAATATGCAGCTTGGGCTTGGCGAACGTGCGATTGTCCCCACGCAACTCAGCGTAGTCGATGCCGTTGAACTTCATGTTACTCCCCCTCCCCGTCGAAGTCCTCTTCGTCGGTGTCGCCCAGGTGCCACCGCTTGGTGCTCTTGTCCTGCCCCTTGCCGCCACCGGTCAGGCAGACCTTGCCGCAGTTGACCAGATCCTTAAGGAGCCGCTCGACGCGACCCATGTCGATGCTCAGGTCACCGAAGTCCTGCAACTTGGCGCCACCGTTCGAATTCTTGCTCTTGATCAGATTCATGATGGCGCGGGTATCGCGGATCTTCGCCTGGACGTAGACGCCGCCACCGGTGTTGCCATCGTTGCCACCGGTCTTCTGCTCGACCGGGTTGGAGAAGTCGAAGCCCTCACGGGTCAGGCGCAGCATGATTTCGGCGCCCGAACCGAAGCGGTTCTTGTCCACCTCGATCAGTCGCACGTTCTCGCCGTAGTCCTCAATGTCCATCTTGTGGATGGCGATGCAGGTATCGACCGCGTGACCCCAGCCGGAATTGCCCTTCTCCTTGCCGTCCTTGGTGAAGTGCTGGATGAAGATGATCGAACACTCATGATCATGCGCAGCCTTGCACAGAGTCGCCAGAGCGTAGGCATCCTTCTGATGCTCGCCCTGGATGTGCTTGCAGGTCAGACCAGCAGTCGAGTCGAGCACGATCAGATCCAACTCCTTCATGAGTTCAGCGATCTCATCGATATCGGTCATGTTGTCAGCGAGCACGTCGGGGCAGTTGATGCGAGTCGCAGTGAAGGCAAGCTGCTCCACGCACTCCTCGTTGCTGATGTACGCAGCCTTGGTGCCCTTGTTCGCCTCCACGAACTTCTGCATGATGCCCATGAGAAGAGTGGTCTTGCCTGAGCCGCGAGGAGCCGCCACGGTGATCTTCTGTCCAGCCACCAGCCCGTCGCCATTGATCAGAGCGTCGATCACGTCGATGCCGAAGGACATGCGCTCGGTGAAGCGGGTAGGCACGTCGATGGAACCGAGACGGCGGAGCCCCTTGCTCTCGACGCCCATGTCCCAATTGCCCTTCTTCTTGCCGGCAACATCAACCGGGACAGTCTTAGCGAAAGGATTGGAGGCGGTCATTGTGTTTTCTCTTAGGTGTAGGCTAGTAGTATAAGAAGAAACAACAAGAAGTCAAACGACTTCCAGCGCAGTCACTCCCTCGGTCAGCACCAGAGCGTCGTGCTCCAGAGCCACCGCCAGGGCGACCTCGATGCTATCCAGAACCAGCGTCTCGTCGCCATCTAACTCCTGATGGAGACAGGGCTCAAACGTGCCCTCGGTGTTGAGGTATTCGCGCCGACCGTCAGCGAGAACATGAGCGATGTAGTAGCGCATGCCCGTATTATACAAAGAAGAAACATCATGCAAGTTGATTCTGCCAGTGTCTCACACAGTGCCTACGACGTGGCTTAGGCTATTGACAAGCTGCTTGAAGCTGCTACAGTACGCCCATGAGAGAAATCAATCACTACAAGTGGCTTGAAGAGCATCTGCCTAGCTTCTACAAGCGACTTGGAATGGAGCAGGACTACTCCAGTGGCATCATCACCGCTCATGGTGACAAGTGCTACAGCTATGAGCGGACCTGGGATGAGCATGGCATCCCATTCCATCATGGAGTGGCGATCTACCTGCTGTCCTATGAGCGTCAATACAGCAAGCAAGTCCGTAATACTGCTAATGGGTGGGTTCGCCCCGATGATTGGGTGATCGCCAACTATCCTCTCTTCAAAGAACATCTTGACACCTAGTAGAATACTGTTAACCTCACCATCACGTTCATGAAAGGACTATAAAATGCCCCGCAAGGATTATCCGACCCCGTGCATCCGCTTCGCTGACATCCCGACTGGTGGGAAGTTCGTCGTGGAGCTTCCGAGTGGCTGCACCACTCAGCCCATGACCGAGGACGAGGCTCGCGTCTACGCGATGGAGAACCGCCTCCACCGCCGCTATGGGCGCTGCTTCATCCAGACCGCTCCGAAGCGGTACGCGACCCTCATGGTCGATGACAGCGAGTCCGATGGCGAAACTGAGGATCAGTCCGACGCCGATTGACACACTCCAAGAGTGTGATACAATGAACGGACGATGTTCCGTAAAAAGAATGCACGTATCACATTAGGTCTTTTAGAAGACATCTTGGATGATGTTCGATGGACGTTTCAAAACTCGGAAGCTCCTGCATACCTTAAACGGAGGGTGCGGAAGCTTCCGATTGTTTTTGGAATAGTCAATCGCCCGTACTCGGACATCTGCGGCAATGCCATAGCCATTGGAAGATACGCCAAGAAGGAACCAATTAAGCACAGGCTTAAATTAAAATTGCGTACCCACCCAACGGTGACCATTGACGGAGATTATTATTTTTTGGTCATAGAAATCAATCGTGGAGCACTTAAACGTATCACCCGTCGAGGGCTTCGCTATCTTGTGGCTCATGAGTATGCTCATATACTACAGATTGTGGTTGATGAAGAAGTAAGCAACCAGTCGAGCTATTCAACACCAGAGGATCATAACAAGCGTTGGCAACGTTTTTGTAAGTGGATGGGTGGCGATGTTTCAGAATACATTCAGCGTTTTTGGATTTGACTTTTAGAAAAAGCTGTGTATACTACAGCTTGTATGAACGACAACCCACCACTACCGGTAGAGTTCTCTGAAAGCGATCTTCGTGCGTTGGCGACGAAGTGGAAACACATGTCTGCCAAGCGGCGCCTCGGATTCAAGCACCAGTGTGTCAATCACTTGATCGGATGGAAACGGAGAATGGGCTTGCTTCCTAAGAAACCTCGATAAGATTACGCACATGAGCACCCACAACGACGAGCACAAGAACGACAAGAAGGTGTGGAAGCTGCACGACGGCACCCACGTATCCACTCACACTCTCAAGAACATGTTCATGGGCAAGATCCCCAACCCCGCCCAGCGCATGCTCTTGGGGATCGTCAGGATCGCTTGACAATGGGTCCGGATCCTTATACTCTCAACTGGAAGAAAGAACTGGATCCAGACGATGATGGATTCCCGGATGAAGAGTCTTCCATTCCCTTCGGGGCAGAAGATCAGACGCACGATAAAGACCCTTGACATTCTAAAAAGTAGGATAGAATAAAAACATAACGCCAAAGCAGAAGATAAGCACCAAAGGCGAAGCCGAGCTTGACTCGGATGGAAGCTGCAAAGCTATGGTGCGCGTTTGACAACTGATAGAGTAGCTTATGAGTGGGACAAGAACCATATGTGACTAGTAACCACACCTGATCGGATAGTCGGCTGGTATAAAACCATAATCCCACTTCATCAATGGGCAATGCTTTGCGCTGGCGCAAAGCGACCGATAACGGGGACTTACCATCCCACTCATAAGCTACTCTGTCTTGACAACTGAAAAGCTGCTGCAAGTAGAAAGGGAAAGATGCCGAATGTGCCTATCCCTGGATATTTGTCAAGTGGCTTCTCAGTTGCCAAGAGGCAACGGTATGGTGCTGTCGTCTGTAAGATTCAATCGCCCTGGTAGTGCGGGGAAATGATGTCGCTTAATGACAAGACACGCGGGGACACTCCCGTGGGACGGTGGTTAGAATCCACCCAGCGCCGCCAGATGTCGCCTATGCATTCTCATAGGTCGCTGCTACGTGCGGGGCTTCCGTAGTAGTGTAACGCCGAAAGGTAGTCCTTGCAGCTTTCTAGATAAGCTGCCTGGAAAGGCGCCCTTCCTTTTACAGCATGGCAAGCGGCTTGTAAGCCCCTGGCGAGCGTCGAGCGAAAGCTCCCTCGCCAGGGGCGGAACTGCGTATGCGCTGTGTGAGTCACTCGTACAAGCTGCTTGGGCAACCCATTGAAAGAGAACAAACATCTGTTACGATGTGCGCAACACCCAAGGACATCCCATGTACGAGTCGCACAAGATCAAGCTCACTTCTTCCGGCAAGAAGTTTTGGGGTACCAAGAAGAACCATCTCACCATCATCGTCATCGACAAGCCGGTCGAGATGAACGCCGGCTATTGGGACGGTGGTTCCCGTGACGAGTACAGCGGCAAGACCAAGAGCGGCGGTGTCGTGGCGCTCAGCTACCCCACCAGCCCCCGCGAGTACGGTGGTGGCGAGCCGACCAGCATCATGCCCAACGACAACCTCGCCGTCGTGGTCGGTGGTGTCTTCTGCGGCAACGTCCGTGGGCTGACCGTCTACGTCAACAAGCTCGATGGCTGGATCCGTCCGACCGATGGTGCCGAGGTCCAGAAGTTGGTTCTCTCTTGACTTATCCAAAAACACTATAAGATAACACCCATGAGCACCGCACCCAACTCCACCGCCACCCTCCGCTGCGACAGCCCCGAGGTCGTCGCCTTCATCAATCTCGTCCAGGAGCGCAGCAACGCCCACTTCGACAAGGACTTCCCGAGTCTCACCAAGGAGAAGTTCGTCTGCGACCGCGGCTCCAAGTTCCTCGCCATCGACCACTACATGTGCAACGGGCAGCGCAGCGTCTACTGCTTCATCGCCGCCTGCGACAGCGAGAGCAAGACGCTGGGCAAGGTCAAGAAGGGCGACATCCTCAAGGCTGCCACCTACAAGGCGCCCGCCAAGCATGTGCGTGGCACCATCTACAACACCGATCCGCTCAAGGGGACCGGGCTCTACGGGGTGGACTACCTCAAGTGATGTACGCACTCAACCCCGTAGTGATACTTGAAGCCGCTGTCCGTGCCTACGGGGAGAAGGTGCAAGTGACTCCGCCGCTGTGGATCAACACCCAGGAAGAGTTCGTGACCGTGGGAATTACGCAGTACCACGGTCGTAGCTTCAATGGCAGGTTCTACTACAAGCTCGGCTCATTCTCCAACACGAAAGACAACAAAGCATTCACGTTGGTGGAGTTGCTGGTCGTCATTTCCATCGTGATCCTGCTCGCTGCCATGCTCCTTCCGGCAATCCGGCTGGTCAAGGATGCGTCTCTTCGCGCATCGTGCTCGTCCAATATGCGTTCGCTCGCCTGCGCCACCATCGCGTATTCCAGCGAATCCGATGGCATGCTTCCTCTTGGCGGTCCGTTCAACGGTGCCTCCATAGGGAATTGGGCTAGTTGCCCACAGGTTGCAGCGATTCCAGATTATCTGGACGTGACCGTCAGCAACAACGCCAATACGACAAAGGCTATTCGCTGTCCAGCCAATCGAACTGGCATGATCTATCCGTTCTACGCTGCTCAGCCAAGTGATCATCCTGCCACGATAAGCAGACTGATTGATTGCGCACACAAGCACAACATCCCCGGCGAACAGCCAGTGTTGTGGGCTGATGCTTGCTATCTCTCCGATGGCGGCAATGGATTGAACTTTGTGACAGCATGTGGGCACAAGGGCAATTCAACTGGAGCAACGTCAGGGATTCCAAAAGGCGGCAACGTCTCGTTCACCGATGGATCTGTTGCTTGGGCACCAATGACTGCGAATGCAAACACAACAGATGTCAACTTCATCATCAATGGTGGTTCTATTGGATTCACTCAGGCTATCCCGTCATGCACTATCTGGATCCGCATGAATGCAAGCGGCTTGCTTGATACCTCTCGCACGGACAATCTCGTCACTGGCAAGATTGGTCTTGCGTACCTAGGCAACTTCTAATTTTTGTTTGATGTGCGCCTGTATCACACGGCGCATACGCCCGAAGCGGCTCTCAGCCGCTTGAGTCGATCTTGTAGGTGAAGTACGCCCACTTGATGCCGTCCGTCTCACCGGAGCGCAGCGGCTCGACCTTGTTCATGTCTTGCCCATCCGGCTTCTCGTTCTTCGCACCGGTGTAGTTGAGGACCACTTCCTCGTACTCGTAGTAGTTGCGACCGATGCTGCGAGCGCCCGTGGGGAACATCGTCGGCTTGCCAGCCAGAGCCGCATCCACAAGCTTCTGGTCTGGAGTTCTGAGAAGGGTCGGACACACGCCGGAAGCCACGTTGAGGACGTTGACGATGGTGTCTTTGTTCATGTCCATATCCTAGCAGCGTTGAGCCGCAAGTCAAGGAGCTTTGGGAGAGTCGGGCTTGCTGTAGTCCCAAGCGCCGAGGTTGTGGTTGAAGTCCCAGCGGATGCCACGGAATTCGAACGACAGCGTTCCATCCTCTTCGGCGCGGATCATGAGGCGGACCAGTTCATCATTGCCGTTCTCGTTGTCCTTGACTTCTTCAACCTGCTTCTTTGCCTTGCGCACCGTCTTGAGCTTCTTTGCAGCCTTCTCGGCTTCGCGCTTCATTTCAGCCTGCCAGAGAGCATCGCACTTCGCCTGCGTATCGGCTTCGCGCTTGGCGATCAGTTCCTTGATCTGCACCGACTTGCAGAACGCTTCCTGCTGCGTCAGTCCGTCGAAGGTATTGTGATCCACGATCAAGTTGAGAGAAGCGTCGAGGTTGGTCAGAGCCTCGTTGTCCATGTTGGCGAGTTCAAGAGTCTGGATGGCTGCGAGAAGCATCTTGGCGCTCATGTTATTCTCCAGTTGGGATAGTATCAGTTATTTCTATGGGGTCAAGCAGAATCGGCGTGATGTCGTAGTCTTGCATCTTGCGATCACGAAGCAAGTTATGTAACTCCCACGCATTGATCCACACGCGAAGACCTACAGTTGCTTTGTTGGATGTTATACCGAGAAATTCGTTATGATCCAACCGTATCAACTTCATACCAATATTTATGGAGTTGCGTATGTGCTGCATCATACAGTCACTTGAACTTGAACAGGAAGTCCTTGGCGCCGATGCTGACCATGATTCCGTCAGCAGTCTGTGCGATCTTGTCCACGGAGTAGATGACGATTTCATGACCATTGAAATCCACGTTGAGGGCTGCATCATTTGCATCCTCGTCGTCATCCCCTCTCCAGTTGTAAGATGTTACCAATTCACCGTTTACCGTGGCATTCTTGGCACGTTTGAGAGCCAAGTACAATTTCATCAGATTCACTGGTATAGTTTCCTTAAAGTTATTCTACCACAATATTTATATACTACCAGAAGTTCTTTCTCCGGTTGAAGCACTTGTCCCAGGTCCAGGCGAAGAGGAAGATCAGCCCACATACCACAGCCACCGCAATCACCAAGGCAATGATGATCAGCATGACAGCGAGGAACATCAGCACGGGAGCGAACAGCACCGCAGGAATCCACAGCCAGGAGAAAGAACCCACGCCGCAAAGCTTGAGAATCAGAAGAGTTACAGCGCCAAGGGCGAAGACCGGGAACCCTTTAAAAACAGTCTTGCGAACGATCTTGACATTCTTGATGACAGTTTCTTGATTCATGGTTATATTATATCCGAAGTTGTTTGTTTTACAAGCCTAGAACGGCATGGCGTCCGAGGCAGCCTCGACCGGCTCCTTCACTTCCGGGGCGCTGGAAGTGATGAGGGTCTGATCATCCGGCTGCGGAAACGCGAAGGTGGGCGCACCCAGGAAGGAACCGAACGACTCGCCCACATGGGCATCGACTTCCATAGTGATCCACTTGAAGCCGCGCTTCTCCAGATTCTTGGCGCAGCGGGGAGTGAGGCTGTCGGGACCATGGTACGCCGGAATCCACTTGCCGTCGATGATCCACTTCTCAACCATCTTGAACGAGAACTTGTCCTTGCCGTACCACGTCTTGCCATGGACCACAGTGCCGTCCAGGCGGGCGAGGACGCTGAACGTCCACTTCCAGCCGTTGCGGGCGAGGTCCATCTGGCAGCGGCGCTTGCCCTCAGTGGACGAAGCCGCCCACATGGACAGGGCGCAGTCGGTGTTCTCGACTTCGCAGGAGTTGATGCGGGACTGGCGATCCGCCTGCTCCTTGAGGTTGCGGGCGAGGTCCGCTTCCAGGGAGGCGAGAGTGGGCTTCTTGTAGTCGTGCTCGATGCTCATGCCGCTTATTATAGAAGCTGGAAAGCGAATGCAAGGGTTATTTAAAACGAAAAGCCCCGACTTGATGCCGGGGCTTCGTCGTCACACGCGAGGGGTAAACCGATTACTTGATGAGGCGAGGAAGCCCCTTGATGTTCGCATTGTAGAACTCGCCAGCCGATCCGCCCGCATCGACCCAGGTACGGAAGGCGCAGAAGGTATCGTAGTCACTGACATAGACCATGATATCTCGCGCCATCTTGGCGTTCGGATGGATGCCGATGGTCTTGTCCGAGCCGCGCCACGTCACCTTGCTGATCCAGCTTGACTCGGGGGTCGGCAGGTTGTCCCAGGCGGGATCGGCAGCAGGAGCCGGAATGCCAGCACCCTTGGCGACCTCGACCAGCGCCTCGTTCTCGGCAGGGTAGACCTTGAACTTGACCATGTTCCTCTCGGCGCTGATCACAGCCGACCCGTAGGCACGGACAGCGAGAAGCGGATCAGCACAGTCGAAGGTGACGAACTCAGCCGGGGAAATCTCCCCGATGTGGTCGAAGAAGACGATCTTGTACTTGCCAATAGCCATGTGTTGTTTCCTTGTGCTTCTATTGTATGCGGTTAGAAGAGAAAGTCAAGTCACAGTCCGCAAACAGAAAGCGAAGCTATTGCCAGTACAACGTTTAGAACAACGGCAGCCATCAGCAGGAACGACCAGATGCTACGGGGCTCGCGCTTGCTCTTCATGGGCGTATCGTATCAGTCTATTTTTGAAAGTCAAATAAGAAACCCCGGAGGTTCCCACCGGGGCTCTGCATCTTATATGCCGGTCTAGTCCCATCATTTCTGCGGGGCATACCGTGGCAAGCTATGCGCTTGCAGTGAGCTTTTATCGTAGCAACTGTGCGGTGATTGTCAAGCCCATTCGCCGCACCGTATGCGGTGTATCAGACACTTGCACTTATGAAACAAAAAACCCGGCATTGCTGCCGGGTTCGTTGCTTAGACCTTGACGATCTTGCTGCGGTCGAGCCACTTGGAGCCGTCGTGGAACTTGACCTTGACCACGATCTGCTCGGGCTTGTAGCTTGACCGGCACAGCGCCTCGACGGTGCCGACCTTGCCATTGTGGGACACACCGCAGCCATTGGGGAAAATCTGCTTGGCGAGGGCAACCTCCGCCATGCGCTGCTCAGCCTTCGCCTTGATCGCCTCGCGGGCGATGCGCGACCGCTCCTCGACCTGTGCGTTGTAGGTATCGTGCTTTGCCTTGCGCTGCTCGGCAGCAGTGAGGTCGCCGTCGATGTCGGTCACGGTGAAATTGTACGAGCGGTTGCCGGTGTGCTTATTCTGGAAGGCGCCACTGACCCACTCGCGCAGCAGGCAGACACTCTTCTCGGTGCGGTCCCAGCAGCCATCGCTGCCATACTCCTGAGTGTAGCTGTAGGTGACGAGGGCGAAGCCAACCAGCGGGTTCTCGCGCAGGATCTTCTCCTGTGCGCACTGCCCACCATAGGTGCGGGTGTCGCACGCGAGGATCTGGCTGGCGAGGGTGTTGAGGACGGTGAGGGGCTTGGTGTTGCTCATGCGTGCATTCTATCAACTCTGGAAGCAATGCAAGAGGAACTTTGAAGTGTCTCACACAGCGCCTACTGGCGGCTCCCCATTGCTGGGGAGCGGCTTGGTCAGAAGTCGGAGAGGGCGCGGATGACGATGCCGGGCAGCGCCGGCACGAAGACGAAGCAGAAGTGCCCGATGTCGAGGATGGTCATATGTTTCCTTTCAGTCGATGTTGTTGAAGACGAGCCACGCCGAATAGTCGCCATCGGTCTTGTGGTCGTAGGGAGGAACCGGACCAACCTGCTCATGCTCCTGCTGGCTGGGCGCAAGCTGCTTCTTCGGAGTCGCCTTGCGCACCTTCACCACGCGGATGTCGTTGTCGTAGCCGTCGTGGTTGATGAGGCTGCGCTTGACCTCGGCAGGATCCTTCTCGCTGTCGAACACGGTGTCGATCAGCTTGGAGCCAAGGTAGACATTGAAGGCGTTGGAAGGCATGGCAGTCTGTCCTTGGGTGATGGGCTGATTATAGCAGACAACTGGTTGATGTCAACCAGTAACCCGCTCGATCACACCGTCCGGACCCCCAAGCTGGTCGCAGTAGATGTCGGTCCCCTCGTAGCGGAGCTTGCCCTTGCAGTCCACGATCTTCACGTTGTAGGTGTCGTTGGCTGCGAGAGTTACGGTCACGATGCCGTGCAGCTTCATCTTCGGGTTCGGGTTGATCTTGAAGAAGAGCCCACCCAAGTGCCCGTTCGGGTCCTTGTCGATGCTTTCCGGGATCACGGTGATCTCATGTGCGCCGATGCACATGAGAGTGTTGACCCCGATCTGGTCGCGGATGGCGGTGGCGATCATGCGTGCGTTGCTCATGCCGACATCATAGCATCATCGCGAAGAAGTCAATTGCTTATCTGCTACGACCAGTTGCTTACCGTATCATACAGCGCATACGGGGTCGCCCCTGGCTTTCACCAGGGGCTTGCCGGTTCAGAAGGTGGCGACTCGGAACTTGAGGAAAGCAGCGATGAAGCCACCAGTCGCACCACGGTTCTCCTGCGGATCACGCGAGCCGTTGTTGGAGTTGCCGCCGAAAGCCGGATCGCCAGTCACGCACATGTCGATCCAGTCGTAGCCGACGCTGACCACCGGCAGGAAGCCGACACCATGGAAGTCGGAGCCCTTGAAGTAGCCCAGCGAGAAGCCAGCCGTGGCATGGGCGCCATCACGGTCACCCCACACATAGCGGATGCCAGCGAGAGCGAACCGCGCATGCTCGCGATAGCTGTCCTTGTACTGACCGCCAGCGAGAGTCACGTCCAGGTGCTCGTCGTCGTGGTATGCGATGCCGAGAGCGACACCAGGATTCGTCTCGTTGTAGTCGATGCTGCGGTTGCTGTGGTAGGACTTGCCGAAGACGAAGACCTCGCCATCGACCTTGCCGATGAACTTGTCGCCGTAGGCACGCTTCTGCTCGACGCTGTAGTTGCTGGCGGGCAGCGTCAGCCCAGCACGCGGATCCGGCTGACCATTCTCCAGCTTCGCGTCCAGCGGGACGGTGTAGCCCAGGTCGGCAGCCGAGAGGCTGGCAGCGAGGACGATGGCGGAGAGGAAGGGGATGAGACGCATGACTTACTCCTGTTCCCACTTGTTGGGGTTGTTCCACCACTTGCCCTGGCGCTTCTCGCGCCGGTTGCGGTGGATCTGCTTCTCACGCAGCGGGATGCTGCCACGGATCTGTTTGCGCAGGACCGCATCGTCGGTGATGGTGAGGATGAAGGGCTTGTTGCTCATGGGTGTATTCTAGCAGGGGTTAGTAGAAGTCAATCGGAACTTAGGCGTAGCGCGAGCGACCGGTGAGGCAGACCTTCTTGAACTCGGACTCCGGGAGAGCCACGATGCGGTCGAAGGTGGCACGCTGGAGCGGGGTGGGCTCCATGTAGGTCGTGGCACACGCGATGTTGTCAGTGACGACAGCCTTGTCGTTCTCGGAGAGGATGGCGATGCCGTTGTACTCGGTGCCGATCAGCCCCATGGCGTTGTAGGCGCAGTAGCCCACGACACGGAACTTCATCTTGCCGAAGGAAACGAACTTGTCAGCCCACACGAAGTTGAAGGGACCGACATTGGGAAGGAACTTGGTGGCAGGAGTGGCGGTGGTGGTCATGGCTGTATTGTAGTAGTTGGTTGAGGAAGTCAAGCAGCTTTGTGCTGCTCGGCGTACCGCTTGAAGTAGCCGAGGCGCCCCAACTCCTTGTTAATGCGCATTTGCCAGTTGGACTCCGAGTTGTAGACGTGGTAGACCTTCTCCCCGTCCGCATCGCGACCCATGTAGGTTTCGTCCACGTCCTCTCCGAAGTCACGGATGAAGTCGTAGAGCGAGTCCCAAAAGTAGACACTCATGGGCAGCATGTTGATGTAGGCGGCGATGTCCTTGCAAACCTCTTCATCATCAAGCTTTCCAGCGTTGATGTGCTCGATGAGGATGCTCATGAGGGCGTCAGAGATGTCGTTGCTCATGCGTGTAGTATAGCGTGGTCCGACCAGACGCAAGAAGAACTTTTGAAGTGTCTCACACAGAGCCTACGGGAAGTGACATAGAAAACAAAGAACCCCCTGCCGTGGGCACAGGGGGTTCACACTTCAAATTAGTTTAGTACGCTCCATAAAGGCAACCGTGCTAGCGACTCGCTCCCGTCGCGGCTACCAAAGTAATAAGTATCAATCTAGGGTCGATCTCGCGCATGTGGTCGCATTATATTGCTCCAGTTAGGGTGGGTTTGAGTCGCTTTGGGATTTTTTTATACCCAGCGTTGCCCCCTCCGGGGTGTCAGTGCGGCAGGAAGAGTGGCATGCTTTTCGTCCCCTCTCGTCCGGATTTTACCGGTAGTTGGGCGGTTGGTGGTCCCGCCATCATCTGCGTTGCGTTCGGCTCTTCTATCCTAGCAGCCTTGATGGTCGTGTCAATGGGTGACTTCGACCTTCTGCTGCTCGGACTGCGGGGCGCCCTTGACCTCCTTGACGATGACGAGCACCATGAACCAGATGAAGCCAGCCACTAGGGCGAGTCCACCCAGCCACGCGACGAAACCGAAGAGAAGATGGACGAGAGCGGTGGCGCCGAAGTTGCTGCCTTCACTCTTGATGAAGCAGACACCGTTGAGGATGCAGACCAGGGCGCCGACAACAAGGGCAATGCCCCCGATCAGCATGAGAAGAGAAGCGGTCATGAAGGATCCTTTCAGTGGGTCCAGGGTGACTTGAGTTCGCCGTTGATCCGGACCTTGATGGTCTGGAGGTCATTGTCGTCCTTGACATTGATCGGCTTGAGGTCGTCGTCCACATAGACATCGGAGCCGTCCTCGCACTTGACGCGGAAGACACGGATGCCGTGGTACTCATAGACGCCGAAGATGGAGCCGTTGAGGTCGTTGCTCATGCTCGTATCATAGCATGGTTTTTAGAATGTCAACCCTGTGGTTGCTGGCGAAGATACTGGTCGGCTTCGATCCAGCCCTTTACCCATTGCTTGCCCTCGGCAGAGTTCTCGACATGGGGACAGGTCAGCATCGACTTGCCTTCGAATCGAGCATCCCAGCCGGCTTCATATTGTGCGGTGCGCTTGGGGAATCCTGACATGAGTGTGTTACCTTATCATTATTATACAACAACTCTTATGTATGTCAACCACCAAAAAGACCGCAGCCCAGGCTTTAGCCCCCGTTGCATGGGGACGACAGCCTGGGCTTTCGCTACTAGCATAGTTTTAGCCGATGGTGCTAGCCATCGTTCGGGGCTCCGCGGCGGGGTGGTCCCCTTCGCATCAACGCCTCTGGTCTTTCGTCTTCGCGGGTAGTTTCCTTAAATGCCAGGACCGCCATGGCACCGCGTTGACTCATCGGGCTTTCGCCCTGTTTGGCTTCCTTAGACCCTGCACCCGTTTCACCTATCCTACTTCAAACTCCGTGCTTTGCAGTCACTTCGTTTTCGGGAGGGTCTAGGATACTCGGGGGTGGTTTCGGCTGGGTGCCGCCCAGCCATCATCAGTAAGGAAAGAACGTGCTCCGCATTTTGCAGCCCTTGCTTCGGGGCGACCGTCGAGTGTTACCTCGGGGGAGTGGGAGTGACTCAGCCGTAGCCGTTATTATCGTAGCGTCTTCTCGTTCCTTGTCAAGCAGTCTCTTTCGCCTTGATTCGCTTGAGAACCTCATTGGTCACGAAGGTCTGGAAGAAGTGCCCCTCAAGCTCCATCGACTGAACGACATAGATGGTCTTGCCGCTGTTGCCGTACATCTCTTCGAAGCGATCCGCCATCTCTTCCAGGCTCATGTGCTTGAGGAAGGAAACCATGTTGGTCGTCTTGATGTACCACGACAGCAGGGCGATCAGATCGCGCTTGAGGAAGGAAATCCGACCGAAGGCGTCGGCTTTGGCGATCTCTCGGATGGGCTTGCTCATGCTCGTATCCTATCGTGGTTTCTTGGTCAGTCAACCGTGGCGAAGATGTAATACTCAGGAACCGTGTCACTCACATTCTTCGCGTTCACTTCCATCGCCACCGTATCAGCCTCTTCCTTGGTATCGTAGTATTGACGGTCGATGACCTTCTGCCCGCTGAATCGGTCGGATTCGATGAGCTTGACTTCATAGAGGCGGTCGGCTTGGATGCGCATGACTGGTTCCTTATGCCGCCATTGTATGAACAGTTACCGAATGGGCAAGAGGAATTCCTTGTTGACCAGGATGTACTGCGCCCGCTGCTCGGACATCACCATGCCCTGCTTCTCGCACATGTACTTGACCAGTTCCTCGGGCTTGGTGATGTTGTTCGCCTCGATCAGCTTCTTCATTTTGAGCGGGGTCAGGTCGTAGTTGCGCAGGGTGTTGCGCAGGACGACGCGATAGGGAGCCGGCATGTTAGTAGCCCTTCATGATGTAGGTCGGCAGCTTGACGGTCTTGTTGCCCTTCTTGGCAGCAGTCTCCAGCCGAGCCAGAAGCATGTTCTTCTCCGCCTCGGACTTGGCGCGGCAGACGACCTTGATGGCAAGCTCGTCCCAGGTGTTGCGGAACATGGGTCAGTCCTCCAGCAACTTGACGCCCATAGCGTGCCCGAGCTTGGACAGGGTGATCATGGTGTCCATGGCGGCGAGTTGTGCCAGATGCATGTCGCGGATGCGCTCCATGCTGGCGATGGACTCGGGGCTGAACACGATCATGCCGACCGCAGCCATCCGGTGACCAGCACCGCTGGGGGTCACGACGCCGAGACGCCTGTCGTCGGGGTTTAGCAGCATCTTATCCATCACGGCGTTGAAGGTCGCATTGTCGGTGTTGAACATGACTTACTCCTTGGTCCGGATCTTACGGCTGATTTTGCGGAATGCAAGCGCCATGTTGGGGGCGAGGAGAGCGGCACAGATGATGCCCACGGTGATCATCGCACCGAAGACTTCACCGTCACCGAAGATGTCGTTGTAGCTCATGCCGGGATCATACCAGGATAACCAAGAACACAAGATTAATTCGAAGTGATCAGCAGAAGAATTCCTGGATTGTGTGATACACCAGGATGCTCTATCGACTAGAGAAGTTGAAGTAGAAGAGATTGCTATATGATGGAGAGCATAGGAGACACAGCCATGCCCCGCAACGCCAACCTCTGGAAGACCATCAGCGACGACAAGGTGCGCCACGTTTGGGCGAACCCGGACGGCACTGGTGAGATTACGGTCGATCCCAGCTTCTACGCTGAGAGCGGCACTCCGGTCTGCGACAGCGATACCGAGTTTGAGGGCGAGGACATGATCTATGTCCGTACCGAAATCAAGGCGTAACTACCTAGCAACAAGGTCAGCATAGAAGGTTTGAGAGCCATTGGGGTTACGTACCCGATGGTTCTCAAACTTTCCTGTTTTAACAGGAGTGTCCATGTCCTTGATGTCAAAGGCATTCATCAGCACCTTCGAACCTGTGTGAGACACCGCATACGAAGCCACTTCACGGAGGCTGCATCCGCTGGCGAGCACTGCGAGAAGTAGGACGAGGGTCTTCATGGTTGTTAGTCTAGCAGACTTTTAGAAGGAGTCAAGGGGCTTGACAAGTGGCTTGGGGTTGCTATAGTACGCACATGAACATCAAGCCCGCAGCCGAGTTCGGACCCATCGATCCCAACAAGAACTACTTCGTCTATGATCGTGACGAGGGCTGGCATGTCGCTCGCCCGTATCCGGTCAAGAATCTCAAGGGCGAGTTCATCTGCATGAACTGGGAGCTTCCCTACTCCGATGCTCTCTTGGTGCGGGTCACTCATGTTGCGGAGCTTCCCGCCAATCCGCTCGCTTGACTTCCGTCAAGAAGCTGTAGGATACCCACATGGGCAACGATCACCTCTCTCCTGCCAACGCTGAACGCATCGGACGCATCAGCATGGAGTCGAGTCTTGCGTTTGAGGAACTCCAGACGCTCAAGCATTTGATTGGTACTGGAAAGGGCAGCAAGAGCGAGAACCTGCGCATTCTCGCCAACAGCATCGAGAAGCGCCTTGCCAACATTACGAGGGACAGCAAATGACTTACAGCATCCTCAATTCGCTGGCAAGCGGTATGACCACAACCACCGACAAGAAGACTCTCAAGGCTCTGCTTGAGTCAACTGGCGGATGGATGATGGTTCAGGGCTATGGCTGCGACATTCGCAGCAAGCACCTGGGAGTTGGAGTCTACAAGGTCTGGACCGAAAAGAGAGCTTGACTTCACCTAGAGCGTGCTAGAATGCACGCATGACCCGCTACTACTACCGCTCCAATGAGTGCATCCGGTACGCTCACCGTGACGGTCGCCTGACCATCGCTGAGATTGTGCGGGCGCTGCACATCGTGACCTGGGATGCCAAGGCACACAAGCACCACTTCGCCTGCATCGACTACGAGGCGGACACCATCAAGAATGGTTGGGCTTGGGTGATCGGCACCCCGTTCACGTTCGAGAACCCCGAGCATGAGCGGGAGTTCCTGGACTTCCACCCCGATGCTGCTGATCTGCGCCGGGTGTACAGCTACTATCATGGTGGCTGTGTCGGTGTCAAGATCGAGGTCATCAACTACGAGGATCTGCCCATTTTCAAGAAGGGCAACCGCTGGTTCTGGAAGAAGTAGTTGACACCGATTGGAAGCTGTTAGGATATATTCACGAAGGCAACAGCCAAGCGGAGTGCTCTGTGCATCACTCCAACTGGCAGTGATCTAGCGGATCCCCTGAACCCAGCATCGGAAGGTGCTGGGTTCGTTGTTGACTTTTGCAATAGACTGCTAAAATACGCCTATGAGCAAGTACGTCAAGTCATACGAAATCAACAGCCTTAGCAACAATGACATTTACCAGAAAGTGTGTCGTGGTCAGTATCGCGGCATGCGGACTATCTACTACTTCGTGATTGATAAATGTGCTAGAGGTTGCACTAAGGAGCGCAAGGCGGAAATTCTCAATGAATTTGATAGTGTTACTGATGGGTTCTTCTGGACTGACGAGTTGGTTCGGGAAAACATGATCACCAACGTAAATTTTATCATGGAGCTTCGCAAGCTACTGGCGAAGAAGAAGTTCAATAGCATGTCCTTTGGTGGCGAATTGCACATTTTATTCTCTTGACTTCCCCATCCACTCTCTAGGATACACACATGAGCAACAAGCCCCTTCTCATCGGCGCCTCCTTCCCTACCGCCGAGGATGTCCGCAACATGAAGAGCAAGAGCCAGAAGCGACTGGAAGAGTTGCAGGCTCTCACCGCCACCTTCATCAAGGAGGATCTGCGCAAGAAGATCGTCACCTCCCAGGAGAACGACTGCGCTGGCTGCAACTACAAGGAGACTACGTGGTTCGAATACCCCGAGTTCCTCAAGACCTGGGACGAGCAGAAGCAGTTCGTGGAAATGCTGTCTGATACACTGAGCCCGCTGGGGTACAAGGTCTACGCCGAGACGGATGGCGCCCTGGAGCCGACCAAGAACGTCATAGTGACGTGGAAGGTACAGACCCCAACCCCTCGCAAGCCGGCGCTTTGATTGCCACTTGACAAGCATCCACTAGCTGCTACGATACGCACATGAAGCAAAGCCCATACGCTGTTCCGGCTGCTCTTGCTAAGGTTTCCGAGTTCAGCAAGGAAAAATGGTTCTGTGGCGCATGTGCGTATGGCATCGAATCCATCATCATCTACTACAAGAATACGAAGAACTGCCCCAAGCGTTTTCTTCGTTACGCTGGTGTGAAAGTGGTGTGGAAAGAACTTCCTTGACTTCTTTCGGATACTCGCTACGATACGCCCATGAACGACCCCCAGCCAATTTCAACTGCGCCGCGTGACGGCACTGTGATCCTGTCCGACTGTGGCTGCGTTCGCTGGGTGAGCGGCTACCGCAGCAAGCCCGGCTGGGTTGCATGCTCGCCATGCGACTACGTGTTTGAGTGTGCGGACTCTGGTGCGTGGAGCGAGGACCCGAAGCTCTGGACGCCACTCCCCGAGTGGATGAAGTAACGGAAGCTCCCCAGCGATGGGGAGCAACTCCGTAGGCGGTGTGTGACATAGAAGAAACACAACACTTGCACTCGGTAGTCTGTTGATACAATCACACGCATGGACTACCCCGAGCTTCGCATCTGGCTGGACGACAAGCGTCCGATGCCTCATGGCTACGACATTCACTGCACCAAGGCACGTATCGTGATCGAACTGATCATGAAGGGCATCGTCACCAAAGTCTCTCTGGATCATGACTTAGGTGATGAAGCCGAGTTCGGCAACGGCTACATGGTCGCTAAGTGCATCGAGGAACAGGCGTATCTGCGAGCGATCCCGCGTATTGAGTGGCATATCCACAGCCAGAACAGCGTGGGAGTTGCGAGCATGCGACAGGCTCTCCAGAACGCTGACCGCTATTGGGACGGTGCTTGACTTCTCCAAAAACCTGTTAGGATACCCACATGAGCAACGTCATGACCCACAAGCGCCTCGTCTCTGCCTTCACCAAGGCGGGCTGTACCGTCACCAAGATGGAGGGGCGCACTGGCAACCCCGGCTACGTCGCCAAGAATCCGAAGAGTGGCGAGCAAGTTCACTGGTACACCCAGCCGAACTTCGTCCACGTCAAGGGCGGCGAGAGCTACTACGATGCCGAGAACCCGGTCGCCACCTATGTCTGCTGGGCGAACCCCGAGAGCGACAGCCAGCGTGACCTGTGCATGGACAGCTTCTATCACACCATCAAGAGCGCGGTCCAAGCCATCGCTTGACAACGCTTGAAACCATAATAAGATACGACCATGAACATCGATCCCAAGGCTCCCTCCGCCTCCATCCCGAGCAACGTGCGGCAACTGCTGGTGCTCCTGACTGCCGAGGGCTACCGCCCCGACATGGTGCAGGCTGCCATCGGTGAGCTTGGCGCCATGCTCGCTGGCATCTACGTGCAACAGGTCGTGAACGCGGACCCTCGCCACGAAACCCCGGCGCTGGACAAGGCGCTCGACAGGGAACGGCTGGGCAACGATCTGGTTTCCGAGGAGTTGCTGGACATCGCCAACGCCGAGGTCGCCAAGCTGCGCCGGATCATCAAGGAACAGCAGGAACAGATGGCAAGGACCGAGAAGGTTCTAGCCGACTCGGAGCATGGCGTCAAGCAGATTCTCGCCTGGAACAAGCGACTGGATGAGCTACAGGCGGAGAACAAGCGGCTCCAGGATGAGATCCAGTTCCGCAACGATGAAGACGCTGGCGCCGATTTGTAATTGACTTCGCCAATCCGCTGATAAGATACGGTCATGATCACCAAGACCATCTACGTCTCCATCCTGGGCGGGCAGTTCTCCAGCGCCGCCGAAGCCATGGCTGACGAGGACCGCCTTCCGCGCATCATCACCACCTACAAGGGCGACGTGAAGCGGATCGAGAAGTTCCGCAAGATGATCAAGAAGCATCTTGCTGCCACCAAGGATCCGAAGGAGCGGGCTGAGGCTCAGCGGTTCCTCGCCCTCAAGAACTGCGAGAAGGGCGGCAACTGGATGGATCTGCTGCATGCCCAGCAAGCGGTCGCCAACTACAAGCGGCATCTTGCCGAGGTCCGCGAGCAACGCTTCATCAACGGGCAGAAGCAGCCGTGAACACCGCCTCCGAACGCATCCACGTCCTGCACCGCGAAGCCTTCGCTATCGCGTACAAGGAAGTCGAGCGCATCGCCCGCAAGATCATGAAGCGTAACCCGAAGGGGTTCAACTGCTTCTGCATGGGTATGGGAAGCTGGTCGTTCCACAGCGGCACCGGAGTGGAAGGCGTCATCGACAACAATGACCCACGCTGCAAGGAAATGGACGACTTCATGTGCGAATGGGCTGATACACTCAAAATCACAGGCATGCCACTGCGCCTCGACCGCTGGGACAGTCCCCTTCTCACCGACTGGTGAGTCCCTGAGTCACACACCACCTACACGGAACAAACACATGATCCTCGCTTTCATCATCCTTGGCGTTTCCCTTCTCCTGCTCTACATCGGCATTCAGGGCATCATTTCCCTGTGGCTCGCCGTGATCTGCTTTTGGGGCAGGGTGTCGTTCCGCGAGCCCGCGAACATCGAATACAATTTCAAGCCGGGTGGTTCCGGTCTGATCGCCTTCGTCCTGGGCTTCGCTGGCACTCTCTGGTCGGTGATCTTCCTCGCCATCAAGATCGCTGCCATAGTCGCTTGACAGCAGCCCCAAAGCTGCTATAGTCACGCCCATGGACATCAAGCCTCTCAAGCGTTACGATGCTGGCACCGAATACGACACCGGTCCCGACGTTTGCCCCTACAGCATCATGGTTGAGTCGCCTGGAGGCGGCTACATCAACGAGGACGAGCTTCGCGAGCGGCTGAACAAGATGCTCGCAGAGGCGTGCGATCCTGGCGAGAAGGATGCGCTCAACTCCGTGCTCAAGCTGATCGACACGCCGAATTGGTGATTGACTTCACCAATCCGCTGCTAGAATGCACGCATGAGCAAGAAACCCATGAGTGACAAAGAAGCTGCTGATGCGCTGTTCCAGGCAACCGCTTTGGTCGCATTGGGCATCGTGTTGCTGGTCGCTATCGGCAGCGGCATCTGGATGTTCTTGATGGTTGTTTTCCATTGACTTCGGCTGCCGTCTGCTACGATGTGCCCATCAACCAAGGACAAGCCATGAACGCCGCCCTCTACATCCTGCTCGCTCCCATCCGCTACCCCATCTCCGTCGTCATGTTCGTGATCGTCGGCTTCGGTGCCCTGGTGAATTGGGCGCTCACCGGGAGCATGGACCACGATGAGGGGCTGGTCGGCAAGTTCATGTGCGGCATCGCGATGATGCTCGACTTCGTGAACAAGCGCATCATCCGTGCCCATGAGTCGCTTCGCCCGGTCGGCTGGACCTTCAAGCGTGCCGTGACCAACTACCGGAAGATCCTGCGCTGGTGGAGCGACAAGTACGCTGACAATGGCGAGTACCGTCAGATGGTCAAGAGCAACATCGCCAAGGCTTACAACGGCTGGGAGCGCACCTTCTGGACCGCTGTCAAGACCCGTGGCGAGAAGCTGCATGCCGAGCGCACCGCCGAGGCGATCAAGGACCAGATGGAGTGGGAGACGACCAAGAGTTGCGGCAAGAACGACCCGAACTTCCTGCCCAACAAGGCTCCTTGACTTCCACAAGTCACGCGATACGATACGGTCATGAACGACAAAGAAGTCAAAGAACTGATGCTTGAAGCCTACCGCATGGGCGACAAGGAAGCCGCTGTGGTCATCTTCTGCTTCCGCTTCCTGCCTGCCATCGTGGCTGCGATCATCCTGCTCGCCTTCGCTGGTGTCGCCATACTGGTGATTTGCTGCGCTCTGTGGGGCAAGCCTGAACCCAAGCCAGTGACACACCCAGCCCAGCCGGTCCAGGTCGAAGTTGAGAAGTCCAACTAACCTGTAAGATACGAGCATGAGCAACCTCAACGTCATCTTCTCCCTCAAGAACGGCACCCATATCCGCGTCAACTTCGCTGCGGAAGCCGTTCCTTCGGTGATGGACTCCATCGCTCGCCACTCCTGGCTGGATCGGTTCGTGGGTCGCAACACGTCCATCGGCATCTTCAATGCAGACAAGGTTCGCGTGGGCTGCATCCGGATCAGCGAGATAGCTGCCGCGAACGTCACTGAATAAGGAAACACATGAGCGACCACGATCTGATCGATGCAGCCTTACTCGCTGCCAAGAATATTACCAATGACCTCGGCGCTAAGAGCCTTGGTAAGACCATCGAAGCAGCCATCGCCGCCAACGACATCACCGAATCCATCTACTGGCAGATGCTTATGGATCTGGAGAGTCACATGCGCTCCGATGATACGCTGGGCAAGCTGCTGGTCGAAGGCGCCTACAAGCACTGGAACCGGCTGCATCCCGACAATACCCCCATGTCGCCTCGCTGGAATAAGTAGTTGACTTCCAAAAACTCGCGCTAAGATACAGCCATGCACACCACGCCAAACGCTCTCTTCAACCGTATCTACGAGTACGTCAAGCAGCATGGCAAGCTGGGCACCAACAAGTTCCGCGACGAGTGGTTCCTGACGCTGGCGAATGGGGTTGTGGTCGAGGCGGTCATGGAAGACGCCGGCTACTGCCACAGCGTGCAGGTTCCTGGGCTGCTGATCGCATGGCAGCAGTACCCGAAGGATGTCCAGTTCAGCAAGGGCGACCAGAATGGGCTGCTGACCGTGGCTCGCATGATCGGTTTTCAGGTTGACTTCTAAAAACTGCCGCTAAGATACGGTCATGAACAACAGCACCAACATCATCGATGTCTGCTCCTGCCGCTTCACGGTTCGCGCCCTAAGCGACTTCATCGACACCTTCGGTCGCGCCCCCATGAGCAACAGGGACGAGGACTGCGCCTGGGTCGGCAAGCGCATCGACTCCGCTCGCAACTTCAGCACCAATGAGCGGTTCCAGAAGGACAGCGGTCGCTCCGCCATCGTCAACTACTGGAAGTGCCGCCGGATGGGCAAGCTCGTTCCGGTCAAGGGCAACAAGGTCGCTCTTCATCCGATCAATGGGGACTAAGACATGCTCTCGCTCTACGCCAAGCAGCCGATCAAGCTGAATACCAATCCCGGAACGACCCTGGGCACTGCCCTGGACGAGGCGGCGAAGCTGTCAAAGGAACTCGCCAGCGAGATCCATCTGAACTTCAACGACAAGATCCACGTCTTCAAGAACGGAAAGGCTGTTGACAAGTAGCGCCAAGCTGCTACGATGTGCGCATGAGCAACATGAACATCGTCGGTGAAGCCTTCGAAATCGCTTCCGATGCCCACCGTGGCGTCTACCGCAAGGGCTACAACCTGCCCTACATGGTCCACCCGATGCGTGTCTCGTCCAGCCTCGCCATCCACATCAAGGATGATGTCGTCCTGGCTGCCGCCCTGCTCCATGACGTACTGGAAGACTGCGCTCCGGACAAGCTGGTCGAGTTCCAGCAGCGCATCCAGCAACTCGACAGCGGCATCACGATCATCCACATCGTCGAGGAACTGACCAAGCCCGAGGGAGTGGACAAGAACGAGTACATGAAGAGCTTCGCCACCAAGTCGGTCGAGGCGCTGGTCATCAAGCTGTTCGACCGCCTGGACAACGTGATGGACTTCCGGTTCCACAACCCCAACTACTCGGAAGTCTATTCAGCCAAAGCACTTGTGCTCTACGAGACGGTCAAGGCTCGCCTGGAGGACATCAACAGCCGCTTCGGCTACAAGTTCGCCAAGGTGTGTGACGAGGTGGTCAGCAAGCTGATCGCCTGTGCCAAGAAAGCCGGGTAGAGGAACGGGGAAGCGGCTGGGTCATATAAGGGGTAAAAGCCATATATGACCCTAATATAATGGGATAAATCGGGGGTATTTCAAGGGGTAAATACTGCCTTTAGGGGGTTCTAGGGGGTGTGCCGGTGGGACGGTACCGCGCATTCCCGAGGACAAACACACAAGTCGCTTAAAATTTTTTCGGCGGGGAAAACTAGGTACTATGAAAAATTTTTTAGCGGGGTATAATAGATGAATGGGAAGTACAAATCATATCAAGTATATAAATGCTAAAGCTAAGTTCATTGCTTGTATAAAACTTAAAAAGTCGCTTTGTAAGCACTGTCAGATTAACTTGTTAGAGAACTACTGGCTTGCCGAGTTTCACCATACCGATCCAAGTAAAAAAGAAGAAGCCATATCGGAAATATGCTTTAAAGGATGGGAAAGAGTAAAGAAAGAACTTAAGAAATGCGTTCTACTTTGCTCAAATTGCCATAGATCGTTGCATGCTAAAGGGGCTAAGATAGAACTTTATAAGGAACATATATTTAAAAAATCAGAGGCTTACAAATAATAGTTGCAACTACAGATACGATCTATATAATCATATTATGATATATAAATTTCCAAGCCCCCGCGATATTATTAGTATAGAAAATAGACACGCAAGAGGTTATTATTCGCTAAGAGCACGTATCAACAAAATGTGGCAAGACTACCTATTTGAAAAATGTGGATACCATTTTACTATTAAGAAAATTGATACAAAGATATTAACAAACGAAACCATACAAAATTTAGGTTTCAGTGAACAATCAGTATCAAAAATTAAATCGTCAGTCGATAGCTTCATATATCAATTAACTTTATGTAAGAAAATAAAAGAGGCTGGAGTAACGGAATATAGGGAAGTTCATTTTTGTTCACATAGGGACGATAAAGAAGTCTCCCCAAACGCAATAGGAAAATCCGTATATGTTGTTCCTATGCGTTTACTGGATATTGCCTTTTATAACAATGGGCATTGTTATTATGATCAAACTAATATAGATACATTTTCAATAATAACGTCGAAGATTGCAACCGGAAATGTAATTTTTATGGACGAACCCACCATTAATCATCGCGATACAAAGTTTCAAAATTATGCTTCATATGAAATAATAAAGAATATTGTTAATGAAGCTTCATTAGGAACAATTACATTTGAAGAAAAAGATGGTAAATATTTTTATAACGATGAAAATACAGGAGTAAAAGTATCTTTGTTTGGATACCCAACCGATCTATTAGCATGGTTTGAAAAAGCTCATTCTTATAATTACATGTGGAGAATTGCTTGGTTCCATAAATATAGAATATTTTTCTTTATACTTTCAATTGCATTGCTTATATTAAAAATTCCAGACAAAATTGTGGAATACATTCGCAATATCTTAAAGATTATTTTTAATAAGTAACGCTGTCATTGCCCCTTGACATCCGCTCCCCAGCCTTTACACTGTGTCCATATGCCCATTCCCCTCCCTGCTGCCTATGATAAGCTCACACCGGCTCAGAAGCGGCTTGTCCGGGAACAATATGTAGTTAGTCAGAACGGACTCTGCTGCTACTGCCAGGAGCCCCTGTCTGGTTCCCCTCCTAAGCGCATACGGGACTTGAAGATAGATTGGAAACTGTTCCCGCCCATGTTCTGCAAGCATCCGGTTCATCTGCATCATTCCCATGACACGGGACTTACGATTGGGGCTGTTCATGCATACTGCAATGCTGTCCTCTGGCAATACGAAGGCGAATAATATGAAATATGAACTTTCTCGCTATATCCGTGCAATTGACGTTGTTGCTGGCGGTCCAGTCCACGACTGGCTCAGATACATGACTGCTGCCATGCGCTGGGACATGGAGGGATTGGTCAGGTCGGATCATGGCAAAGGCGATCCTGTACGAGTGGCTTATGCAGTCAAGATGCGCGACCGTAAAGTGGCTGCCATGAAGCGGTTAGAAGCCGAAAACCCATGTCTGAAAAAAATCGTTGATATTCTAAGGAAACCGCGTATTGCTGAACGGCGCCGTATCAGTCGCATATTGCGTAAGTATAGACTGAATACGCATTGACTTCCTTTGCCGCTTGCTATACTCTTTTTAAAGGAACCTAACCATGCGATGGTACAATCTGGCTGATAAGACCCCTCCCGAGTTGGAAGAGGTTCTGGTGTGGATCGACGGTCACCGTGGCGCTGGCTGGCGTAACAACCATGCTCTGGTCGCGTACCTCTCCCGTGGTCACTTTTGGGAGGAGCGCCATCCTAACAAGGAGCCGCTGGTCGGTGTGATCAAGTGGGCGAAGATCAGCATTCCCAAGTCAGGAGCGTAGCTCTTTGAAGATGTCGGTGTACTCGGGATACCGGTGTGCGGCGTTCATGCCGTTGTAGTGAAACTCGGAGGCAACGTCTTCCGGCAGCATGGCAAGAACCCGCTGGCGTTCGACTTCTACAAGCCGTTTGGCTTTACGATAGTTGGCTACTGCAAGGGTAATATCTGGATGGATCATGCTTTCATTATATGTTCCTTGGCATAATTGTCAATTTGCTTGACAGAATCTAAATGGTGAGTACAATCAAATACATGCGAAAGAAAACATCAATAAAAATAAAAGTAATTGACGGAACAGTAACGGTTAAGGATTTGATCAAATACGTCAATAATGAACTGAATAGGCGCGAAGAGCCGCATGATGAATACACCAGTGGCTTCTTTGATGGCGAAGAATGGCAGCTTAATAAGCTCCTGAAAGAGATTGGTGCAAGATGACTTCTGAAATCGGAGCCCAGGTTATACCATGCAAAGATCCTCTCTATAAAGTTGGTGATATGGTTATCATCAAAGAGTTCTGTTCGGATGTTCCGATATTTTCCGGGGTTAACGAGCAAGTACGCAACCAAAAAGGTGTGATCAAAGAGATTATGCCGGGCGACCCAATAAAAATCGCTGCTGGTGGTCGAGTAACATCGCTTGGTTCTGGCACTTGGTATATTGTAACAATGGAAAATCCGGTTGTGTTCAGAGATAAGACGATACGTGATCTTCCAGTTGCCGAAACGGAATTAGAGATTCCGTCATGATCATGGAGGCTATTGCGTTGGTCGGTACGACTCTATGTACCGTGTGTTCGATCCCGCAAACGGTTCAGAGCATCAAGGACGGCAATAGCGACGGTCTGTCATCGGCTGGCTTGCTGATGAAGGGGATTGGTTGCATTCTGATGATCGTTTACCTCATTTCGCTTTCTACGTCGGTATTCGTTTACGCTAATTTCGCGTTCGGATTGCTGGTTGCTGGAATCCAATACTACTATAAGATACACCCAAGGAACAAAACACATGGAATCAAATAACGCCGGCACCATCGTTGCCATCATACTTGCGGCTGGTCTGATGATCACCGCAGCTATTTCCGTGCCCATCTACACCTACATGCGCTGGGAGTACCAGTACATGCAACTCGGCTATTGCGAGAAGATTGTGGTTGTTGGCGATCCCAACAACTCTATGACCCGCCACTATGAGTCGGTATGGGCTCCAAAGGATGCCACCAACGCCGATTTGCTGATTGAAAAGAAACAGTGATTGACTTCGGTTTGATCGTGGTATACTGGTTCCAGTGAAAGCTGGATAAGACCCGCTCTGCCAATCAATACCACTTCTCGTAGGGAAGTGCTTCCGGTCCAGCGACTTGCAAGTAACCGGTTGAAATGGTAATAGACCTTCTGTCATAGCCGAGCATGTCGGCGGTGGAGCACCATCTAAGCCGCTGTTAAGTAACCCTTGACAGCGGCTTTTTGTTTGCTATAGTGGGAACATAGCACCGGAGGATTCCATGCGCGTATGGTTCAAGACGGCTAAAGATGGCAAGTGGGTCATTACCAACCGCAGTGGCGTTGTCGTAATCGTCAGGTTCGGCATCGTGCAGAGCAACGATCCGACTCCGGGAAGTACCGCCAGCATCA
>Ga0310811_10000914_pt1 | contig 37976 bp, 38 predicted proteins | sample YCmetagenome_FD_207642 | JGI IMG/M metagenome (GOLD analysis project Ga0310811, IMG submission 207642) | Soil microbial communities from experimental microcosm in Duke University, North Carolina, United States - YC | ecosystem: Engineered > Artificial ecosystem > Soil microcosm > Unclassified ... | reverse complement strand
ATCGGCGTTACGAGGATTTGTGGCTCGGCCTCGCGGCTCGGCATCCGGATCGCATCGGAGCGAAGATCGGGTTCGACGAGGCGCTGGCGCACTTGATTGAAGCGGGCGCCGATCTGTTTCTGATGCCATCGCGGTTCGAGCCGAGCGGGCTCAACCAGATGTACAGCATGCGCTATGGCACGGTGCCCGTGGTGCGGGCCGTCGGTGGACTGGATGACACGGTGCGCAATTTCAATCCGCGCACGGGAGAAGGGACCGGATTCAGCTTTAATGACTATACGGCCCAGGCGCTGCTGAACACGCTGCGGTGGGCGCTGGACATTTTCCAGGATCGGCCAACTTGGCGGCGGATGCAGCGCGAGGGTATGGTGCAGGATTTTTCCTGGGACGCTTCAGCCCGTCAGTACGTCAAAGTATATGAGCGCGCCATGGCGCAAAGCCTAGCGCGATAGGAGGAGGGCGGGTCCTTCTGGACCGCCAGGGAGACACAATGGCATCTGACAAGGTCAAGACGTTCACCGACAGCAACTTCGACACCGAGATCAAGTCCGGCGTGACGCTGGTCGACTTCTGGGCCGAATGGTGCGGCCCGTGCCGCCGTCTGGCGCCGACCGTTGACGCGATTGCCGCCGAATACGATGGGCGCGTCTCGGTGGGCAAGATGAACATGGACGAAAATTCGGACGTGCCCTTCCGGTTCATGATTCGGGGCATTCCGACGCTCCTCATCTTCAAGGACGGCCAGCTCGCGGATCAGATCGTCGGGCTCGCGCCGAAGGAAGAAATCACGAAGAAGCTGGACGCACACCTCTAACCATGGCCGATCGCAAAGTCGTCATCATCGGATCCGGTCCCGCGGGACTGACGGCCGCGCTCTATACCGCGCGCGCCAATCTGAAGCCGTTGCTCGTGGAGGGCATCGAAGCCGGTGGTCAGCTGATGCTGACGACGATGGTGGAGAACTGGCCGGGATTCCGCGACGGCATCATGGGTCCGGATCTGATGACGGAGATGCGCGCGCAGGCCGAGCGCTTTGGCACCGAGATCGTGCAGGGCAACGTGCAGCGGGTCGATGTGCGGAACCGTCCGTTCACGCTCGCGTTCGAAGACGGCAAGTCGCTCACGACGGACGCGTTGATCATCGCGACCGGTGCATCCGCCCGATGGCTCGAGATCGGCTGCGATCGGAAACTGTCCGGACACGGTGTTTCCACCTGCGCCACCTGCGACGGATATTTCTTCCGCGGCAAGCCGATCGCGGTCATTGGCGGCGGCGACTCGGCGATGGAAGAAGCGATTTACCTGACGCGCTTCGCATCCAAGGTCACGGTCATTCATCGGCGCGACAGCCTTCGGGCGTCGAAGATCATGCAGGACAAGGCGTTCGCCAACCCGAAGATTCAGTTCATCTGGGATTCGGAGATCGCCGACATCAAGGATGTCGAACGCGGCGAGGTCACCGGTATCGATGTGAGAAACCTGAAGACCGGGACGATCACGCACCTCCCGCTTGATGGCGTGTTCATCGCGATCGGCCACACGCCGAACACCGCGCTCTTCCGCGGCCAGGTCGAGCTCGACGAAGCTGGCTACATCGTGACGCACCACGGATCCAAGACAAGCTGCCCGGGCGTATTTGCCGCCGGCGATGTGCAGGACCACGTGTATCGTCAGGCGATTACCGCCGCCGGTTCCGGTTGCATGGCGGCTATCGATGCCGAGCGGTACCTGGATGACCTACCGATTCCCGACGAAACAACGGACAACGCCGCCTGCCTCGCCGTGCCGCCGACGAGCGAGTTGCTGAAGCCGTAGGTAGCTGACGGTTAGATTCTAACTTCCAGGCTCGGGTTCGACGTTCAGGTCCGATCTCCTGCGGTTGGTTGGAGCGACGCGATCAACGCGCTCCCGATTTCGGCGCCCCCACCCACCAGCGACCACCTGAAACCCGCATATCCTCAGTGCCGTATAGCGAGTGGCCGTGCAACGAACCGACGCCGACCTGGCACAGGATGCCCTTGCCGGCTCTGAAGCCGCGTACCGCGAACTCGTCACGCGGTACGCGACGCCCGCGGTCAATTTCGTCCACCGCATCGTTCGCGACCGCGGGCTGGCCGAGGACCTCGCGCAGGAAGGCTTTCTGCGCGTCTACCAGCGCCTTCACACCTACGACCCCGACCGCAAGTTCTCGAGCTGGTTCTTTCAGGTCCTCCGAAACATCACCATCGATTACCTGCGGGTGAATCGCGTACCGACGGCCTCACTGGACGAGCTCCAGGAGGAGGGCAACCGCGGAGCCTCCGTCGACCGGGAGAGCGTATCCCCCGAGGAGGCAGCCGAACAGGGAGAGCTGGCTATTGCGATGGCGGCGGCGCTCTCGCGAATCCGCCCCGAATACCGCGAATGTGTGGTCCTGCGCTATCAGGAGGGGCTGACGCATCCGGAAATCGCCGAGATTCTGGGACTTCCTGCCGGGACGGTGAAGACGCATCTCCATCGCGCACGGAAGGAGCTGGCGGACATCCTCGCCGAGTCGGGCTGGAAAACCAATGTTTGAAACCATTTGGACGGAGGCTCCGTAACGTGAGCAGGGATAGCAGAGGCCCGCATATGGACCGGAAGCAACTGGAGCGCTGGCTGGCGGAAGAAGCAAATGGCCACGACGAAGCGGCCGACGCCGCCTTTGCGCACCTGTTTGCCGCGGTCCCAAGAATTGAGCCGACTGCCGCATTTGTGGAGCACGCCGTCGCGTCGGCGGTCCGCTGGCGCGCACGGCGACGCCGGCTGATGGCGATCGCCTGGGCGGCTGTCGTGCTGCTGGTGACGATTGGATCGATCGCCGCGTACTACGCGTCGCCCCGCCTCGCCTCGGCCGCAATCAAGGCGGTCACGTTTGCCAGCGGCCACGTCATTCCGTGGATGGTGGCGTACACCAAGGTGGCGATGGAGTGGTGGTTGACGCTTGGCCGCGTCGGCACGGTCATCGTCTCGGCCGTGATGACGCCGGGACGCGCGGTTGCGATTGTCGGGGTCGAGCTGGTCGGAATTCTCGCGTTGTTCGCGCTGCTGCGGGTCGCCGGCGCGGGACGCCTCGGAGATGCACAGGTATGAGGAAGCAGCTTATTTGCGCGTTTGCGGTGCTGACCATCGCTCTCATTGCGCGCACGGCGTATATCGTTCACGCGCAGACAGCGACGGCAGCGGAGTTACGCACCGCGATATCGAAGAACTACGACATCGTCCCGCTGCAGCAAGGCGTCGCGCTCGTGCCGAAAACCCCGAACCCGCGGGTGCGGATGATTCAGGTGGTGAATGGTGCGGTGTCGGTCGACGGGGACACGTTGACGGCGGCGCAGTTGCGCGACCGGATCGGCGCGGATGCGGCAACGATCGTTCAGCTGACGTATCTGAGCGCGGTGGAACAGCGGCAGCTCGCATTGCCCGAATCACCCGCAGGACAGCCAGCCGGCGCGGCGGCGCCGGAGACGCCATCGACGCCCACGCCGGCGGCGACGCCGGCGCCTGCGCCCGCCCCCGAAACGCCAACGCGCACTGTCCGGCGTGATGGTGACATCGTCCGCATCGGCGGAGGCGCTGTCACCGTCGAGGAGAACGAGCGCGTCGAAGGTGATGTGGTGGCGATCGGCGGACCCGTAACGGTGAACGGCGAGGTGACGGGCGATGTCGTCGCTGTCGGCGGCGGCCTCACGCTTGGGCCGCGCGCGGTTGTTCGCGGCGAAGTGACGTCAGTGGGAGCACCGTTGAAGCGCGATTCGCAGGCGCAGGTCTTCGGCAAGGTGAACGAGGTTGGTATTGGTTCCGACGGTCAGAGGATTCCGCGAAACTTCAACCTCGGAAACCTGATTTTCGGCACGTTCGCATCGCGAGTCGGACGCCTGACGACCACCCTGGCGCGTGTGCTGATGTTCATTCTGTTCGCGATGATTGTCACGGCGGCGGGGCAGCGTCAGGTCCAGCAGATTGCGGCGCGCATCGCTGCGGAGCCCGTGCGCGCTGGTCTGGTCGGATTGCTCGCGGAAATCCTCTTCGTGCCGGTGCTGGTCGTAACGATCGTGGCCCTGGTGATCTCGATACTCGGAATCCCGCTGCTCATCCTGGTGCCGTTCGGCATCATCCTCGTCGGAGTGGTGATGCTTGTCGGCTACACCGCGGCGGCGCACATCGCGGGCGGCTGGGCGCTCGATCGGGTCGGCCGCAGCGAGCGCAACCCGTACGTCGTCGTCGCAATCGGCATCGCGGTGATCGCCGGAATCACCCTGATCGGAAGGCTGCTCGCGCTGGCAGTTGGCGGATTCGGTGCGCCGCTCTACTTCGCAGGCTATGTGATCGAGTACCTGGCGTGGACCATCGGCTTCGGCGCCGCGATCCAGACATGGATTCAGATGCGACGCGGTCCGTCGATCCAGCCGCCGCCGACGACGGTATCGCCTGCGTAAAACACGACGGCCTGACCAGGTGTGATAGCGGGCTGGGCTTCGTCGAAGATCATCTCCGCCCGGCCATCAGGCAGCGCGCGCACGGCGCCGGCCGCTGCCTTGTGACGGTGACGAATCTGCGCGCAGACACGAATCGGCGACCGCGGCGCATCTATCGAAACCCAATTCACCTCCGATGCCGTGAGCCGCGTCTGGTCGAGCGCATCGCGCGAGCCGACGGTCACGTTGCCGGAGTCGGCATCGATGTCGAGGACGTAGAGCGGGATCGTCGAGGCGATGCCGAGGCCCTTCCGCTGGCCGACGGTGAAGCGATGCACGCCGCCATGCGTGCCGAGCTCGCGTCCGCTGCGATCGACGATCGAGCCGGCACGCGCCACAGCCGGCTCCTTCCGCTCCACAAACGATGCGTAATCGCCATCCGGGATGAAGCAGATTTCCTGACTATCCGGCTTCTCGGCAACCGCAAGTCCAAGGCGACGCGCCTGCTCGCGCACCTGCGGCTTGGAGAGCGTGCCGACCGGGAACACCGCTCGCGCGAGCTGATCCTGCGTGAGTGAAAAGAGGAAGTAGGACTGATCCTTCTCCGGATCGGCACTGCGCTTCAGCAGCCAGCGTCCCTCGCGCGACTGCTCGACACGCGCGTAATGACCGGTGGCGACATATCCCGCGCCGAGACCGACGGCACGGTCGAGCAGCGTCGAAAACTTCAAATCACTATTGCAATGCGCGCAGGGGAGCGGCGTTCGGCCAGAGGCGTACTCCCGGACGAAGTTCGAGATCACCGTCTCGCGGAACTGCCGCTCGAAGTTGACGATGTAATGGGGAAAGCCCACCTTCGTCGCCACACGCCGTGCATCGTTGAGGTCGTCAAGCGTGCAGCACGATCCCCACGTCTGCTCGCCGCCACGCTGATCGTAGAGCTGCATCGACAGACCAATGACGTCATGACCCTGCTCGGCGAGCAGGGCCGCGGCGACCGACGAGTCGACGCCTCCCGACATGGCAACTACGATCTTCATGCTCTTGCTGGAGTTCGCGTCAGGCTTCGGAGCTTTTCAACTATCGCGGGCAGCACGGCGATCACGCGATCGATCTCGGCCTCGGTGTTCGCGGCCCCAAGGCTGAAGCGAATCGAATTCTGCGTGCGGTGTGCGTTGAATCCCATTGCTTTCAGCACGTGCGATGGCTCGAGCGTCCCCGACGAGCAGGCAGATCCGGTAGAGACCGCAATGCCTTCGAGATCGAGCGCAATCAGCAGCGATTCGGCTTCAACGCGATCGAAGCTGATGTTGGTCGTGTTCGGCACACGCGACTCGATGGCGCCGTTGACCGCGGTCCCGGGCACGACGCGCAGGATGCCGGCCTCGAGGCGGTCGCGCAGCGCCGCGAGGCGAAGGGCCTCTTCCGTCATCTTTGCCGCGGCCGCACGGGCGGCCACTCCCATTCCGACGATTCCGGCGACGTTTTCGGTTCCGGCGCGGCGGTTGCGCTCCTGGCGGCCGCCGGTCAGCAGCGGCAGCACCCGCACGCCGCGACGTACCCACAGCGCGCCCGCGCCTTTCGGCCCGTAGAACTTATGCGCCGACATCGAGAGCATGTCTACCCCGAGCGCCTTCACGTCGATCGCGATCTTGCCCGCCGACTGAACCGCGTCGGTGTGCAAAAGCGCGCCATGCTGGTGCGCGAGCGCCGCGAGGTCTGCGATCGGCTGAATGGTTCCGATCTCGTTATTCGCGTGCATTATCGAAACGACCGCGGTGTCGCCGGTCAGCGCCTCGTGCAGCGCCGCAGGCGAGACGATTCCGGTCTGGTCGACCGGGAGGAGCGTCGTGCGCCATCCGCGCCGGACGAGCGCCTTCAGGGTATTGAGCACCGCTTCGTGTTCGATGCTGCTCGCGATCACGTGCCGTTTTCCGGTTGCCTCGAGCGCTTCGGCCGTACCCCGGATGGCGATGTTGTCGGCCTCCGTTCCGCCGCTGGTGAATAGCACCTCGGAGGGTTCGGCGCCGATCAGGTCCGCTACATCCGTGCGCGCCTCGTCGATGACGGATTTTGCCTGCTGCCCGAAATGGTGGACGCTCGATGGATTGCCGAACTGCTCCCGCAGCACGGCCGTCATCCGGTCTAGAACGGCCGGAAGCAGCGGCGTCGTCGCGTTGTGGTCCAGATAAATCCTCTGCACAGCCCGTATTCGAATCCTAGCATTTGCCGATATACTCAGTGGGCTCCTCCCCACGGCAAAACGTTGAGTAATCAAGCGGTCAGGCTCCTCGTTGTGTGTGTGGGGCTGCCATTAGTCGGAGGACCACATGTGGAAGCGCGATGAAGCGGTAAAGCCGACGGGACCGGGGACTCCGGCTCCGGCCGCACCTGTTCAGACGCAGGCGAACGCGCCGGCGCAGCCGGAATCGCGGCGGCAGCAGATGATGGAGAGAGACGTCGTGAATATCGGGAAGTCAGTGGTTATCAAGGGCGAGCTGAATGGCAGCGAGGACCTCACGATCGAGGGCCACGTCGAGGGCAAAATCGAGCTTCGCGATCACGTGCTGACGATCGGGCCCAATGGCAAGATCAAGGCACAGGTGTTCGCCAAGGCGGTCATCGTCCTGGGTGAAGTCAACGGCAACGTGACGGCGACCGAGAAGGTCGACATCCGCGACGGCGGCTCCGTCGACGGCGATATCGTCTCGCCGCGGGTAGCCATCGCCGAGGGGGCTCATTTCCGCGGCAGCGTGGACATGCAGCGCAAGGGCCAGCCGCAGCCGGTGCAGACACAGCAGTCCCGGCCGGCGCAGCAGCCGCAGACGTCCAGCGTCACGCCGCAGGCGGCGGCAGCTCACTGACACTTGGAGAGTGGTTGGTAGTTCGACAACTACCAACCACCAACCAACGACGGTATTATTCCGCCGTTGTCCCTTTCAGATCTCTTCTCCAGGAAGCGTAAAGACGAGCCTGACGCCGTCGATAGCGGCGGTGGCGACTCGCCTGTCCATCCGACCAAGGCGCTTGGCAAGTTCCTCTCGAGCCTGAACGCGACGCCGCAGCCGCTGCTGCTCGATCTCGGTCCGGTCGTCGGCACCAACGTGACGTTCTTTGGCGAGGAGCTCGGGTGCAAGATTCTCGTGGAGAACGTGTTCAAGGACATCGATCGCCACGTGACCGAAGCCAAGCTCGAGGAGCTGCCGGCGTTCCTGTCGAAACGGTTCCCTCAGGCCGACGCCAGTGTCGACGGCATTCTCTGCTGGGACATTTTTGATTACGTGGAGTACAAGGCGGCGCAGGCGCTGGCGCGTCAGCTTGTTCGGATTCTCCGGCCCGACGGCGCATTGCTGGCGCAGTTCAGTACCACGGAGCCGAAAAACGCACCGTCCCTCTATACACGGTACGTCGTGGTCGATCGTCAGAACCTGCAGTATCGGCCATACCCAGCGGCAAGGCCGCGGCAGCGGCCGCTGGTGAACCGCGACATCCAGCGGATGTTCGAGCCGCTGCGCATCACCGAATCGTTCCTGTTGAAGAACAACCTGCGCGAGGTTCTCTTCCGCAAACCGCCATCAGTGCCAGACCCTGCTGCGCCGACGCCGCGCAGCGAAGGCGACGCGGCGAAGGCGAGTTGAAGCCAGTAGTAGCGCTGCTGACTGATTTCGGCACGCGCGATCACTACGTCGGCGCCATGCGTGGTGTGATCCTCGGCATCTGCCCCGATGCGACCCTCGTCGACATTACGCACGACATCCCGCCGCAGGACGTCACGACCGCCGCGCTCGAACTCGCGGCGGCGTATGGGTTCTTCCCGGCAGGCACTGTGTTCCTATGCGTCGTGGATCCGGGCGTCGGATCGTCCAGAAAGGCGCTCGCCGCCGGTGCGGGCGGTCATAGATTCGTGGCACCGGACAACGGACTCCTGTCCAGCGTGTTCAGACAGACGCCGCCGACGCGCGTCGTCGAGCTGACCGAGCCGAAGTACGCCCGGCCGGACGTGAGCCGCACGTTCGAGGGGCGCGATCGGTTTGCGCCCGCAGCAGCATGGCTCGCGGCAGGCGTCGAGCTTACGGCGCTCGGACCATCGCTCGCGACGTGGGAGACGCTCTCCATTCCGGAGCCGCGCGAGGAGAACGGTCAGCTGGCCGGGGTGATCGTGCGCGTCGATCACTTTGGCAATCTGGTAACCAACATCGATCGTCTCAGCTTCGATCGGTGTGTGCGCGGCAGGTCATTTCAGATCGTCGTTGCGGATCGTCCGGTCGCGCGTCTTGTGTCGACCTACTCGGACGCTGACGCGGGGATCGTGTGCGCGCTTTTTGGCAGCACCGATCACCTCGAGATTGCGGTCAGCGGCGGAAGCGCTGCCGATCGTCTGGGCCTTACACGGGGAGCGGCGGTGGTGGTACGATTCGGCGTTTCGAATGCTAAGTCTTGACTTGACCGAAGAGCAGCAGCTGCTCGAGCAGAGCGTGCGCGAGTGGGCGGCGCGCGCCGTGGCGCCGCGCATCCGCGAGCTCGATCGCGCGCATCAATTCGACCGCGGCATCATGCCGCAGATGGCTGACCTGGGGCTGCTGGGCATCTGCGTGCCGCAGAAGTTCGGCGGCGCGGGCATGGACTACATCTCGCTGGGCATCGCCAGCGAGGAGCTCGAATACGTCGACACCTCACTGCGGGTGATTCTCTCGGTGCATGTCGGGCTGAATTGTCTGACGCTGCTTTCGTGGGGCACCGACGATCAGCAGCAGCGGTATCTCGTGCCGCAGGCGCAGGGCAAGAAGATTGCGACGTTCGGGCTGACTGAACCTTCGGCCGGCAGCGATGCGCGCGGCATTCAATCCGTCGCGATTAAGAAGGGCGACCGCTATGTGCTGACCGGCGAGAAGATGTGGATCTCGCTCGCCGACGTCGCCGACAACTTTCTCGTGTTCGCCTGGAGCGATCTGGAAAAGAAGAAGCAGCGCGATCCAACCGGTATCAGCGCTTTCATGGTCGAGCGCGCGTGCAAGGGTTTCTCGAGCGGTACGTTGAAGGAGAAATGGGGCATCCTCGCGGGCAACACCGGCTTCTTCAAGATGGATGACGTGGAGGTGCCGCAGGAGAATCTGGTTGGCCGCGCAGGTGAAGGTTTCAAGATTGCGATGTTCGCGCTCGATCAGGGACGCTTTACGGTTGCGGCAGGCGCCACCGGCCTCATTCGGGCGTGCCGCGACGCGAGCGTCAGCTACGCGAAGCAGCGCAAGACCTTTGGCGTGGAAATCGGCTCACACCAGCTCGTCAAGGAAATGATCGCGCAGATGGAGTCCGACTATCAGGCCGCCCGACTGCTGTGGATGCGCGCAGGCTGGCTCAAGAACATCGGCCGGCGCAACACGCGCGAGACTGGGCTCGCGAAATGGTTTGCGACCGTGGCCTCCGAGCGCGCCGCCGCCGACGCCGTGCAGGTCCATGGCGCCAACGGCTATTCCGACGAGTACCCCGTCGGCAGGTTTTACCGCAATTGCAAGGGTGCAGTGATCTACGAAGGGACACGTGAGATTCACAAGCTGATGCAGGCCGATTACCTGCTTGGCTATCGGACGGACCGTCCGACCCGCTGCGAGCTACCTCCTTATGCTTGATTCAGATCTCTCGCTCGACTTCCTTCGCGTTGTCGAGCAGGCCGCAATCGCATGCGCGATGACGATGGGACAAGGCGATCGGCATAAGTCGGACGCCGTGGCCGTCGAGGCGATGCGCAAGGAAATGGACTCGGTGCCGATCAACGGCACCATCGTCATCGGCGAGGGCGAGCGCGACGAGGCGCCGATGCTCTACATCGGCGAGAAGGTCGGCACGGCGCAGAAGTCGCCGAACGGCCGCTCCTATCCGGAGGTCGATATCGCCGTCGATCCGCTGGAAGGGACGAATCTCTGCGCGACAGGCGCTGCCAACGCCATTGCGGTGCTTGCCGCGTCGGAAAAGGGCGGCCTGCTCCATGCGCCCGACATGTACATGGAGAAGCTGGTTGTCGGTCCCAGCTCGCGCGAGGTCGTCGATCTCGATGCGCCGGTGCGTTTCAATCTCAGAGCGATTGCGCAAACGCTCGGCCGGCGCGTCGAGGAGCTGGTCGTCATCGTGCTCGATCGCCCGCGCCACGAGAAATTGATTGCGGAAATCCGCGAGACAGGTGCACGTATCCGACTGATCGGCGATGGCGACCTGTCGGCGGGCATCGCCGCCGCCGTCGTCGGCAGCGGCGTGCACGCGGTGATGGGTATCGGCGGCGCGCCCGAGGGTGTGCTCACGGCGGCCGCCATGCGGTGCCTCAACGGCGAAATATTCGCGCGGCTCGTCGTCGCGAAACCGGGCGACGAGGAGCGGGCAAAAGCGATGGGCGTTACCGATCTCAGCAGGGTGTATCGATCGAAGGATCTGGCGCCGGGCAAGAGCATCATCTTTGCCGCCACGGGCGTGACGGAAGGATCGCTGATGAAGGGCGTCCGCTTTTTTGGCGACGGCACGCGCACGACGTCGCTGGTGATGCAGACCAACCCGCATCGGATTCGCTTTATCGACAGCATCCACGTGTCCGACTCGACCAACATTGGCGCGAAGATCAGGTTCTAAGAAGCCGGCGCGTCTTCCTCGTGCGCCGCTGCCCCGGCAAACTGGCGGGGTACATGAGGACAAGACGAAGCGACCGTGGCGGCGCCGCAAACATAAGAAGCCGCCGACACCTGATACCTGAAACCTCACACCTGCTACGATCGTCTTGTGGGCCCACACGTCGAACGAGCCGCACTCGTCGGCCTCGTGACGTCTTCCAGCCGCGGGGACGCCGATCATTCGCTTGACGAGCTTGCCGGCCTGGCGGATGCCGCAGGCGCGAGCGTGGTGCTGCGCATGCTGCAGGATCGACCGAAGCCCGACCCAGCCACCTTCATCGGTGCCGGCAAAGTGTCCTCGCTGGCTGCGGCGTGCGACGAAGCGGATGTCGACGTTGTCATCTTCGACAACGAGCTGAGTCCCGCGCAGCTGCGGCAGCTCGAAGAGCGGCTCGAGCGCAAGGTTGTCGATCGCACGCAGCTGATTCTCGACATCTTCGCGCGGCGGGCGCGCACGCGCGAAGGCAAGTGGCAGGTCGAGCTCGCGCAGTTGAAATACCTGCTGCCGCGCCTCGCCGGGTCGGGCACCGCGCTATCGCGGCTCGGCGGCGGCATCGGTACGCGCGGCCCCGGTGAAACGAAACTTGAATCGGATCGCCGGCGCATCCGCGCCCGCATTCAGTCGATTCAGAAGGAAATCGATCAGGTCCGCCAGCGCCGCTCGCAGCTCCGCGAGCGCCGGCACAAGCAATCGGTGCCGACCGTAGCGCTTGTCGGTTATACGAATGCCGGCAAGACGACGCTGTTCAACAGGCTTACGGATGAAACCGCGGCCGCTTCGAACGCGCTGTTCGTGACGCTGGATCCTCTCGTTCGCCGCGTGCGTCTTGCCGACAATCGCGAGCTGCTGGTGTCGGACACTGTCGGGTTCATCGACCGGCTACCGCACGCGCTCGTTGCCGCGTTCAGCGCCACGCTCGAGGAGGTTGCCGAGGCCGATCTCATCCTGCACGTGATCGACGCGGGAAGCTCCGATCGGGAGCGTCAAATGGCGGCCGTGCGGCGCGTCCTCGAGGAAGTGGGCGCTGCCGACGTAGCGTTGATTGCGGTGTACAACAAAATCGACAGCGTCACGGTCGAGGAGCGGCGTCGGCTGCGCGAGGCCGACCCGTCGGCAGCGCTGATTTCAGCGACGGAGGGGGCGGGCGTCGGCGAGCTGCTGCAGATGATTGCCTCGCGTCTGGCGCTCGACACGCGGCGTGTGTCGATTACGTTCGACAGCGGCAAGGAGTTCGACCGGCAGCAGATTAGCCGTTTGTATCGCGTCGCGCGCGTCATCAGCCACGTCGCCACCAACGGAAGAGTCGTCATCGAGGCGGACATTCCGCGTAGATTCATCGAGCGCCTTACGATGGTGGACGAAGGAAGTGGAAAGTTGGAAGTGGGAAGTGGGAAGTAAGTTGGGAGGGGGAAGTAAGACCGGAGCAGCGCTGACCCTGTGGGTCGGCGTGTTCGCGCTGATGCTCATCGCCGGCTGCGCGATGAAGACTGCGCCGCCGCTACCGCCGACGCTCAAGTATCCGGACTTCATCTATCCGACCGCGGTGCCGGCCGCCGCGCCGCAGGCCGCTGCGGTCGATCGCGGGTGGCGGTTCCTTCAGAACGATGACTTGAACAACGCGGAGCGGGAGTTTGCCTCGGCATTGAAGGGAGCGCCCGATTTTGCTCCCGCACGTACCGGTGAGGGATACGTCGCGTTGGCACGCCAGGATTACATGAGCGCGCGCGATCGGTTCGACCTCGCCCTGCGAACCGCGCCTGCTTATGCGCCGGCTCTGGTGGGCAAGGGACAGGCCCTCTTGTCGCTGAATCGCGACAGCGAAGCGCGCGCCGCCTTTGAGGCAGCGCTCAGGGCGGATCCGTCGCTTACCGGCTTGAACGCGCGCATCGACGTGCTGAAGTTCCGCGAGATACAGACGCTCATTGCATCCGCCCGCGAGGCGATGAATGCAGGTCGCCTGCAGGATGCGCGGGCAGCGTATCAACGCGCCATCACGGCGACGCCGGACAGCGCGGTGCTCTATCGCGAGCTGGGGATCGTCGAGCGGCGCCTCGGCAATGCAGCCACTGCGCTGGAGCAGCTCAACCGCGCGGTCGCACTCGACCCGTCGGATGCCATCGCGCTCGCGCAGACCGGTGAGCTGCTCGAGGAGCGCGGGGACTTTGCCGGCGCAGAGACGGCGTATCGGAATGCGGCCAGCGCGGATCCGTTCGCTGGATACGATCGCAGAGCCGACGCGGCGGCAGCCAGGGCACGCGAAGCGACGCTCCCGGAGGAATTTCGCGCCATTGCCTCCGCGCAGCAGATCACGCGCGGCGATCTTGCGGCGTTGATCGGCGTCAGGCTCGAGGACGTACTTCGCGCGGCGCCGAACACGCCTGTTGTCACGACGGATACGGCCGGCCACTGGGCGGCGCGCTGGATTGCCCAGGCCGTCGGGACCGGCGTCATGCCCGCCTTCGATAATCACACCTTTCAGCCGCGCGCAGCGCTTCGCCGCGTGGATCTCGCTGAAGCGGTGCGGACGCTGCTGCAATTGATGGCCAGGAACAATCCCGCCCTGCAGGCCCGGTTCACGGGCAGGCCGGCGGTCGCCGACATGAGCCCGTCGCATCTGAACTATCCGGCGGTGGCGGCCGCGGTGTCGTCCGGAGTGTTGCCGCTCGCCGACGGCGGTCGCTTCAATATCGAGCGTCCCGTGTCCGGCGCCGAAGCGATAGCCGCCATCGATCGCCTGCGCGCCCTGCAGCAGTCGCGCTAGTCACGTGCGCTATCTCACGCTCGCGAATCAGATCACGATCCTGCGGATCATGCTGATCCCGGCGTTCGTGCTGCTCACCGTCTACGGCCATCTCGGCGCCGCGCTGGCTGTATTTTTCATCGCTGGCGCGACTGACGCCATCGACGGGCTAATCGCGCGCCTGACCAGTCACCCGACCAGCTTCGGCGCCTGGCTCGACCCGATGGCCGACAAGCTGCTGCTTGTGACGACGTTCGTCGTGCTCACAGTGCCGCAGATCGAGCTCACCAATCACGTCCCGCTGTGGCTGACCATCCTCGTCATCAGCCGCGACATTGTGATCGTCGGCGTGGTGGCGATCGTGAACCTTGCCGTCGGGCCGAGAACGTTCAGGCCGTCACTGCTCGGCAAAGCGGCGACGGCGACGTTCATCGTCGCCAACATCGTCATCATGTATTTCAACTGGCGGATGGAGAAGTCGCCGTTCGTGGACGCGGCGATCTGGCTGGCCCTCGGTCTGACGCTGGCGTCAGCCGCCGACTACTTCATCAGACTGCGGCGTTTGATCAACGTGCCGCACTGACTTTCTGGCGGAAGTAGTCGACAGTCTTCAGCAAGCCTTCTTCAAGATGCACCTTTGGTTCCCACTTCAGGACCGTGTGCGCGCGGGTGATGTCCGGTTTGCGCTGCTTCGGGTCGTCCACCGGCAGCGGACGGTAGACCAGTCGGCTCTTCGATCCCACGAGCTTGATGATCGTTCGCGCGATTTCTTCGATGGTGACCTCGTGCGGATTGCCGATGTTGACCGGGTCGTTGGTATCAGACTCCATCAGCCGCAGCACGCCCTCGACCAGGTCACTCACGTAGGTGAAGCTGCGGGTCTGGGTACCGTCGCCAAAGATGGTGACGTCGTCGCCGGTGAGCGCCTGGGACATGAACGCCGGCACGGCGCGGCCGTCGCGCAGCCGCATGCGCGGCCCGTAGGTGTTGAAGATACGAACGATCTTCGTGTCCACACCGTGATAGCGGTGGTAGGCCAGCGTCATCGCTTCGGCGAATCGCTTCGCTTCGTCGTAGACGCCGCGTGGACCGATAGGGTTCACGTTGCCCCAGTAGCTTTCCTTCTGCGGGTGCTCGAGCGGATCGCCGTACACCTCCGACGTGGAGGCCAGGACGAAGCGCGCCTTCTTTTTCATGGCCAGCCCGAGGGCGTTGTGCGTGCCGAGCGAGCCGACTTTCAGCGTCTGAATCGGCAATTCGAGGTAATCGATCGGGCTCGCGGGGCTCGCCCAGTGCAGCACGAAATCGACCGGACCGTCGATGTCGATGTGCCGCGTCACATCGTGGCGCACGAACTCGAAATCGCGGTCGCGCAAATGCGCGATGTTCGCCAGATCGCCGGTCAGCAGATTGTCGATGCCGATGACCGCGTGCCCGCGATTGAGGAGCGCTTCGCTGAGATGGGATCCAATGAATCCGGCCGCGCCGGTGATGACTGTTCTCACACGCGTTGGAAGAGGCCCCGGAAGACGGTCAGCCACATGATTTTGAGGTCGAGCGTCACCGACCAGTTTTCGATGTAATACAGGTCGTATTCGATACGTTTCTCAAGCGACGTGTTGCCGCGCCAGCCGTTGACCTGCGCCCAGCCGGTGATGCCCGCTTTCACCTTGTGGCGCAGCATGTATTGCGGAATCTTGTGCTTGAACTGCTCGACGAAGAACGGCCGCTCGGGACGCGGACCGACGATCGACATTTCGCCGCGAAGCACGTTCCAGAACTGCGGCAGCTCGTCGAGGTCGAGCTTCCTCAGCCAGCGGCCGATAGGTGTGGCGCGCGGATCGTCTTCGCGCGCCCACACGGGCCCGCTTCCGGACTCGGCGTCCTCGTACATCGAGCGGAACTTGTAGACGATAAACGCGCGGCCGTCGAGTCCCATCCGCTCCTGCGCGTAGAACACCGGTCCGCGCGAGGTCAGCTTTACGAGCAGCGCAATGATGAGGAGCGGGATCGCCAGGATCAGCATGGCAGTGGCGGAAAGAGCGATGTCGATCGCGCGCTTCAGCCAGGCATTGAAGCCCTGCAGCGGGACGTCGTTGATGTTGATGATCGGCAGGCCGTCGAGATCCTCGAGTCGCGCGCGCAGCGTGATGAACTGCAGCAGGTCCGGGACGATCTTGACGTCGATGCATTCGCGGCCGGTGATCTCGACGAGGTCGAGCAGCTTTGTGTGCTCCTCGAGCGGCAGCGCCACGTAAAGGTGGTCGACGCGTTCACGCTGCGCAATGTCGCCTACCTCCGCGAGCGTTCCTAACAAAGGAAGGCCACGGTATCCGATGTGATCGCCGCCGGCGCGGTCGTCGACGAATCCGACGACCTGGAATCCGAATTCGCGATGCTGCAGGACGCGGTCGGCAACCATCCGTCCGAGATCGCCCGCGCCGGCGATCAAAATCCGCTTCAGGCCGACGCCCGCGCGCCAACGCCGCTCGAGCAGCTCGCGTACTCCTTCGCGCGAGATGTAGGTAAATAGCACGTTGAGGACGAGGAACAGCCCCCAGACAACCTGCGACACCTCGTACAGCCCGCGAGTTTTTTCTTCTTCCGACGCGTAATACACCGAGATATACAGCGTGCAGACCACGCCAAAGACGACGGCGATGATGCTGCCGATCAGCACGGCGAAGAAGTCGTCTACGCGCGAGCGGCCGCGGCGCAGCCGATAAATGCCTTGCAGCTGATAGGCCAGCGGTGTCACGACGGCCACCAGGGGCGCCAGGTGCAGATACTGATCGATCGGCGGGTAGCCATGTGTGACCGGGATCAGTCCGCTTTCGAAGCGGATGCCGTAGGCCAGGATGAACGCCCACACGGCGAGCAGCGCATCGCTGATGACGTAGAAGGCCACCAGCAGCCGATTGAAGCGCTTTACCACGTCGTCCCTGCAGGACGCTGGAGGGTCTGGTCGATGACTGCGGTCATCGCCTCTTCATGACGCTGACGTGAGAAGCGCAGGGCGTTGGTCCGCAGCCGATCTGCATCAAACCGTTGCGCCGACACGCGGTTGAGGGCACCGGTGAGCGACTCGACGCTCAATTCGTCGAAGAAGACGCCGGTCTCATCAGCTATGACCGTTTCCAGTGCGCCGCCGCGCTTAAAGGCGACGACCGGGCAGCCGCAGGCCTGCGCCTCGACGGGCACGATCCCGAAATCCTCTTCGCCTGGCAGCAGTACCGCTGCCGCACGGCGGTACTGGTGGCGGATCTCCTCGTCGGTTGCCCATCCGATGAATTCGACATCGCTTGCGCCCGGCCCGCTCGAAGCGTTCGCTTGCTGCTCGAGCCGTGCGCGGTCGGGGCCATTCCCGATGATGCGGAGCCGTGCTCCGACGCGGCGGCATGCCTCGATGGCGAGATCGATGCGCTTGTAGGGGACGAGCGCGGACACGATCAGAAAATCCTGACCAGGGGGAGTCGTGTCCGGATAGTAGAAGTCCGTATCGACAGGTGGATACACAATGGCCGCATCGCGATTGTAGTATCGGCGGATCCGCGTCGCAATGTTGCAGGAGTTGGCGACAAAGCGTCCCACGCGCGAGGCGGTGGCCGCATCCCACCGCGCCAGGTGCCGCAGGATCGGCCCGTAGAGCCACCGGCTCGCCACGGCGCCGACGCGCTCCGGTCCGAAATACGCATCGAACTGGTCCCAGGCGTAGCGCATTGGCGCGTTGCAGTAGCAGATATGACGAGCACGCCCTGGCACCACCACCGATTTCGCCGCGCACGTGCTGATGCTCAACACGAGGTCGTAGGGATCGAGGTCGAACTGCTCGATGGCGGTCGGATACAGCGGCAGGAACTTTCGATATTGCGTCTTCGCGAACGGCAGCTTCTGCAGGCTGGACGTGACGATGCGATGCCGCTCGATCGCTGGCGACACGGACCCGCGTACGTGGAACAGTGTATAGATGTCCGCGTCCGGATAACGATCGCACAGCAGCTCGAGCACCTTCTCGCCGCCACGCATACCGGTGAGCCAGTCATGGACGAGCGCGACCTTCATCCTCAATGCCGCCCGCCGACGAGCTGGTAGATCTCGTGCGTTCGCGCCACGGAGCGCTCCCACGAGAAGTCGCGCGCGCGAATCAGCCCCTTGCGCCGCAGCTCGTTCGCGAGGGCGGAATCGCTCAGCACGCGTCGCATTCCCTCGACGATCGAGCTGACATCGTACGGATCGACGAGCACCGCGGCATCGCCGGCGACCTCGGGCAGCGACGAAACGTTCGATGTCACTACCGGCGTACCACTCGCCATCGCCTCGAGCGGCGGCAGTCCGAACCCTTCGTAGAGTGATGGGAACACGAAGAGGGATGCGAGCCGATACAGCGCCGCCAGCGTTTCGTCCGGCAGGAAGCCGAGGAAGCGGACGTGCTTATGCAGCTTGTAACTGTGAACGGCACGCCTGAGCGCCGGCAGCTTCGAAATCTCGTCGCCGATGATGAGCAGCTTCAGTTCTTCAAACTCGCCCTTCCGCAGCTGGGCAAACGCCTCGATCAGGCGCACAAGGTTCTTGTGCGGTTTGATCGTTCCGGCGTAGAGAACGAAACGCTGATCGAGCTGAAACCGCTCACGTACGCGCGCGATGTCTTCGGGCGGCGGCTCTTCCCAGATGCGCTCGTCGATCGCGTTGTAGACGACGGAAATCTTGTCGGGCGGCACGTTGAAGAAGTGAAGGATGTCCCGCTTGGATGCTTCCGACACGGTCAGGATGCGATCCGACCGCCTCGCCGCGCTCCACATCGCCCCGCGTGCGTACGCGTATGCGGCACGATTCGGCAGGTACTGCGGAAACATCAGGTGGATGCAATCGTGAATCGTCACCACCGACCGGCTGCGGACCGCTACAGGCAGCACGTAATGCGGAGCGTGATACACGTCCGGTTTTTCCCGCATCAGCACCCAGGGCACGTGAATCTGTTCGGCGATCGAATAATTGTCGGCAGGCTCGAGGACCGCGCGGAAGTTCTCGCCGAGCGTTGCCGCCACGCCCATATCGGATTCCTGGCACAGCAGCACGTATTCGTTCTCGCGGTCGATGCGCGCCAGATGTCTCAGGAGATTGCGGATGTAGGTACCGATCCCGAAATCGTGCAGCTTTCGGGCATCGATGGCGACTCTCACTGAAAGAATTTTAGTTCCAGCCCGACCAGTCCATGTGGTGCTTCTGCCGAATATCGCGCAGGGTGCCCGGATAGACGCCCTGACGACGGGCGACTTCGGCAGCCTTGTCCATCTCCGTCCTGATTTCGTTGGCGTCCGCTTTCATCCGGTCCATCCAGCCGAAACAGTCATACTGGTTGCTGACCGCCACCTTCACACCATTGGGGACGTAGAGCGCGAACCACACGCGATCGCCGCCCGTCGACGCGCTCGCCGAGACGCACAGCTTCGCGCTGCGTTGCCAGTTCGTGTCGATGTTGTTGCCGCTTCGTTCGGCCCAGACAACGACCTCTTCATAGTCTTCTGCGCCTTGCGCGCGCGCCTGCTCGCTGTCGGACGGCCCGCCCGTAATCTGTCGCAACCCGTTCAGCGGCGTCGTGGTCGATACCGGCGGCTTGCCGTTGACAAGCGCGATGGCATGGTCGATGGCGATCGCAAAGCCGAGGCCTTCGCCGCGGTTATTGCGCATCGAGTTGATGCCGATGACGGTGCCGGTGCGGTCGATCAGCGGCCCGCCACTGTTTCCGGGATTAATCGCCGCGTCGGTCTGGATCAACGTGACGTTGCTCGTCGTCTGCCGGACCGCGCTGACGATGCCACGCGTGACGGTGTTCGAGAGCGCGCCCAGCGCATAGCCGATGGCGATCACTTCCTCACCTGGGCGCGCGCTGGCGGCGGTGCCAAGGCGCAGCGTCGGTTGCTGCGGGTTCGCGTTGTAGACCTCGAGCAGCGCCAGGTCGACCGCCTCAGACGTGCTTGCAACGCGCGCCGTATATTTCGCGCCCCCAGCTTGCAGCGTCACCGAGTTCTGTCCTTCGACGACGTGGTAGTTGGTGACGACGAGATTCGGCCTGATGAAGAAACCGCTGCCGCGTCCCGTGCCCGTTTCGATGGATGCAACGGCAGGCAGCGCACCGCTGACCACGTCTTCGATCGTCGCCGAAGACGACGCCGCGTCGGTTGCGGGTGTCGCCGCTGGTCGTGTCAATGTGATGGTTCCAGTGACGGGAGGAACGAAGGTGTTTTCCCCAACAGGGGCTGATTGTGTGCGCTCGGGTTGCGTGCTGACCGCGTTGGTTTGCGGCGACGCCGCAGGTTGTTCCTTCTGCGACTGAACGATGTAGACCGCGATGCCGAGGCCGATCGCGGCGCCCAGAATGATCAGCAGGGAAGCAGCAGCTCCGCTTCGCGCCGCTGTCGGCGGACCTTGTTCGACGCCAAAGTCCGACAGCTCGGTCATCTTGAAACCGCAGCGGCACTCCGCGAACCGCGTCGGCACGCGGCGTCCGCAGGACGGGCAGTTCCAGGAGTACTGATCGCCGGAAGGGGTCATCGCTTCAATGGTTTATCGGGCAGACTCCCTTTCGCCTTCAGATACCAGCGGAGCCATCTGGCCCAGCGTGGGTGATGTTTTTCGTAGAACGCGATTTGACTTTGACGGTAGGCGCGCTCGGTCGCGGTGGGCGTCGTTGCACGTGATTGCCCGCGCAGGTGGATCACCTGCGCCGTCGGCGTGAAGAGCACCTTCCATCCGCGGCGGCGGACCTCGGCGCAGAAGTCCACGTCTTCGGCATACATGAAGTAGCGCTCGTCCATCAGTCCGACAGCGTCGGCCGCCTGGCGGCGAACGAGCATGCATGCGCCAGAGACCCAGTCCACTTCACGTGCGCGGCGCGTCAGCGATTCAGCCCACGGCGTGACAAGTTGCTGACGCAGTTCGGCCAACGGCGAAATCATGTGTCCCCAGGACAATTCCGCGCGGCCGTTCGCATCGACGAGCTTCGGACCCGCAATCCCGACATCCGCACGCCGATCGATGTCAGCAACGAGAGCGTCGATGGCTCCGGCAGGAACGACTGTGTCCGGATTGAGCAGCAGAATGAGCGGCGAAAACGATTGGCGGATCCCCAGATTGTTCGCGGCCGCAAACCCGAGGTTGCTGCCGGCCTCGATGACGCGCACGCCGCTCCATCGTTGCCGCGTCGTGGCAACCGTAGCGTCTGTGGACGCGTTGTCCACGATAAGAATTTCGTGGTCGATTGTCGGCGGATGCTCGATCAGCGACTCGAGACAGCCGGCGATATGCGTGGCGGAGTTGAACGTCACGACGACGATGGAGAGGCGCGGCATGCCGAGGCTACCCATGAACCGATTCGACCAGCGCAGCGAGCACGGCGCCCGCGCAATCGGTCCACGAATATCGCTGCAGCACGAGGGACGCCGCGTTCAGAATCCGGTCACGTTCGCGCGAGTCAAACAAAACGCTGCGCATGGCGTCTGCAATGAGAACCGGATCCGGTCGCTTCACGTACACCGCCGCTGTGTCGCACACTTCGCGTGCGACGGGCGTGTCGAGCAGCACGACCGGAACACCCGAGGCGAGCGCTTCGAGCGGCGTCAATCCGAAGCCTTCGTATTCGGACAGGAACACGAACCCCGCGCTCTCCGCGTATAACGTACGCAGCTCGTTGTCGGGCACATAGGACCGGATGTGAACGCGGCCGGCCAAACCGGTCGCGTTCGCCACCGCCGCGAGATCAACACGGGGCGCGGTGCGGTTATCTCCCACGATTTGCAGTTGTATATCGGGGTGTTCTCGGGCGATGCGCGCAAACCCGTCGATCAATTCCGGCACGTGGCGCCGGTTGAACACGGAGCCGACGAACAGGAGGGTGGAGCTTCGACGGAGATCACCACGACTTGCGAGCGTCGAGACCCCTGGATACACCACGGTGACCTTCGAGTCTTCAACGCCGAGGTGGGCGACGATCTCGCGCTTCGAGAACTCGGAAATCGTGATGATGCGCTTCGCCTTGCGGGCGGCAAAGGTGGTGATGATGCGCCGCCGTGCGCCTTCACTCCAGGAAAACCACTCCGGATGCGCCGCGAACGAGACGTCGTGAATGGCGACGACCATCGGCACGCATCCGCGAATCGGGCCGGTATAGCCGGGCGAGAAGAGCACATCGGGTTGAGCGCTGCGAAGAAGGCGCGGCAGATCCAGCTGTTCCCAGAGAGTTCCACGTTCAGCGCCCTCGGGTGACAACAGGACGAATTCATGTGCCTGTGCCGCGGGCATCGTCTTCCATGTGGCAAGCAGCTCGGCGAGAAAGCGGCCGACACCGGTCGGCTTGCCCTGCAGCTCGCGTGCATCAATCGCAATCTTCATCCGCCTTCGCTCCGCTTCGGCGCGACGGATCTCCGCGCGACTGCCTCCTCGTACGCACGATGAAGCGTTTGGGCGGATTGTGCCCACGTGAACGTTCGCGCGCGCTCGAGGCCGCGCTGTGCCGCTTCGGTTGCCCAGTCACGATCGACGATCGCGCGTTCGATCGCGTCGGCAAGCGCACCGGCGTTCGTCGGATCGATCTGCGCACCCGCGTCGGAGACCACCTCCGGGAGAGAGCCGCGCGAGGACACGATTACCGGCACGCCGGCCGACATCGCTTCGAGCGCCGGCAGGCCAAAGCCTTCGTCAAGCGACGGCATGACGAGCAGCCGAGCGGATCGGAAGAGCTCTTCGCGTTCTCGATCCGTCACATAGCCCGCATGCAGCACGTGTCCGGCGAGCGGCGCTGAACGAATGCGAGCGAGCCACTCTGAGGCGGCCGGCGTCTCACGTCCGGCCAGCACGAGCCGAGGCACGTCTGGCCTGCGTCCCAGTACGAGCGCGTAGGCATCGAGCAGCACGCTGACGTTCTTCCGCGGCTCGAGCGTCCCCAGAAACAGGATGCAGCCGTTCTCGGGAACGTTTGGTCCATGCCCGAGTGTGGTCCACGTTGGCGCACCGGGCGGGCACACGTAGATGCGGTCGGCCTCGACACCAAGCCTATTCACCACTTCGCGTTTGCCATACTGCGTCGACGTGATCACCGCGTCCGCGCGTTTCGCATGCGAGGCGGCCAGAGCGGGGTAATCGCGCCGCACCTCTGCGTCAGTCTGCGCTGCGTTCGATAAGAAGAAGAGATCGTGGATGGTAACGACCTGCGCCGCGTGACGCGTGGGCATGAGCAGCGGATGCGCGGAATGCGCGACGTCGACGGCGCCGGCAAGCGTTTCAACCGGCGGCCATTCGCAGCGATGCCAGAGATAGTTCAAAATGCGCACGGGAATCCGCCGATCGATCACGCGCGCATGTGTGCTGGCGCTGATCTCGAGACCAGGACGGTCCTTCCACGAGCTCGTAAACAGCAGCACTTCTTCGCGTGCGTAGGCGGCCGTATACGCACGCACAAGTTGGTGAATGTACTCGCCGACGCCGGTTCGCTCCCGCAGGGCAGGCCGGTAGTCGACGAGGATGCGCACGACGGCAGGGTACAATCACGGCCGTAGAGACACAAAACCGATGAAAATTGCGGTCATTGGGACGGGATATGTAGGGCTCGTGGCAGGTGCGTGCTTCGCCGAGAGCGGCAACGACGTGACCTGCGTGGACAAAGACGAAGCGAAAATCCGTACACTTCGCGCGGGCAAGATGCCCATTTACGAACCCGGGCTCGAGGAGGTGGTGCGGCGCAATCGCCAGGAGAACCGCCTGACGTTCACGACGACGCTGCCGAAGGCGGTGCGCGCGGCCAGCATCGTTTTTATCGCAGTCGGAACGCCGCAGGGCGAGGACGGATCGGCAGACCTGCAGCACGTGCTCGAAGTGGCGCGCGAAGTCGCCAGGGCTATGAACGGCTACAAGGTGATTGTGGACAAGAGCACCGTCCCGGTCGGGACCGCGGCGAAGGTGCGCGAAGTGATCCGCCGCGAAACCACGCACCCGTTCAGCGTCGTCAGCAATCCGGAGTTTCTCAAACAGGGCGCGGCGATAGACGACTTCATGAAGCCGGATCGCGTGGTGATCGGCGCCGAGGATCCAAGGGCGCGCGACATCATGCAAGAGCTCTACGCACCGTTTACGCGCACGGGCGCCCCCATCATGATGATGGATTGCGCCAGCGCGGAGCTTACCAAATATGCGGCGAACGCCATGCTGGCGACGCGCATCTCATTCATGAACGAGGTTGCGAACGTCTGCGAGGCGGTCGGCGCCGACGTGGACGAAGTGCGCCGTGCGATAGGGTCCGACAGGCGCATCGGCACATCGTTTCTATTTCCAGGCGTCGGCTACGGCGGCAGCTGCTTTCCGAAAGATGTAAAGGCGATGATCCACTTCGCCGCGCAGAAGGATTACGAGTTCAAGATCTTGAAGGCGGTCGAAGACGTGAACAGCGCGCAGAAGACGCGGCTCGTCAGGAAGATGACCGCGCATTTTGGCGCATTGAAAGGGAAGACTGTTGCCGTCTGGGGTCTTGCCTTCAAGCCGCGCACCGATGATATGCGCGAGGCACCAGCGATCCCGATGATCAAGACGCTGCTCAGCGAGGGAGTGACTGTACAGGCGTATGACCCCCAGGCGATAAAGGTGGCGAAAGGCATTTTTGGCAACAAGGTGACGTTCGCCACTAAAACTTATGATGCGCTCAAGGGCGCCGACTGCCTTGCGATCGTGACCGAGTGGAACGAGTTCAGGCGGCCGGACTTCGAGAAGATGCGGAAGCTGATGCGATCTCCCGTGATTTTCGACGGCCGCAATCTGTTTACGCCGGAGCAGATGAAGCAGAGCGGTTTCACCTACTACTCCATTGGCCGGCACTAGAACAGTCCTCGTGACGGGCGGCGCCGGCTATATTGGCAGCCATACCGCAAAGGCCCTTCGCCGGTCCGGTTATCGCGTCGTCATCTACGACAATCTTTCTGCGGGACATCGTGAAGCGGCGCTGGACGCGCCGCTTATTGAAGGCGATATCCGTGACGTCGACGCCGTCCGCCGCGCGCTCCGCGACAGCGGGGCATCTGCCGTCATTCATTTTGCAGCGTGGCTGACGGTCTCGGAATCGGTCGGCGATCCGATCGGCTACTACCGCAATAACGTCGGCGGCGCCCTGGCAACGCTCGAGGCGATGGCGGCGGAACGGTGTCACCAGTTCGTCTTTTCGTCGACCTGTGCCGTCTACGGCGAGCCCGTAGAGATGCCGATCCGCGAGACGCATCCGACGATGCCCATTAACTCGTATGGCCAGACGAAGCTGGCCGTGGAGCACGCGCTGCCCCATTTCGAGCGCGCCTACGGCATCCGTTCCATCCGCCTGCGCTACTTCAACGCGGCGGGAGCGGATCCAGACGGCGAGCTGGGCGAAGACCATGCGCCGGAGATCCATGCGATCCCGCGCGCTATCGAAGCGGCCACTGGGGGCCGCCCGTTCGAGATTTTCGGCGAGGATTACCCGACGCCGGACGGCACCTGTTTGCGTGACTATGTGCATGTCGTTGATCTGGCCGATGCGCACGTGCGCGCGTTGGGCCGCCTCGAGTCCAATGGGGCGTCGGCGACGTACAACGTCGGCACGGAGCGTCCGTCGTCGGTTCGCGACGTGCTGGCGTCCGTCGAGCGCGTGACCGGTCAACGGGTTGCGTGCACCTCCGCCGCACGTCGTCCCGGCGATCCGTCCGTGCTGTTTGCGTCGGCAGAGCGGATTCGCGCGGAGTTGGGCTGGGTACCTCAGCGTCCGGGGCTCGATGAGATTGTGGTGGACGCCTGGAAGTGGCATGCAACGCATCCGCGCGGTTTTCTGACCGCGCCTACTGCAGGCTGATGTCGAGATTACTCGGAAGACTTACCGATCCATTGCTGTCCGTGGTGATGCCGGTCTACAACGAATCGGCCACTATCGAAGAGATCATCCGGCGGGTTTTGGCGGTCCCGCTCCGCACCCAATTGATTGTGGTGGACGATTGCTCGACCGACGGCACACGCGACATTCTCGCGCGGCTGCAGGCGGAGCTCGGCTTCACGCTGCTTCTCCAGCCGGAGAACCGTGGAAAGGGCTCGGCCCTGCGCACCGGGTTCGCATCCGTGCGTGGAGATCTCGTCGTGATTCAGGATGCGGACCTTGAATACTCGCCCGAGGAATTTCCGGAGCTCATCGCATTGATCTGCCAGGGTCGTGCGGATGTCGTCTACGGCTCGCGTTTTCTGGGCCGGCACCGCGTCTTCCTGTTCACGCACTATCTGGGCAACCGGCTGCTGACGCTTCTGACCAACTGTCTTTACAACACGATGCTCACCGACATGGAGACCTGCTACAAGGTGATGCGGACAGAAGTGCTGAGGTCGATGACGCTCCGGTCCAACGGCTTCGGCATCGAGCCCGAACTGACGGCAAAAATATTCAAGCGCGGCTACCGGGTCTACGAGGTGCCGATTACCTACGACGGCCGGGGCTATGACGAGGGAAAGAAGATTGGATGGCGTGATGGCGTGGTCGCGCTCTGGGTGCTGTTGAAGTATCGGTTCAACGAGTGAACGCGTTCCTGCGGTTGATCGCCTACGCCCGGCCTTATCGCGGCCGGCTTGCCGCCGCGGCGATCGCCATGATCGTCTACGGCGCCGCATCCGCAGGTGTCGCAGCGCTCATCCAGCCCATTCTCGATCGCGTACTCCCGCGGCACGAGGAGCTGGCGCAGATCATCTCCGCGATTCTCATTCTGTATTTGATTAAAGGCATCGGCGCCTACCTGTCCGGTTACCTGATGACCGATGTCGGCCAGCGTGTCGTGCGCGATCTGCGGAATCTGCTGTTCACGCACATCCTCGGTCAGTCCGCCGCGTTCTTCTCCGCGCAGACGAGCGGCAAGCTGATGTCGCGCATCACCAACGACGTCGCGCAGATTCAGCAGGCCGTGTCGGAGACGCTCGGCGATCTCGCGCGCGAGTCGCTGTCGCTTGTCGGCTTCGCAGCGTTGCTGTTCTATTACGATGCGCGCCTTGCCATCGTCTGCCTGACCGGCGCGCCGCTTGTCGTCTACCCGCTCATCCGGTTGGGCCAGCGTGTGCGCCGCACGACACGGCACAGCCAGGAAGCGCTTGCGCAGATCACGCATGTGTCGGCCGAAGCGTTCACCGGCCATCGCATCGTCAAGGCATTTGGTGCCGAGAGGCGCGAAACGGACAAGTTCCGCGCCGCGTCGGAATTCCTCTATCGCACGAGCATGAAGGTCACCAGCGCCTTGTCGGTGTTGCCCCCGCTGATGGAGTTCATTGGCGGGGTCGCATTCGCGGTGGCACTGTGGTACGGCAGCCAGGAGATCAGCGCGCAGCGTTTGACGACCGGGGAGTTCGTCGGTTTCATTGCGGCGCTGTTCATGATGTACGGACCGGCGAAGAAACTGAGCCGCGTCAACGCCAACCTTCAGCAGGCGATTGCGGCGGCCGAGCGAATCTTCGAGATGCTCGACACGCACAGCGAAGTGCACGAGCGTCAAGGTGCAACGGACCTGGCGGCGTTCCGGCACGTCATTGAGTTTCGCGACGTGCACTTCTCGTACGAAGGCGCCGAAGATGCGACGCTGCGCGGTGTCTCCTTTGCGGTCCGGGGCGGCCAGACACTGGCGATCGTCGGCCGCAGCGGCGCCGGCAAGACGACCCTCGTGAACCTGATTCCACGGTTTTACGACGTGACGAACGGATCGATCACGATTGACGGCCGCGACATCCGCGACGTGACGCTCGCGTCGTTGCGCGGCCAAATCGCCATCGTGACGCAGGAAACCGTGCTCTTCGACGACACGATTGCCACCAACATCGCATACGGCCGCCCCGGCGCGACGAGCGCTGCAATCGAAGCCGCCGCGCGCGCGGCGCACGCGCACGAATTCATCATGGCACTGGACCATGGCTACCAGACCATGATCGGCGAGCGGGGCCAACGGTTGTCTGGGGGCCAGCGGCAGCGGATTGCGATTGCCCGGGCGATTCTGCGCGATTCGCCGATCCTGATTCTCGATGAGGCGACCTCCTCGCTGGATGCAGAGTCGGAGATGCTCGTGCAGGACGCGTTATCGACGCTGATGCTCAACCGCACGTCGTTTGTGATCGCGCACCGGCTGTCCACCGTCAGACGCGCCGACGCCATCGTCGTGCTCGAACGCGGCCGCATCGTCGAGACGGGCCGCCATGACGAGTTGCTCGCGCGGGGCGGCGCCTATGCGAAACTTTACGAACTGCAGCTGCAGGAGGAGCCGACGGACGAACCTGAACGTGTATGAGACGCTGCCCGCTGCCACCTGCCACCTGAGATGATCAAATCGATGACCGGTTTCGCCTCGCTGACGCACGAAGACGAGCGTGCGACGATTGGCGTGACCGTGCGGGCGGTGAACCACCGTTTCCTCGACATCCAGCTGCGCATTCCGCAGTCGCTCGGCGACGTCGAGTCCCGCGTCCGTTCGCTGCTGCAGAAGCGTCTGGCGCGCGGACGCGTGGAGCTGCAGATTTCCATGCAGCTTCGCAGTCCGGCGTCGCCGTCTGTGGAATTGAACGAGGAGTTTGCCAACGCGCTGTCGGCGGCGATCGAGCGCGCGCGGGAGCGGGGGCTGGTGGCGGGCACGCTGACGCCTGGCGATCTGCTGCGCCTGCCGCAGGCGATCAGTGTTCGTGATCGCGCCAGCGAACCGAATCCGGAAGCGGAAGCGCAGCTCGCCGCCAGCGTCGAAGCGGCGGTCGAGCAAGCGCTCGCGGATCTCGATGCCATGCGCGTGCGCGAAGGCGGTCATCTGCGCGCTGATCTTGACGGACGCAAGGACGCGCTCGCGATGTTCATCATGCGTGTGGCGGAAGCCGCGGATGAAGGACGGGGACAGCTCGAGGCGCGGCTGCAGGAGCGCGTGCGCGAAATCAGCCTCGATCTGCCCGTGGACGAAGCGATGATCGCCCAGGAGATCGTCCGCACCGTGCAGCGCTCGGACATCAGCGAGGAGGTCACGCGATTTCGCGCGCACCTCGCCCACTGGAATGCACTCAGTGAAGGGCCCGAGCCGTGCGGCCGCAAGCTCGATTTTCTGCTGCAGGAAATGAACCGCGAGGTAAATACGATCGGGTCGAAGGCAGACGGGCTGCGGGTGTCCGAGCTCATCATCAATGCGAAGGCCGAGCTCGAGAAGATGCGCGAGCAGGTTCAGAACGTTGAATAGGGGCCTGCTGTTCATCGTCTCCGCGCCGTCTGGAACGGGGAAGACGACGCTCGTCGAGAAGCTGGTGCAGCGGATTCCGAATCTCTGTCTGTCGCGGTCGTATACGTCGCGCGAGGCGCGCGAAGGCGAGCAGGACGGCGTTGACTATAATTTCATCAGCCGCGAGCGCTTCGAGGCGATGGCCGGCGGCGGCGAGTTCCTGGAGTGGGCCGACGTGTTCGGCAATTATTATGGAACCTGCCGCGCCGATACCGAGCGCTGCCTGGCGAATGGCCAGGACATCGTTCTCGTCATCGACGTGCAGGGCGCGCGTCAGGTTCGCAGCGGCGGCATGGAGTCGATCGCCATCTTCGTCCTGCCGCCGTCAGCGGAAATCCTCGAGCAACGGCTGCGCGGGCGCAGCAAGGATTCAGAGGCGGCCATTCAGAAGCGGCTGACAGTGGCGTGCCGCGAGGTGGGCGAGTTCTCGTCATACGAGTACGTGGTCGTCAACGACGAGCTCGACGCGGCCGTCGAGCGGCTGCGCGCGATCGTCCTGGCCGAGCGGGCGCGCGTGAAGGTGATGCGGAAGACGGCCGAAAACATCATCGGGACATTTCATAAGGAAAAGACGTCTTAACAACTATGGAAAGAGCACCTAAGGAAAACCGGTTCGAATTCGTCGTCCTTGCGGGCAAGCGTGCGCGCCAGCTGCTGGCGGGCGCAGCGCCGCGTGAGGAAGGCAACAAGAAAATCGCAATCGCGCAGAAGGAAATTCTTCGGCGCAAAGTCGTCAAGATCGACGAAGCTCAGTAATCGCGACACGTGGCCCTCATCGCCCTCGGCGTCACCGGCGGCATCGGCGCCTACAAGGCGGTCGAGGTGTGTCGTGGACTGCAGAAGCGGGGGCACGATGTCGTGGCGGTGATGACGAGGGCAGCGACCCGCTTCGTCGGGCCGATCACCTTCGAGGCCATCACGCGCCGGCCAGTGATCACATCGCAGTGGAATCCGGGTGCGAATGCGGACATCGAGCACATCGCCATTGCGGATGAAATTGCGCTGCTGCTCGTGGCACCGTGCACGGCGAACGTGATCGGCAAGTTCGCCAACGGCATTGCCGACGACTTCCTTACGTCGCTGTACCTGGCCACGCAGGCCCCCGTGCTCATTGCGCCGGCGATGAACAGCAACATGCTGGCGCACGATGCAGTGCAGCGGAACCTGCAGGCGCTCGCCGCCCGCGGCACGCGCTTCGTCGATCCCGGCGAGGGGTACCTCGCGTGTGGATGGATCGGCAAGGGGCGACTCGCCGAACCGGAAGAGATCGTCGCCGCCGCCGACCGCATCGTGTCACCGCGCGATTCGATGCTGCGCGGACGGCGCGTCGTCGTCACGGCGGGACCGACCTACGAAGACATCGATCCGGTTCGCTACGTCGGCAACCGTTCGAGCGGCCGCATGGGATACGCGATCGCGGCCGCCGCGCATACACGGGGCGCAAACGTTACGCTGGTTGCCGGGCCGACGAGTGTTGAGGCGCCTGCGACCGACCAGGTGGTTCGAGTGCGCCGTGCGGCGGAGATGCATGCGGCGGTGATGCGCGCCGCGGAGCACGCGGATGTGGTGATCATGGCCGCGGCCGTTGCGGACTACTCACCTGTCGAGTCGGCAGCCGAAAAGATCGCCAAGAGCAGCGAGCCGCTGACACTCACGTTGCAGCGCACGCCCGACATCCTCGCCGATCTCGGCCGTGCGTCCGCGCGGCGCGGCACGCCTCTCGTGCTGGTGGGGTTCGCGGCGGAAACCGGCGACCTGCTGACAAAGGCGCGCGAGAAGCGTGCGCGCAAGAATGTCGATCTGATGGTCGCGAACGATGTCACGGCGCCCGGCGCCGGGTTTGACGTCGACACGAACGCCGTCACGATCATCGGCGCCGATGGTGAAGAGGCGCTTCCCGTGCAGAGCAAAGCGCGTGTCGCCGACGCGATTCTCGATCGCGTCGAACAGTTGTTGAAGGCCCGCAGCACCGCCTCGGCCCGCTGATCAATGAACGAACATGTCAAAGCGCATCTGGAGTTCTTCGAAGAGCTCGGCATCGACGGTGTGCGCCTGGAGCCCGCATGGCACGCACGCGGCGAACCCGCTGCACCCATTGAACCTTCTGAACCTTCTGCACCCATTGAACCCATTGAACCCATTGAACCCACTGAACCCAAAACCGTGCTTCAGCTGATCAAGGAAGAGATCGGCCCCGATTGCAGTCGGTGCAAGCTGCATACGCTTGGTAGAACGCAGGTCGTGTTCGGGGTGGGGAATCCGAATGCCGATCTGATGTTCGTGGGGGAAGCGCCAGGAGCGGACGAAGACATGCAGGGCGAGCCGTTTGTCGGCCGTGCCGGCCAGCTGCTGACGAAGATCATCGAGGCTATCGGCCTCAAGCGGGAGGACGTCTACATTGCCAACGTGATCAAGTGCCGTCCCCCGGGCAATCGCAATCCTGAGCCGGACGAAGTCGAGCAGTGCGAGCCGTTTCTGTTCCGCCAGATCGATACCGTGAAGCCGAAGGTGATTGTCGCGCTCGGCAAGTTCGCAGCGCAGTGTCTGCTGCGCACCAACGATCCGATCACTCGCATCCGCGGACGCGAGTACAAGTATCGCGACGCGATTCTCATGCCGACGTATCACCCGGCCTACCTGCTGCGTACGCCGTCGGCGAAACGCGAGGTGTGGGAGGACATGAAGCGCGTCCGCGCCATTCTAAACGGTGACGATTAAGACCACGAAGTCGTGCCCTTAATCTCCGTCGCTGTTCCCGTTCCGTTTCTCGACCTGCTCACGTACAACGTCCCCGAGTCGATTGATGTTCCACCCATCGGCGCGCGCGTGCGCGTCCCCGTCGGCACCCGCATGCTCACCGGCTGCGTGGTGCGCCATGACGCCCTCGTGGAGGAGGGGACCGACGTCAAGAACATCGCGGAGGCGGTGGATCGCGAGCCGTTGCTCCCCGCGTCCATCGTCGACCTCTGTCGCTGGGTGGCGGACTACTACGTTGCCGGCATCGGCGATGCGCTGGCGGTAGCCATGCCGCCCGGCGCGCGGGGGAAGGCGAACGCGTTCAGAAAGCAGCGCGTCGTCCGGGCCACCGTTCATGGCATCGAGCTGGTCCGCGTGAAGGCGGACTCTCCCGTTACCGAGAAACAGCGCGCGGCGCTGGAGATCCTGGCCGCAGCGTCTGCTGGGATTGTCTCGACCGAACTGCGGGACCGCGGCGTCACGGCGGGTGTCGTGAGCGGCCTCGTCAGGCGTGGACTGGCGAGTATCGAATCCGAACGCGACGATCGCGACCCGTTCGAACGTGCGGCGATGGCTGACGTTGTCCCCGATGCGAACCGCGAGCCGACCGATGAGCAACGCGGTGCCCTCGACGAACTGTTCGCCCTCGCGGACACTGAAGAATTTCGCGTCGCGCTGCTGCACGGCGTAACGGGCAGTGGCAAAACCGAAATCTATCTGCGCCTGGCGGAGCGAGTCGTGCGCCGCGGCCGGCAGGTTCTGCTGATGGTGCCGGAGATTGCGCTGACGCCTTCAGTCACCGCGCTCTTTCGCGGCGCGTTCGGCAGCCGGGTCGCCATCCAGCACAGCGCGCTGTCTGACGGCGAGCGCCACGACCAGTGGCATCGCATCCGCCGAGGTGAAGTGGACGTCGTGGTCGGGACCCGATCGGCCGTCTTCGCGCCGCTCGATCGCCTTGGCCTCGTCATCGTCGACGAGGAGCACGACAGCTCGTACAAGCAGGAAGAGACGCCGCGGTACCACGGACGCGACGTCGCCATCGTCCGCGCCAGCCGTGAACGCGCGCTCGTCGTCCTCGGCTCCGCGACTCCGTCGATGGAGAGTTATCAGAACGCGGCGAGCGGAAAGTACGTCCGCATCACACTGGCGAAGCGTGTCCTCGATCGACCGCTTGCCGCCGTCCGCCTTGTCAACATGCGCACCGAGTACGCCGACGAAGGACCGGATGCGGTGATCAGCCGCGATCTTGCGGCGGCGATTGCCGATCGCCTCGCGCGCCTCGAGCAGGTGCTCGTCCTGTTGAACCGCCGTGGATATTCAACAGCCGTGTTCTGTCGCCAGTGCGGCGACACGTTCGAGTGCCCGAACTGCAGCGTGTCGCTTACCGTGCACCGTGCAGGCTTGCCGCGAGGGAGCGAAGCGGGTCGAGGGGGATGGCGGGCGAGATGTCATTACTGCAACTACGCCGTGACGGTGCCGACGCAATGCCGCAAGTGCACCGCGCCGTATCTTGAACATACGGGGTTCGGCACCGAGCGAATTGAAGAACAGCTGCGCGAGCGATTCCCCGCGGCGCGCCTCGGCCGCGTCGATCGTGATTCCGTCCGCCGCAAAGGAGCGCTGACAGCCATCCTGTCGAAGTTCGCCGCGCGTGAGCTCGACATCCTCGTCGGCACGCAGATGATCGCGAAAGGACACGACTTTCCAGGCGTCACCCTCGTGGGTGTGATCTCCGCCGACGTGGGTCTCGGCCTCGCGGACTTCCGTGCATCAGAGCGGACGTTTCAGCTTCTGACCCAGGTCGCCGGCCGGGCGGGCCGCGGCGAGCGGACGGGCGAAGCGATCGTGCAGACGATCTATCCCGAGCACTACAGCGTGCAGCTCGCCTGCCGGCAGGACTATCCGGCATTCTTCGAGCGCGAGATCGTCTACCGTCGCGGCATGCGCTATCCGCCCTTCTTCGCGCTGATCAACGGTGTGGTCCGCGGCCGCACGTTCGATGACGCAATGCAGCAGGCGAGAGAGATCGTACGGCGCCTCGAGCCCGCGACCGCGACGAGCTCGTTCACAATTCTCGGTCCCGCGCCCGCACCGCTCGGCCGCCTTCGCGGCGAGCATCGCGTGCAGTTTTTCCTGAAGGGAACGCGTCGAGCGGAGATGCGTCAGGCACTGATGCAAGTCGTTGCCGGAATGCCGGAAATCAGAAGGCGGCTGACGATCGATGTCGATCCGCTGAGTGTGCTGTGATGCCCGCGGTCCGCGACGCGGGCCCGCTTAATGTCTCCCAACCAGCGCCGCCGGCTGAATCGGTGCCGGCGTGAAGCAGAGGACGAACATCAGCAGCGCGAACACAGCCAGCAGCAGCCGATTCCGATCCAGCGGTTGATCCTCGTCGAACACACGAGGATGCCGCGGGCCGAACACCAGCAGCATCCCGATCGTCAGCGCCGTCCACACGACCCACGACGTCGACACAAACGACAATCCGATCAGGCACGGCACCATCACCATTGTCACCGCCGTACTGCGACGACCGAGCACGGCGTACGAAATGTGACCGCCATCGAGCTGACCGATCGGGAACAGGTTCAGCGCGGTTGCCAGCATCCCGAACCATGCGGCGAATGCCATCGGATGCATGTTGACCGAGTAGCCATCGGGAATGCTGCCGAACGTCAGCCACTCCGCCGCTTTGAAGAGCAGTGGTTCGCCCAACTCATAGATCTCGCCGCGGAAGTTCTCCGGCACCCTCACCACCGTCGACATGTGCATTCCGACGAGCAGCACGGGGACGGCCACGAGAAAGCCCGCAATCGGTCCGGCGATGCCGATGTCGAACAGCGCCCGCTTGCCGGGAATTGGCGCGCGAATACGGATGAACGCGCCAAGCGTTCCCGTGAGCAGGAACGGCATCGGCAGGAAGTACGGCCGCGACGAATCAACTCTGTAGTAGCGGCACGCGAAGTAGTGTCCCAGTTCGTGGCAACCGAGGATGGCGAGGATCGACAAGCTGTACCACAAACCGTGCAACAGCAGACTGACAAGCGGGATGCGCGGAATGTTTTCGCTGAACGCCGTCGTGAAGCTGGCGTAATGCAGACCGCCCGCCTGCGTCGTCGACAGCACTGTCAACGCGAACAGGACGATGTAGCGGAGCATCGGTTCACGGCGCAGGCGATACGACGGCGCTGGCGGAATGAAGACGGGCGGTTGCTCAGAGATCGAAGACGACCCCGAGAAATCGATGTCGGGAAAATCGGGACGCGAGCCCATAAGGGCAGACTAACCGATGTTCTGCAAGTCCTTGCCGGGCTTGAAGCGGATCGTGCGGCCGGGCGGGATGCGGACTTCCTTCCCGGTCCGCGGATTGCGGCCGATGCCGCGCTTGCGGGGCTTCACCTGAAAGACGCCGAAGCCGCGGAGCTCAATCCGGTCGCCTCGCTGCATCGACACGCGCATCGCATCGAATACCGCATCGACGGCTACCTCGGCCTTGACCTTGGTGATGTCGGCGATCTTCGAAACCTCGTTAACGATGTCGACCTTGATCATCCCTTAGGCGCTCCTCGTTGAGTGTAACTACTATATTCTCCGTAACTTACGCAGTCAACCCTCCCGCTAAGTGTTAACGGAAATGCCACGGATTTCGTCAGTTTACGCCGCCGCTCGGACATAAGATATTGAACGTTTTCCGCTACTGTTTCGTCTCGTTGGAGGATGCTGCCCATGAAACGACTGCTGTCCGGGCTGGCTGCCGCCGGCCTGTTGACCACGGCCGCGCCGGTTCTGGCACACCACGCCGTCCAGTCGGAGTTCGACATGAACGGCAAGCAGCAGACTTGGAAGGGCACTCTAAAAGAAGTCCGCTGGACCAATCCGCACACGCATTTCCTCCTCGATGTGGACGAGGGAAACGGCCAAACATCCACGTGGGTGTTCGAAACCGCTGCGCCGAACGGGCTGCGGCGCGCCGGTTTCAGTCAGAAAGGCGTGTTCAGGGTCGGCGAGTCGTATACCTTTGTCGGTTACCAGGCACGCGACGGCTCACGGATGGCCTTCCTCGAGTCGCTGACCGGCCCCGACGGCAAGACAGTCAAGATTTGGTTTGGTGATCCGAACGCGAATTAACCGCTTCAATCGACTGACAGTGGGCCTGATGGCAGGCGTACTCCTGCCTGCCATGGCCCTTGCGCATCACGCGCTGCAGTCCGAATTCGAAATCAATAAGCCGTCGCGCCACTGGACCGGCACGCTGAAGGCGATCCACTGGATCAATCCGCACTCCCGGTTCGACATCGAGGTCGACGATGGCACTGGCAAGATGACGACGTGGACCTTCGAGACAGCCGCTCCCAACGGCCTGCGTCGCGCCGGTCTCAGCAAGAACGGGTTCTTCGAAGTCGGGAAGACCTACTCGGTGATCGGTTATCCCGCCCGCGACGGGTCGGCGCTCGCCTTCGTCGAGCAAATCACGTTGCCCGACGGCCGCACCATCCGCATTTGGTTCGGCGATCCGAACGGATCCAATTAAATTAGGGCGGTGCCGCGCCGCCTTCCATCCGTTGTGCTCGTCGGACGCCCGAACGTCGGCAAGTCTACGCTGTTCAATCGCATCACGGGAACGCGGCGCGCGATCGTGACGCCGGTTGCGGGCACGACGCGTGACGTGATTGCGCAGCACGCCGACTGGCGGGGCGTACCGTTCGAGGTCGTTGATACGGGCGGCATGTTCGGCGCCAGCGAGGATCCGATGCACGAGGTCGTGTTGCAACGCGGCCGCCGCGCGATTCAGTCCGCCGATCTGCTCGTCTTCGTCGTCGACGGGCGGCAGGGGCTCGTTTCCGGCGACCAGCAGATTGCGGAAGCCGTTCGCGCCGCAAACAAGCCTGCGCTGCTGGCGATCAACAAGACCGACGATCGACGCGCCAAAGGCAGCGTCGAGTTTTATCAGCTTGGATTTGATCCGATCACTGAAGTATCCGCGGAGCACGGCGAAGGCGTTGGCGATCTGCTCGACGAAATCGTTCAGCGGCTGCGCTCGTGGGAAGGCGCGGTACGCGATGAGGCAGCGCCGAAAGACGAAGTGGCGGTGACGATCGTGGGCCGGCCGAACGCGGGGAAATCGTCGCTCGTCAACCGTCTGCTGCGTGAAGAGCGGATGATCGTCAGCGAGATTCCGGGCACCACCCGCGATGCGGTTGACACTCTGCTGACGTGGCACCGGCGCAAGTTCCGCATCGTGGATACCGCGGGTATCCGTCGTCCGGGTCGAGTGGCGAAAAGCCAGGTGGAATCGGTCAGCGTGCTGCTGGCCAAGCGATCGATCGAATCGGCGGACATCGTCGTGTTGATGATCGACGCGACGCAGGGCGCGACCGATCAGGACGCGGCGATCGCGGGCGAAGCCGACAAGGCCGGGCGCGGCATCATCATTGTCGCGAACAAGTGGGACCTGCTGAAAGATCGCGGGGCAGACTTCGTCAAGACCTTTGACGAGGCGCTGCGGCTTCAGATGAAGTTCCTGGATTACGCGCCGATCCTGCACATCTCGGCGTTGACCGGCGAGCGTGCGCCGAAGCTGCTCGAGACGATCGATCGCGTCACCGAATCTCGGAAGAAGCGCGTCAAGACGCCGGAGCTGAACAAGTTCGTCGCGGAGGTGACCGCTGCGCATCCGCCGGCGAGCCCCGGGCGTCAGCACGTGCGCATCCTGTACGCGGCGCAGACGGGCGTTGCGCCGCCCACGTTCGTGTTCTTCACGAACGTGGCGACGAAGTTCCACTTCTCGTACGAGCGGTTCCTGGTCAACCAGCTGCGGGAGCGGTTCGGATTCGAAGGCACGCCGATTCGTTTTCACGTGCGAACCCGCAGGCGGAGTGCAGGAGGTTCCTGAACGCAATGAACCCTGTATACTTTCGGAAGTGACCCCCAAGCTGTACAAGGCCGGGGAGGTCTGCGAGCTGCTGCAGGTGCAGCCGTACGTGCTGCGGTCCTGGGAGAAGGAATTTCCCGGAATCGGCGTGCAGGGGAAGTCGCCGGACAGCCCGCGGCTCTATCGGCAGAGCGATCTTGAGCACGTTCAGCGGATCAAGCAGTTGGTGTTCGGCGAGGGGCTGACCGTCGCAGGTGCGCGTC
>Ga0310811_10000913_pt1 | contig 38009 bp, 59 predicted proteins | sample YCmetagenome_FD_207642 | JGI IMG/M metagenome (GOLD analysis project Ga0310811, IMG submission 207642) | Soil microbial communities from experimental microcosm in Duke University, North Carolina, United States - YC | ecosystem: Engineered > Artificial ecosystem > Soil microcosm > Unclassified ... | reverse complement strand
CCAACAACTATTTGACCAGAAGTTAGTGTTGTTGTATTTAAACCACCTTCAGTTACTAAAACTGGCTTTTTTTGTTTATATGCCATAGTCCTATCCTACGCTACTAAATAACAGCCAGCAAACTGAATATTCGTTGTATTTGCAAAATCTGTGTCCTGCAGTGCAGAAGCTGCGCCTCCAGTAGCTACTTGTTCAAATATTATAGAAGAACCGCTGATGGTAATCACAGGCATCGTACTGAAAGTTAATGTTTGCACGCGCCATGCTAAAGGAACTATCGATATTGTTCCGCCAGCTGCCGGTGGTCCTGAAATTGCTATCGTAGCTGCTCCTGTTGACGATCCTTTATTGGTCAATACCATACTTATTTGTATATATACAAGGTTGCCTATTTGTATATATCTTCCCAGTTGCGTACTATACGTAATACCTGTCGAACCACCGCCGAATTGCAAGACTGGTGTCCAGCTAGTAGAAGTTGTATAGGTTGCAGTTGTTATAGCTGATGTACCTGCGCCAATCAAAAGCCCGGTTAAGGTGCTCGCGCCCGTACCTCCTTCAGATACGGGCATAGGACTAATTCGTTTATAAGCCATTACAATTCCTAATAAATTTCGTATGAAGTACCGTTAAATATCACATTAACCGATTGATACGCGCTATTCATAACAAATGTAGTGGCACCATCTATATTTACTACGCCACCTACCGTGGTCACCGTAATATTAAAAGCAGCAGCAGTTCCTGCAAAATCCTTTACTACAAATACTCTGCCTGTTGAGGGAGCATTTGGCAGCTGTACCGTTTTTATAGCACCCGTAGAATTCATAGAAATAAAATAATCAGAAGCAGCAACGACATAAGGAGTAGTAGATGTATTTACATATCCTACAACTTGTGATGTAGCATTTGCCGCTATGGTCAGACTATTCGCACCTGGTGTAAGTGTAATATTAGCACCTGCAGTTACTGTGGCAAATGCCGGCGCACCAGCTGTTGCAGAGATTAGCAATTGGCCATCCGTGCCAGCTGAAGTTGCTGTTATTGCTGAAGTAGTATTACCCAGTAATACACCATGGTCGGTTAGTGTTTGAGCGCCAGTCCCACCCTCATTAACAGGGATGGGACTTTGCCTTTTATATGCCATTGTAGCTCCTCTATTTAGCTTCTAGTTCTGTAACTCGAGCAGCCAGTTTCTGCAACTCATTCAAGAGCATTGGTACCAAATCATGGTACCGTACCGTAAATGGATTACCTTCTTGATCTAAGTTAACAATACCAGGCATAACTTGTTGTACTTCTTCAGCTATAAGACCATATTGGAGTACATCATCTGTATGTGACTTGTATTTAAACGTAACTGGACGGAGCTGCATCATTGCTGATGAAGTTTCACCCATATCAGCTACATCTTTTTTAAAGCGTATAGACGAAGCTATAGTACCAAGTTGATGACCATCAGAAACTAATACAGCAGATGTAGTTGCAGAGGTTGTAGTAACGCCATACACACCAGCTATGAAAGCTTTACTTTGTTGGCCTGCACCCGCACCAGGGTTACCTAAACGTAATACGTTAGATTCACCAGTCACGCCAGGGCTATTAAACAAAGCATTATTAGATTCAGTTGTTTGATAGTTTGCACCTGCTGCTCTACCAATAGCTGTATTGAATGTACCGTTAAAGGTAATACCAAATCCTGATAGAGTTTCAGCACCTAATGCAGTATTTTGTGCACCAAATACCCCTTGACCAGCAAGATAACCAATACAGGTGTTAAAGTCTGCATCACTCGATTGACCTGCTTGTCTGCCCATATAGGTTGAATAATTAGATGACGTTATGGCCGCGCCACTTTGATAGCCAATTGCCGTATTGTAATTGCCGCCAAGATTCGCCGCTATATTACCCGCTTGCAGTCCAACATAGGTATTTTGCAATGGTACACCAACAAAATCAGTACCATTTACCGTCAATACCGACGGGTATGGAGAGCTTGAACCTTCAAGATTCAAATTGAGAGGGCTTGCTTGTAAGAATGACATTTTAATCCTTTAAAATCATTAGACGATCATATACTTGGTACCATTAAAGATAACTTGTACGGATTGATAATTTGTGTTCATAACATACGTAGCGGCAGCATCTATAAGCACCACGCCACCAGGGGTTGATAATGTTATGTTAAAAGTATTTGCTGAGCCAGTGAAATCCTTGATAATAAAGCTGCGTCCAGTTGCAGGAGCATCAGGAAGCAATACCGTTACTATTGCAGCACTACAATCAACCCCAATAACATCATCAGTAGCTGTAGCAGTGTAGGGAGAATCTGCATCGGTAATACCTGTGTAGTTATAGGTAATTGCTCCAGCATTAGCATCAATGGTTATAGCATTTGCGGCATTAGTAATGGTGATATTAGCACCAGCGGTGATATTGGCCCATGAAGCTACACCAGTCGCAGTGTTGTTAATGAGAATTTGACCATCAGTACCAGTTGATGAAGTTACTACACCGACAGCATCTGTTTGTAATACGCCCTGAGTTGCATAGCCAAGTGTAAGGCCAGTTGTAACTGTCTCATTAGTAGTTATAAATCTACCTGATCCGTTGGGAGTAATATTCACATTACCGTTTGCAGCATTCTCGATCTGCATAACATACGTACCAGCAGGAGTAGCACCAGTTGAAAGACTAGGAACTACTACATAGTTACCAGTCGTATCAACCATACCAACGGCTAGTGATTTAGAGCCCGTTGATTCAAAATAAGCAAAGGCATTATTATTTAAGCCTTGTAATCCAAGCTTTGCCATCTATTTTCCTTTAAATTAAGCGCTTACAACAATTACTTCAGCTGATGCAGACCAGTTCCATGTTTGCCCTGCTTCACCAGTAACTTGTAAAATGACATTATTACCACTAGTGATAAGGTTTGCACCTATAGTTCCTACAATACCAGCTGTATAGGTAGGACTAATTACAACGTTAGGCAAGACATTCAACGCACCAGCTTGGCGATTGTAACCAGCATTACCGGTTGCTGCATAACTTGCTGAATAATCAGCACGCGCACCTGCAATATTAACAACAGCAGAAACCGCACGGTTTGCCAAAATAGGCACAGAAATAAGCGTAGCGGTAGTTGCACCTATTGTTTGTGCTGTACCAATAATATTATTAGCATTAGCTATAGTGAGGGTATGTGTACCCGCAGTTACTGTTATGCCTGAAGTTGTATCACCAATAATTTGTATATTACCAGCACCAGTTGGTGTAACTAAAGTACCTGCGGTATCAGAAAGTGTTACCACATCACCCGTAGCTGATGTTATAAGCTCCCATAAAGCATTACCTGAACTATCATTGCCAAGGTATACATACATACTTTTAGTTGTTGTATCAAGCCAAAAGTCTCCCTGATATACATTCTTTTTGTCTTGTACGCCAGGCGCGCGAGCAACTTGAAGCGTATTAGGGGGAGTTGGGGCATTTACTCCAACGTAGGCTATATTATTGCGCGTGCCGTTAAGCGCATTATTATTTAAAGGCATTACTACTCTCCTTTAGAGTTATTGATTATCTTTTTTGGGTGCACTAAATGTATTTGTATCAGGATCGTATATATCACCGATATTTACTTTATCATCTTGAACTACCCAATGGCCACGAGGTGGCTGCCATTCAGCACCATTCCATATAATTACATTTACAACTACATTATCTTGATTCACTATGCCATGGCGTATTCTTTTGCTCATAATATTCCTTTTAAACTATGGTAAATGTACCTAAGTATTCTACTATAACTATCATTGAATCAGCTCCATCACCGCCAGATCCTGATGGATGCACTGAGGCATTCATACCACCTGCTCCGCCACCGCCACCGCCGCCAGGATAACCGCCATTACCGCCATTACCCGGAGCATCAGCAACATTAGTTACACCGGCACCTCCGCCACCGCCAGAACCGCCAGAAAGATAGCCATTAGTAGTTGTATAATTAGATCCAGCAGCTCCCGATGCACCGGGGACTGCGCCTCCAGCACCAGCCGCGATTACGATAGTCCCTCCACCACCTGAAACGATAAGATCAGAGTCAAAGCATGAGCGAATATTTGAGCCATTACCGCCCGTATTATTTACACCCGCAAATGATCCACATCCACCCCCACCTGCACCAGCAGTCATGAAATATGGGCCATCAGTAGCAGAATTTACCCCTGCCGGAGAAATCGAAGCCCTACCAGGTCCAGCTGGAGGATTAACTAACCCATAATTAGTAGACAATCCATTTTGAATATTTGATTGCGCTTCAAAATATCGTATAAAAGCACCCAGTCCATTGTTTGCAACAGTTCCTGTCAGATGGCCACCTTGTCCAAAAGAATAATTAGGACCAATTTCATATGTTTTAATCAAAGATCCAACTGAACTTGAACCACCTAATGATCCATCATTACCAGCAGTATTATCTACTGCAACAGCAGCTCCACCTGAACCGCCAGCACCTACTGTTACTGCTAAGGATGCAGGGAAAAATAACGCTGGCATCTTCATATATAGAGAGCCAGAACAAGCACCACCGCCGCCACCCATTGATACACTCGCGCCGCTATTAGCAGATCCACGAGATCCACTGCCACCGCCAGAGCCTGCACCGATGATAAGTATTTCTACTGTTTGTGTATTGGTGTTTTTAGTCCAGGTTCCTGATGCAGTAAATTGCGTTGCTATGACACTACCCGAATTAGGTGTGGCCCATATAGGATATGCAGCAGCTCCTTGACTGGTTAGTACTTGGCCACTAGTTCCGGTACCTGCTGGTAATGATTCAGCGGCACCGCCTGCATCAGCAGTCACTAACTCATATTGATTTATATTGGGGAAGGCAAGAGTTAGCGCTCCGCCCAAAGCAACAGGAGATCCACCAACGGTAATATTTTGATCTCCGGTGACCGTAATAGTACTATTAACCAAAGCTGCATTAGGTACTTGTCCAAAGCTTGGATTTGCGCCGGTATTTCCTAAAAGAACCGTATTTGTTGCACCAACAGCTACATCATCCAATGATCCCGTAGCATTACCTACTTGTACGGCATGATTAGTCGTTCCAGAAACAGCAACGGTTAATGTATTACCAGCACCAGTTGTGGTTATATTCCCACCAGCTGCACCATTTAAATTTAATATGTTTGCTATGGGAGCAGCACTTCCCGAATCAGCATCAACGGTAATACTTGCACCTGATCCTACAGCTTCAAGATTAAGAGTATTAGCACCACCGGTTATAGCAATAGTACCTCCGGTTGAAGTTACGGTAGCAAATGCAGGATCTGCTCCAGTAGCAGCAATAAGTACTTGCCCATCAGTACCCACATTAGACCATTGGATAGCTAACGAATCTGTATTACCTATAGCAACTGCATGATCTGTTTGTACGCCAAGCTTTGCTTTTAAACTAGAAGGCACTACTGCACGAACAGAATCAGTTCCTGTAATCGTTTCTGCATCAGTGGCAAGCTCTACTACTCCAACGGCTGTCGTTGTTGCATTGGCTATATTTATCGTTTCTGTAAAAGTACCGGCATTACCATCAACGGTAATAGGGCCAGCGCCAACTATATCTATATTACCACCACCATCTGGACCAACAGGCCCACCGGTATTTCCAGTCACCGTTTGTATACCAGAACCTGGAGGCGGTGTTGTACCATTAAAAAACACACCTGACTGACTCATCGTTTCTCCTAATATCCTGTATCACCATAAAATGCTGAAACATTTGCTTCTCCGGCTGTGGCCGCGGCACCATCTTGCTTAACGTAGATACGTGTACCTTCAGCAACATACCAACCACCTTGTTGGGTTTTATTTGAGGTTACATCTAACAATAAAAATCCCTGTTCGGGAAGTTTAAAATGGTCATCAACCCCATTAAAGGAATAGACTAATGTTTTATCGCTGAGATTTTGTATATATATAAGGCGTATCGGATGACTAAATGGAGTACCGATACCTGCATAAGTCCCTGATATACTACCGAAGGCTAATGAACGAAGGGGTTCTGCGGCAAATTTAACCGCTAATGCATAGTTTGACATCAATTCTCCTGGTAATAACCGGCTAATGCAAGAAAACCAGTTCCTGCCGTACCCTTAACGTAGAACACGGTACCATGTTTGGCTAAAGCTACCTGGCCATTGGGCTGTCTATTTGTTTGGAAATTTAATGTTATGGTATCGCCAGCTTTGACGTAGTCATGGTCATGGGTGCCATCCCAGCTTATCTGTACAGCCGTAGTACTAGCGTTGATAATGCGTATGATAGAACAGGGATGAGGTAGCCCAGCATCGTTTATAGCCGTGTACGTCGTTCCATTGATGGATGCAGACGTAACGCTGGTAAGCGGTATAGGTAATATATAGTTTTTCATTACTTTCCTTATTTAAGAAGTACTCGTAACTAAGCTTCATACATCCGCTACTATAAGCAAATTATATGTGAGGGGGTTGCAAATAGATTAAATATTATATAGAATTATATAGAATTATATATTTTAATCCTGTAGGGGGAAAAATGGATGACCTATCTTGTATTTTAGATCTTATTGCTGGTATAGCTTTTTATTATATGTTTTTTATCATGAAAGATTAGCTATCTGCTTTGTTGTAATTGCGCCATAACTTCACGTGCTGTTTTAGGATCTATCTGCTCCGCTCGTTTGTTAACTTTCTTCATAAGCCTATCTGCAAGTATAGTATTGTTAGCAGCTCCAGCTTTTGCTAGCTGGGTCATATACTTTTGCATAGTCGGGTCAGTAACCATTTTAGCTGCATAATTTAGAGCAGCGGCACCGGCACCTACGGCGAAAAGTTTTCTCATGCCACCCATAAGCATCATAGCAACTCCAACGCCTACATTGTCAGTAATAATCTTTTTATTATTTTTAAAGGCATTTGCAGCGGCAGAACTTTGTGCAAGAAGCCTTTCAGCATTTTTAAAACTTTGGGTACCTTCTTTACTGATAGTATTGCCAAAGTTTTCAAGAATGTTTTCACTGACTTCAATCATTTTTTCATACAATTTTTTTGCTTTGTCAGGAGCTTCAGGAAGCTTTGCTCGTAATTCCCCAATATAATCCCATAAAGCTCGGGGATCTTGATTGTGTTTCAATACAATCTCTTGCAATGGTTGTATTTCATTTTCTAAGAATTTATACGCATCAGTCCCGCGAACCATTTTATTAAGATCATGTTGAATCTTAATAACTTCTGGTTTGTATTTAGTCATATCAATAGTTTTATTAGCCGCTTCAGCCTTCTTAATCACTTCATTTTCAAACACAGATGCTTCTTTTTGGGCAACATTATTTAAGCTTCCTGGGAATAAATTATAAGCAAGCCATATGCCATTTTTGATCAAATCTCCCGCAAGCTCACTACCAGTAGCACGTGCAGTTAACCATCCAGCAGTATCACCACCTGCAGCTACGCCGGCAGCTTTAGCTAAATCTTTAGCAACTGCTTTAATACCACCTTGTGCAAATGATTTAGAAGGACTCGAAAGAAGAGCAGCAATCTGCCCCATATCTTCATACCATTTTTGTGTAGCTGTTTGTGGTGTAAGATATTTTTCTGCTTCGGTACCTTTAGCTAATTTACCTATACCCTTTTTTAGCTCAGTAGAAGTTGGAAATGGAGATGCAACAGTTGGAGTTATAAGTTCACCTTCAGATAACATTTGCAGGAATCTAGGGTCATCAACTTCAACCCCAAATCTATCAGCCAGTGATTGTAATTCTTGTTGTTGAGGTCCTTCAACAGATAAAGCAGATTTATATTCTGGTAACTGTAATCCTTCAGGTAATAATCTATTAGCTAAACCACCCAAGCCAGAAAGTAAATCTCCTGTAAGCCCTAATTTTCCTGCACCAAATCCAGTTCCAAAAGAAGATACTCGTTGGGCCATTGAAGTAGATTCATTGGCTAATGGAACATCATATCCTTGGGAACGTAATAATTCAGCTTGTTCGGCGCTTACTTGTCCCTGTTTAGGTATTTCACCTAAAGGAGCCTGTGTAATTGCTCCAGGTTTTTTAACAGCAGGTTCACCTTTAAACAAATCTAATGCAGATTGCGCCCATGTTTGTGGCTTTGTTAATCTCTTGTATTCAAGATTACGTACTTCTTTTGGTTGATAAGCCAGATCACGTGGTAATCCCTGTGATTCATAATAATTGGCAAGTTCTTCCGTTTGCTGTGTTTGTTGTTGCTGTTTTAACAAATTTTGTAATTGGCTGGCGCGTTGATTTTCTATATTGGCTATAAGTTTTTGTTGTACAGCAGGATTCGCATGGAATTGCGATAGGATATCTGCATGCTCAGGATATTGCTTTTCAAACAATGTACGTTGCTTACCGCGAGTGAACTCACCAACAAACGTGCCAGCTAAACCCTCTAAAGCTTTGCCTAAAGCAGAACCTGCAGCTTGTCCGCCATATGCGCTACGACCAGGAGTATTGATAATTTGAGCCATGATTAGAATCCTCCAAATTTACTAGCACCGATATTAAATGCATTAGCACCACCTATAGGTAAATGCTGGGTACCACCTATGAGATTACCTAATGAGCCACCTAAATTAGACATATTTGAACGTGGTTGCATACTGCTAACTTTTTGTGGAGCTTGTTGACCTACTGAACCGAATAGAGCGTTAGCTAAAGCTCCACCAGCTGCTCCCGCTAATGGTCCACCAAAGGCAGTCGCACCAGCAGCTATAAGACCGGGGAGTGCAGTTTGTAGGAATCCAGGTTGTTCTGGATGATAGATGTTTTCAAATTGTTGTTGTGAGCCAATACCGCCAAGTTGCCCAAGCAATTGTTGTAATAGCCCTTGTTGTTGTAGGCCAAATTGTGATTCTTGAGCGGCTAGGCCTTCTTGTAATCCAGCACCAGCACCACCAAGAGTTTGTGCGAATCCAGAACTTGATAAAGCGCCTCTGCCCAATGTATTAAATCGTTCTGCGATACTCGGTATAGTTTGTTGTTCAAACTGCGTGCGTGCGCGCTGAGCAATAGGACCAAAATCAAATCTACCTTGGCCTTGAGGGCCACCCATAAGATTTTGTAAGAGGTAAGGTATTAATTGTTGTACGCCAGTATTGGCTGCAACATTGGTACCTGCTTGTTGTGGTGTAACGGTACTTAATTGTTCATTGCGTGCTTTTGTGCCAGAAAAAAAACCCATGTACTATCCTTTCTCGATAACTATTAATAGCCTAATTAAGTCAGCATTATAAGCTACTTATTTTTTTATATACTCTATAACTACAATACATTGCGTATACAAAGAATAATCAGTGCCGCCAGTAGTTATGGTTACATTAGTAGCATCAACATCCAATTGTAGGTTATCAGCCATCAAGGTAGCAGAAACATAAGGGATGGGTATCCAGTTAATAGTAGAGGGTTTTGTTGCAGCACCGTAAATCCTCGTCGCTATGTATGCAGAACTTGGTCCAATATTATGCGCAACTGTTTTGGCACCAGCGGCAGGAAGCGCTCCGAAATTAACAGTCATTCGAAAGCTTGGTCTATAATCAGTTTGATCAACACCCGTGGGTTGAAAAAATTGTTGGTTATTAACAAACTCTTGGGTGGTATAATAAGCGCTATCTTTAAGATTTATAGCAATCGACATCTGATTTAGATTTTGGTACATACGCACCAGTAATTCTTGCATGGGTTCATTTATACCCTCAGTCTCATATATCTGACTAGGATCCCATACGTTACTGGTAGGTAATAAAACACTCAATGGATCTGGCATAATTTCTCCTATTGAAGTCGATCTGATGTGCTCATAGCTGTGACTGCGAAAGCATGTAATTCGAATCCAACAAGAGAAACATTTTTATCTCTCATTTGAGCATCCGAAAAATACATAGAAAATTGGACCGTTTCTCCCTCTGCCTGCAGGTACAGGCTGTGCCACAATCGGTCTTGTTGCGATTCAAATGGATATAAAGCATATGGACTTGTCTCAAGTACATTCGTTCCCACTAAAGCCCCTGTAGCTTGTCCTCCCGCTAAAAGAGAAAAATTAGAAGAAGATATATAAGAATCAACGGTAATTGCACCGGTAGGGGTACGTGTAACAAGAAAATCTATCTTAGATATATAAGCATTTCTAAGCTTCTCCACATAGAAATTATATTGTTTGCTGGTGAGCACTAAAGGGCTAACGCGAGCTACAGTTCCACCACCAGCGTAGGTTCCAGAAAATGGTTGCTCAATAATGATATTGTTTGCATCAACTATAGAAAGCACTTGCGTTATAATATCGTTTAGACCAGTCAATCCTACCGCACCTTCAGGAAGAATATAGTCACCCGCTATAAGATTATGATCAATTATAGTAAGTTGTCGAGTTGCTGTATTTACATTAGTTATCTGGAGCACCCCTGCATTTCTACTACTATTTTCACCTGTATTACAGACGAATGTATATCCTTCTTGATTACCACCTATAACAGCACGGAATCCAGACTGGAATGTAGGATCTACCCATAGTTCATTCTCTTCTTCCCATTGATTATTATTCTCTTCCCAACTCATAGTATTAATAATTTGGAAGTAACCAAAACAGGTAATAGAATCATCAAAAAATGACCAGGTATTAGCCTTGTAGTTATATACGAGAACACGGGTAGGATACTTACGAGGAATACTAGTTGCTGCTTGTGCAGATGTAGGAAAGGTCCAATATACCAGCTCAGTAAAATAATCACGGATACCATATACGCGTATAACGCCATCCGACCCATCCAAAATATTAAATACCTCATCTGGGATTAAATCATCTATACGTTGTACGTTTGATCCGTTGCAGCTCATAACCCCAACTTGCCCTATAGATAGCATATATTTATCAAACGGTATTGCACTAAATGTAGATTCAGATCCATATTCGGTATTTAATTCTTGCCATACAAAGGGAGTAACTTGGTTGCCCGTGTAGACTAATTCCCATGTACTTTTTTCAAATCCAACAATGAGTCGATTCTTGATAAATTCTACGGTGACGATAGCTTCGGGCGTTGGACAATCTATTTTCCCACCACGCCCTGGGGTAACTCGATCCCATTGCACAGCGCTTGTAGGATCTCCAGTCGAAGAATAAGCTACGCGATTAACATAGCGTTGATAAGTAAAGGGACCTGCACCTGTTTGCTCTACTATGTTAAGGAGTAATAAGCGATTTTGAAAAGGTACTACAATGAGTGCAGCAACAATTATATCATTAGCGCTCGTAGAATATTGAGGTAATAAGAAATGCCATAAAGCTGCAGCTTCATCAAAATATCGCACCCCATCATAAGCATTAGTGCCAGTATTAAAATAGTTATTCGTTGTAAAAAAAACACTAACACCATCGGTAGGTCCTCGGTAATTTGTTGACCAGAAGAAATTAGTATCATTGCCAGACCATAAAGCAGCTCCTGGAGTTGCTTCGCCAGCCAATCTTGTCCATCCGGTAGATAGATAGCGATAAGCAAACCTAGTATCAAACCCTATGGTAAATTCTTCATTAACTAACTCTGTCTCAAATTGAGTTAGTCCCATAACGGGAAGGCCCGGATAGAAGTAAACAGTGGTTAAAGCAGCCGCACCAGTAATATTAAATGCGCCATTTGTAGTACTATATGTTGCTACAGCTACACTTAAATCGGTACGCAACATTTGCTGAACGGCCCCAGCAGTAACCACAGTAAATAGTACAGATCCAACAGAGAACATTTGTCCAACAGCAAACACATTTCCAGGCACAGTGCCAGCCAGAGTACCAGCTCCGTTGGTAGCACCCAAATTAACTCTTAATCGTGATTCTTTTTGATCTTGGCCAGTGCCCATATACTCTACACCAAAACGTTTACGCACACGTCCACGAAATAGATAGAGGTTTTGTAATACTGCGAAAGCCTGGTCTGAAATCAACCAGGGTTTTACGTTGTTTTGTAGGCCATCAGTAAGGGGAGCTATAAGGAAACGATCTTGTGGCATAGGTGTTCCTTATGGAGTTGCAGGTCCGATAGCTAAATAGCTTAAATTAATCGCACTCGCAACATTCCATGCAACAGTAAATCCTGTAGATAGGGGAGTATATACTATTGCATGATATTGAGTTGAATTCCCAGAAGGAGCGCTTCCACTTAGTAAACTCGTTTGTAGTATAAATGGTTGTGATGTAAATGCTGGTATAGTAACACCTGTAGGATAGTTAAATGCAGTGCCAGCATTTGTTCCGCTTGTTAAAGAAAAATTACCCCATTTCATTAACAAGCCACACGGAAGCCATGCCCATCCATTTTGATTTGCTAGACATGCAGTAAAAGGAATAGGGACATTGGGCCCAGCTAAATCATCTCTTAAAACATAAGCTTCTGATTGTGATGTTTTAGTATAAGTTTTAGCATATAACGTCATTTCGCCCGTAGCAGCTGCAGGATCTGCAGTTTGATCTGGCATCTCTACAAATTTATGCTTACCTTCTTGATCAATTCCAGTGCCACCAAAAGTACCATGATTTACATCAATAAGTTGTTTTATAGCCCTGAAATTCTGTAATATAGGATCTTGTGTTGATGAAATCGTATCAGTTGGCAACGGTACGTTATTATTATAGGCCATAAAATTTCCTTAAAAGTTACCAGTTCCCCACCAGAAGCCATTATTATTAGGGCCTTGGGTATTTTCTGTATATATAGTTGCTACACGTTCATTGGTATTCTGTACGATTGTTCTTCTCAATGCCATAGCCATCTGATCTTCAAACTCTTGCTGTATCAGCGATAAGCTATCCATATCTAATTTGTCTTGGAATATTTTCCGAGCTGCCCCAAGGGCATAGAGTTGCCACCATTGATTAAGTTCTGGATGTTGAGTGGTGTCGAGCATCTCAGTAGGTTGTACATATACTTCTACATCAACTCTATATGGTTGATCAGGAATAGGACGAAGTATAAAACTATCATTAAAATAACAGATTGTTTGCGGCAACGATGGTACGTAAGGTATAGTCTGGCTATTTATTGCTCTTCCAACACCAGGAGCTGCTGAGAATGAGAATGTATAAGCTCCGGTTACGTAGTTAATAGCACCAACAGCTATATTGGTATTACTATCAAATAAAGTTCCAGTACCATCAGAAGGAAACAAAGGAGCATCAAAAACCGAAAGACCTTCGTTATTAACACCAACCGAATCAAATAGAACGTTATTAGCCTGTACAGGAACATTAGCCAATGTACCTGAAAAAGAATTAGTGACACCATCTCCTATAACACCTATGGATGCAATGGCATTCGTTTGTGGATATATATTAAATAACTGCTCACGAGATTGTGTCCACAATACTTGCCAACCGGCTATATATGCTGGTGGATTAATAGATATAAACCTATTCTTAAAATCAAACAATGGATTCTGACTGAATGCAGGATCACTTATATTCTCATATACATCCTGGTAGGGATTAGTATAAAAGGTAAAGGTTTGCTTTAAGTTAAACAGCCGTAAATGCTCAGGAAGATCATATAGCACAAAGGTGTTAATATACTGATCTAATTCAGCAGTGCTTAACTGTGCCTCTGAAGGTGTCCGTGTTAAACGTCGTACTTTAGTACGTATCGCATTTAATGTAGAATCTGCCATTACTACTCCCCTGCGTCTCGGCATAGCCCAACGGGCGACGACGGACGTTCTTTTTTATAAGGCTAGCAAGAGTTGCACTATATACAATCTTTACGTTGCAGAGAATGGAAGTACGTTTTGCGTGGCATTCTGTAACGTACTCGAGACCTCACCTGTTGGTACGACTTGAGGGCATGTATAACTCACGCCCTCAACAATCGTAGGAATGATGAAAGAATCGAAATTTGTCGTATCAATATCCACCAGAAACGTCGTTGCTGAAGTGACGGTTATAGCGCCCGATAATTGATTTGCTTGCTGCATACCAAATCCTTCCGGTATATACAGACGTACAATGAGTCCATTTAAATACTGATGCGGAAAGGTAGTGGTAACCTGCGCAGGAAATCCATTGGTAATAGCTTCTATTATACGCATAGATCGCTGGAATATTGGATTTGGTGAAGCATAGCAAAAATAGGGCATCGTCATTCCTTATTTAACTGGTGCTAATTCGACATTGATAATACGTTGTGCTCCCGGAATATCATCCATCTCAAGAAATTCCATGCTCTCAAAAGCAAAACGTTTAATCTTCTTACCAATACGCATACCAACATGTGGCATATCGGGATTAATACCTGCAATCATAGGACCATGATTACCGATCATTTGTAAACCACGTTCTGTTTGATAGTGCTCATATTCTGGATACCAGCCATTCTTATTCAAATGGCGCATAACCCCACGGGGAACGGTATATATTTCACCATCAAACATGCGGTATCTTTCTACCGGGTCTTCTTTATATTCGCGATATACGAATTCCATGACACCGTTTGGTACTTCATAGTAACGAAATACACCGGTAACGGTTTCACGATCGCGATCGCGCATATATTTTAAATTAAGTTTTTTTGCATCTTTATTTGGCCCTTGGGTATGAGCAGTTTGTATATGCCCAATAACGGCCGATCTTGCTTCTTCCATACTCTTCCTTTCAAGAAAGGGGGCACAAGGCCCCCATTATTATAATCCACCGAATTGCGATTTACCTGCAACCCAATACATTCTGTCACTTGTGGCAACGTTTCCTGCTGACCAAGAAATAGTTCCAGAAGGACCAAGTATAGGAGTTGTAAGAATAGCGCCAGCACCACCAGTTCCTAATACCATACCCAAATAGCCTGTGTTGACTGTTGAGTCAGCAAGGATACCTGTATTAGTATTGAAGATTTGGCTTCCGCCAATGGTTGGTGTTTGGCTATATGGACTTACTAAAGCAGCAGCTGTATCTTCACCAAAAGGAACAACCTCAGGGAAGTTAGAAGGCATCTGTGCAATAGTAGGCCATGTGAACGCATCATATGCAGTTGTATCAATGTTGATCGTAAAGTTATAATCATCAATTACTTGAACAACTACTGCAGATTGGCTTGCGCTTGTAGGGAAATAGTTATTATTTAATTGAGGATTAAGTTGAATCATACCTGATGCAGCAGGGATATTAAAGCGTACTGATTGGCCTGGAGTTAATCCATGCGCAACTGAAGTACTAACTTGTGCATTCACCGCACGTGTAATATTAGTAACAATACGACGACGTGGGTAGAATAGCTCACTATTAGCATTGTATACAATGCGATAGAAGCCAGCTCCACCAATAGCACCTGGAGCGGTAGCTAAAGCATTTGATGCTGCTAAAAGCGTGAAGCTTGTATTTACTGTTACAGCACCTACAACCATATCAACACCATTAACATCAGTTTGTGCACTATTGCTCATACGAACAACAGTACCTACAGAAATACCCGATGTATCAGCTGTACTTACTACCGGACGCGTTGCGTTTGTAGAAGCAGTCGTTGCAACAGCAGGTCCAAGTAATGGCTGTGCACCTTGTGATTGACCTGATGGATCATACAAAGTAAATCCGCCAGAAGTTATCGTATCACCAGATATTGCTTGACCAGCATTGCTATAAAATTTAACAAATGCAGATCCAGCTGCCATACCACGTTGCCAGTAGAATTCAACACCTACAGCACCATTAGCAGTCCCATTAAAATAGGCTGCATTAGTACCGGCAGCACCAGACTTAGTGAAGTTTCTCACCCACATAAAGTCTGCGTTTGAAGGTATTTGAATATAGGCAGTATTGGCTTGTCCAATCTCAGCATTACCTGGGTTTGGGTTAGCTAATCCAGTTGAATTAGCTAAAAAGGTACCTTGACCTAAAACGGTTCCATCCATGTTAATCCTTTCCTTATGCTAGGGTGCAACGTAAATTGATTAACCATAGATCGTTCAACAGGCGAGGGACCATAGCAGTCTTCCAACCTATAGATGCATTCTGAGCCAATGGATCAGAGTAGATCGGTGAACGATAAATGAAACTGTCTGCATAACCTTCTTGTTTTACGTTTGCATATGCTTCGCGGCCTGTGCAGAATATGGAGTACACATTCTTACCAAGGCTTGAAGCATTAGCAGCAATCGCACCAATAGAAGATACTTGGAAACGTAGATTAGAAATTGCACCATATTCACAATCAGGAACGTTATTATTGTTCGGGTATTGTGCTACGTTTGCAAATCCAGCAACGTTGTTCAAGTTAGATACCAGATCCGTATGGCATAATGCTAGGTAAGCATTACGAACGGGGCTTGCGCTTTGTTACTCCCTTATGGGGGATGCATCATTTCTGTGCATCTCAGAGCCTTTCGTAACTCTGGTCGGACTATCACATCACCTTACGGTGTTTCTGGGTTTAGTCTCTCACGCTGCATGCTTACGCTGCTTGCGCCTTGTCGCCATAGTTTCCCTTAGGCTTCCAAGTCAATTACCAGAAATTTTAATTGGGCCAAATTAACCCAAAACGGTCTTCACCTTGAATCAAGTCAGTGATGGTATAGGCGTTATTTCCCATAAGGGCTTGAATAACAGTATCAACATCACTACGTGTGATTTCAGTTGGGCTATCACCGTTAACGCCACCAACGCAATTGATGAATGATGCGGTTGATTGCAACATATCGCGCGTAAGCTGGTCTTCAGTTTGGCGTAAAGATACGCCAAGACGGCGAGAACCTTCGTTTAATACCATTCTGTTACTTTTGTGACCTATTTCTAGGCGGGCAAACCTCTTCGGATTCACCTCTGCATCTTTCGAATGCAGGTCAGACTATCGCATACCCTTGCGAGCCCATCTCACTTAGTCGTTCAGCCTGGACAAATAGTAAATGATCGTGTACAATTGTATAATATAACTGGTCCATAAAATAAGGTATCCTATGGAAGAAACACGACGACGCAAATACTATAAACGATCTGAAAATTACGTTCCAACTATCTACAAAGATACCGATCTTGCCTATATGGCTGGTATCGTTGATGGTGAAGGATGTTTCTATATGGGCATCATTCCCAAAAAGAAGGGCGATGGCTATGTAAGCGAACATTATCGCGGTCTTCTTAAGATTGATAATACTGATTATGTTCTTATAGATTGGCTTAATCAAACCTTTAGCGGAACCAACTCTGCTGCCACACGTACCACCTCTACTCAGAGATTCACACGTGAAGTATTCAGTTGGATTGCCACAGGTGATAGATTGCTCGATCTTTGTGAACAAATTCTGCCCTATCTTACTATCAAGAAGAAACAGTGTGAGATTATGATTAGGTTTAGAAAAACTTACACCGAAAGGCTTGGAAGCAACAAAGTTTCTAAAGAAAACCTTGAAGTTCGTCAGACTTGCTTTGAAGAGATTCGTAAACTTAATTCTCGCTTCCACTTACATCCTTTAAAACAATAAATTCAAATCGCGTCCTTGGCCCTTGTCACCCTAGCAAATGCCGTAGGCTTCCAAGTCAATCAGAGACGGTTTATAGACCCCATATTTTTTAGGGTCTTGATTTTGTAAAGTGCAAATCTGTTACTTTATGACTCTTTCGAGCGGGGATCCCTCTTCGGAGTTCCCTCTCTATATTGCTATAGAGTTCAGACTATCGCTTCGCTTTCGCGCCCTCTCGCTTAGTCGTTCACGGTGCTTTCGCTTCCGCCTTGTTGTCCCATAAGGAGTTCCAAGTCAATCAGAGTGGGTTTAAAGCAGGCCATCATTAACCTGCTCGTTTATTGTCACATACGTCTTTAACAATAAACTGTTACGGCACGTTTACCGTAAAAACTTATCTTCGCATCGATATCTACAGCTGTTAAATTTTGTGGTGGAGGTGTAACACCGCTGTTACCCAATGGCACCATAGCCGTATTTAATGGATTATACCTGCGGAAGCGGATTGTCGTACCACCTTGTCTAGGCATAACTTGATACATTGCTGCTAAGTTATGAATGAAATTGGGGATTGGTACGGCGAGCAACTTGTATGCAAAAGATTGCTGGACCGGCGCAGGAAGACTTGATGTAGTCGTTATACTCATCATATCTCCTTATTTTTTTTATTTTTTTTACTACTCAATTGTATTTTTTCATGTTATTATAATCATCATTAGGTGTAAACTAAAGATTTCAAAGAACAGTGGTAAATACAAACTAAAACCATGTGGATTTGGGATGACGACTCCCGCGTACTGTCTTGAGTTGACGAGACTCAGATACTGTCATGTGAGGATGGCGACTTCTCATTACTGCCACTAACAGTATAGGATGAATTTAAAATGATTGGCAAGACATTTCACAAATGGACAGTTTTAGCTGAATGGCCCAGTGAAAAACCAGGAAAGCATTATGAATGTATGTGCGAATGTGGAAATATTCGTATAAAAGCAGGAACTGATTTACGTGCAGGTCGTGGAACTCAATGCGTAGATTGCAAACTCAGAATGTTACATAACCCAGCAGACGAAATAGGGAAAAAATACGGTAAATGGACCATAATAAGATATGTTGATATGCATAGAAAGCTTATGCGTTATGAAGCAGAATGCGATTGTGGACATCGAGCTTTACAATGTGCATCAGAATTGAGATCAGGAAAAACAACACAATGTAGAACATGCCACAATAGAGAAATTGCAGCAAAAAATACCAAGCATGGCATGATTAATACATCTATTTACAAAACATGGCAAGCTATGATAAATCGTTGCACCGCGCCACATGCAACCGGTTATAAGGATTATGGCGCAAGAGGTATAACTGTATGTGAACGTTGGCGTAAATTTGTTAATTTTTATGCAGATATGGGAGATAGGCCAGAAGGATTAACCCTGGATCGCATAGATAACAATGGAAACTATGAGCCTTCAAACTGTAGATGGGTTACGCATCAAGAAAACTGTAACAATCGTAGGCCTTATGTTCGTAAGAACCCACGCAGAACCAAGGCTGAAATAGAAGCAGATAGAACTAAAAAGCAAATCTAGTTATACTTGATTCAAAATTGCGACATCGGCCTGTGCTCACTATCGATTGTGGACAGCATGGTGCAATAACCTACCACGGGGTGCCGGTGTCCACTTATTAGGATTAAAAATGAATTCAGTTATTTTATATCTCAGTATGCTCATCGCAATTCCTGCAGAACATATGGATTACTACGAGCGCTATGCAGATGAATATGGCATTACTTTAGAACAAGCTTTAGAGCGACACATCATACACAAAGTAGGATTTCCTGGTTTGTATGACGTTAAAGATACACGAGTATTTGAAGAAGATATCATTGAGCATCCATTCTATGGACCAATGACACCAGTAAAATAAAAGGGCCCCTTGCGGAGCCCCATATTATCCTAGATACATATACCTAGTTTTTTAATCACTGTTCGGATAGAACAAATATGCAAAGTGCTGCCGTAATTTAGCGCCTACAATAATCGATATACAGAAAGTAACTGCAAAGCTAAATCCTGAATATGAATTGTATGCATTAACGGGCATAAGACCAAGATATGCAAGTAAACTGAAAGCTGATACTAATACACAGCTAAATGCAGCTGTATGACATATCTGATCGTACAATGCAGTTTTGAACTTTATCATACAGGTCCTGTTGCAACTCCACCAGCAACGCCACCGGCTACCGAGAAGGTAGTTGCGGTTGCTTCTGCAATAGGTGCTACCGTTACTGATGCTATTTTAAATGCAGCACCATAAGCAACTGGTCCAGCAGCAAGCGCTGGAAGGCATACAATAGCAGTTAAGCCATATACTAAGCCATATCCTAAAAAGCGTCCTGCCCAAAAGCCAGCATTAGCGCCACCGACGCCGCCTGCTTTAAGCACTGGTTGGAATTCAATACGATATTCGTTGCCTTCAACCGAGCGTTGTACATCAAAATATCCATGCTCTTGCAACTTTAAGAGTGTAGCAACATCATAGCTGCGTATCTCTCGTTCAACTGCATAGGCTGGAACCTGCTGCGTAACACCCATACGTTGTACCACAAATGAAGAACCATCATGGAATAAACGATCAGGACTTGAAGGTCGTGAAGTTAATTCTACTAAACTGCTTGCTGCATTCAAACTCATTCCCATAATTAAAGACAATAGTAGTCTTTTCATAGATTTAGCTCTCTAATAAAGAATGTTAATAAAATAAAAGATGCTTCTGATCAGAAGATATATAAACTATATAATATTATGATTTGTTTGTAAAGATATATTTTAATTTATTTTTTTATTTCAGGTAGTAGCATCGATATCAAACTTTTCTTTAGGCAATTCCATCCAATATTTGAATTTTCCCGCATGATTTAAGTCTACTTTTACGGTGCCATCATAAATTGCAGGATCAAAAGCTAAATAAAATGATAAATCTTCAATATCATACTGTGCTAAACAGACACGGCCTTTCCACATAACCAGAAATGGTTTTTCATTTTTTGGAAGGTCATTATAATCATTAACTTTAATCCATTCCATATAATTCCTTAGGTAAATCAGGTAATGGCATCCAATGAGTGAACTTTGATTCACGTTCCCAATCTACCCGCCATGCTTGAGAATAACCAGCAGGTTCGAACATTATATAGAAAGAACCTTCTTCAACATCAAATTGCGTCATGCAAATTCTTCCTTTCCATAGAGATAAAAAAATTATACCATCGCGTGGTAAATCTTTAGAGTTCGAACACTCAATCCATTCCATATCATTCCTAACCGGTAGTCTACAAGGGCAATAAAACCATGGATAAGCTGTAAAGATAGTCAGATAACAGTCGATATATTAAAACAATCAACTCATCCATGGCAATAGTCCATACAAACAATAGTAGATAAGAAACGTGACGTTAAAACTTATCTACTACTGCCTGATGAACAAGCATTGCGTGTTTAAAAAACACAACAATAACTATGGGCTAGCTTACACTCTTCTGGCAAATTGTTCCATCTCTTCGCGCAATTTCTTTTTCAACTCTGGTGTTAAACCAGCACCGAATACATTGGCTTGTGCTAGCGGCGAATCTCCCTGCTGGGAACTCATGCCGGCAGATGCCTTTGGTTTTAAAGCGTTTTTTTGTGCTTGTTCTTTATCGCGGTTGTAAGTTGGCTGTGGATTGTTCAACACTTTCTCCTTAATAGCTAAATAGGCGAAGGTAAACTGTGCATAGGGATCATTAAGATTTGCTATACTACGAGCCGCATCAGGATCGGCATCCTTCAACGCTTCTATATTCTCTGGAGATAATACCTTATCTATATCCGGATACTTACTACGGGCTTTATTTTCAGCAGCAAGCTGATTACTTTGGCGTTTCATAGCTGCAAGCTCTTCTTGCATCTTAGAAAGCTCAGATTTCACCTGCTTTTTGACCTTGGAGATATGTTTACCTTCAACAATATCATCGTCACCAAGAGTAAAATCAAAATTATCAGGCTGCTGATTCCCCTGGCGCTCTTGCAGAAGTCTAATGAGTTCAGATTTTTCGCGCTCTGATTGTTCCCATTTGTCACGTAAGTTACGTATGTCCCTTTTATACAGGGCTGCTGGATCTGGTTTAGGGGGCTCTGGAGTGTGATCCACCGTTTGTTCAATGGCATCTGGTGTCTCTTCCTGGGTTGCTTCTTGGATAACTTCTTGTTCGTCTATCATTACTCATTCCTTATATAAATATTAAACTCTCACCATTCAATTCCATTGCACGTCTCTCGAGTGTCCCATCAAAGAAATCCATAACAAATCTGAGTAATTCATGCTCAGATTTATCAATCAACAGACATTGTTCTTTCATCATCAACGCAGCATCTTTAGATGGGATAACCCAGAGAAATTCTAATTCTTCTTTAGCTCTGTCATATTTATAGACAGTCTGATCATAGTTGGGGGATGGACAGGATTCACGGGGTATAAAATAGTTACGCAAGACGTTATCTAATATACGCTCACGCTTAGTCTCTATATGGATGTAAAAGTCATTGGTAAAAAGTTTTCTACCATTCTCGACTGCTAGGTAGATATTAGCCATCCATTCTTCTTGCATAGCACGTTGTTGCTCGATTACATCCGTTTTTTCATAACCTTTTTCCATTAACCGGACAGCAACAGCTCCGACAGTTTCCTTCTTTTCCACCAAAGGAACCTGGAGCCAATTATTCTTTTCTTCCATTACTACTCCTGGGTTTTTCTTTATTTGTAGCATAAAGTGGCTTATAAACAAGAGGAACATCAGCCGGATGAGTAGCTGATGTTCCAGATAGGAGAAAAAAATGAAGCGCTTTTATTTCACTAATGCTGCACTAGGTTGACATGGCGTAGTAAAAGGTTGGCATCCTATGGTAACTGGAGCACATGGAACACATGCTGCGCCAGGTGTACAGTTCAATGAAGATAGATAATGGATAGTAAATCCAGATTCACCTTGGAGTGCACCATTAGCCTCTAAATTCACGGTTCCAACAAACGAAGTTAATCCTGATATTGGGTCAACAAAGAACACTTCATATTTCATAGTTACGATATCTCCAGCATTCAACAAGGTTAGGCTTGTTAAAGATGAAGATTGATCTGCAGAAAATGAAAGATAAGGCACCGTCTCACGGCGTAGCAAGTTACCATTTACTAATACTGACTGAATACCAAGAGGGATACCAATAATAGTACCTGCACCCAAAAGATTATTGCTTTTGATGTGGAATGAGAGCAAATAATAACCAGAAACCGGTGCAGTATATTTAAATGGAGCTAAAGATACATTGCTATTGGGGTCATCAATAACAACATCCCAATCAATAGAAGATCCCAAATTATATACACTATCTGCAGAGTTAGTAACTGCTGCACGATATTTTTCACAATAATTAATTGTACCTACCGTGAGTTCGTTAATACAAGCTTTAGTAAGCGTAGCATTTTGTGCACACAGATCATTAGAAACACTTTTAAGCGAATCTACTTCTGCTGCTTTAATTACGCCAGAACAACATATGTTATTAACTATTTCATTTTCTGCAGATAAGTTTTTAACTTCAATTTTTTGAGCACAAATATCATCCAAAATTAACTTTCGAGTACATATTTGCCCTGCTCTTACATGTTCGACACAAAGTTTTTCAAGGTTAAGTTCGTTCTTACAATTCATAGTCGCACAATTCGAATCATTATTTTGACACATAATGTTCCTTCATTAAGACCGTTATAAAACTTCCTTCACAACTCGAAATAACAGTTGATCTCCTTATAGGTAATACTCTACTTTCTCTTCATACAACAAACACACGATAATAATAATCGCCTATATCTAATAAGGCGCCTACGTTCTAAACGCGGCTGCCTATTTTCAGCAATAATGCACGGTATATCTGGTTCGCTTGGGCTTTCTTGAGCTGCTGTGGTAACTTCGGGGTTATCCGATGCACATACTAAAAAAAACATAAACAACACAATATACTTCATAGTTATTTTTTCTTTTTCTTCTTTGATTCTGAAATGGCTATCGCGATCGCCTGGCGTGGATTGGTTACCACAGGCCCTTTTTTAGATCCTGAGTGAAGTTCGTGTTCTTTGAACTCTCTCATTACTTTCTTTATTTTCTTCTGTGCTTTTGTTTTCTTTTTCATCTTAAGCCTTTCTACAACGGCAAGGGGTTGTTCGGCACCGTGTACATTGCATCATTTCTTTTTCTTTCTCTTAGCCAGACCTTGTAGCGTGATTGCAAGGCGGGCGCGACGCCCTTCCTTACCGCCTGCTTTAGCAGCTTTTTTGAGTTTTTTTTTAGTGATCTTCTCGCCTTCTTTAACGTGAAGTTCTTTATGCAATGCACCTTTGTGCTTTATCGCCGATTGGATCCAATTCTTTTTTGCTTCAGCCATCTTACTACTCTTTTTTATTGGGCCCTACGAGCTTTTACACTCAATAGGGCCTGCACCAATACGTCTACTTACTCAAACGTGTATCCCATTGCCGTACACGTTCTTCAATCTCTTTTTCACGCTTAGTTTGTTTAGAAGCCATGGGGGCTGGGACTCCCATAACTTGATAAGCTATCTTAGTCGCTTTTTTAGATAATCTTAACATTGCAGGCATAGGAATTCCTTAGTTCTTACGGGTAGTTCTATTTGCTTCGATTGAGCGAACTGCTTGATCGATTTGCATATCAATACCATGGATATCATCTGACGGTATCATAAGCAATGAATCTTCACATTTCGGCCAGCCTTTAACCATAGCATGTGGTGGCATATTAGCTATAGCACCATAATCATTATGGATCATGCCTTCGCTGTCATGCTTGCCGGAGTAATGCTTCATGCCGACGCCAACACCTTCTGAATGATGACCATCATGAGTTCTATGATGGTGTGTACCATGATAACGTTTATGTTTAGCCATTGTGGCTCCTTTGGTAGAAACTGCCCTTCGTAGCTTGAGCGTAGTAGGGCAAGGTTTAAAAATGTACCTCTAACTACCTAGCAGCAACTGGCTGCGTCGGTATATTATTCTGTTTTATAGGCTTAGGTCCCGCTTGCAACTGTTGTTGGACTCGTTGCATAAGAGACTGTCTGCCAGCGTCTGCCACTTCATCAACTGTCTGTTGTGCCGCTTCTTTAGCTTGCACTACATGCGAAAGTTGAATTAATTTTTCTATATTTGCTAAGTCTACAGACTCAAGTTCTTTGAGTGCACGTACTGCATTTAAGATAGCCTGTTCTTCTTCGCGCTTAGCTTCTGCACGTTGTTTTACTGCTAGTTGTTGGTTCTCTTGTATTCTACTTATACGTTCAAGCCCGAGCCCTTGTTCTGCTTGCGCACTCGCCTGAGCCAGTTGCACACGAGCCATTTGCTCTTGTTGAGCAGCTTCCATTTGCGCTTGTTGTATTTGCTGTTGCTGTTGTTGTTGGGCTTGGATTGCTTCGACAAGTTTCTTTTTATTTTGGATAGTTGCGGATTCCACGAGTTGATCATCTGGAATTGGCACTCCAACTTCACGGAGTTGAAGAAGCTGTGCAAAACGGAGTTGACGTTGTGTATCCGTGTTCTCACCGTCTGTAACTGCGGCCGCATATTTTCCAAACGCTTTATTATAAAACTGTGCAGTGGGCTGTTCATTAATAATCCTCTGTACTTTTCCAGGGGTATAGTTTGTCTGAATCATATCGAGCATAATATTACCAAGCATCTTTTGCGCATAATCTAAGTTATCAAAGAATATCTGCAACGTAGTAAGACCAGCACCTTGCCTAAGCATCGATAATATACCTGCCTTATCATCCGTAGCCGAACCCAATAATTCTTCGTTAGCGCCTGAAATTTGATTTATTTCCTCAGCAAGTATGCGAGAGACTTCAAGTTGTCCTTGTGGTATGTCGGCAGCTGGTATCTTTTGTACGTCTGTTATTTGTGCTGATTTCTTGAGCGCTAAGCCACGACCTTGGCCTGAAAGGAATACATCCTTAGGATCTATAAGTGCATCTTCTTTGTATAACCAACCAGAGTTAATTTGTGATTCAAGAATATCTAATTCTATTGCCTTACGGCGGTTATAAAGAAACTGTGCATCTCGTAATCCACGCACGATGCCTTGAATACGCCAAGGGAAATATGGCATTTGGGGATTGTAATAGCCAACAACCGGAACGAATGGATAGCGATCGGTTCCACCAGGTTGTGGACCATCATACATGACCTTGCCTTGTACGACGATAGCCAAACGCACGGTCTGTATTTCCTGATCTACTTCAATCAGGTTATTCATAATCTCTGGGTTCTGTCGTTCATATTCGCGCAAAGCTTCATCGCCATGACGCCATTCCATTGATTCACCCGTACGAATATCCACTAATGATTTTTGTGTACGGTATGCACGATAATAATACTCATCATACGTAAGAAGATTCTTCATTGAGAAATTATACGTTTCAGGCATAAACTGGAACTTGGCATCTTTGTTGCCGGGAGTTCCTTCAAGGTTAGAAAATCCTAATACTTCTTCGGTTGCCCATGGAAGTAATGAAACTACTTCACGCTTGGTGAGAAAGTTACGTATCCAGATGAAGTTGCAATCAGAGAGATCTTTTTTGCGAAAGAATGGGTCTATGAGGAATGAGTTATAATGCTTATGATCTAGTTTTATATTACCGGAAATAGGATCTTCACGGTAATCCATCCATACTTGCAAGAGTGACATACCGGTAACCAATGCCCCCCTAAAGGCATCGGATATGGTTTCAAGAATGCCTTCTTGGCGTTCTAATTGCGAGAATATTTTTGTGTATTGGTCTGCGGTATCTTGTTCACCATTCTCTACAGGGATAATGGTTATGGATTTTCTATTGCGTACCTGATAGCCATGCACCATGTTGATAACACGACGGATGCGATTAAAGGCGAACTGACGACGTCTATTAGCAGGTATATTACCATAAAGTTCATTAAAAATAGTCTGATCGCCGGTTTCAAAACGGGTATCCACATCTGCTTCAGCCCAGAAAGATTGATTGATCGTAATGGCTTGCACATATGAAGCCTCCATCATCTGTAAGACATCGCGATGTACTTCATCTATATACATCGGTGATAATTCTGGCCCTATCATTACTACTGCTCTCCTGGCTCATGACAACTCTTTTTTATAATTGTAATGAGGTTTGATTAGGCGTACAAAACTCTGACGTAGATAGTGTAAGACGGGCTATAGTTGAAAGCAAATAAAATAGATGTTAAGATTCAAGATGCATATCCGTTTTGCCTTTTTTGGATAGTGGTTTAACTACTATCGTTTTGGGACTAGGGGCCTCATACCACCTAGTCCCTTCTTTATTAAGGGGCGAGTCTTTTTAAGAGTTTCGCAGCAGGTCCAGCATATGATTCTTCTTCACAAGCTTTCCATACTGAGACACATCTTGAGAGAATATCATCTACTTTTTCTGTATTTTGCTCTGATAGTGCTAAAAGATAACTGAGAAAAAGATCTTTGAATTCTTTTTTATCACAGTTAAAATATCCCTCTTCAACCTTCTCATCAAAACCAGGAATACCAATCATAAAATCTTCGATGGGTTCCATCAAAGGTCCATCATCAGTAAGTTTAATAAGGGCAAATCTAACCCCATGAGGTAATTCGCCACTGCAACTCAGGAACCATTTACCTTTTGTAGAATTTTGTTCGGTCATTTTTTCTCCTTCATGGGGGCGAGTTATACTAAAGGCAAATCTATATTTACTCTTTTGTGTTGTTCTTTTTCCAACATTATATTTACCCCCTTTTACTACTGTTATATTTTGACGACTTTTATTCATTTATCACCGCCATACATTCTTCACCCACAAAGCGAAAAATATAAGCAATGGCATAAGAACAAGGACGACCTGATGCCACCGTAAATGCCGAAAAATAACGTCCATGGCATATCGGTTACTATTTACCATTTCTGTTACGCTATTCACGGTGACTTCAAGTTTTCTTTTAAATTCATCTATGTAGGTAGTATTTGCTTCACAGGCAATAATATTATTCTTAAGACGTTTTTCGATACTAGTTATCTCTTTTTTGAGATGTTCTATATCTTGCTTAAGATCTTTTAATTGATTAGAACTAACTGCTTCTTTATTAGTTACTTTAAAAGCAGGCTTAGTTACTTCGGTAATTATCTTTTCTTCGTTCATCTTCTTCCCTTAATAAATATTATTATTTTCATATCTTGCAGCCAATATTACACCAGATATCATAGTCAACAGTCCAAACCAAATAAAATTTACCATTAAATCTGCACGAGTTATAGCCCAGATAGATATAATTATAATCATTATCATTACAGCGAACATACCAATAACAAATGAGATCGCTGCTATGATCGTTAAATAATCACGCAGCATGCGTGCAAACTCTTGTGGATGCTCAATATACCATTCAACTATATGCTTAATTCTTTTCATATTCCCTCAGGCATAGTATAGCAGACTAATAGTATACGTCATCACGCAGAGCTGCAGGTATATTGCTATTACTTGTACCATACATTGCCTCACGATAAAGATACTCACGCTCTTTAGAAGATATAGAATCTGAGGTGCGTGATAAAGATTGGCAAAGATAGCGTAAAGCATCTGCTCCATGACTATAGTTATCGTGCAATGGCTTACCCTTATAGATCTTGCGCTTACCATCATATTCCTGGCGGTAGTTTTCTAGGCAGCGTATTAACCCCTGAGCATTTACTTCATCAATCCAAATGCGTGGTAATGTTTTACGCACGAGTTCTATACCATCAGCTATAAGATCACGATCTATTACCTGAAATTCAATACCAAGATCGAGCGCAAGCTCTCTTCTTGTAGCTGCTGCACTGTTAGTATAGACGCGATGTTCCAAGTCATGTGGACCAAAATGGTTGCCATAACGATATTTCTTTTGGAGTACGAGTTCTATAAAGTATTCGAAAGGCATGTTGGGCTTTTCGTAGTAATCTATAACGCGAACTACCTGGCCTGCAACCTGGAAGAATATCACTGCTGTGCCATCTAAACCGATATCCCATGCGGTATGCACTTTCATCGTTGGTTCCCATGGAACGATACCAACCTGGCCTTTCAAGCGCATCTTATCTAAGTATTTAGCGTAATAGCTTCCCTCTACTCCAGCTGAAAAACTGCAGAAATATTCTTGTTCGATCATATCGTCTGACATCTCTCCAGATCGACGTTCCTGTTCAATAAGCTCAAGATCTATGTGCTGTGTCTCGTGCACCGTGAGCATGTAGGCGAACCACTCGTTGGGATTGGCCTGTGCAAGGTTGTATAATTCCCATAAGTTATTCTTACCACGGGGCGTGGATATGAAGACCGCGAAACCAGCGTTAGCTGTGAGTACCGGTCGAAGTAATTGATAGGCTCGGGGATCCTGGAGCGCGTATTCAGAGAACACAATCCCACGAGCGTTAGTACCAACAAGATTATCAACATTGTCTGATCCTACTACTTGTAAAAGGCTACCCCCTACTAGCCTAATTTTCATTTCTTGCGAGTTTACTGATTTAATGAGTTGAGGTGGAATATAATCCAGGAATCTCATACCATCATTCGTCACTGAATCCCAGAGAATCTTCTTGCCTTGAGCGTAGGTGGGATAACACATCCAATACACACCAACTTTACGTATAGCAGCACGAATAAGAAGATTCCAACAGGCCAGATCTTTACCAGCACGTCGTGGAAGGATTGCTATTACACGTTTGAAACCCTTATTCTCTATCGCATCGAATATAGGTAATTGATAGTCACGAGGCTTAAACTTATCCAAGTGGATAATCGCCTCAACAGGTATACTCATTACTACTCGCTCTTTTTTAAAGCTTATGCACTTGCTCTTCGGTTACGTTCTTCTTCAAGCCATTCCTTAAAGTCTTTGTATGCCAATGGTAGCATCATCTCCAATACTTTCTTTATAACTGCATCGGGTGGATCTTCTTGGTTGCATATCTCAATGGTGATCTGTGTAGTCCATGCTTTCTTTTCTTCACAGGTAACTTTACAGGCTTCATTAGAGCAGGCAGTCCAGAGCATGGGACAATTAACTTTCATATTCCAACCACTCCTTGCAATCCTGTAACGATAAAATACGTACCAGATCGAAATGTTTTTCTAAGTTAAGCTTGGTAGTAGGGCATATAAATACTTTTATATGCATGGCGAATTCTTTATCTTCACAATTGCCCATATTGCATTCATGACCACAGGAATAGATGGTTAAATTAAAATCTTTACTCACCATCTTCCTTCATGTGTGGTTCATAGGGTTCTTTAGTTTGTTCTCTTACGTCTACAAACTCCCAGAGAGATCCCGCATTGCTAAACAATTCGTACATGCCTTCATAACAACTACATTCCATCAATTTGGTTCTTCCTTTGCGATGACCTTTTAACTCACATAGCTCTATAGTTTGTTGTGTATGATGATCTTTTATAGCAGTAAGAGCATCCCTGAATTTCCAATAGTTAGGACGATCGATTCTATCTTGTAGATGTTCTTCTTTAGTCGTTATCATACTTTCTCCTATTAGGATTAACACCATTATTAAATTCATTGTAGAACCAAATGTCATAACATTCTCCGCATCTACCCTTTAATGGATAGCCATCAGGTCCCATTTCTGAGATATTCCCATCAGAATCACAGCGAAAGTATGCTTCTTTATTGCACACTCTACAATTTGATTTAATCATGTGTGCCCAGCTCATTATCTATCCTTTAACGCACAATCAAGACACCATCTTATCTCAGGATCTTTTTCTTTATAGATGAATCCATGGGATACATCTTTGGAACAATCAGAACAGGTAGCTCCTGGCCATCCTTTGCCTTGGGGATATACTTTATTGGGATCTCTTCTTACTAAATTTTCTTTCATCCGGTAGCCTTTCCTGCTGATCCGATAGGTTTTCTAACATCGGGGACTATATCTGTTGTGGCAAACTCAGGCACCATTACATTAACAGTTGTCGGGCCACTCTCTTGCGCCTTAGGTTTAATATCCTCACGCCATTTAATAAGATCACGGTAAGGCATATCATACACAGCCTGGTTACGCTCATATATTTTATAATAGTCTTGGTTGCTTGCGGCCGCTCTCTCTTCTCTACGCGCAGCTATGTTTGCACGAGCTACGTCCAAAGCATATTCAATCTGGGGCCAATCTTTTGCCCAATCATATATTTGTTTTGGTGCATGAGGGAGCGTGACCATAAACTTGGTTAAGATATAACTATCGGGAAGTTCAGACCAAGCTATCATTCGTCGAGCTATCGATTCAATATAATGTTGAGATGGGGGCTGATGTCGCATAGCAAAAGCTTCCCAAAAAGTAGGCTCTTGCTTTCCTACTGATTTGATAGCCTCCTCTTTCTTTTTCGTAGTTCTTTTTTTAGTATCTGCCATTTATTTAATCTCTATAATTGAAAATTCTGTTCTGGGAACGTAATCATAATACTTATGGGCAATAATTGTTGCTATCTGGGCATCGTCTTGTAAAAGTAGGCCGGTGCATACATCCTCATACATCTTAATCAGGTTAGATAGATCGGGTTTAAAGAAGTGAGGCCCTAAGGGTGTGTGATGGGGATGCATCTTACGCTTAGGGAGCTCAAGATAGAAACGTATATCTAATATAACTGGACCTTTATACATTTGCTGGTTGTGTTGTCCTTCAAGTGATATACGTATGAACTGTTTAATATTCTTTTGAGAATCATACATACGATTGCCTGAAGAGCGAGCACGAGCAAGGGGTACGGGATCACCTTGAACTACATACACTTGTGCATAGGGATCAACTTGGGAGGGGGTGGGGCGGAACTCGGGGGTGGGTATTACCTTTAAGTAACTGCGTGCCAACATAGTAACTCCTTTTTTAAAGTCTTAGTCTGCTTACTGTGTAGGTTACAACACAGCAGACCGAAAAACAACCAACAAAAGGGGAAATGTGGCGGGGCCCGGGCAGGCAGTTATCCTCCCGAAAGCGACAGATCGATAGCGCTCTTACAATTTACATAATCAATCTTTTTGGGCGCTATCCCAATGTAGCAAGGAAGGCGTCAATTATCCTTTTTGCTTCCTCTGCGGTAGCTGCCACCTTAGGTGGCCCAGTTTTTGGTTCTTCTTGTATGATTTTAGGAGTACTAGGTATATTCTTCTTATATTCTTTATTTATATATAAATAATTATTCTTTAATCCTACGACATGTGCCCATTTAGAGAGGGTTTTGGGAGAACTGAGTAATCCTACATAAAGAATAAGACCCTTGGTTAATGATTTGCATACCGGTAGAACATCTTGGAGCTTGGCCCATATGGATGGTCTGGCTAACATCGGCGTTAATCTTGTGATGGCTGTCATCTCCATACCACGGGTATACGTATCACCTACTTTTTCATCCTTCATGTTAGCAACAAGTCTATTGGCCTGGCGTAGACAGATATCTAAGCGTTCAGCTATCCATGCTTGGCTTACTTCAATGATAATTCCCTGAGCTGATAGATATATAAGGTCATTAACTAGCTTTTGATATGTCTCATGTTTATTCGTTATATGATGAACTAACTCATTCTCTAACTCAAAAGGCCTGAGCTCTTTTTCCTGCCATTGTTGTGGAGTTAATCTTTTATTGTAACGTTTATGGCTGTTTGATTGGTTTTTTGGCGTAACTACAGCGTTTTTTGCAGAATGTAGTTGACTTATGCATGAGGGTAAGATAGAATTTAGATGCTTCAAATGAAATACCTCCGGTAAGTTGATATGTTCTGGGTGATATTCATTTTGAATCCTTTCGGTATGACGTGCGGGAAACACATTTTGTCATACAGTTAAAAATTTTAGGGCTCTTGATATTTATATCGGGAGCCCGAGTTTTTATTTATACTTATATAGAAATAAGGGTATACCTAAAGCTCTTTTTTGGCAACAGTGGAATTTGTTTAAACCTGATATAGAATGATCTTACTGCCTTGTTCGCCAAAAGAAAGTTGAATCTGATCAGGTGCTACTCTAGTTACCTTTAACTCCGGATCATCAACCAGATCGCACCTTCCTCCATAATAGCCATTACTTTCATTACGGAATTCAATATCAGTGTAACCCTGCGCTGTCTTTAATGTATATCCATATATACGTAGAGTTTTTTCTACCATTTCAGCAGTTTCTGGTACCGTTTCTTCTCTTTCTACTTTCTCTTCTATTCCTATAACCTCATTTCCTATAAGATATTCAGGATTAGAGATAGATTCAAACCAAGACTTAGAACAACAACCCGCATCCGCTCGATAAATAACATAATCATTACTTCCGCACATTAATCTAAAAGCCAAATATTCTTGGTCTTTATCAATATACATACGGAATATAGTTTCCTTAAAAAGCTCTTTCATTATTATCCCCAATAATTAGGTCTCTTAAAAAGGTAACTCATCAAAGTCAGCAGTAACATCGGGAGCCTTTTGGGGAACTGGCTTGGGTGCTACCGCTGGTGCAACCTCCTGAGCTTGATCCATATGACATCTACAGAAGTTTAACTTATCTGCTGTAATGCGTATCTTAGATTTCTTATTTTCACCTTCACCCCAAGAAGATATCCCTACTTTACCCTCCATAGAGATAATAGAACCCTTTTCACAGTTCTTTTCTGCCCATTCAGCAGTCTTACCCCAGGCAGTAATTTCGAACGTTTCTATCTGGTCCTTGTTGTTTCTTACTTGTAGAAACAAGGTAGCCATCTTAAAATCTTTCATCATTTTTACTTCTGGATGCTTCTCTAATCTGCCTTGTAGTTGTAATCTATTGAATGACATCTGTGTCCTTCTCTTGTTGGGTTCTCTCTTGTTCCATCTTATCTATTACTTTGTTCCAATCTTCATAGTTCTTCTTGAAGTACTCTATTGCTGCATTCACATTAGCGGCAAGCTCATTATCTTCCTGTAAGAAACCTACAAATGGTCCACCCTTAGCCTGTAAGGCAGCCGTATAATCCATAGCACTCTTAAGAAAACATCCGGCTTGAAAGAACGTCATAATCCAGGCATCATGCCCTTCTTTTGTCTTCAGGTCTAATGTATTAGCCTCAGCAACTAAACGATCGTAGTGATACTTATTTATCCCGTATGCATGTAATATGGCGGTAGCCATATTCTTTTTATAGTCCATCTATTCTCTCCCCGTAGTTAGTTTCCATCCAATGCAACAGCTTACTCATTGTCTTCAGCTGTGCTTTCTTTCGTTCTGTCATGAAGTTATGTAAGGTAACGGTCGTTATCCCCGTTTGCCTACTCACTTCGCTCACCGTAAGCCCAGCACGTGTCATAACCTGGAAGAATGCTTCCCGTATCAGATGTGGCTGGTCGTGCAGTTCTTTGAATGTTTTTATATTAAACATTATATCCTTTCATTAATACATATCTATTATAATATACTTTATGAAGAATGTAAAATTATATATAAGTTGTTGACAACATTAAAATTATATAATAATATATAGTTAAGTGTTAAATTAATCATTCTATGTAAGGGAAAAACTATGAAAATAATTCTTGATGGATTGGGGATCGAAGGTGCAATATTCACACCCCAAGAGCTTGCAGATATTCAGGCAGTACATGAAGCCTTGGAGCATTCAAATGGTGTCTTTGATGGTATAGGTATGATGCGTCATGAAGATATGCGCAAAGATAAAGAGCTTTGGAAACATATGCTTGTACACTTTGCAGAACTACACATAAAGCATGAAGTTTGTCTATGTCCTATGGAAGTAGACGACCATGAATATGAAGCAATGGATCGACGCATAAAACCTCAAAACTATTGGAAGAAATAAGATGGAAATCAGAAACACACCAAACTATTCAGCTGAATTTGCTCAAGAATTAACCAAACAAGATACACAATGGATTGAAGTAGCCCACGAGCTCTACAACGCTATACAATGGCGCAAGGAATGGGAAGCAACCGAAAAGAAGCTTAAGGCACAACTTGCTGAGCTCTCGGATCATAAGAATGCCTATGGCGGTGACTTTAAATTCGAATTGGTTGAACGTAAGGGCAATGTGGATTACAAGTTTATATGCGAATTACATGTTCCTGGTTATCAAGATATAGATCTTGATACCTATCGCAGTGAATCCTCTGCTTATTGGAAGCTCACCCATGCATCAACCGCAGTCATAGATGCATTCCAAGATTTATTATAAGTTATAAAACGGTATTCAATAAAGAAGGTATAAAATATATGGAAAAATTCAGCAAAGTTATCATCAATTCAGAAGGTGAAATACTTGATGGTCAAGAGCGTCTTGAGTTCATAAAAAAACATATGAATTTTTTAGATCACATAGTTTCAGGTAATTCCAGTGAAATAGAAGAAGACTGTAAAGAAGTAAAAGAAAAAAATGAAAATAATCTTATAGTGCAATAAAGTTTTCGTATGATTAATATTTCATAAACGATAGGACATACGATGAATCCATTGGACAAACTAAAGAACTGCACCGATGATCTTCATCAAAGAAGAGATGAAATAACGCGTCCTATTGTTGAATTTGATGAATATTTAAAGAATGGTAAAAGTGTTCTTTTACCATTTACTTGGAATGTTCCTGATGATGGCGGTAATTTTCTTTATTCTATTTCTATCCAAAAAGGATTTGGTGATTGTAAATCCTGGCAGGCTATAGTGACTGTAGATAATGTCGAAACCAATGAAATAGTACAGAAGAATATACGACAATTAAAACTAGAACATAGAGTGAAATTAAGCCCTCACATTGATAAATTAATTGAAGATTATATTGCTCACCTAAAGACGCAATATTCATTGTAAGAACTATTTTAGTTAAAAGGGATATCATGATTTTTGATTTAGGTGATTCGATAGAGCGACTTGAAAATGCAGGAATATTAAAATTTAAAGATCCCTATTATGTAGGAACATTTAATATTGAAAAACATCGGCATTTATTATCTGATAAAGAACTAGAAACTATGCTTACATTTTTTCATGCTTCATTGCCGCATAAAACTCCTTGCGATGATATATATTGTAGTAAATCATTAAATATCGTATTAAAGCTTAAAGGCAAAGCCATACAAAGTTAACTATAAGAACTGTTTTTTCCTTAGTTGTTCTATAGGGGTAGGAGATAACCCTCCACCCCCGTGGGACTTAAATAAAGGTAGATAATGATTGAACAAGAATGGCGTAATGAGCCTAATGAATTAGAATTTGAATACAAAGGGTATAAATGCTTGATATTAAGGGGACCTGTTGGTGCTCTTAATGGATATGTGTTTATCCCAGACGGGCATAAGTTATATGGTAAACTTTATAATGATCAGATGAATGAAAACTTCGATGTCCATGGTGGTCTTACTTATTCGGGGAATTTAAAGGGCCAGGATAAATGGGCAATTGGATTTGACTGCGCTCACCTGGGAGATATTGCTCCATTATCATTGGATCGTGAGTGGTTTTATAAAGATAAATTAGATAAAGCAACCGATGAAGAAAAAGATAAAGCCTCTCAAATATTCGATGCATTAGAAATATTGTATAAAATATATCCAACTAGTTGTAATACAAATATAGATACCTATAAAAATATAGACTTTGTTAAAAAAGAATGTGAAAAATTAGTAGATCAGTTAGTGGAGTATAAAGCATAAAAAGAAAGAGTAGAGATGAACGCAGTAGATGTAGAAGTAATACTTAAAGAGATTATCTCTTTAAAAGCGATGATAAAGCCCATCATAGATAGATTGACGAATGACGACATTGACATATATGAATCTGCACAGACCAATGAACTCTATGCAGCGTTGGCAAAAGCCCAGGGTGAATTTCCCCGTATTAAGGTGAATAAGCTCAATCCATTCCATAAGACTGAGTATGGCAACTTGGATGCGATTGTACAGGGTACACGAGCTCCCTTAAGTAAGTATGAGCTTTCCGTTCTACAGCAGATACGAGCAGTAGATAATCGTTCCTATGTGTACACCCGTCTTGCTCATAGTAGTGGACAGTTTATTCAATCCAAGTACCTTATTTGTCCCTTAAAGGCAGGCCAGCAAGAGTGGGGATCGGTAAGCACCTATGCCCGTAGATACTGTTTGCAGGCATTGTTGGGTGTAACATTGCATAATGATCCCGAGGATGATGATGCGGAATTTGAAGAGAACAAGTTGCGTCTTGCTGATCCGGGAGCAACTAAGATTAATATGGATTATGATCGCAATGATGAATCTCCCGAAACAGTAACGACGTTTCAGTTAAATGAATTGAATGAGGAACTTAAGGGATTACCTCAGCTGTGTAAGAAGCTTCTTGATAGCTACAATATTAGCAATCTTTCCGAGCTTCCTGAGAGTTTGTATAGAGATGTTATAACGAAGATACGTAAACAGAAACAGATATATGCAAAAAATTAAATGTGCTACCTGTAACGGACCTAAAATAGATCACGAAGTCATGTTAAATGGTAAGTTTTATTGTAAACCGAAATGTCTCTATACAGCTATAGGAAGAAAAGATCCTGATAATTTACAGTGGGTACCACTTTTAGCTGTAATTATCATTATATTGGTCGTTAACTTTATATTAAAGAATTAACTCTTGGTCTTAAGCGCATCCTTTAGGGATGGTTAAACGCACTTGCTCATCCCCTACTTAACCGTGGGGGATGTTCTTTTTAAAATAAACGCCCCATATGGATTGGAGTACATATGGGGCGGTAGTATTGAGATTATTATATCCAATGAGGAGGATATATAATGCAATTCTATTTTATACTTTAGCTTCTAGTTCTGCAACTCTTAAGCAGCTAAATAACAACCACTCACACGCACAACAGATGTATTGGTAAAAGATGTGTTTGTTAAACTTAACGCAGAATTATTACTTCTATAATCTTCACCACTTAATGTGAGCGAAGAGGTAATTAATCTTCCTCCTGGTATTCCAACGAATGCAATATTACTATAAGTAAACTTAAAAGGTACTGAAGAAATAGTCGTTTCCGCTGCAGGCGGCCCAGATATTACTATGGTCGCATTACCTACTGAAGTTCCTTTGCTACTCAAGACAATAGTAAGGTCCAAAAAGACAAGTTTACCAACCTGCCAATAAACACCTGTTTGCGTACTATACGTAATACCTACCGAAGCACCACCAAACTGCAACACCGGTGTCCAGGAAGTTGACGAAGTATAGTTAAGTCCTGTTGGCGCAGATGTACCAGCACCAACAACTATTTGACCAGAAGTTAGTGTTGTTGTATTTAAACCACCTTCAGTTACTAAAACTGGCTTTTTTTGTTTATATGCCATAGTCCTATCCTACGCTACTAAATAACAGCCAGCAAACTGAA
>Ga0310811_10000912_pt1 | contig 38081 bp, 33 predicted proteins | sample YCmetagenome_FD_207642 | JGI IMG/M metagenome (GOLD analysis project Ga0310811, IMG submission 207642) | Soil microbial communities from experimental microcosm in Duke University, North Carolina, United States - YC | ecosystem: Engineered > Artificial ecosystem > Soil microcosm > Unclassified ... | reverse complement strand
GCACGCCCTCGGGCCAGGGAGCCGAGCCTGACGGCACTCACCGCGTCGCTCCCTTCGCGTCGGCCGGTCCCTGTTCCCGAGCCGTCGCGGAGCTTTCCGTCTCCGCGGCCGGTGCCGCCTGCCCAGGTGTCGCGGTCGCCCCCGTCATGGCCGCGCCGAGCCGTTCCTCCGTGGCCTCGTCGCCCGCCAGTTCAGCCACCACGCGGCCTTCGAACATCACCAGGATGCGGTCGGCGAGCGCTCTCAGCTCGGACAGCTCGCTCGACTGGAGCAGCACGGCCTGGCCCGCGGCGCGGGCCTCGGACAGGAGGCCGTGGATCTGCTCCTGCGCCCCGACGTCCACTCCTTGGGTCGGCTCCTCGACCACGATCACGGGAGTCCCACGGGAGAGCTCGCGGGCGAGCACCGCCTTCTGCGCGTTCCCTCCGGACAGGGCGGAGATCGGGTCGCCGACGGACGCGGCGCGGATGGCGAATCTCTCGACGAGCGTCCTGGCCCGTTCGCGCACCGCGGCGGCCGACAGCCCCGCCCGGCCGCGCAGAGCGGGGGTCCGGTGGTCGCCCATGACCAGGTTCTCCGCGAGGCTCATGGTGGCGGCGGTGGCCCGGCCGTGCCGGTCCTCGGGGACGTAGGCGATCGCGGGTTCCCTGCCTCGCCGTACCGGCCTGCCGGACAGCAGCACGCCGCCGGAGGTCGCCGATCCCGGCGGGCGGAGGCCGGTCACGGTGTCGATGAGCTCGCGCTGCCCGCTTCCGGCGACGCCCGCGATGCCGACGATCTCTCCTGGGCGTACGCCGAAGGACACGTCCGACAACCTCGGAACCCCGTCCCGGTCGAGGACGGTCAGCCCGTCGACCTCCAGGGCGTACGGCCGGCCGGCGGGAGTTCCGGCCGGCTCGCCATCGGGTGCGGCGGGTCGGCGCGGCGGGCCCAGCGAGCGGCCGATCATGGCGATGACGAGCTCGTCCGCCGTCGTCTCCGCGGTGACGAACCGGCCGGTCACCCGGCCCCGGCGGAGCACCGTCACGCGGTCGGTGGCCGTGAGGACCTCGCTGAGCTTGTGCGTGACCAGCACGACGGACGTGCCCGTCCGCGTGACCGTCTTGAGCACGTCGAACAACCGCGCCGCCTCGCCGGGGGTGAGCACAGCCGTCGGCTCGTCGAGGATCAGCACCTCGGCCTCCCGGTACAGCGCCTTGAGGATCTCCACCCGCTGGCGCACCCCGACCGGCAGGCGGCCGGCCCTCGCCGCGGGGTCCACGTACAGGCCGAAGACCTCGCCGAGCCGTTCGATCTCCCGCCCGGCGGCGGCCAGGTCGACGACGCCCCGGCGCGTCGGCTCGGCCCCGATCACGATGTTCTCGGCCACGGTCAGATCGGGGAAGAGCCGGAAACGCTGGTGGACCATGCCGAGGCCGTGGCCGATGGCCTCGGCGGGAGAGCGCAGGCGCACGCGCGTCCCGTTCCTCAGCACATGCCCGGAGTCCGGCCGCCGCAGGCCGTACAGGATGGACATGAGCGTGGACTTGCCGGCCCCGTTCTCACCCACCACCCCGTGGATCTCGCCTCGTCTGATCGCCAGGTCGATCCCGTCGTTCGCCACGACGGGACCGAACCGCTTGGTGATGCCGACGAGTTCGGCGGCCGGCGCCTCCGAGTCGCCGCCAGTTGGCATCCCTAACCTGCCAGGGGATCCGCGACCGTGATCTTGCCCGCCACGATGTCGTCACGGACCTGCTTGACCTTGGCGATCACATCGGGGCTCGCCGCGACCGCGCACTTCGACGAGGTGAGGTCGGTGTCGAGCGCGTTCACGCCCACGCCGTCCTCGGCCAGGCCGTAGACCTTCACGCCGCCGGCCTTGCCCGCCGCGATGTCCTTGATCGCCGCGGCCTCGGCGACGTCGACGTGCTTGATGACGTTGTCGATGACGTTGCCCGGACTCTGTGGGCACTGGTCGACGTCCACGCCGAAGGCCTTCGCCCCGGCGGCCGCCGCGGCCTCGAAGACGCCCTGGTTCCCGCCGGACGCCGCCGCCTCGATCACGTCGACGCCCCGGCCGATGAGCGTCTGGGCCTGAGACTTGGCGCGAGCGGGGTCGCTGAAGGGGTTGCTGCCTCCGACGAAGAGAGGGGTCCCGGTGGCCTTCGGGTTCACCGACGCGGCGCCCGCGAAGAACGGGTCGATCCAGCGGTGGATGAAAGGCGAGTCGAGGGCGGCGACGACGCCGAGCTTGCCGCTCTTGGACAGCAGTCCGGCCTCCACACCCGCCAGGTAGGCCGCTTCGTGCTCCTTGAAGGAGACGCAGGTCAGGTTGGGGGCCTGGGCCTTCGGGCACGAGTCGATCTCAAGGAAGCTCTGACCGGGGTGCTGCTTGGGGACGGTGGTGAAGACGTCGTCGAAGGAGAAGCTGATGCCGACGATGACCGTGGGCTTGGCGCGGACCGCGGCGTCGACGTTCTGCGCGATGCTGGTCGGGTCCTTGCTCTCGTACAGCTTGAACGAGGCGCCGATCTCCTTCGCGGTCTCCTGCGCGCCCTTCACGCCGAGTTGCAGGAAGCTGTCGGTGCCGACGGGGTTCGGGGTGATCAGGATGATCGACTTGGTGGACGCCGAAGCGGCGGCCGGGCCGGTGGAGTCGCCGCCGCACGCGGCGAGCGCGAGGGAGAGCACGAGGCCGGCGGACGTGAGGAGGGCGATCTTCGAGGCAGGTCGCATGCTATGTCGTCTTGTTCCTTGAGATCCATCGTACGGGCGATATGCCCGGCTCATCTGGTGCAGCATATCCATTTATTTCCTACTTGAACAACGTGGATTAGTGCGCTTTCGTCCGGGATGGTCCCGGGCGGGCCGACTCGACGAGGCGACTCGGACAGGGGCGCGTCAGCCGTACCCTTGACGAAAGGACAAGTACAAGGAGCGGCAGGATGAGTTCAGCCGGAGAGGGCCTGTCTCGTCCGTTGCCTGAACAGGTCCGGTTACAGGTGGTGGAGCTCGCGGCCCAGGTGCTCGGCTCCATGTCCGCGACAGCGGTTCCGGGACCGTTGCGGGGGATCGCCAAGTTCGACCCGCGCAAGCGCGCCCGGCTCGGCAGCGCCCCGATCGCCGCGCAGTTGGAGAACGACAAGGAGTTCCGCGAGCTGGTCGCGGAGACCGTCCAGGAGGCCTGGCCCGAGCTGGTGGCCGCCCTCGCCGAGGGCACGGTGCCCCCGGCGGCGGAGCCGGTGATGGTGGCGGCCGCGGCCTATCTGACCCGCCCGCCGGGATGGCCCGACCTGGTGGAGCTGGCGCGGGCCGACCTCGAGCAGGCGGCGGCCGCAGGGTCGCAGCGTGAGCAGGCGGAGGTGCGGCTGCGCGAGCAGCTCGCGGCACACCGGGCGACGGCCAAGGAAGAGATCGAGCGGGTCCGCGAGCAGCTCAGGTCCGCCCGGTCCGAGAACGCGGAGTTGCGGCGCAAGCTGCACGACGCCCGCGAGCGGGTCAGGTCCGCCGAGGCCAGGGCCGCCGAGCTGCAGGCCGAGACCGCCGAGGCGACGAGCAGGGCGGCCACCGCGGGCGGCGCGGCGGAGACCGAGCTGCGCAGGCTGAAGGAGCGTCTCGCGGAGGCGGAGAGCCACCTCGAGGAGGGCCGCCGCGCGGCGCGCGAGGGCCGCAGTGTCGAGGACACCCGCATCCGAGTGCTCATGGACGCCCTCCAGGACGCGGCCGCCGGGTTGCGCAAGGAACTCGCCCTGCCCACCTCGATCACCCGGCCGGCCGACTACGTCACCGGCGTGAAGCCCGGCGAGCCGGGGGTGGGCGCGGTCCCCGCCAGGGCACTGGCCAACGACGACCCCCAGCTGCTCGACCAGTTGCTGGCGATACCCAACCTGCATCTGATCATCGACGGCTACAACGTGACCAAGACGGGGTATCCGTCGCTCACCCTGGCCGACCAGCGGTCCCGGATACTCACCGGGCTCGGCGGCCTCGCCGTGCAGGCACGGGTCGAGGTGACGTGCGTCTTCGACGGCGCCGAGCTGAACGGCCCCGTCCATGTCTCCGCGCCGCGTGGCGTCCGCGTGATGTTCAGCGCGCCGGGGGAGATCGCCGACGATCTCATCCGGCGCCTGGTCCGCGCGGAGCCCTCGGGGAGGGCGATCGCGGTCGTGTCGTCCGATCGCGAGGTGGCCGAGTCCGTGCGGCGGATGGGCGCCCGGCCCGTCCCGTCGACCCTCCTGCTGCGCCGCCTCGGCCGGACCTGATCGGCCACCCGGGGGAGAGGCCCGATCGACCTGATCGGGCCCCTCGGGGAGGGCGCACGGGATTGGACCGTGCCGTTGGTCACCCTTCGGACGGTTTATGTCGCAATCGGTGACGATTGCCGTGAATAGCTGCGAATAGGTTGAAGCTCCAAGATCGCCCCAGTAGAGTCGCGCCCGCCGGTTAGGGTCTATCCCGAGGGAGCCTCGATGCGAGGGCGTGTACCGGTGGCCACTGGATTGGCCGCCGCGGTTCTGCTGCTGCCGATGACGAGCGCGCAGGCGGATCCAAAACCCACAATCGCTCAGGCTCAGGCCAAGCTGAAGACGCTGAACTCCAAGGCCGACAAGATCGTTGACGACTACAACGCCGCCAACGAGAAGTGGAAGAAGGCCAAGAAGAAGTACGACAGCGTCAACGACGACTACGAGAAGCAGTACTCCAAGGTCGACGTGCTCCGGCAGACGGTCGTCTCGATCGCCGTGAACACCTACCAGACGGGCGACGTCTCGATGCTGGGAGGCGTCTTCTACGGGTCCGACCCCGAGTCGGCGCTCAGCGGCATGGCCGCGCTCGACCAGTTGTCGCAGGGCCGGGCGAAGCAACTCGCGGAGTACGAGGCCGCGATCCAGGGGCTCAAGGACAAGAGGGACCAGCAGAAGGCGGCCTACGACGACGCCAACGAGACCAAGTCCGACCTTTCGAAGAAGAAGGCGGACGCGGAGAAGCTCGTCAAGGACCAGAAGGCGCTGCTGAAGAGGCTCGGCGCCTACAACGTCGGCAACACCAACAGCGCCGGCATCACCTACACCGGCTCGGCGTCGGGCAACGCCCTGACCGCCCTTCAGTTCGCGTACAAGCAGGTCGGCAAGCCCTACCAGTACGGCGCCACCGGTCCGGGCTCCTGGGACTGCTCGGGCCTCGTACAGGCGGCCTGGGGGGCCGCCGGGGTGAGCCTGCCGCGGACGACCTACGAGATGTGGTCGTGGGGAGCGAACCGCCGGGTGTCGACCAGCAAGCTCGAGCCCGGAGACCTGCTCTTCCACCCCGGCTTCGGCCACGTCGGCATCTACGCGGGCGGCGGCAAGGTCGTTCACGCGCCCCAGACCGGCGACGTCGTGAAGGTCGTCAGCCTCTCCGCCTACGGCGGTCTCGCCGGCGCGGTCCGCCCCTGACCCCCTCGCCCCTCCCGCGTGATCATGCACACCTTCGTGCAAGGCATCCCTGAGCTGGCCTCACGTCGGGCGTGATCATGCACAGGTTCGGAGACGTGGCCCGTGAGCTGCGGTTTCGTCAACCGTGATCATGCATACATTCGCGCGTAGCACTCGCGACCAGGGCGTTCGCCTTTTGTGATCATGCACGGATTCGCGCCGTGCGCCGTGCGCCGGGCCGTACGCCGATGGTGACCAGGGAATCGCGTCGAGGGCGTCCTCGGCGCGATTCAACTGTGCTCGGCAGGTGGCCACACGCGTGGCGCGTCCACCGGCCGTCCCTGAGCGGCCAGGCGTCCCCCTATGCCGTCGGGCGCGTGGTCGCGCGTGCCGCAGCCGCATGTCCGGTCCCCTTCCGCAGGGCCTGTGGCCTCGTCCCTGGGCATGCCGTACGAGCATGTATGCCGCTTCGGTATGGCCTGACCGGAGCCGGTCTCGCCGCCGTCGTCCGCCGTAGAGGGTGGGCGCTTCGCCGCCGGGCCCCGACCGGATGGGGTCGCCTCGCCGGCTCAACTGGACCCCGGCGGGTCGTCGAAGATCGCTAACTGGTGTGACCAATGTTACTGATGTGACGACGTTCAGCATTTGTTTTATTAAGTGTGAGCAGAGTCACATTTAGCGTAGATATCCATTAGATATCCAGCAGTTTTGCTTTCGTGATCAGTAAAAGTCGATCTCCATTTTCTTGTGTTCGTTTTGCCGAAGCGCGCGATCAATGGATAGCTTCTGGCGTCGCGACGAGCACGCCATGCACGTCGCCGGGATCGGTGAGCCGATTCCGGAACAGCCATCCATGCGTCGCCGTCGCCATCGACTCGATCACACCTGGGCCCTGCGAGGCCCGCCGGCGGCGGTGACCTGCCGAGTCCGTGCAGTCAAGAGGCACGGAGCCGGGGAACCATTCGACCTTCGATGAAGGTCCGGGGTGAATCGGCGCGATTTGCGCCGTAGGGCGACTTCCCTGCCCGAATCCGTCAGCTAACCCGGTAGGCGCAAGTGGAAGACCGTAGGAGAGATCCTGTCCAGCACCCCCGTACGTCTGTCCCGTCGTGCCCTCGTCTCCCTCGGGGGCGTGGCGCTGACAGCCTCCGTCGGAGCCTTCTCCGTACAACCGGCGTCGGCCCAGACGGCGACGGCCGCGAAGGCGGCCACGGCGACGGTCACGACGACCGCCGTCACGGCCTCCACGAAGACCGTCAAGAAGAAGCTGAGCAAGGCCGCCCTGCAGCAGTCCAAGGCCAGGCGGGCCATCTCAACCGCGAAGAAGCACATCGGCGACCCGTACCGCTGGGGAGCCACCGGACCTCACGCGTTCGACTGCTCGGGTCTGGTCAAGTACGCCTGGCGCAAGGCGGGCGTGAAACTGCCGCGTACGACCTACTCCATGCGTAAGGCCGTCAAGAAGAAGGTCTCCTGGGGACACTTCAAGATCGGTGACCTGATCTTCACCAGCGGCGGCGGCCACGTGGGCATGTACGTCGGGCACGGCAAGATGATCCACTCGCCGCACTCCGGTTCGCGGGTCCGGATCGACAAGCTGAACTCCTACCGCAAGCAGACGTTCGTGGGAGCGGTTCGGCCGGGTCTGTAGACCTGCCGGTTCTCAGAAAAGATGACCTTTTCTCAGTGGAGACGTCGGCGCCTTATGGACGTCTCCACTGAGAAAGGGGATCGGTTCTGAGGCACCTCGTGGCGGATGTCAGCGGGTCCGAACTTGAGTCCGGGGCCGCGGGTCACCGAGGCCGGCGGCCCTTGCTCTTACGGCCGGCCGGCACGGCCCGGCGACCGGAGCCGCTCTGTGCGGGTTTCTGCGCCTGCCGCTGTGCCGGTTTCTCCGCAGGGGAGGCAGGGGTACGGCCCCGCGAGCTGTTCGCTGTCCGGCCGCGGACGATGCCGATGAAATCCTCCACCAGATCAGTGGTCGCGTCCGTGGGCCAGGTCAGCGCGACCTGAGACTGGGGCGCGTCCGGCACCGGCCGGTAAGTGAGATCCCCGCGGTGGTGGAGGCGTGCCAGCGACTGCGGAACCAGGAGAATCCCAGAGCCGGCCGCCACCAGTTCGACCGCGTCCGCCGTCGTCGCCGGGCGGGTGAACGCGGGCAGCCCGGGCCGGACCGCCCACTCGATGGTGTCGTCCAGAGGGTGGAAGACCTCGTCGTCGACGAGGTCGGCGATGACCACCTCGTCGGCGGCGGCCGCCGCGTGGTCCTTGGGAACCACGACCACCGTGGTCTCCACGTAGAGAGGAATCACGCTGAGCCCGTCCCGGTCGACCGGCAGCCTGGCGAATCCGGCGTCGGCGCCGCCACTTCGCAGGAGTCCCACCACCTGGGCGGCGGGAACTGTGACGAGGGTGACCGGCACGTCGGGCATCCTCTCGGTCCAGATGCCGACCCATTTCGCGGGTGTCACCCCGGGCACGTACGCCAGCCGAAACACCCTGCCGGTCTCTCCATCAGTCACTTCCACAGGGTAGCGATGTCAGGGGATCCCGTTCCGACTGACTACTCTTGGCACCATGAGCTCGCCCAAACCAAAGACCATCCAGACGATGAAGCCCGCGACCGCGGCCAAGAAGCTGGGTGTCCTCCTCTCGGCCACTCCCGCCGAGTTCCAGGAGGGCGTCGTCTCCAGGGACGAGCTGAACGAGTTGCAGTCGAAGCCGCCCGCCTGGCTCGCCGACCTGCGTCGCAACGGCCCGCACCCCAAGCAGGTCATCGCCGCGAAGCTGAGGGTCTCCACTTCCGGCCTGATCAGAGGTGGGATCACGGGACCGCTCACCACTGCGGAGATCGATGTGCTGAAAGCGGAGAACCCTGCGTGGCTGGAGCGCGAGCGGTCCATCCACGCCGAGGCCCGCAAAGAGGCACTCCGCCTCGAGCAACCTTAGACAGACGAGGGTCCCGCACGTCTCCGAGCCCGGACACGTCTCGCCGCAACCGCCTGGCTGAGTGAGAGCCGATCGTCGGCTTGAGGACCCACTGGTGAGGTCTCGACACGGTGCCATGGCCGTATGACGCCGTATGAAGGTGCCCCGCGCCGACGTGCCGGTTGAGCCGCGGTTCTTCGTTACGGCGACGGGTCGTCCTCCACCGGGTGGGCGGGGCGAAGCGCGGGCGCGCGGCGGGCGACGGCGATGATGACGGTGGCGGCCAGGAAGATCAGGCCCGCACCGGCCAGGACCGGGGTGGGGATGAGGTGACCGCCCAGAAGGCCGAGCAGGACCGCGGGAACCGCCCACAGGGCCTCGGCGGCCAGGGCGTAAAGGGCGTAGCGGCGCCAGGGGTAGGCGCGCCGCCCAGCGGTGACCGCCGCGATCGTACGGCCGGCAGGCAGGTAGCGGGCGGCGATCAGGGTGAGCACGCTGGGCCGCAGGACGCGGGCCTGCCATTTCCTGAGGGGCGAGTCGCGGCGGCCGGTGGCGGAAGGCGGAGCGGTGCGCAGGTCGGCGAGACCGCGGGCGATTCTCCGGCCGAGGCGGTAGCCGCCCAGGTCGCCGGCCCAGGCGCCGACACCGCCGGCGGCCATGACGGCGATGGAGGAAAGGTCGCCCCGGGCGGCGAGCGCGCCACCGGCGATCAGCAGGGATCCGGTGGGCAAGATCGGCAGGAACAGGTCCAGCGCCGCGATCACGCCGACCGTCAGGTAGGCGAGCAGCGGGGTCGTGGGGAGCGCGAGGTCGAGCATGATGGCGTCGTTCAGGGCCTGGTAATGCCGGCGATGTCGCGGCAGGCGCCAGGGGTGACCCGTCGGACGGCGGTGACCATCCGGCGGGGCTTGTCATGGGGATCGGCGGCGCTGATCGGCACACCGACGGATCCGGTGCCGCCGAAGACGGTCGACTTCACGGTTTCTCCTGATTTGGTGAACCGGTGCGGTGGTCTGGGCTCGGAGTCTCCTCGAGCAGGCGCCAGGTCTGGAGACATGGTCGCGAGCGGCCAGGCGGGGGACGGAGACCGGCTACCGAGAGGCTGCGGGACGGGCTGAGCTGACGGTCGTGGAAGGGGAGACCGGCCGAGGTCCAGACGACGCTGACGACCGCGGCCGGTCTCACCCGGCGATCTGCTCCGGTTCGGAGGAACTCAACTCCTCGCCGCGACCGGCTCGGCGACAGCGTCGGAGTCGGCCCCGGCGTCGGAGTCGGGCGTGGCGGTCTGGGGCTTGGCGGCGCTGCGCAGCGGGACCTGGCGGATGAACAGGGCCAGGACGATGCCGACGGCCGCCACGGCCGCGCCCCAGGTGAACAGCGCGGTGATGCCGTCCGTGACGGCCTGCTGGAACAGGTGCTGGGCCGCTTGGGGCAGGGCTCGCAGCGCCTGCGGGGTCATCGAGGTGGCGGACGCGGCCACGCTCTGTGCGCCGGGCCCGGCGGCGACCAGGGAGTCGGCCAGGTGACTGGTGTAGACGGCGCCGAGCAGTGAGATGCCGAGCGAGCTGCCCATGTTGCGCAGGAAGGTCGACACTCCGGTGCCCGCGCCCATGTCGCGCAGGTCGAGGCTGTTTTGGGCGATGAGAGTGCTGGTCTGCATCATCGCGCCCATACCGGCGCCCAGAACCACCATGTAGAGGCTGGACACCGTGGCGGACGTGCCGACGTCCATCGTGGCGAACAGCGCCAGGCCGGCGGTGACCAGGATGGAGCCGATGATCGGCAGCGATTTGTAGTGCCCGGTCTTGCTGATCAGGGCGCCGCCGCCCAGGCTGACGACCATCGCGGCGATCATCATCGGCATGAGCAGCAGGCCGCTGTTGGTGGCCGACGCGCCCTGGACGAACTGCTGGAACTGCGGAAGGAAGCCCATGGCGCCGAACATCGCGAAGCCGGAGATGAAGGCGACCGCGCCGGACAGCGAGAAGTTGCGGCTCTTGAAGACCCGCAGCGGCATGATCGGCTCGGCGGCGCGTCGCTGGACGATCACGAAGGCGACGAACCCGGCCACCGCCGCCACGGCCAGGCCGAGGATCTGCGGTGAACCCCAGTCGTACTGGGTGCCGCCCCAGCTGGTGATGAGCACCAGCGCGGTGATCCACACCGTCAGCAGAGCCGTGCCCCACCAGTCGATCACGGCCTTGCCGGTGCCCTGGGGCAGCTTGGCCAGAGTGATCCAGCACAGGGCGAGGGTGACTGCGCCCAGCGGCAGGTTGACGTAGAAGGCCCAGCGCCAGCTGAGGTTGTCGGTGATGAAGCCGCCGATCAGCGGGCCACCGATCATCGCCACCGGCATGACGGCCATCATCACGCCCTGGTACTTGCTGCGGTCGCGCGGCGGGATCATCTCACCGATGATCGACAACACGCCCACCATCAGGCCGCCGGCACCCAGGCCCTGCAGCGCGCGGAAGCCGATCAGCTGCGCCATGTCCTGGGAGACTCCGCACAACGCCGACCCGAGCAGGAAGAGCGCCACGGCGGCGACGAAGGTGATGCGCCGGCCGAACAGGTCACCGAGCTTGCCCCAGATCGGCGTGGCCACGGTGGAGGCCAGCACGTAGCCGGTGGCCACCCAGGCAAGGTGGTTCAGGCCGCCCAATTCGCCGACGATCGTGGGCAGCGCCGGGGCGACGATCATGTTGTCCAGCATCGCCAGCAGCATGGCGATGACCAGGCCGCTCATCGTCACCAGGATCTGGCGGTGACTGAACCCCAGCCCGACCTGCCCTCCTGCCGCCGGAGGACCATCCGCGTCTGTCACGCGGTCCTTCGCCGCCATGGCGATCTCCTTCTCTTACACGCCAAAACTTACCTGTCGGTCGGCAAGCTTACTTGCTAACCGGCCGGTAAGCAAACGGTGTAGACTCGGGGGAGCAGCGCCTCCAAAGCAGGGGAAGACCGATGACGAAGACGGAGCAGGTGACGGCCGCTCGGCGCAAGGGCAGCCAGACGCGGGCCGAGATCCAGGAGGCCGCGCTGTCCCTGTTCACCGAGCGCGGTTACGACGCCACCTCGATGCGCGAGATCGCCGAGCAACTCGGCATCACCAAGGCCGCGCTCTACTACCACTTCGACAGCAAAGAAGCGATCATCCTCAGCCTGTTCCAAGAGCACCTGGGAGCGCTCGACGCGATCCTCGACTGGGCCGCAGATCGACCGCGCACTCCCGAGCTCTCCTCGGAGTTGCTGGGGCGCTGGCTCGCCCTGAGCGCCACGCGGGGACTGCGGACCATGCGGTTCGCGGCCGCCAACCACACCGCGCTACGCACGGCGCTGCCCTCAGGCCAGGGCGGAGTGCTGGAACGGATCGACAGGGCGGCGCAGCTCATTCTCGGCCCCGGCACACCGCTGCAGGATCGCCTGCGCGTCCGGCTGGCCCTGCTCAGCGTGCACAACACCGTGCTGGCCGCCCAGGGTACCGAGGCCGCGGACGCCGACATCCTCACCACGGCCATGCAAGCGGCGAGGCTGTTGATCGGCGACCTCTTCCCGGCCCCGGAACTCCCCGACTCCGAGGAAAGCGCGCGGGCGCCCGAACTCCGCGGAACGGCAGGCGGATAAGCGGCGAACGCGGCAGGCCCGACTCGGCCGGGCCGAGAAGGGCGATCCGCGGACCGAAGGACGACGGCGTTTCAGCCCAGCAGTCGGTCGATGCGCATGGGCAGGTCGCGCACCCGGATGCCGGTGGCGTGGTGGACCGCGTTGGCGATGGCCGCGGCCGTGCCGACGATGCCGATCTCGCCGATGCCCTTGGAGCCCATCGGGTTGATCCGCGTGTCCTCCTCCTCGATCCAGTACGCCTCGATGGCGGGCACGTCGGCGCACGCCGCGATGTGGTACTGGGCGAAGTCGTGGTTGAGGTAGTCGCCGAACTCCGCGTCCATGACGCTCTCCTCCATCAACGCCATGCCGATTCCCATCGTCATGCCGCCGATGAACTGCGATCTCGCCGTCTTCGGGTTGATCACCCGGCCGACGCCGAAGACGCCGAGCAGGCGGGACACCCGTACCTCACCGGTGTCCATGTCGACCCTGACCTCGGCGAACTGCGCCCCGAAGGCGTGCCGCGAGAGCCGCGGCTGCGACGCGATCTCATCGGCCGTGTTGACGCGGACCTCGATCGGCCGCGTGCCGTTCCGGCGGTCGATCTCCTCCAGCAGCGCCTCGCAGGCCCGCACGACGGCCGTGCCCCAGGACGCGGTGCCCATCGACCCGCCGGCGATCGGCGCGGTGGGCAGGCGGCTGTCACCGACCTCCACGCGCACCTTCTCCAGAGGGGCGCGCAGCGCGTCGGCGGCGATCTGGGTCAGCACCGTGCGGGCGCCCGTGCCGATGTCGGCGGCGGCGACACCCACCGTGAAACGGCCGTCGGTCTCCGCACGCGCCGTGGCCTCGGACGGGCGGCGGTAGGACGGGTAGGTCGAGGCGGCCACACCGGTCCCGACCAGCCGGCGGCCGTCTCTGCGCACGCCGGGGGCGGGGTCGCGATCCGCCCACCCGAACCGCCTCGCCCCCTCGCGCAGGCAGGCGACGAGATTGCGCGAGCTGAACGGCAGGCCGGTCTCCGGGTCCGTCGCGGGTTCATTGCGGATGCGCAACTCGATCGGGTCCATCCCGCAGGCGATGGCCAGTTCGTCCATCGCCGACTCCAGGGCGAACATCCCCGGGCACTCGCCGGGCGCCCGCATGAAGGTCGGGGTGGGCACGTCCAGGGCCGTCAGCCGGTGGGTCGTCCGGCGGTTGGGCGCCGCGTACATGACGCGGGTCGGGGTCGTCGTCTGTTCGGCGAACTCCTTGACGGTCGAGGTCTGCTCGAAGGCGTCGTGGATGATGGCCGTCAGCCCGCCGTCGCCGGCGGCGCCCAGGCGGACCCGCTGGATGATCGGCGTGCGGTAGCCCACCAGGGAGAACATCTGCTGCCGCGTCGTGGCGACCTTCACCGCCCGGCCGCTCACCTTCGCGGCGATGGCGGCGAGGACCACCGGGGGATGGGGCGCCAGCTTGGAGCCGAAGCCGCCGCCGACGTGGGGTGCGATCACGCGCACCCGGTCAGGGGGGAGTCCGAACAGCCTGGCCAGCACGTCGCGGACCGTCGATGATCCCTGGTTGGAGTCGTACAGCGTGAGGCCGTCGTTCTCCCAGACGGCCACCGTCGAGTGCGGCTCCATCGGGTTGTTGTGCTGGGCAGGCGTGGTGTACGTCAGGTCGACACTGACGGCGGCCTCCCGCAGCGCCGCGTCCGGGTCGCCCAGTTCGGTGTCGGTCGGGTAGTCGGGCGCCACCTTCGACGGTTTGTACATCTTGGGGTCGTCGACCCGCAGGACCACGTCGTGCTGCTCCTGGGCGTACTCGATCCGCACCTGGCCGGCCGCCTCGCGGGCCGTCTCGATCGTCTCCGCGACCACCGCCGCCACGATCTGTCCTCGGTACGCCACCCTGTTCGATTGGAACAGGGCGAGTTCGTGGTCGTCGGAGGGGCCCAGACGGGGCGCGTTGCCGTACCAGATCACCGCGATGACGCCCGGCAGGGTGAGCGCCGCCCCGGTGTCCACGGTGATGACCTCACCCCGGGCGATGGCCGCCTGCACCGGCACGGTGTAGGCGGTGTCGCGGTCCTGCGCGTTCTCGAACGCGTAGCGGGCCGTCCCGGTGACCTTCTCCTTCCCCTCGATCCGGGTCAAGGCCGCCCCGACCGCCTGCGTGCCCGTGAGCGTCATGGGATCACCGGTACCGCGAGCGTGCGGACGAGAAGGGCCATGCCGGGCCGGTGGATTTCATCCATCATGGGCGAATTTCTACCCTTGAGCGGATAATTTCCATCTATAGGGAAATATGAGCCTGCTTGACCTGAAGAGCGGCACCCCGCGGGTCCGCGTGCGGTGCCGGCCGGCACCGCACGCGATCTCCGTCGTGTCCGGTCAGTCCGTGCCGGACTCCATCGCGGCGTGATCGAGCAACTCGTCGTCGACGGGGATCTCTCCACGGGAGGCGATCGCCTCGGCCCCGCCCTCGGGCATCGCGCCGATCAGCCCGGTCGAGGCCGCCTGTGCGACGCCGATCAACGTCGGGTGCTGACTGCCGACCATGCCGAGTCCGGCGTACTGCTCCAGCTTGGCGCGAGAGTCGGCGATGTCGAGGTTGCGCATGGTCAGCTGGCCGATGCGGTCGACCGGCCCGAAGGCGGAGTCCTCGACCCGTTCCATGGAGAGCTTGTCCGGGTGGTAGCTGAACGCCGGTCCCGACGTGGCCAGGACGGAGTAGTCCTCACCGCGCCGCAGCCGCAGGGTCACCTCGCCGGTGACCGCCGTTCCGACCCAGCGCTGCAGGGACTCGCGCAGCATCAGCGCCTGCGGGTCCAGCCAGCGGCCTTCGTACAGCAGCCTGCCCAGTCGCCGCCCCTCGTTGTGGTAGCTGGCGAGGGTGTCCTCGTTGTGGATCGCGCTGACCAGCCGCTCGTACGACGCGTGCAGCAGCGCCATTCCCGGTGCCTCGTAGATGCCCCGGCTCTTGGCCTCGATGACCCGGTTCTCGATCTGGTCGGACATGCCCATGCCGTGCCGTCCGCCGATGGCGTTGGCCTCCAGCACCAGGTCGACGGCGGAGGCGAACTCCTTGCCGTTGATCGTCACCGGCCGTCCGTGCTCGAAGCCGATCGTGACGTCCTCGGCGGCCACCTCGACCGCGGGGTCCCAGAACCGCACGCCCATGATCGGTTCGACGATCTCGATGCCCGCGTCGAGGTGCTCGAGCGCCTTGGCCTCGTGAGTCGCGCCCCAGATGTTCGCGTCGGTGGAGTAGGCCTTCTCCGTGCTGTCCCGATAGGGCAGGCCGCGGGCGAGCAGCCACTGGGACATCTCCGTGCGACCGCCGAGCTCGCTGACGAAGTCGGCGTCCAGCCACGGCTTGTAGATCCGCAGAGAGGGGTTGGCGAGCAGGCCGTAACGGTAGAACCGCTCGATGTCGTTGCCCTTGAAGGTGGACCCGTCCCCCCAGATCTGCACGTCGTCCTCGAGCATCGCGCGCACCAGCAGGGTGCCCGTGACGGCCCGGCCGAGCGGGGTGGTGTTGAAGTAGGTGCGGCCGCCGGACCGGATGTGGAACGCCCCGCAGGCCAGGGCCGCGAGACCCTCCTCCACGAGCGCCGCCCGGCAGTCGACCAGCCGGGCGATCTCCGCGCCGTACGCCGTGGCGCGCCCGGGCACCGAGGCGATGTTGGGCTCGTCGTATTGGCCGATGTCAGCGGTGTAGGTGCACGGCACTGCACCCTTCTCGCGCATCCACGCGACCGCTACCGAGGTGTCGAGGCCTCCGGAGAAGGCGATCCCGACACGTTCGCCGACAGGCAGAGAGGTGAGCACTTTGGACACGAGTAGAAGTATATACACACTAATGCATGACCATGCAATGCCTTCGAGGCCCCGGTGGAGACGCCATGTCTCCACCGGGACAGCCGGTCGGTCAGGTGCGGGTGGAGTAGGAGTGGGCTCCGACGCCGGCGAGGCCTCCGCCTTGGACGATGAGGTATTCGTCGCGGATCGGGGTTCCGTCGAACCAGGCTTCGAGGATCTCGCGGGTTCCGGCGGCGTAGCGGGCTTGGGCGGACAGGGACGACCCGGAGATGTGGGGGGTCATGCCGTGGTGGGGCATGGTCCGCCAGGGGTGGTCGGCGGGGGCGGGCTGGGGGTACCAGACGTCGCCCGCGTAGCCGGCCAGTTGGCCGCTTTCCAGGGCCCGGACGACGGAGTCGCGGTCGGCGATCTTCGCCCGGGCGGTGTTGATCAGGTAGGCGCCGCGCTTCATGGTGGAGATGAGCTTGTCGTCGAACAGGCCCTCGGTCTCGGGGTGCAGGGGGGCGTTGACCGTCACCACGTCGCAGAAGGGGACCATCTCCTGGGTGCTGGCGTGCCAGGTGAGGTTCAGTTCCTCCTCGATCTCGCGGGGGAGCCGGTGCCGGTCGGTGTAGTGCAGGCGCACGTCGAACGGCTTCAGCCTGCGCAGTACGGCCAGGCCGATCCGTCCTGCGGCGACGGTGCCGATCTGCATGCCCTCGACGTCGTAGGAGCGGCTCACGCAGTCGGCGATGTTCCATCCTCCGTCGAGCACCACCTGGTGGGAGGGGATGTAGTTGCGCACCTGGGCCAGGATCATCATGACGACGTGCTCGGCGACGCTGATGCTGTTGCAGTAGGTGACTTCGGCGACGGTGATGCCGTGGGCGATGGCCGCGTCGAGGTCGACGTGGTCGGAGCCGATTCCGGCGGTGACGGCGAGTTTGAGCTTGGGTGCTTTGGCGATGCGTTCGGCGGTCAGGTAGGCCGGCCAGAACGGCTGGGAGATGACCACGTCGGTGTCGGGCAGTTCGCGGTCGAAGACCGAGTCGGCGCCTTCCTTGTCGGAGGTGACGACCAGGGTGTGTCCGCGCTCTTCGAGGAAGCGGCGCAGACCGAGTTCGCCCGAGACGCTGCCGAGCAGGTGGCCGGGGGTGAAGTCGACGGCCTTGGGCGTCGGCAGAGTCTGGCCGCCGGGATAGGCGTCGATGACCGGCAGGTCGTCCCGGGCGTACGTGGTGGGGTATCCGTCGGTCGGGTCGTCGTACAGGACGCAGAGCACTTTCGCCATGGTGTCGACTCCTCATTGAGGACGGGGGGCAGATGCCTCCACCCTCCGCGCGGGCATATCCGCACGTCAAAGCGAAAGTTCCTATCGCGAGATAGGACGCTTCTATGAGTTCTCCGTCCGTGCCTGCGGCGGCACGGCCGTCGGCAGCGGCGCGAGGTGGTCGCGCAGGAGCCGGTCCAGGGTGTCGCGCAGGTCCAGCCCCCGGGTGATCTCCAGCAGTGCGCCGGCGAGGACCGGTTCGGGGCTCCGGTCCGCGACGACCAGGCCGACCCGGGGCACCTGCGCGGGCTGTTCCATCCGGACGACCCGCATGCCGTCGGGCACGCCGAACATGTACAGCCAGGCGTGCGCGATGACGCTCGACCACCGGTGCGTGGCCACATGGGCGTACAGGGCCGAGACGGTGTCGGTCTCGATGGCGGGCACCGCGACGGCGCCGGCGGCGTGGAAGATGCCGTCCAGGATGCGCCTGTTGCGCATCTCGGGAGCCAGCAGGCACAACGGCAGCGCGGCGACCTCCGCCCAGCGCGCGACGTCCCGCCCGGCCAGCGTGCCGTCGTCCGGGGTGAGCAGCAGATAGCGCTCCTCGTACAGCGGGCTCGCGCGCACGCCGCCGAGCTCGTCGTCGTCGAGGTAGGTCATCGCCACATCGATCTCGAAATCGGCGAGCTGCCTGTTGATCTCCCTGGACGACAACGACGACAACGACACCCTGGCGTGCGGGTGGCGCTCGCAGAACGGCGTCGTCAGCAGCGACGCCGCCGTCAGCGCCGTCGGTATCGCGCCCATGCGCAGCGTGCCCGACAGGCTCTCGCGCATCACGGACAGGTCGTCCCGCAGCCCGTCGCACTCGGCGAGGATGCGGTGGGCCCAGAGCAGGACGCGGTCGCCTTCGGGGGTGAGCCCGGCGAAACGCCGGCCCCGCCGTACGAGAGGGACGCCGAGTTCGCGCTCGAGCTTGCGGATGGCGGCCGACAACGACGGCTGCGAGACATGGCAGGCGGCGGCGGCACGGGCGAAGTGCCGCTCCCTTGCCAGGGCGACCAGATATTCCAGCTGGCGCAACAACACGCCACAGGATCGCCTGTCCGCCGCCGCCGCGTCTAGGTCATTTCGGGACTCAGTGGTGATCCGCCGCCGCGGTGCGGGGGAGCAGCGGCAGGCACAGGCCGCACAGGACGATCACGCCCAGTACGGCCAGCAGGACGGTGAACACGCCGGCACGCATGCCGTGAGCGGTGCCGACGGCCAGAAAGATCGTCGATACGCCCGCCGCGCCGACGGCGTTGGACAGTTGCTGGACGGCGTTGAGCGTCCCGCTGGCGCTGCCGGACTCCTCCGCGCCGACGTCGCCGAGTGCGACGGCGAAGATCGACCCGAAGCAGCAGCCCATTCCGAGCCCGCACAGGAACAGCGGAGCGGTCAGCGGCCAGATCGATCGCCCGTCCGCGCCGACGAGGATCAGGTAGCAGAGCACTCCCGCGCCGATCAGAGCGAGGCCTGCCGCCACCACCCGGCGGCCGTGCCTCGCGATGAGGCCTCGTGCCGAGAACGAGGCGATGATGATGCCGACGGACAGGGGCGCCATCGTCTCCGCGGTCTGCGACGGCACCAGCCTCAGGCCGTCCTGCAGATACAGGGAGGTGACGTAGAGCAGCCCCGCGACGACCGCGGAGAACAACGCGCCGAGCAGGACACCCGTGACGAAGCCCCGGTCGCGGAACAGCGAGGGGGCGAGCAGCGGGTCGTCGCTGCGAAGCTGGTGCAGGGTGAACAGGGCCAGCCCCGCGACGCCCAGGACGATCGCGAGCACCGGCCGCGCGTCCCAACCGTGGTCCGCGCTCTGGACGAGGCCGCCGAGCACGCCGAGGACTCCGAGCATCAGCAGGACGGACGCCAGGGGATCGATCACCGCCGCCCGGCGTCCCGGGTCGCGCGGCAGGACCCGTGCGCCGGCGAGGAACACGGCGAGACCCAGGACGGCGTTGGCGACGAAGACGCCCCGCCAGCCGAGCCCGAGCGGGTTCGCCTGGATCAGCAGGCCGGCGACGACCGGGCCGCTGATCGAACCCACGGCCATGAGCGGGCCGAAGAGGCCGAAGACGCGGCCGAGTTCCGCACGGGGGAAGGCGCGGAGCAGGATGCTGAAGCCCTGCGGGATCAGCAGGGCGCCGAACACGCCCTGCAGGAGACGCGCGGTGACGATGGACGCCGGATTCCAGGCGAGCGCGCACAGCAGCGAGGCGGCGGCGAACCCCGCGCCGCCGATGAGGAACGACCTGCGGTAGCCGTACCTGTCGCCGATCCTGCCTCCGATCACCAGGACGGAGCCGAGCGTCAGGGAGTACGCCGACCCCAGCCAGGGCGTCAGGGACGGCGGGGCGTGCAGGTCGCGCAGGATGGTGGGCACGGCGATGTTGGTGACCGTCGTGCTCAGCAGATCGAGGACGTCCGCGACCAGGATGACGGCGAAGATCCACCATCTGAGGGAGGCGCGGACAAAGGTGGCGATTTCGGGCATGGCGAAGAACTCTCTGATGACGAGAGACTTGACGCCACCGATCGCGGTGACGTCGTGCCGGCCGGAAATCCCGACACGAGACCACGCCGAACGTGGCTCGCCGCACCTTACGGATCAAGGTTACCGGGCCGGGCGGCCGTCTCGTACGCCGCTGGACGGCGGTGAACCCTCAGATGGGGGCAATACCATGCTCGGCATGCGTGCTCACGCACGGTCGAGGGCGGTGTCCGTGCTGGCGGCCGTCCTGGTGGCCTTCGCCGTGGCCGGGCCGACGTCCGCCACGGCGCCCGACACCCTGTTGCCGAGGGCGCGGGCGATCGTGCGGGAGCATCCCGGCATGTGGGCGCAGGCGGTCGTGGCCAGGGGCGAGCACACCGTCGTCGTCGGCCGCTCCGCGCGGCAGGCCGCCGAGATCGCCGCGGTCGCCGACCGGGCCGGCCGTACGGTCGCCAAGGTCTGGGGGCCGGTCGACGCGGTCGTGCTGGTGCCCGCGACGGAGGCGCAGGCCGCGGAGCTGGCGGCGCCCGCGCACGTCGAGGGATTCGCGGCGTTCGCGGGGGTGGGCCGCGTCATCGTCGACCCGTCCGGCTTCGGGCGGCTCAGCCGGACCGGTCGTCAGGTGGTGCTCACCCACGAACTCACCCATGTCGCCACCGGTGCGGCGCTCACGGGAGACATGCCGGCCTGGCTGGTGGAGGGTTTCGCCGACTACGTCGGATATCTGGACGCCGGTCTGCCCGTGCGCGCCGTCGCGGCCGAGCTCGCCGAGGAGGTGCGTGCCGGGACCCCGCCGCGCGAGCTGCCCGGGCGCGCCGACTTCCAGTCCGGGTCGGTACGGCTCGCGCAGGCGTATGAGGAGGCGTGGCTGGTGTGCCGCTACATCGCCGAGCGGTTCGGCGAACCCAAGCTGGTGGGCCTGTACCGTGCCGCCCTGCGGTCGGGTGTCACGGCGGCCCTCAGGGACACGCTGGGCATGACCCTTCCCGGCCTGACCGAGGCGTGGCGGGATTATGTGGTGCGGCAGCTCGGTCCTGTGGCCGCCTCGTGAGCACCCGGTCGCGGCGTGCCCGGTCCGGATACGTGCGTGATCACGCGAGGGGTTCGCCCAGGTGGCCGGGCCGTCCGCCGAACCTGAGCATGATCGCGCCGCGGATTCGCCCAGGTGGGCAGGGGTGTTGCCGAAAGTGTGCATGATCACGCGACGCGTTCGCGCAGGTGGATGGGGGGATTCCCGAGTCTGTGCATGATCACGCGAGATGAAAGGGCCGGTCAGAGGTGGCAATCCCGAATTTGTGCATGATCACGGGGAAGGGGAGGTGGCGATGGGGAGGACACTGATCGTCACCAATGACTTTCCGCCGCGGGCCGGGGGGATCCAGGCGTTCGTCCATGGGCTCGCCTCGCGGCGGCCGGCGGACTCCGTGGTCGTCTACGCGCCCAAGTGGAGGGGATCGGACTCCTTCGACAGGCGGCAGCCGTACGAGGTGGTCAGGCACCCGGGGACCCTCATGCTTCCCACGCCCGGCGTCGCCCGGAGGGCGGCGGAGCTGGCCAAGGGCTGCGACACCGTGGTCTTCGGCGCCGCGGCTCCGCTGGGGATGCTCGCGCCCGGCCTGCGCTCGGCCGGTGTGGGCCGGGTCGTGATGCTCACCCACGGGCACGAGGCGTCGTGGGCCCGGCTGCCCGTCGCCCGTGACATGCTCCGCCGCATCGGCCGGGGCGCGGACGTGGTGACCTACCTCGGCGACTACACGCGGCGCAGGCTCGCATCGGTGATACCGGAGTCCAAGCTGGTGCGGCTGGCGCCCGGAGTGGACACCTCGGCCTTCCACCCGGGCGCGGGAGGCGCCGGCGTCCGCAAGTCGCTGGGCCTGGAGGACAGGCCGGTGGTCGTGTGCGTCTCCCGCCTGGTGCCGCGCAAGGGCCAGGACATGCTGATCCGGGCCTGGCCGCAGGTGTTGCGCGAGATCCCCGACGCCGCGCTGCTCCTGGTCGGCGGCGGCCCGTCCCGCAACGCGCTCGAACGGGCGGCGGCCGGCCACGTCGCGAAGGGTTCGGTCGTGTTCACCGGGTCGGTGCCGTGGGCGACGCTTCCGGCGCACTACGACGCGGGCGACGTGTTCGCCATGCCGTGCCGCAGCCGCCTGGCCGGGCTCGACATCGAGGGGCTCGGCATCGTCTACCTGGAGGCGTCGGCCACCGGGCTCCCCGTCGTCGCCGGCTCGTCGGGCGGCGCCCCCGACGCCGTACGGCACGGCGAGACGGGCCTGGTCGTCGACGGCACGTCGGAAACGGAGATAGCCGGAGCCCTGACCGGCCTGCTGTCCGACCCGGCCCGTGCCCGCGCGATGGGGGAGCGGGGCAGGGCCTGGATCGAGGAGGAGTGGGGCTGGGACCGGGTCGCCGCCCGCTTCTCCGGCATCCTCACGGCCACCGCGACGGGAACCGAGCCCGCCGCGGAGTGCCGGTGAAGGCCGGGGATCAGCCGTAGAGCTCGTCGATCTGCTTGGCGTAGTCGCGCATCACGAGCGCACGCTTGACCTTCAGCGACGGCGTGAGGTGGCCGGTCTCCTCGGTCAGGTCCTTCTCGAGAATGACGAACTTCTTGATCTGCTCGGGCTTGGACACCATGCGGTTGGCGACGTCCACGGCGCCCTGCACCTCGGCCAGGAGGGCCGGGTCGGCCGTCGAGACCTCGGTCTTGGCGTTGGCCTGCTTCCACTGGTCCATCGCCTCGGGGTCGAGCGTGACGAGCGCGGCGATGAACGGACGGTCGTCGCCGACCACCATGACCTGGCTGATCAGCCGGTGCGCGCGGATGGCGTCCTCGAGCGGCGCGGGGGCGACGTTCTTGCCGCCCGCGGTCACGAGGATCTCCTTCTTGCGGCCGGTGATCCTCAGGTAGCCGTCGCCGTCGAGCTCGCCCACGTCACCGGTGTGGAACCAGCCCTCGGGATCGATGGCCTCCTTGGTGGCGCGCTCGTTGTTCCAGTAGCCGTCGAAGACGTGGCGTCCCTTGACGAGGACCTCGCCGTCGTCGCCGATCCTGATGCTCACACCGGGGAACGGCTTGCCGACCGTCCCGATCTTGTTGGCGCCCGGGATGTTGACCGTCGACGGAGCGCTCGTCTCGGTGAGGCCCCAACCCTCGAGCACCTCGATGCCGACGCCGCGGAAGAAGTGCCCGAGCCGCTCGCCGAGGGCCGACCCGCCGGAGACCGCCGTGTTCAGGGCTCCACCGGTCGCCGCGCGCAGCTTGCCGTACACGAGCTTGTCGAAGACCGCGTGCTTGGTCCGGACGCCGAACCCCGCGCCGCCCGCGCTCTCCGCGCGGCTCCAGTCGATGGCGGCGCGCACGGCGGCGTGGAAGATCTTGCCCTTGCCCTCGGACACGGCCTTCTGCTCGGCGGCGTTGTAGACCTTCTCGAACACGCGGGGCACGCCGAGCAGGAACGTGGGCTTGAACCCCTGCAGGTCGGGCGCGACGTTCTTCATGTTGGGGGTGTGCGCGAGGACCGTGCCGGTCTCGATCAGCACCACCTCGATGATCCGGGCGAAGCTGTGGGCGAGGGGCAGGAACAGCAGCGCCGCCCGGTCGTCCACCTCGAACATCGCCTCCAGGGGGCCGCGGGAGACGTTGCGCGCGGTGAAGAGCAGGTTGTCGTGCGTGATCCGGCAGCCCTTCGGCATGCCCGTGGTGCCGGACGTGTAGATGATCGTGGCGAGGTCGTGGCCGCCCCTGCTCGCCCGCCGCTCGGCGAGGGTGTCGTCGGCGACGCCGGACCCGAGCGTCTTCAGCTCGTCGATCCCGCCGTCGTCGATCCGCCAGACCAGCGGGAACTCCGGCAGGGCCTCCCGCACCGTCTCCTCGTGGCCCTTCAGTTCGACGACGACGGCCTTGGCGCCGCTGTCGGACAGGATCCACTTCACCTGGTCGGGGGAGGAGGTCTCGTAGATCGGCACGCCGACGGCGCCGGCCGCCCAGATGGCGTAGTCGGTGACGGTCCACTCGTAGCGGGTCCTGGACATGAGGCCGACCCGGTCGCCGGACTCCACGCCTGCGGCGATCAGGCCCTTGGCGACCGCGGCCACGTCGGCGCGGAACTCGGCGGCCGTGATCGGGTTCCAGGGGGAGTCCGCCGCGGTGCCGTCCTTGCGGCGGATCACGACGGTTTCAGGCTCGTCCACCGCGCGCTGGAACACCACATCGGTGCAGTTGGCGGACGGGGGCACGTCCACCAGCACGGGAACACTGAACTCGCGCACGGTCACTCCTCTGTCACGCACCGGCGGTCTCCGCGAGGCCGGAACGGCGTCGCGGACGTCATCCCTGAGATCTCCCCGGACGTTACCGCGCAAAGTTACGGACCGGTAGATCCGTCATATAGGCGTTATCCCGGGTCAAGCGCACGCTACCAGTGTCAGTCAGACGGGGTGGAGACAATCGTCTGACCGGCGGTCAAGCGCTTGGTAGGGGCGCGAGAAGCGGTACTACGATGTCGCCATGCGGGTACATGTCGTCAGCGACGTCCACGGCCGGGTCGACGCTCTGGCCCGCGCGGGAGACGGTGCCGACGCGCTCGTCTGCCTGGGCGACCTGATCCTCTTCGTCGACTACCAGGATCACTCCCAGGGGATCTTCGCCGACCTCTTCGGCCCGGAGAAGGCCACCGAGTTCATCGGCCTGCGCACGGCCGGCCGGTTCGACGACGCCAGGGCGATGTCGGCCGAGTTGTGGTCCGCCCTCGGCGGCGACCCGCGCGGGCACATCGAGTCGGCGGTCCGGCGGCAGTACGAGCAGATCTTCGCCGTGATGCCCGAGCCCGCGTTCCTCACCTACGGCAACGTCGACCTGCCGCTCCTCTGGAAGGAGTACCTCCGGTCGGGCCACCAGGTGCTCGACGGCGCGAAGGTCGAGATAGGCGGCCTGACCTTCGGCTTCGTGGGCGGCGGGCTGCGCACGCGCTACCGCACACCGTACGAGATCGACGACGAGGACTACGCGCGGAAGGTGGAGGCGGTCGGCCAGGTCGACGTGTTGTGCTGCCACATCCCGCCGGCCGTCCCGGAGTTGTTGTACGACGTGGTGGCCCGCCGCTTCGAGCGGGGCAGCGAGGCCACGCTCGAGGCGATCAGGGCCACCCAGCCCAAATACGCCCTGTTCGGGCATGTCCACCAGCCTCTGGTGAGCAGGACGCGCATCGGCAGGACCGAGTGCGTCAACGTCGGCCATTTCCGCGGCCGCGGCACGCCTTTCGCCCTGGAATGGTGAAGTACGGTTAGCCCATGGCTGATCGCACCACCTCGAGTGTCACCATCCGCGCCGACCGATCCGCGATCATGGCCGTGATCGCGGACTTCCCCGCCTATCCCGAGTGGGCGGGCCAGGTGAAGACGGCGGACATCCTGGAGGTCGGAGAGGACGGCAGGCCGTCCAAGGTCCGGTTCGTCATCGACGCCGGCGTGATCAGCGACCAGTACGTCCTCGCCTACGACTGGGTCGACGACACGGTCGTCAGCTGGGAGATCGCGGAAGCGGGCCGGATGCTCTCCCGCCTGAGCGGCAGCTACCGCCTCGCCGACGCGGGCGACGGCGCCGAGGTGACGTACGAGCTGGCCGTGGAGCTCAAGGTCCCCATGATCGGCATGATCAAGCGCAAGGCGGAGAAGGTCCTCGTCGACACCGCGCTGAACGGGCTCAAGAAGCGCGTCGAGAGCCTATGAGGATCCTCCTCTTCACGGGGAAGGGGGGTGTCGGCAAGACCACCGTCGCCGCCGCCACCGCGACCCTCGCCGCGGCGCGCGGCCTGAAGACGCTGGTCGTGTCGACCGACACGGCCCATTCGCTGGCCGACGCCCTCGCCGTCACCCCGTCAGAGGAGCCCGCCGAGGCCGCTCCCGGTCTCTTCCTCCAGCAGGTCGACACCCAGAAGTCGCTCGAACGCCACTGGGGCGAGCTGCGGGACTACGTCAGGAACCTGTTCGGCGAGCTCGGCCTCGACGAGATCACCTCCGAGGAGATCACGGTCCTGCCCGGAGCGGAGGAGATCATCGCCCTGCTCGAACTGCGCGAGCAGGCCCGCACGGGCACGTGGGACGTCATCGTGGTCGACTGCGCGCCGACGGCGGAGACGCTGCGGCTGCTGGCCCTGCCCGAGGCGTTCGACTGGCACGTCAACCGCCTTCTCCCGGTCGGCCGGCGCGTGCTCAAAGCGGTCTCCCCGATGTTGCGGCACGTCGCGAAGGTGAGCGTCCCGCAGGGAGAGGTCATCTCGGCGGGGGAGCGGCTGCACCGCGCCCTGCTGGACATCCGCGAGTTGCTGACCGGCGGCGACGCCTCCGTCCGGCTCGTGCTCACCCCCGAGGCGGTCGTGGTCGCCGAGGCCCGCCGCACGCTGACCTCTCTCAGCCTGTACGGCTACCGCGTCGACGCGGTGATCGCCAACCGGGTCTTCCCCGTCGAAGGCGCCGACGAGTGGCGCAGGGGCTGGGTGGAGGCGCAGGCCAGGCAGCTCACCGAGGTTCATGAGTCGTTCTCGCCGCTGCCGGTCCGCACCGTGCCGTACCTCGCGGCGGAGCCGGTCGGCCCCGCCGCCCTCGCGGAGGTCGCCGAGGAGCTGTACGGCTCCGCCGACCCGTTCGCCCGGCCCGACGCCGAGCCGCCGCTGCGCCTGACGGCCGACGAACTGGTGCTCGACCTGCCGCTCGCCGACAAGGCCGACGTCGATCTGGCCCGCAAGGGCGACGAACTGATCGTCACCGCCGGCCCCTACCGGCGGGTGATCGCCCTGCCTTTGGCCCTCGCTCGCCGGGGTATCTCCTCCGCGACGCTCTCCGACGGCCGCCTCCGGGTACGGTTCGAGGCAGGAGGGGCGAAATGACAGATGGCAAGGACAGCAGCGGCGCCGACACGAGTGGCGGGCGGCGGCAGGACCCGCTCGGCTCGGCCGCGGAAGAGGCGATGAAGCTGCTTGACGCGCTTCAGCAGCGCATGGGCCGGGAGTTCGGCAAGGGCGTCGTGAAGGGCGGCGCCAACGGGTTCGGGATCAGCTTCGGCGGCGGCGACAAGCGGGACCGGGAGCACGACGTGTGGGGCGAGGCGGTGTCGGAGCCGCACGGCGACGAGTACATCTGCCGCGCCTGCCCGGTGTGCCGGGTGATCGCCGCACGGAAGGAGTCGGGCGGCGACGTCACCGACCACCTGATCGCGGCGGGCGGAGAGCTGTTCGCGGCGGTACGGCAGGCGTTCGACGCTCTGCAGCGGCCGTCGTCCGGGTCGTCCTCGGCGTCGCCGGGGTCGTCTTCCGGGTCGCCGGGCCCCCGGCAGGGGGAGCCCCGAGTGGAACACATCGACCTCGGCTGATTGGATCGGCTCGATCAGATTTGACCGGGCGTGGCTTCGGTCGGTTCCGGCGGTGCGGTCTCGTGGCGAGGACAGTCCTCGCGCGGGCCGCATGGTGTCTCCAAGGCCCGTGCCGGTCCGCGCCGTGAGCCGGACGCCTGAGGGCGAGAGGAAGACACCATGGCGCTGACCATCGGCGTGGACGTAGGCGGCACCAAGATCGCTTCTGGGGTCGTGGACGACGACGGGCGGATTCTCGAGCGGTGCCTCAGGCAGACTCCGGCGGACAACCCGGAGAAAGTGGCCGTGACGATCGCCGACGTGGTGTCGGAACTGGCCGGACGGCACGAGGTCGAGGCCGTCGGCGTGGGCGCCGCCGGGTTCGTGGACGAGACGCGGTCGAACGTGAGGTTCGCGCCCAACCTCGCCTGGCGCGAGGAGCCGCTGCAGAAGAAGGTCAGCGAGCTCGTCGGCCTGCCCGTGGTGGTCGAGAACGACGCCAACGCCATGGCCTGGGGCGAATACCGCTTCGGCGCCGGCCGCGGAGAGACCCACGTGGTCTGCGTGACGGTCGGCACCGGCATCGGCGGCGGCGCCGTGTTCGGCGGTGAGCTCTACCGGGGGCGCTGGGGAATGGGCGCCGAGTGGGGGCACATGCAGGTGATCCCCGACGGCCGGCCCTGCGGCTGCGGCCACCGCGGTTGCTGGGAGAAGTACGCCAGCGGGAGCTCCCTGCTCATCGACGCCCGGGCGAGCGCGGAGGCCGACCCCTCGTCGGCCGTCCACCTGCTCGAGCTGGCCGGTTCCGTCGACGTCCTGCGGGGCGAGCACGTGACGGAGGCGGCCAGGAAGGGCGATCGGGCGGCCCTGGACGCGTTCGACTCGCTCGCGGAATGGCTCGCGCAGGGGCTGGCCGACCTGGCCGCGATCCTCGACCCCGGGAGGTACATCATCGGCGGGGGCGTCTCCGCCGCCGCCGACCTGTTCATGGACAAGGTCCGCGTGGCCTACGCCGAACGGCTGACCGGCCGCGGGCACCGTCCCCTCGCCGAGATCCGGGTGGCCGAACTCGGCCCCTCGGCGGGGCTGGTCGGCGCGGCGGACCTGGCGAGGCAGCGCTGACCTCCGCCCGGGCCCGCCGGCATCCGACGTGTTGAGAGTCGCCGCCTACAACATCCGCTCGCTGCGTGACGACCGCGACGCGCTGGTCCGCGTCGTCCGGGCGGTCAGGCCCGACGTGTTGTGCCTGCAGGAGGCCCCACGGGGACCCGCCTGGAGGCGCAGGCGGGAGGCACTGGCCCACGACACCGGGATGACCGTCGCCGCGGGCGGCCGGGTCGGAGGGGTGTCCGTCCTCGCCGGCCCCGATGTGCGGGTCGTCCGGGGGCGGGGGGACCGGCTGCGTTGGATCCCCGGCCTGGAGTGGCGGGCGCTGGCCCTCGCGGTCGTCGAGAAGCAGGGCGTCCGGTTCGCCGTCGGCTCGGCCCACCTCGACCTCGTCCCCCGGGCCAGGCTCAGGCACGCCGCGCAGATCGTCGAGATCCTGGACGCCGCGGCGCGGACGTCGGGAGCGAGCGCCGTGCTGGCCGTGGACGTGAACGAGCGTCCCGGCGAGCCGGTGTGGACGTACCTGGCGGACCGGTACATCGACGCCCACGCCAGGTCGCCAAGAGGGGAGGGCCGGACGTTTCCGGCGCGGAACCCCACCATGCGCATCGACGCGATCTTCGTGGATCCGGGCCTGGCCGTCCTCGCCTGCGGCGGCGCGGAGGCCGCACGTCAGGACCTGCGTGACGCCAGTGACCACCTGCCCGTGGTCGCCGACATCGCACCGGCCTAGCACGTCCGGAGAAACTCCGCGCAGGTCGCGACCCCGCATCGCTTGGGGTGCGGAATCGTGACCTCTTGGCCGACGCGCTCCCCGGCCCCCGTACGATCAATTCATGACCCGCCGCCCGGTACGGCGTGCGGTGCCGATGTGTGTGCTGTTCGTCGGACTCATGGCCGGCTATCTCCTGCGCGCCACATCGGTGGCCCACGCGCACGCAGACCCGGGCCGCCAGAAGGCGGACCGGAAGACGGCTGAGCCGGAGGTCGCCCAGGGCGCCTCATCGGCCAGGTTGCGCCCCGACGGATCGCTGTCCGACGTGGCCGGATCGTCCTCCAGCGACATCTGGGCCGTCGGCCAGCAGAGCGTCTGGGACATCTGGATGAACCGCGGTGTGATCACGCACTGGAACGGCACCTCGTGGACCGAAGTGGGGATCAAGGGGGACACGACGGGAGCGGGCCACCTGCGCTCGGTCGCGGTGTCCTCGAGCGACGAGGTCTGGGCGGTCGGCGAAGGCCACGACGGCCTGCCGTACGTGGTGAAGGGTTCGAGCGACGGGTTCGACCGGGTCACCGTGCCGCAGTTCCGGACGGGAGACTGGCTGGGCGGTGTGACGGCCTCGGCCGGCAGGGTCGTCGCGGTGGGCAGCAGGGACGACCGGACCTTCATGGCCGTGACCAGCGGGTCGGCCAAGGGCGCGACGTGGACCACGGCGCTGGGTCCGCAAGGCGTCCTGTACGGCGTGGCGGTCTCCGGCAAGTCCGACGGATGGGCTGTGGGAGACGACGGGAAGCAGCCGTTGATCATGCGGTTGTCCGGCACCGGGTGGAAGAGCGTGCACCTGCCCTCCATCAAGGGCGGCTTCCTCCGGGACGTTTACGTGGACGACCGCAAGCACGCGATCGCCGTCGGCGGCGTCTTCCGGAGCAGCGGCAGGATCGCCCCGTTGGTTCTGCGATGGGACGGGAAGCACTGGACCCGGAACGACCCCCCGGAGAAGCAGGCCGAGTTGTACGGCGTGACCGGCGACGGCGACGGCACCTACTGGGTGTCGGGATACGACCCGGCCCATGGGGCCGAGGGATTCCTGCTGCGATACGACGGATCCAAGTGGACGACGCTACGGGGCCGCGCGGCGGCGGAGAGCCGGACGGTACGGCTCCAGGCCGTCACCCACGTCGCGGGTCTCACCATGGCGGTCGGCCACGTGCTCGACGCCGACGACCACTACACCGATCTCATCGAGCGGTTCGGGCCCCCGGAGGGCCAGGAGGGGTCCACCGCCGGGTGACCCGCGCCCTCAGCCGAGGGCGTCCGCTCAGATGACGGCGCCGTCGTCCCAGCCGGAGTCGGGAGGCGGGCCGTCGCCCATGCGGACCACCAGCGTCACGAACCCGCCGATGAACGCGGCCACGGCGGTGAAAACGATCCAGCCCTCCATGGGCCAGGTCATCAGGGCGGCGAGTAACAGGTAGGCCGGTCCGCCGAACAGCGCCACCCAGGCGAGCCTGCTGAGGGCGTCGCCATGAGGGAGCGGAGGCGGAGGCGGAGGCACGTAGTGACCCTCGTCGTCGGCCGCCTCCACGGAGCCTTCCGGCTCGTCCTCGGCCTCGTCCTGAGGCTCGTCCACGGGCTCGCGCGCGTCGTCGTCCTCAGGGCCGGCCTCGACGGCGACGTTCTCGCGGTCAGGCCATGGCTGATCGGCCGAGGTGTCCTCGGCCTTTTCATTGAATGAGGCGACGATCTGACGCCAGACCTCGTCCTCGTCACTTTGCGGCGTCACTTCGATCCCGGGTCACAAGTCCTTCGTCAAGGGTACAGAGGCGTGAGAGCGGATGAAGTCGAGGCTACCCTCGAAGATCGCGGTTGCGTCGTTGTCGAGGGTGGCGACGTGATAGCTGTCGAGAAGTTCTCTGATCTCAAGGTTGTCCCCCATCCTGGCTCTGAGGAACGCCGTACTCGCGGGTTTGACCACATGGTCATCCTGGCTGTGGAAGACCAGCACCGGCTGGGTGATCTTGTCGAGGTCGCTCTGGACGAGCTTCCACAGCCGCGGAAGCGTCGCGGCCGCCCTGACGGGAGTTCTGGCGTAGCCGAGTTCGGTCACACCGTCCATCTTGATGTCACCCGCGACGCCGGGCACCGACGGCAGCACCCACTTCAGCGCCGGAGCGAGCCGCAGTATGGGGGTGTCGTTCACGATGGACGGGTTCACCACCACGACCCCCTGGACGGCGGCGCCGTGGATCTCGGCCAGGCGCAGCGCCATGCAGCCGCCGAGCGACAACCCCATGACGAAGGTCTCGGAGCAGCGTCCGCGCAGGTCCGCGAGGGCCTTGTCCAGCGAGGCGTACCAGTCCTCCCACCGGGTTCTGCTCATCTCCTGCCACGTGGTGCCGTGACCGGGCAGCCGGGGGAGCGAAACGGTGAGACCGGCGCGCGCGAGATGCTCACCCCACGGGCGCAGCGACTGAGGGGACCCGGTGAACCCGTGACACAGCAGGACGCCGACCGCCCCGCCGTCGTGGTGGTACGGCTCCGCGCCCGGGAGCACTGGCATGGATACCTCCGCGTAGCAGGGCCGAAAACCCGGCTGTTTCGCCCGATAGTCGCATGTAAGTCGTCGTTAGTGCGAGAGGGCGAGCCGTGCGAAGATGACTTCACGTCCGACCGAGGAGGTGCCTGAGTGTTCTACTGGGTGTTGAAGGCCATCCTCTGGCCGATCCTCCACTTCATGTTCCGCCCGTGGGCGGAAGGTGTGGACAACGTGCCCAAGGAGGGCCCGGTCATCCTCGCGGGCAACCATCTGTCGTTCGCCGACCACTTCTTCGGTGCGCTGCCGCTGCCGCGTAAGGTCATCTCGCTCGGGAAGGCCGAATACTTCACCGGCCGGGGCCTCAAGGGCATGTTCAGCCGGTTGTTCTTCTCCGGCGTCGGCACCGTTCCGATCGACCGGTCGGGCGGCAAGGCCAGCGAGGCCGCGCTGCGCACGGGTCTTCGCATCCTGAAGGACGAGCAGGTCCTCGGCATCTACCCCGAGGGCACCCGCTCACCGGACGGCCGGCTGTACAAGGGCAAGACCGGGGTGGCGCGGCTCGCGCTGGAGTCCCGCGCCCCCGTGATCCCCTGGGCGATGGTCAACACGTTCGAGATGATGCCGCCGGGCCATCCCCTGCCCAAGCTCGGCATCCGCCCCGGCGTCCGGTACGGCAAGCCCCTGGACTTCTCCCGCTATTACGGCATGGAGAACGACCGTCTCGTCCTCCGGGCGGTCACCGACGAGATCATGTACGCCCTCATGGAGCTGGGCGCGCAGGAGTACGTCGACAAGTACGCCACAAGTGCCAAGGTCGAGATGTTGCGGGCCGCACGGGAGAATTCCTAGCGGAAAACCGTCAGGGTGAGGGAGTAGCGTGACCTAGGTCACCCCTCGTACCCCAGAACGGAAAGCCGCATGAGCGTTCGCGAGGAACAGGAAACGGTCTCCGGATATCTTCCGCACCGGCAGATCATGATCGTGCTCACCGGTGTGGCGGCCGGAATGTTGCTCGCCGCGCTCGACCAGAGCATCGTCGGCACGGCCCTGCCGCGCATCGTCTCCGAGCTCGGGGGGCTGGACAAGCTTTCCTGGGTCGTCACGGCCTACCTGCTGACCTCGACCGCCGCGACTCCGCTCTGGGGCAAGATCTCCGACCTGTACGGCAGGCGCGTCATCTTCCAGGCGGCCATCGGCATCTTCCTCGTCGGCTCGGCGCTGGCCGGGCTGAGCCAGAACATCGGCCAGCTCATCACGTTCCGCGCGATCCAGGGGCTGGGCGGCGGCGGGCTGATGGCGCTGGCGTTCAGCATCATCGGCGACGTCATCCCGCCCCGGGAGCGCGGCCGCTACCAGGGATACTTCGGCGCGGTGTTCGGGACGTCGAGCGTCGCGGGGCCTCTGCTCGGCGGCTTCTTCACCGACGGGCCCGGCTGGCGGTGGATCTTCTGGATCAACCTGCCGGTCGGCGTGATCTCACTGATCGTGACCTCGGTCGCGCTGAAGATCCCCGTGGTGCGCCGCCCCCACAAGATCGACTACTTGGGCGCCTCGATCATCGTCGCAGGCGTCTCCTGCCTGCTGCTCTACCTCGACTGGGCGGGCAACGAGTTCGGCTGGACGGCGCCGGGGTCGCTCGCGCTCATCGCGGGGTTCGTCGCGCTCGCGGCGCTGTTCGTGCTCGTCGAGTTGCGGGCGGCCGAGCCGATCATCCCCATGCGCCTGTTCCGCAACGGGATCTACAGCGTGGGCAACGCCTACACCTTCCTCGCCGGTCTCGCCATGTTCGGCGGGCTGATCTTCCTGCCGGTCTACCTGCAGGCCGTCCAGGGCATGTCGCCCACCAGGTCGGGGCTGGCGTTGCTGCCGGCCGTCTTCGGCATCTTCTCCACGGCGATGACCTCGGGGCAGCTGATGTCCAGGACGGGCCGCTACAAGATCTTCCCGATCATCGGGGCGATCGTGCTCATCGTGGCGCTGGCGTTGTTGTCCACCATCCGCGTGGGCACGCCGTACTGGCAGGTCGCGATCTACGCCTACCTGTTCGGTGCGGGCCTCGGCTTCACCATGCAGACGATCGTCACCGCGGTCCAGAACGCCGTCGACCGTGCGGACATGGGCACCGCGACCAGTTCGACCACGTTCTTCCGGATGATGGGCGCGGCCATCGGAACCGCGATCATGGGCGCGGTCCTCACGACCCGGCTCACGCACTACCTCGCCGTAGAGTTCGGCGGGCGCGCTCCCGCGGGAGGGGTGGACTCCAACAACGTCCAGGCCATCCAGCAGTTGCCGCCCCCCGTCAAGGAGCACGTGCTGGTGGCGTTCACGAGCGCGATCGACGATGTGTTCCTGGTGAGCATCCCGTTCGTGGTCTTCGCGCTGGTGGTGGGGTTCTTCCTCAAGGAGATCCCGCTGGCGAGCCGTGGGGACGAGCCCGTCGCCATCGGCGGCTGACGGGTTCCCTTCCGGGCCGATCCACTGTCGGGCCGGTCCTTTGACCGGGCTGGCCCGCTTTCCGGCCATGGGGTTTTCGGCCTTCAGGCGAGGTGTGACCTGATCTCGCGGATATGCGCTGGGGTGGTCCGGCAGCAACCGCCGATGTGCGTGGCACCCAGCGCGCGCCATTCCGCCGCGGCCTCGCCGTACTCGACGGGGTCGGTGAGACCTGTCCAGCGCTGCGCCGCGGCGTCCCACGTCTCGCCGGAGTTGGGGTAGACGACCGTCGCCCCCTGGCGGATGAGACTGGGGATGAACCGTGGCGCGGTGCAGTTCACGCCGACGGCGGTCACATTGGGCAGGTCCTCGAACAACGCAGCGGACTCCTTGAAGGCCGTTCCGTCATTGATGTGTTCGCCGTCGCGGCAGGAGAAGCTCACCCACGCCTGCACGGACGGCGTCTCGCGCAGCAGCGTCGCCAGGGCCCGGGCCTCGTCGAATGAGGGAATGGTCTCGCAGGCCAGCACGTCGGCGCCTGACGTGGCGAGGATTTCGAACCGATCCCGGTGCCAGTCGAGGAGGCCGCCTTCGTCCAGGTCGTAGTCTCCGGTGTACTCGGCGCCGTTGGCCAGGTACGCGCCGTACGGTCCCACGCTGGCGGCGACCAGGCCATGTCCAGCGGCATCCCGGGCTTGCGCGGCCAGCGTCACCGACAGCCTGATGAGGTCACGGGCCTGGTCAGAGGTCAGGCCATGCCGGACGAACCCCTCAATGCTGGCCTGATAACTGGCGGTCGTCGCCACGTCGGCACCGGCCATGAAGTAGTCGAGATGTGCCCGGCGGATCACGTCGGGATCCTCCATCAGCAACTTCGCCGACCACAACTCATCGCTCAGATCGCAGCCGAGGGCCTCCAGATGAGTGGCAAGGCCGCCGTCGAGAACCAGGGAACTCACTCAACAACCCTATGCGTTCTCCGTGCATGGGGCTTAAAGGGCTCATTAACCGCGTACTACGCCGTCGTTCACGCGTCCCCGCAGGCGGACGTGATGATCGACCCGACACAGGAGGTGTGCGGGAGCCTCGGCGACCCGTTCCCACCCCACCATCCGATGTCATCCGCCTACCAGAACCGAGCTGATCCGCCCTCCGGATCCCCAAGCGACCGGTCTGCCCGATCCGACGTCGATCGGGCTTGCCGGATCCCCAGTGATCTGTCTGGCGGATCCCGGCTGACCGGTGGGTGCCGGGCACCGGGCGTCGGCCCGCCCGGTGCCCGGTTCGGAGCAACTCCCCGATTCTTAGCCCGGTAAATCGTCCGAAGAACCGCCTGATGACGGGCCCGGTGAAGTGCCCGGGCTCGAAGGCTTCGATCGCCCGCGGATCACCAGCAGATCAGCCACAGAATCCAGCCGGGCTTCAGCCGCGCTTCCAGAAGTCTCTGCGGCGCGTCCCTTGCTGCTCAGGCCCCTGGGACGCGGACCCGTGCGATCCAGGGGGCGTCGATTCAGGCTCAGCTGAGCCGGAGCCCGTCGTGATCGCGGTCAGGACGTCGACGGCTCGGTGCCAGAGCGCGTCCAGGTCCGCCGACGCCCTCTCGGCGGTTTCGAGCTGTGCGGCCAGGGCGGCCAGGTCCGGCTGACCGCCGACCATCTGGTCGATCACCTTGAGACGGCTGGCCAGATCCGCGAGGTAGCGCCGTCTGTCCTGCTCCGGCAGGGACTCCGCCGAACGGAGCCGGACAAGCTCCTCCGACAGCAGCGGGCGTACACCGTCGAGGTCGGTCTCCGGGGCTCTCCCGCGCGGATGCGGCATGCGCGCACCCACGGAGAAGCCGCGTCCGCCGGGGCTCCGGGGAACGGCCGGCGGGACGGTCCCGCGCGGTGCGCCGGCTGCCGCAGTGTCGGTGTACGCACCGGAAGGCGGCGGGAATGCTCCGCTCTCGGGCAGACGAAGGGCCTCGTCAGCCGTCCAGGCGATGGACTCGGTCGTGCTGAAGGCGGCCATCTTCGCCATCGGAGCACCGGCCGCCATCAGCGGTGCGGCGGCGACGGGCGCGTCCCAGCCGCTGGGCATCTCGACAGGCTGGATCACGCGGTGTTCCGGCCCGCCCTCGGCGACGACCCGCGTGTCCACGGCGACGAAGGCGGTGAACCTGCAGAGCACGCCGAACGTGAGCGATGTGTCGATGATCTGCTGCTCGAGTGAACGGTCGCCGGACAGATACCGGTCCTCCAGACGCCTCAGGAACGCCCGCGCCCACAGGGAACGCGCGGCGGTGTCCTGCACGGCCTGGCCGGTGACACCCGTCTCCCACGGCCTGCCGTCAGAGGTGAGCCCGCGTACGGCCACGGCTCCGGACGGGGCTCCCCGGTAGCGCCCGGAGACGGAGAGCGGCACGCCCGGGTAGAGGCTGCCCACGTGGGTGACGGTCTCCGCGATGATGTCGAGTCCTTCCGGCTTCACCGCGATGTCGGTCACGAGCGGCGACCCGATCCTGCGGTGGATGTGCTCCATCGCCTCGTCGAGGCGATCCTCCGACTCGACCAGCTCGCACCGGCCCGATCCGAGCAGGGCCAGCCTGCCGAGGAAGCCGGCGTTGACCGCCTGGTCGATGCCGACCGTGTGGACCCGGATGCCGCTGAGCCGTGCCGCGGTCCGTTCCAGGATCTGGTCCTCGTTGCCCACCTGCCCGTCGGTGACGAGCACGAGCACGCGGTCTCGGGCACCGTCGGCCGCCGCCTCGCCGGGCCCGGCCGGTTCTCCGTCGCGCCCGGCCGCGGCCGAGGCGCGGTAGCCGGACGCCGTGATGGGGCCGCCCGCGGCGGCCTCGGAGAGCAGGCGAAGCGCCTCCTCCATGGGGGCGAGGATCTCGGTGCCGCCCCGTGCGTCCAGTCTCGCGAGATGCTCCACCGCCCGATAGCGGTTGCGGTCGGTGGCCTCGACGAGCCCGTCAGGGAAGGCGCGCTCGATCACCGAGTCGAAGGACAGGACGGCGAACCGGTCACGTGTGGTGAGCGTGTCGACGATCCGGGCGGCGGCCCGCCGGGCGGCGACCATCTTCCACCCGGTCATGCTGCCCGACCGGTCGAGAAGGAGCACCACGTCGCGTGCGGCCGATGCGGCAACGGTGTCTGACGGCGGGATCACGCTGAGCGTGAACGTCCCTTCACCGCCGGATTCGGCGGCGTGGTCGTCCGGAGCCAGGGCCAGTGACGCCGAAGCCTCGAACGGAAGCCGGAGGATGAAGTCCCGGTCGAGACGCTCGCCGGGCCGGAGGCTGATCGTGTCACCCTCTTGGGAGACCTCGTGCAGGCTGGACCGGATCTCCCGCAGGTCGAGACCCGCCCCGTCGATGGTCGCCGTCAGCGACAGCCGTACGGGATCGGGGAACCCGGGGAGCAGGACGGGAGGGGTGATCCGCGACGCGTCGGGCACGGCGTCGGTGTCCGGGACCACGCCCGCGCCCGCCGGCGGTCCCCCCAGGGGGACGCCGGGGATGTACCGGGGGGCCACCACCAGAGGGAAGCGGAACTCGGCCGCGCCGTCCTCGTAGGGGAGCGGCTGACTGAGGCTGAGCCGTACCTTGACGTGCTCGCCGGGCACGATGTTGCCCACCCGGATGGTGAAGACGTCGGGACGGTCCTCCTCCGCGATGGCCGCCCGCCTGCCCTCCGCCATGGCGCGGTCGTAGTCCGCACGCGCCTGGCCGCGCTCCTTGAGCACGCCCTCGATCACCCGGTCGTCGGCCTCCATCCGGAACGCGGTGACGGCGGCTCTCGGCGGCAGCGGGAAGACGTACGTCGCCTCGAGCGACACGTCGAACGGGTTGCGGAATCCTTGGACCACCTCGACTCCGGCCACGAGTCCGGTGATGTGCGCCGCGACGTCGAGGCTCTCGAGCGGCAGGTTCCCCTTTCCTGTTTCGAGCGCTCCCAGCCCGGCGTCCGGAGCGGGACGGCATTCCTCTGGCCTCAGCGGCGTGATGGGAACGGTCATGGCGTCATCCCTTCAGGGTGGTCGGACCGGTCCGTGAGCCCGAGTCTGGCCAGCATGGACAGCAGTGGTTCTGCGGCCTGGCGCAGTGCCCGCGCCTCGGCGGAGGTGACCGGCCGGCCCGCGGCGTCCAGCGTCACGGTCACGCCTGGCGCGAGCCGCACGCCGTAGACGACGTCGGCGGGCGCCGGTTCGAACGAGACCACGCGGTCCGACGTGTGGCGGACCACGTCGGCGCCGGTCATGAGCGGTTCGGCCGCGCCTCCGAAGACCACGCTCTGGTCAGGCGCCGGACCCCGTCGCGGCGCCCGAGCGGCGGGTGCGGGCGGCGGCACGGCGGGGGAGTCGGAGGCGGGTGCGGACAGCGCCGCGCCCGCGGGCGCGGGAGCGGGTGGTGGAGTTCGAACGGG
>Ga0310811_10000911_pt1 | contig 38085 bp, 32 predicted proteins | sample YCmetagenome_FD_207642 | JGI IMG/M metagenome (GOLD analysis project Ga0310811, IMG submission 207642) | Soil microbial communities from experimental microcosm in Duke University, North Carolina, United States - YC | ecosystem: Engineered > Artificial ecosystem > Soil microcosm > Unclassified ... | reverse complement strand
CGACCCGGTGGTACGGGTCGAGGCTGGTCAGCGGCTCCTGGAAGATCATCGCCAGTTCGCGGCCGCGGATCCGGCGCAGCGCGGCCTGATCCGCCGTGTTCACCTCGACCGGCGCGCCGCCCGCGGCCGCGTCCCGCGGGTGAAGCAGGATGCTGCCACCCACCCGCGCCGCCGTGCCGCGGTGCAGTCCGAGCAGCGCGAGCGCGGCCGCGGACTTGCCCGACCCCGACTCGCCCACCAGCCCGAGCGCGCGCCCGGGCGCGAGGTCGAAGCTCAGCCCGGCGAGCGCGGTCACCGGCGCGCGGCCCGCGCCGCCGGGGAACTCCACGCTCAGGTCCCGCACGGAAAGGACGGGGGTCATCGGATCCTCACTCGCGGGTCGAGCACGGCGTAGAACACGTCGGCGACGATGTTGACGACCACGATCAGGAAGGCCGCCAGCAGGGTGACGCCGGTGATCACCGGCAGGTCGATGTCGTTCGCCGAGTCCACGGCCAGCTTGCCCAGGCCGGGCAGGCCGAACATGGTCTCGGTGAACACCGCGCCGCCGAGCAGCACGCCGATGTCGGTCGCGGCCATGGTCGCGACCGTGGGCAGCGCGCCGCGCACCGCGTGCCGGGTCACCACCCGCCGCTCGCCGTAGCCGTAGGCGCGCAGGGTCCGGATATGATCCTGGTTGAGCGCCTCGAGCACCCCGGCGCGGGTCAGCCGCAGGTATCCGCCGGCCGAGACGAGCGCGATGGCGAACCAGGGCAGCAGCAGGTTCTCGAACCACTGGCCGGGATCCTGGGTGAGCGGCACGTACGTGGGGAACGGCAGCACCTGCCACCACACGCAGAAGACCAGGAGCAGCAGCAGCGCCAGGATGAAGATCGGCACCGAGCCGAGGGTGAGCGCGACGAACGTCGTCACCCGGTCGCGCAGCCCGTTCGGCCGCAGCGCGGCGAACAGGCCGAAGCCGATTCCGAGGCCCAGCCACAGGATCGCGGCGCCCACGGTCAGCGAGGCGTCCACCGGCAGCCGCTGCAGCAGCATGTCGGTCACCGGCTGGTAGCTCTGGAACGAGTAGCCGAGGCAGGGCGCGGAGCACCAGGTGGTGCCGACCCCGGTGTCGTAGGAGTGCCCGACGAACAGGGAACTGATGAAGGTCCAGAACTGCAGGTACACCGGGCGGTCCAGGCCCATGGCGTGGCGCACCTGGGCAAGCTCCGCCGCGTCGCAGCGCTTGCCGCAGGCCAGGCTCGCCGGGTCGCCCGGCATCAGGTAGAAGATCCCGTACACCAGTGCCGCCACCACCAGCAGCACGGCCGCCGCCTGGAGCAGGCGGCGCAACAGGAAGACGGTCACCTCTCCTGCTCCTTCGGGTCGACGGCACGGCGTACCGCCTCGCCCAGCGCGGTGAACGCGAGCACGCACAGCAGCAGGGTGAGCGCGGGTACGAGCACGTATTCGGGGTCGGTCTGGAACCAGGTCGTCGCGCTCGAGAGCATCTGTCCCCAGGACGGGGTCGGCGGCTGCACGCCGAGGCCCAGGAAGGAGAGCCCCGCCTCGGCGACCATGTTGCCGGGCACGGCCAGCGCGGTGAACGTGGCCACCGGCGCGGCCAGTCCGGGCAGGATCTCCCGGCGGGCGATGCGCCAGGTGCCCGCGCCGTAGAGCCGGGCGGCGGCGACGAAGTCGCGTTCGCGCAGCACCAGCGTCTCCGCGCGCACGATCCGCGCCGTGGACGCCCAGCCGAAGCCGGCCAGGATCAGGCACAGCAGCAGCGGGCGCGGGAAGGAGTGCGGCACCACCGCGAGCAGCGCGATGGAGAAGAACAGCGCGGGGAAGGAGAGCGCGAGGTCGGTGAACCGGCCGAGCACCGCGTCCACCCAGCGGTTGCCCAGGCCCGCGGCCAGCCCGACCAGCAGCCCGATCAGCAACTGGCCGAGCGTGGCGCCGCCGGCCACGAGCAGCGACACGCGCGCGCCGTAGACCAGCCGGGCGAACACGTCGCGCCCGGTGCTCGGCTCCACGCCCAGCCAGTGCGCGGAGCTGATCCCGCCGAACGCGCCGGACGGACCGCCGCCGGTGGCCGAGTTCAGCAGACCGTCGTGGTAGGTGTTCGGGTCCTGACCCTCCAGCCCGGCCAGCACCGGGGCCAGGGCCGCGGCGAGGATGAGCAGGGCGACGAGGATCAGCGCGGCCCGGCCGCCCGGGCGCGCCCACAGGCGCGCCCGGATCGAGGCGGGTCGCTGCTCGTGCGCCGGCGGACGCGCGTCCGCCGGCAGCGCGGTGGCGGTGGCCATGTCAGAGGGCTTCCTCTGACTGCCGGGCTTTCGCGGTCACGGCTACTTCACCGAGACCGACGAGATGTCGTACCAGCCGCGCCATTGGTCGACGTACGTGTTCTTCACGGCGCTGCCGTGCAGCACGACGTCGTCCGCGGTGTAGAGCGGCACGGTCAGCGCGAGCTTGCCGATCTGGGCGTCGAGGTCGCCCCAGGCCTTCTGCGCCTGCACGTAGTCGGTCATCTGGTTGATCTGGTCGATGCGCGCCTCGACCTGCGGGTCGTCGTACTGGGCGAGGTTGAAGTTGCCGCCGCCCTGCACGATGTCGCGGCCGTCGAAGATCGGGGTGAGGAACGGCGCGCCGCTCGGCCAGTCCGCGCCCCAGCCGAACAGGCTCAGCGCGGGCTCGGTCTTGGTGTTCGTCACGACGTTGTCGAAGTCCGAGTCGTCGATCGGATCCAGCTTGAGGGTGATCCCGGCCTTGGCGTAGGCCTGCTGAAGCGCCGCGGCGTCCTGCGGGTCGTTGTTGTCGTACGCCAGCTGCACCGTCAGGCCATTGGCATAGCCGGCCTGCGCGAGCAGCTGCTTGGCCTTCGCCGGGTCGCCGGTCGCGCCCGCCGGGAAGTAGTCGTACGGGTGGTAGGCGGCGCCGATGCTGGGCGGGGTGAAGGTGGTCAGCGGCGTGGCCAGCCGGCTGCCGCCGCGCGCGTTGACCAGGGCGGTGCGGTCGACCGCGTAGGAGAACGCCTCGCGCACCAGCTGGTTGTCGAACGGCGCCTTCTTCAGGTTGAACGCCAGGTAGGTGGTGTCCGGGAAGTTGCCGCTGGTGAGCCGGGACTTCAGACTGGGCTGCGCGGCCGCCTTGGCGAGCGTCGCGGTGTCCACGTCGGTGTCGGTGGTGATCGCGTCGGCGTCCTGGCCGACGGAGGCGGCCAGCCGCTGGTCGATCACGGAAGTGGACAGGCCGAGGCTGAAGTCGATCTGGTCGGGGCAGGCCAGCCGCTGGCTGTCGGTGCTCGCGCTCCAGTACTTGTTGCGGGTCAGGACTATGTCCTTGCCCTTGGTGAAGTTCTGGATCGTGTACGGGCCGGAGGAGACCGGGTCGGCGTTGTAGTTCTTGCCGGTGTCCAGGGCCTTCGGCACGGGCGCGAACTGGGTCTCGGCGGCCAGGTACGGGAAGTCGCCCTCGGGCTTGCGCAGGTGGAACACGATCGTGGCCGGATCCGGCGTGGTGATCGAGGCCAGGTCGGGGTTCGCCCCGTACGGGCCCTGATAGGTCTCGCCGCCGATCAGCCAGTCCCGCAGGTACGGCGGTCCGCCGGCCAGCTGCGAGGAGAAGGAGCGTTCGACCCCGTACTTGATGTCGGCGGAGGTGATCGGCTGGCCGTTGGCGTACTTCAGGCCGGCCTTGAGGTGGTAGGTCCAGACGGTCGCGTTGTCGCTCGGCTCGCCGGTGTCGGTGGCGAGGTCCGGCACGACGGTGCGGCCCTGCGCCCCGGCGACCGAGTCGCGGGTGGTCAGGGCGCGGAACAGCAGCCGCGGGATGGCGCCGCCGCCGGAGGTGTAGAGCACCGCGGGGTCGAGACCGGTGTCCTCGGTCTCGGATTCGAGCACCTGCAGGGTGCCGCCCTTGCAGTCGGCGGCGGAGAACGCGGTGGAGCTCGAGCCGGTGGAGTTGCCGCCGCAGGCGGCTGCGAGCCCGGCGACGACGGTGAGGGCGGAAGAGAGAGCGGCGAGCCGTATTCGGCGTCTGGACACGGGAATTCCTTTTTCGAGCAGGGCGGAGCACACCGCGGCGCCGGTGGGGTCGGAACACGCGGAAAGGCAGGACGGAATGCACCGGAATACCGGCGCGAATACGCGGATTACCGCGGATGACGGGGACGCTGGAGGGTTCGGATGCCGTCCCACATGCAGCAGCGCACGGAGAAAAGGCTCATGGAGAAGAGCCGCATCGAGAAAGACACAGTGGACATCAACACAGGATGTCGGCGACGCTGTGCGCGCTCATGCCGATCAACACGACGCGGAACGCCGTGTGCCGGGGCGCGTACAGGTTCATGACGGTGATTCTAAGAGAGCGCTGAAGACAGGGTCAAACTGGGACCCCGCTCCCTACATTACGGTTTTATCACGTCCTTTGCCGCGGATCGGGGATCGCGACCAAGGTGAACACATGACGCACGAGACGACCCTCGACGGCCTCGGCATCCGCGCGGCCTCCGCCGCCGATCGAGCGGCGATCGCCGGGGTCCTCAGGTCGTCCTGGGGCGCCACGAGCATCGCGGTGCACGACTCCGTCTATGCGGGCGACGAGCTTCCGGCCCTGATCGCCGAGCGGCACGGAGAGATCGTCGGCCTGCTCACCCACACGACTTCGAACGCTGACGGCCTCGAGGTCGTGACGCTCGACGCGCTCCGGCGACGCTCCGGTATCGGCAGTGCCCTGATGGACGCGGCGGTCGAGGTCGCCCGCGAGCAGGGCGCGCGCCGGCTGTGGCTGGTCACCACCAACGACAACCTCGACGCGCTGCGCTTCTACCAGCGGCGCGGTCTGCGGATCGTCGCCGTGGACGCCGGCGCGGTGGACCGGGCCCGCACCCGGAAGCCCTCGATCCCGTGGGTGGGCGAGTACGGCATCGCGCTGCACGACGAACTCACCCTCGAGCTGCGCTGGTAGCGGAGCCGGCCCGGGTTCACGGCCGGAGCCGGCCGGAACCGGAACCGGCGCCGGGAGCCGGAGCCGGGTCGAGCGGCGTTCCCGCGAGAATCCAAGGCGGCTCAGCCCCGCCGGGTAGGGTGAGGTCATGCAGCTGCTGCCCGGCCTCACCGAGACCGATTCCGACCTGCCCGAATGCCTGTCGATCAACGGGCGTTCGCTCGATCGCGGGCAACTGCTCGCGGCCGCCTGGACCGTCGCGGCGCGCATCGCCGGGGCTCCGGCCGCGGCCGTGTACGCCTCGGCGTCGCTGGAGACCGCGGTGGCCGTGCTCGGCGGGCTGCTCGCCGGCGTCCCGGTGGTGCCGGTCGCACCGGACAGCGGCAGCCGCGAGATCGCGCACGTGATGTCGGACAGCGGCGCGGCGGTGCTGCTCGGCGCGGAGGACGAGCCGGCGGTGCAGGTCGGTCCGTGGGCCGCGTGCGGCGTTCCGTTCGTGCCGGTGTCCGCCTCCGAGCGCGGCGGCGCGCCGACCGGCCCGCTGCCCGGCCTCGACGGAATCGCGCTGGTGCTCTACACGTCGGGGACGACCGGCGTGCCCAAGGGCGTTCCGGTCACCGGCCGCGCCATCGCCGCCGACCTCGACGCGCTCGCCGAGGCGTGGGCCTTCACGCCGCAGGACACCCTGGTGCACGGCCTGCCGCTGTTCCACGTGCACGGCCTGGTGCTCGGGCTGCTCGGACCGCTGCGGCTGGGCGCGCGGCTGGTGCACACCGGCCGGCCGACGCCCGAGGGGTACGCGAAGGCGGGCGGCAGCCTGTACTTCGGCGTGCCGACGGTCTGGTCGCGCGTCGCGGCGGATCCCGGGGCGGCCGCCGCGCTCGCCGGCGCGCGGCTGCTGGTCTCCGGCTCCGCGGCGCTGCCCGCACCGGTGTTCGAGCGGCTCGAGCGTTTCACGGGTCTGCGACCGGCGGAACGCTACGGCATGACGGAGACTCTGATCACCGTGGCGGCCCGGGCGGACGACCCGGACCGCCGGGCCGGCGTCGTCGGCCGTCCGCTGCGCGGGATCGAGACCCGGCTGGTCGGCGAGCACGGCGAACCGGTGGCGCACGACGGCGCGACCGTCGGCGAGCTGCAGGTGCGCGGCGACACCGTGTTCGAGGGCTACCTGCGCCGGCCGGAGGCGACGCAGGCCTCGTTCACCGCGGACGGCTGGTTCCGCACCGGCGACATGGCGGTGGTGGAGCCGGACGGCGCGCACCGCATCGTCGGGCGCGCCTCCACCGACCTGATCAAGTCGGGCGGCTACCGGATCGGGGCCGGCGAGGTGGAGAACGCGCTGCTCGCCCAACCTGGCGTGCGCGAGGCCGCGGTGGTCGGCGTGCCGGACGAGGACCTCGGGCAGCGGATCGTGGCGTACGTGGTGGCGGAGCAGGCCGGCGCGGTCACCGAGCAGGAACTGGTCGACGCGGTGGCCCGGGAGCTGTCCGTGCACAAGCGCCCGCGCTCGGTCGTGTTCCTGGACGCCCTGCCCCGCAACGCGATGGGCAAGGTGCGCAAGGATCAGCTCACGAACGCGTCAGGAAGCTGATCCTCAGTGGCGGTACCGGTTGACGCAGAGCACGAACGGCGGCGGTGACGTCCAGTAGTACGACTGGTCGTAGCTGCCGTACCGGGAACAGCCCTTGGTGTTGGTCGTGCCGTCGAGCCGGCCGATCACGATCCACGTGGCCCGGGAGCCGCTGCAGTCCACCTCGTAGGTGCCGGTCGGGTCGAGGCAGTTGTCCACCTTCGCGCGGCGCGGACTGTAGTCGCCGGTGAGCGAGTTCATGCAGTAGAGCGTGTATCCGTCGACCGGATCGCCGTTCTCGAACTCGTCGTCGTTGCCGCTGACCGTGTAGCACTTCGACTGGTCCTTGGTGACGCTGCCGGACACGTTCTGGATCTCGTCGATGATCTTGTAGTCGGCGCTGTTGCAGGAGGTCTGGTCGACCGAGAAATCGGTGCCGGAGCCCGAGGTGTTCACGCACTCGCCGACATAGAACGCGAAGGAGGCCGTCTGCCCGCCCCCGCCCCCGCCGCCGGTGCTCCCCCCGCCCGAACCGCTCCCCGAGCCACTGCCAGAACCGCTGCCAGAACCGCTCCCCGAGCCGCCGCCCGCTGCCGTGCCCGTGGACTGAGCCGAGGGCTGATGCGTGGACGGGCCGGCCCCGGAGGTCTTGCCCGGCTTGCCGCTCGTCGCAGCGCCGGTCGGCCGCGCGGACGGACTCGCACCGAACTGGGTGCTCGAGGTGGCGCTCGGCTGGAGGACGAGCGAGGTGGGACGGCTCGACTTCGGCTGCCCGATGGTGAAGACCAGCACCAGACCCACGGCGACCACGCCCGCGAGGATGCCGAGCGCGCCGCTCCACGGCAGGCCGAGCTGCCGCGGGTTCCCGGGCGGCCCCTGCGGCGGCGTGCCGTCGGGGAATTCGGGCGGTGAGTAGTAGCCGCCTGATGCCGACACGGACCTGGCCTCCCCTTGACTTCGGACTCTCGCCGCTCGTTCGCGGTCGAGAGCGCTCGCGGGTGGATCGCCTCCTCACTGTAGCGAGCGCCTCGGAGTGCGGAAAGCGGCTACGGTGCGGTCCGTGTCCACGTCCGAGCCCCCGTCAGACGCCCGTCCCGCACCGGATTCCGCGTGGGATCCCGTGCAGGATTCGGTGCCGGATTCCGCGCACAGGCCGCACGCGCCGCGTGTGCCACACATGCCGCACCAGCCGCACGTGCCGACGCCGCGGGAACGTTTCCTCGCGCGCATCGAACCGGTCTGGGACGGACCGGTGCTGCTGGCGACGAAGATACGGCCGATCGACCATGCGCGCTCGCGGGTGGCGGCCGCCGCCGGGCGGGTGCCGCGCGGCATCCCGGCGAAGCTCGGCTGGCTCGCGGGCGCGATCGGCATCTGCGCGCTGCTGCGCTGACCGGCCGGTACGGCCGATCCGGTCGGGACGGCGGACCCGTTCCGTTCCACCGCCGCCGCATTGGTCCAACCAGTGCGCCGTCGCGTCCGCGGCGGGGCGGCTACGATCTTCATGTGGAACATCCCCAGGGCGAGGACTCCGGCGCCGTGCTCGGGCCGATCCTGCGCGATCTCGCGGCCGGGCACGTGGCCGCGCGGATCCGGCCCCGGGACTGCGAAGGCGACGCGGACGGCATGGACGGCGCGGACGCGTTGGTGCGGGGCCCGTCGGTGCAACTGCTCGAGGCTGCCGACGGCAGCGCGTGCGCCGTCAGCCTGCTCTCGGACACTCCGTTCGCCGAACAGCTCGCACGAATAGCCGACCAGGTGCAGGAGTGGGCGGTCGAGGTGCTGTGGGCGGCGGCCGAGCCGGCGGTCTGGCCGCACTGCCCGGACCACCCCGATTCGCACCCGCTGCACGCGCTGGTGCAGCACTGGACGGACGGCCCGCGACACGAGGACGCGGCCGTGTGGGTCTGCCCCCGATCCGGCCGCACCGTCTGCGCGATCGGCGACCTGGCCGCCGTCGCCGCGTCCCCGGACGGTCACGCCGACCCCGCGTCGGACCGCGCCGCCTCCGCGGCGGTCAGGTGCGCAGCGTCACCTCGTGCGGACCGTTGAACGGCGCCAGCGACAGCACCTTCCGCGGCGTGCGCAGCCCGGCGTTCTCGGCGAACAGGGCGCGCACCGCGGCGAACTCCGCCTCGTCGTCGGCGACCTGCGCGGCCATGTCGTAGAGGTCGTAGATCTCGTCGGTCATGTCGCCGTCGCCGCCCGCGCCGAGCCCCCAGACGTCCCACAGCAGCATCTCGGTCTTGTTCAGGTCCGCGAGGTCGAGCCGGATGTTGCCGGCCACGAACCAGTACCCGACCATCTCGACGCCCGGCAGCTTCAGCCCGAAGCTCTTCGGCTCCGCCGCGCCCGCGCGGATCAGCCGCCAGGCCTCGCCCGCCACCAGGAACCGGTCGCGCGGCACGTCGGCCGGGTCGAAGTCCACCTCGTGGCCCGCGTACAGCTGCGCGTCGGCGAACAGCCAGCCGCGCTCGTCGTCCCAGTACTCGGTGACGACGTGGTCGGCGTGGAACCCGTCCCCGGTGAAGTAGTCGGCGAAGCCGGACCTGATCCGGGCCGGCACGCCCTTGGCCCGCAGGAAGGAGCACAGCAGCAGCGCGAAGTCGCGGCAGATGCCGACGAACCGGTCCTCGAACGGGCGCGGCTCGCTGAGCGGGGCCGGGTCGCGCGCGACGATCAGCCGCAGGATCTCGTCGATGTACCGGGTCTCCGCGTCGTCGTGCAGGCGGTCCTCGGGGACGGTGTAGCCGAACAGCGGCCCCTCCATCCGGTGGATCATCAGGTTCCGGACGACGCGGGCGAGGTCGGTCGGGGAGTCGGGCAGCTCCCGGTAGAGCTCGGCCAGGGCCCCCGGGTCGCTCACGGCGCTGTGCGCACGGTAGAACTCGGCGACCTCGGGTGTGAGACGGGCAGGCATGGCGACCCCCAGCGATTCGGTCAATTGTTCGAAGTTCGCGCGCTCCGCTGCCATGGTGCCAAAATCCGGCGGGGTCTGTCGAGGCACCCGGCGAAACCCGGCGCGGATCTGGGTTACATTCCCCCTCATGACGAGCATGCGGACGCCGGAGCAGCTCACGGGCCCGTGGAGCAGCCGTACCCTGCGGGTGAACAACGAGCGGGTGCTGCTGGAGCGGCTGCGCGCCGCGGGCGCGACCTCGCGCGCCGAACTGGCCCGGGTCACCGGCATCTCCAAGCCGACCGTGTCCGCGGCGCTGGGCAACCTGGAGAAGGCCGGGCTGGTGCGCGAGACCGGGGAGATGACGGCCGCCTCGGGCCGCGGCCGCAGCGCGGTGCTCTACGAGGTCAACCCGACCGCGGGCTACGTGGTGGGCATCGACATCGGACGCTCCAGGATCCGGGTCGCGCTGGCCGACCTGGAGGGCGCGATCCGCGGCCGGCGCGAGGTGCGCAACGAGGTGGACGGCGCGAGCGGCCCCGAGCCGATCGTGGCCACCGCGAGCCGGCTGGCCCGCGAGGTGGCGGCCGAGGCGGGCCTCGACTGGACGCGGGTGGTGCACACGGTCGTCGGCACGCCCGGCGTGTTCGACCCGGCGAGCAACGAGGTGCGCTATGCCGGCAGCCTGCCCGGCTGGGGGCGCACGGGCGTGGTCGACAGCCTGCGCGCGGAGCTCGGCAGCAGCCTGAGCGTGCACAACGACGCGAACCTGGCCGCGCTCGGCGAGTACGTGTTCGGCGCGGGCCGGGACTGCCCGCTGCTGGTGTTCCTCATGGTGGGCACGGGGATCGGCGCCGGGATCGTGGTGGACGGGAAGCTGTTCGCGGGGGCGAACGGCGCGGCCGGCGAGGTCGGCTATCTGCCCTTCACCCCCGGGTCCGGGGCCCGGGCGGCACGGCAGGCCCAGCCGGAGGCGCAGCCACAGCCGGAGGCGCAGCCACAGCCGGAGCCGGAGGCGCAGCCGGAGCCACCGTCGCGGCGTCCCGAGGTGTCCCAGGGGCCTTACTACCAGCGCGGCGCGCTGGACGCGGCGGCCGGCGGCTCCGCGGTGACCGCGCTGGCCGAGCAGTCCGGGATGCCCGCGCCCGCCGGACCGAAGCAGGTGTTCGACGCCGCACGCGCCGGGGACGCGGCCGCGCTGGCCGCCGTGCACGCGGAGGCGGAGCGGCTGGCGCACGCGGTCGCGGCGATCGCGGCGATGCTCGACCCCGCGCTGGTGATCCTCGGCGGCGGCGTCGGCGACAACGCGGACCTGCTGCTCGAGCCGATCTACGCGTCGCTGGCCGCGCTCACCCCGCTGCGACCGGCGATCGCGGCGTCCGCGCTCGGCGGGGACGCGGTGCTCATCGGCGCGATCGCCACCGCGCTGAACACGGCGCGCGACCTCGTGTTCGAGGGCAGGCTCTGAGGGCTCTGCGACGGAAAGGCCGTATCCGGGGGTCCGCGGTGCGGCGCGGACCCCCGGATACAGCTCAACTCAGCCGTGCTCAACTCAGCCGTGCTCAGCGGAGCCCTGCTCTACTCAGCTCGCCTGCAACGCGTTGTCGTCGTCGACGAAGCTGGTGGTGCCGCCGTTCGCATCGGTCTCGGTGCCGGTGAACTTCAACGTCACGCTCTGCCCGGCGTAGCTGGAGACGTCGTAGCTGTGCTGGGTGTAACCGCTCGCCGCGTCGAGGTTGGAGAAGGTCGCGAGCGTTGTCAGCACACTGCCGGACGAATTCAGCAGCTGCACGGTGAACGTGTCAGGCTTCGCGCTGCCGGTGTTCTCCGTCGTGTCGACGTGCAGCCAGAACGAGAGCGTCGCGCTGCACCCGGCCGGGATCGCCGCACTCTGCGAGAGCGTGTCCGTGTCCTTACTGTCATTGCCGTCGAACCAGGCCTTCCACGAGCCGGAGTGCGCGGCCTCGCCGGAGTCGTTGGTCACCGGCGTGAAGCCGAGAGTCGAGGTCTCGGTCCACGGTGTGATCGTGGATCCGTTCTCGAACCCCTGATCGCCGAGCAGCTGCGCCGACGTGCAGGTGGCGCCGCCGGAGCCGACGGTCACCGTGTACGTGCTCGAATGGCTGCCGCCGGCCGCGGTGCCCTTGACGGTGATCGTGTACGTCCCGGTCGAGGTGGAGGCGTTCGTCGCCACCGTCAGCGTCGCCGAACCGCCGGAGGTCACGCTGCTCGGGCTGAACGAGACGGTCGAGCCGGCCGGGCCTCCGGTCGCGGTCAGTGCCACGGATTCGGCGCTGCCGCCGGTGACCGCCGTGCTCACGGTCGCGGTGACGGTCCCGCCCTTCGTGACGGACGCGGAGGCCGGCGAGACGGAGAGCGAGAAGTCGTTGCCCGGCTGCGTGCCGCCGCCGAGCAGCGCCTCCTGCAGCGCGCTGGCCAGCACCAGGCTGCCGCTCATGTCCAGCGCGGGCTCGCTGCTCTGCCAGGAGCGCACGTCGTCCACGTACTCGGCGCCGTGCCCGGTGAACGTGGTGAAGCCGTCGTTCTCGCACTTGACCATGCCGTCCATCAGGTCGCCGAGGCCGCCGTCGAAGTTGTCCGTGCCGTTGGGCCCGTTGACGACCGCGCCGATGTCGGTGGCGCTGTTGAGATTCTCGATCTGGCCGCCCATGCACTTCGGATACGTGCTGCCGACGCCCGCGACGAAGCTGGTGCCCCAGGCGTTGCCGCCGAGCAGCCAGTCGCGCTGCTCGCCCGCGAAGGCCGCGTACGAGGTGTCGCCGGAAGCCTTCTGATACAGCGCCTCGGTGGAGATGAAGCCGAAGGTGTGCGAGTCGACGTCGAAGTCCGCGTAGTCGCCGCCCTCGTGGAAGATGTCCGAGCCGGCCTTGCTCACCGCGGCCGACAGCTGCGCCTTGAGATCGGCGATCAGCGCGGACGTGGTCACGGCCAGGCCGGAGGGGTTGCCGGCGGCCTTGATCGCGGCCACCAGGTCGGCGTGTGCCAGGGCACTGACGTCGTAGAGGTTGAGCGTGTCGTCGCCGGAGTCCGCGGAGATGTAGTCGGAGGCCCACGTCGCAGCCTGTGTCAGGTACGTCGAGTAGCTCGACTCCGCATTGCCCATGGACTGCTCGGCGCGCACGATCTCGGTCGCGGCAAGCTCCATCGCATCGTGCCAGATGCCTTCGGGGTAGTACGCCTCAGGAAGCGCCGAGGCGAGATTGTCGTTCTCGGCGGCCGAAGTGTCGGCCATCGCGTAGAGCGTCGTCGCGTCGTTCAGCTCGGTCTGCGCGCCGGAGGTATTCCCCGCCGCCTCGTCCTGCTGCGCGGCGTACGCGAAGGCCGCCGCGACCCGGCCGACGACGTCCGGGGATATCTTCGCGCCCGGCGCCGCAGCCTCGAACACCGGCCGGTGCGCGGCGGCGTACGCGTCCTCGGACGCGGTGTCCGAGTCGTCGGCCTGCGGCTGGCGCCACAGGTCATGGTCGCCGAGATAGTCGGTCTCGTCGCCCGCGCCGATACCCACCTGGAGGTAGAGCGTCTTCGTGGACGGATTCCACATCTTGTCGAGGTAGTTCACGCCGTACTGCGCCTCGGTGGTCAGCGCGGCCGGCGCCGAAGCGCCGAGTGCCACGTCGGAGGCGTACAGCAGGTCGTCGGCGTACGCGGTGGTGAAGGTGAACTTCAGGTAGTCGCCGGCGTCGAACCAGCCGCCCTCGGCGTTCACCGGGCCGGCGCCGGAGACCTTCGCCAGCTGGCCGCTGATCTGGTCGCCGGTGCCGCCGTCGCTGTCGGCGATGAAGTTCGGGGTCTTGTAGACGGTGGCGCTGGAATCGTTCAGGTGCGAGGGCTTGCGCGCGATGGAGCTGCCGCTGACCATCGTCGCGCCGTCGCGCTGGTTCTGGAAGAAGTCGACCCCGTCGGCGACCAGCGGGTTGTAGAGAGCTGAGACGCTCTCGATCTGGAAGGTGTCCGAGGTCGCGGACTGGGTGCCGGAGACGGCCACGTGGTAGGTGCCGGCCGTGGTCACGGAGGAGAAGTCGATCGGGTAGACGTCCGGGTAGGCGGAGTTCCAGGAACCCCGGCTGGTGGTGGTCACGGTCCCGCCGGCGACGGTGGACCCGGCGGCGTTGACGACCTTGTAGGTCTCCCCCGACAGCGCCTCGGTGCCCATCAGGTAGGCGATCTTCGTGTCGGTGGTGAGGTAGCCGTCCTGGTCGGTCCGCAGCTGCGCGGAGTTCGCCGCGAAGGCCGTCGCGCCCGGCGGCAACAGCGCCCCGACGACTCCGAAACCCGCCACCGCGGCCAGGGATTTCACATGACGCTTGCGCATGCAGACTCCCGAGTGGGTATCAGTGCCCAGTGGAAAGTTAACTTTACTAACTAGCTTCGGGCACCGTACTGAGCACCCACCGCGCCGTCAAGGGGATGCGCGGCGACTGAGTGAATTTTGCTAACTTGAGGGCGGGCGCGGCGTGCGCGGCGGAGCCGGCTCACCGAGCACCCCGCCGCCCGGCTCAGACGAGGCCGGCGTCGTGGGCGAGCAGCGCGAGTTGGGTGCGGTTCGAGAGCTCCAGCTTCTCCAGGACCCGGGAGACGTGCGCCTTCACGGTGGCCACGCCCATCCGCAGCGACTCGGCGATCTCGGCGTTCGCCATCCCCTCGGCGAGCGCCAGCACCACGTCGCGTTCGCGCGGGGTGAGGGCGGCGAGCCGGGCGCGGGCCTGCTCCGCGGCGTCGGCGGCGACCGCGACCCGGTCCATCAGCCTCCTGGTGATCTGGGGACTGAGCATCGGGTCGCCCGCCGCGACCGCGCGCACGGCGGCGCTGATCTGGGCCGGCGGGGTGTCCTTGAGCAGGAATCCGGCCGCCCCCGCGCGCAGCGCCTGCAGCACGTTCTGGTCCGCGTCGAAGGTGGTGAGCACGATCACCCGCGGCGGATCGGGCCGCGCCGCCAGCCGTCGCAGCGCGGTGATGCCGTTGACGCGCGGCATGCGCAGGTCGAGCAGCACCACGTCCGGGGCGTGCCGGTCGACGGCGGCGGGCACCTCGTCCCCGTCGGCGGCCTCCCCCACGATGCCGATGCCCTCCGCGCCGTCCAGCATCAGCCGGAGCCCGGCACGCACCAGCGCGTCGTCGTCGACGATCAGCACCCGGATACGCACGCCGTCCGCGTCCCGCGTATCGCCGACCACGCCGTCCGCATCGCCCGTACCGCTCATGCGGACCACGCTAGCCGTAGCGGCGCACGCGGTCGCAGTCGCGCACGCGGTCGTGGTCTCGGTCGCGCACGCAGTCGCAGTCGCAGTCGCCTTCGCGGCCGCGGTCTCGTGCTCACGCCGCCCACGGCAGTTGCACGTGCAGCCGGAACTCGCCGTCCGCAGGACCGTAGTCGACCCGGCCGCCGGCCAGGCTCACCCGCTCGGTCAGCCCGATCAGCCCGGTTCCCGCACCCAGGTCGGCGGCCTCCGACCGCTGTGCGACCAGCGCGTTGTGCACGTCGACGGTCAGCAGACCGCCGGGCCGGCCGCCGACCACGACCAGCACCGGCACATCCGGCGCGTGCCGGCGCGCGTTGGTCAGCCCCTCCTGCACCACCCGGTACGCGGTCCGCCCGACCACCGCGGGGCAGTCCTCCGGCTCGGCCACCCGCAGGTCCAGATGCACCTCGGCGCCCACACCGCGCGACTCGTCGGCGAGCCGCGGCAGGTCGCCGAGGCCGGGCTGCGGACGCCCGAGGCCCAGGCCTGGCTCGACCTCGTCCGGCGCCGCGTCCTCGTCGTCCTCGTCCCGCAGCATGTAGATGATCTGCCGCAGTTCGACCAGCGCCTCGCGCACGGTGCTGCGGATGACGCCCGCCGCCTCGGAGATCTTCTCCGGCGACATCTCCGGCCGGTACTCGAGCGCGCCGGAGTACGTCGCGAGCAACGTCAGCCGGTGCGCCAGCACGTCGTGCATCTCACGCGCGATCCGCCCCCGCTCGGCCACCCGCGCCTCGGCGACCCGCCGCACCTGCTCGGCCTCGGCGCGCCGCGCCCGTTCCCGCAGCGAGGCGATGAGCGCGAGCCGGGAGCGGCTGTAGGCGCCCCAGCCGACCAGCGCCGTGGCCACCGCGAGCACCTCGATCATCCACCAGGTGAAGTCGAGCCCGTTGACCGGCCGCCAGGCCTGGCGCACCAGCTGCGCCGCCACGGCCGGCGCGGCCAGCCGCGCCGCGTCGCTCAGCTTCCTGCGGCGCGCGGTCTCCAGCACGGTGAGCGAGGAGACCGGCGTGGCGGCGCTGGAGACCGCGGCGAGCAGCGCCACCGCCCAGCACACCTCCGTCAGCCGCGTGCCCATGAACGGCAGCAGCAGGAGCGTCGCCGCGCCGACCGCGACGTCCAGGCCGAGCAGCCCCGGCGACGCCGAGTACTGCGCCCAGACCGCGAAGGCCACGAGCACGGACTCCAAAATGTAGAAGCCGCCCTGGACCACCCGCCCGCGCGATCCCCAGCCGTACTGTCCCCATCCGCACTGCGGAACCGCATAGCCCGTCATCTCGTCCACATCGGGAACGCTAACCCGGGGCGGCGGGCGGGCGATACCTCCGAAAGTAGGGGGTCGTGCGCTGTCGGTGGGTGGTCACTGTGACTCGGCGGCCGCTTCCGGGGCGTGCGGCGGCGCCGCGATGTCCGCGTCGTTGAGCCGGAACGCGTAGTCGCTCGGCCCGTGCGCGCGCAGGTGCTCGAGCCGCTCGCGCGCCTCGTCGAGCGTCGGGCGGTGCCCGGCCGGCACCCACCACAGGACGGTGAACGCCTCCGTCATCCGCTCGAAGAACTCGCGGCGCCTGCGCAGGAACTCGCGGTGCGCGGCTTCGTACACGAAGTCCCACAGCGAGCGGTGGTCGATCCAGACGGACATGTTGACGATGATCATCGGATCGTCGGAGATCGCGAAGGACGTGGCGTTGCCGCCCTCCTCGTCCTTGAGCCGCCAGACGAAGCCGGGCGCCGCGTCCGCGAGGGCGTTGACCGGATCGAGCCCGGCGACGAAGTCGGCCAGCTGCACGGAGTCCAGGGGCGCGGCCAACCGGCCGATGTTGAGCTGCGCGAGATGGTGCGTGGCTGCGGTCATGACCCGCACGCTAACCGACCGAACGGCCGTGCGGCGGCGACCGGCGGCGGCGTCTCAGGGCTCGGACAGAGCCGGCGGACGGCTGCGTCGTCGAAGGACGGCGACTCAGCTCGTCGGCGCGGCGGCGGCCGCGGTCACGGCCTCGTGCACCGAAGCGGGGCCGGCGATCAGTTCCAGGGTGCGTCCCGCGGTGGCGGGGGTGGCGAGCAGTTCGGCGAGGACGGCGGCGACGTCGTCGCGGGGCACCGAGCCGCGGCCGGCGTGTTCGGCAAGCAGGACACGGCCGGTGCCGGGTTCGTTGCGCAGACTGCCGGGGCGCAGAATCGTCCAGTCGAGGCCGGCGCGGGCGCGCACGTCGTCGTCGGCAGCGCCCTTGGCCCGCAGGTAGGCGCGGAACACCGGGTCGCCGGCGTACGCCGAGTGCGCGTCGGCGCCCATCGAGGAGACCATCACGTAGCGGCGCACGCCCACGGCCTCGGCGGCATCGGCCAGCAGCACCGCCGCGGCCCGGTCGACCGCGTCCTTGCGCTCCGCGCCGCTGCCCGGCCCCGCGCCCGCGGCGAACACCACGGCGCCGACTCCCTCGAGCACCGCGGCCACCTCGCCGACCTCGGCGGACTCGAGGTCGAGCAGCACCGGCTCGGCGCCGATCGCGCGCAGGTCGTGCTCGTGCTCGGCGCGCCGGATCAGGCCGACCGGCTGGTCGCCGCGCCCCTCGAGCAGCCGCGAGAGCCGCAGCGCGATCTGACCGTGTCCGCCCGCGATGACAATGCGCATGGGCAGGAGTTTAGGCCGGTGGCAGCTCCACCGCCCGGCGACGCACGGCCGCCTCTGCCGCTGCCTTCGCCGTGGCCTTGACGTTCGCGGCCACCTGCGCGGGATGGTGCTGACCGCCCGGCTGCTGCGCCGTGCGGGGCTGCTGGTGCGGTATCCGCGCGACCGCGAGCTTCGCCGCGGCGGGCGCGGGCGGGGCGAGCGGCGGAGTGAGCGGTGGGCCGGCCGGCGCGGGCAGGCCCTCGACCGCAGACGGCTCGACGGTCAGCCGCGGCAGCGGCGCCTCGAGCCAGCGCGGGATCCACCAGTTCCACCGGCCGAACAGGTGCATCGCGGCCGGCACCAGCACCGTGCGCAGCACGAACGCGTCGAGCAGGACCGCGGCGGCCAGGCCGATGCCGAACTCGCCGATCACCCGCTGGCTCCCTATCGCGAAGGAGCAGAACACGCAGATCATGATCGTGGCCGCGGCGGTGATCACCCGCGAGGTCTCGGTCTGGCCGCACTTGACCGCCTTGGTCGTACACCCGACCCGGCGCCACTCCTCGTGCATCCGGGAGACCAGGAAGACCTGATAGTCCATGGACAGCCCGAACAGGATCGCGATCAGCATCACCGGCAGGAACGCCTCGACCGGCCCCGCGCCGCCCATGCCGAGCACGCGCGAGCCCCAGCCCCACTGGAAGAACGCGGTGACCACGCCGAACGAGGCCGCGGCCGCCAGCAGGTTCATCAGCGCCGCGGTGAACGGGATCAGCAGGCTGCGGAAGGCGAGCAGCAGCAGCAGGAAGCTCAGGCCGACGATCACCGCGAGGAACAGCGGCAGCTTGCCGGTCAGCACGCTCGCGAAGTCGGCGTTGGTGGCGACCAGCCCGCCGACGTGCGCCTGCACGCCGGTGCCCGCGGTGACCGACGGGATCACGTGGTCGCGCAGCGTGCCGAGGAGGTCCGTGGTGGCGGTGGACTGCGGCGAGGTGGTCGGCACCACGCTGATCACGTCGATCGCGCCCGCGCCGTGCGGGACCACGGACTGCTCGGTGACGCCGGCCACGCCCGGGGTGTCCCTCATCGCGGTGATCAGCCGGCCGACCTCGGCCTGATGCGCGGCGTCGGGCACCTGGGCGGCCACGGTGAGCGGGCCGTTGAAGCCCTTCCCGAAGCCCTGGGCCAGCATTTCGTAGGACTTATACGTGGTGCTGGAGGTCGGGTCGTTGGCGCTGTCCGCGGTGCCGAGGCGCAGCGACAGCGTCGGGATCGCGAGCGCCAGCATCAGCCCCAGCGCCAGCAGGCTCAGCATGCGGGGTCTGCGGTGCACGATGTCGGCCCAGCGGTGCCAGAGCCCGCGGGTGACCGCGACCGGGGCCTGCACCGCGGCGAGCCCGGCGCTCGCCGCGCGCGAGTGCTGCCGCCGCTCGCGGTCCTGCCGCCGCCGCTGGCGCCGGGAGAGCGCGCGTGGTCCGAGGTAGGCGAGCAGCGCGGGAAGCAGGGTGAGCGAGGCGAGCACGGTGACCGCGACGGTGACCGAGGTGGCGATCGCGACGCCGTCGAGGAATCCGACCCCGAGCACCAGCATGCCGAGCAGGGCCACGCAGACCGTGCCGCCGGCGAACAGCACGGCGCGGCCCGAGGTGGTCACCGCGTGCCCGATCGAGCGGTCCACGGCCTCGCCCTCGAGCAGCCCGGTTCTGTGCCGGGTGACGATGAACAGCGCGTAGTCGATGCCGACGCCGAGTCCGACCAGCGCGCCGAGGGTGGGTGCGAACCCGGCGACGCCGAGCACGTGGCTGAGCAGCCCGACGCCGAGCAGCCCGCCGCCGACCCCGGCCGCCGCGGTCAGGATCGGCAGCAGCATCGAGAAGAGCGAGCCGAAGGCGAGGAACAGCACGATCGCCGCCGCGCCGATGCCGATCACCTCGCTGTCCTCGGCCGGGCTCTGCTGCGCGTTCTCCACCGCGCTGCCGCCGATCTCGACCTGGAGCCCGCCGTGCGCCACGGCGTGCGCGTCCGCGATGAGCCGGTTCGCCCCGGCGGCGGAGAGCGAGGAGTTCGCGTCGTTCAGCGTGAGTTGCGCATACGCGGTTTTAGCGTCCGCACTGATCTGTCCGGCTCCGTGCGCGGAATAGGGGCTCACGATATCCGTCACGGAATGTTGCGACTTCATCGCGGAAAGTGCCGAATTGATGGAATTCTCCACCGCCGTCGCCCGCACTGTTCCGGAATCCACATGCCAGACCAGGCTCACCGTGTCCGCGCCCGAGTGGTTCGGGAAAGCCTCGTCGAGCAGATGCTGCGCCTGGCTGGAGTCGGTGCCGGCCAGACCGAAGCTGGAGCTGTACGCCGTCCCCTTCGTCAGGAAGCCGACCCCCAGGCCGAGCAGCACCAGCGCCCAGGCCAGGACGACAAGCAACCGGTGACGGGTGCACCAGAGCGCGAGCGCGGTCAAAGGGTCTCCCTGTGGAAGCGGATACCACCGCGCGCTCGGGCACAGGGCGGTATTGCGGTGACAAAGGACGGGCACTGCGGTTGTCCTGCTGCGGTCGGTTTAACCGATCCATCACGTCGGGCTGGATGTGGGACGTTCCGACAAGAGTGCCATGCTTTGCCCGATCCTGGCGACATTCCGGGGGATTTCTTAGCCTTCTCATGAACTTCTGACGAGAAGGCCTTAGTACAAGGGCACCTTTAACCGGCGGTCGGCGCGCGCGGATTCAGCCCCGCCGGCGCGCGCCGTAGTGGCCCTGCTGCCGCCAATTCGCGTACACCGCCAGGCAGAAGGACAGCATCACCCCGGCCGTCACACCGGGGGCGGCGGTCATGATCAGCACGATCCGGGCGGGCTGGGTGACCAGGCACACCGCCGCGACGAACGCGCCGACACCGCCCACGGCCAGCGCGTACACCGCCAGCCGCAGCCCGAGCCCCGGCCGCAGCCAGCGGTAGCGGATCGCCCGCACGCCGATCACCAGCAGCACCGCCAGGTCGACGAGGCTCAGACCCATCAGCGCGACGCCCAGGTCGCCGCCGGCCTCGTTGTTCGGGTTCTCGTCCGTCGTCACGGTCTGCACGTCGTCGCCGCGGGCCGCGGTGAGGGTGACGGCGTTCCCCTCCCAGAACTCGACGCGCACCGGGTACCAATCGGCGTCGCCGATCACCGCGGCGAACTCGGCGTCGCCCGGAAAGGTCGACCACACGTAATAGTCCTCCTGGGCCGGGAGGGCGAGACCCAGCGAATCCTCCTGGTCGTCCTCCGAGACGCCGTCCTCGGCGCCGGCCACCACGTCCCCCACGCAGCCCGCGGTCGCGGAAGCCAGATCGGTCCCGGGCGGGCACTGCGGCGCGGCGGCCATGGTGGCGCGGCCGCTCCGTATGCGCTCGCCGCCGTCACCGTACCGGAGAACGTCATCAAAGCGCCGAACAGGAACAGCACAGTGCAGAGCCCGAGCCGCGCCGTCACCGGCCGACCGGCGCGCCCGCGGATCGGGAGCGGGCCGCTCCCGGCCGGGAGCGGCCCGGATGCCGGTCCTCGTGCACCCCCGGGATCAGATCCTCGAGGCCGGGTATCGCATCCTCCGGCTCCCCGCCGTCGAACAGATTCCCGTGCGATCGCCCGCCTCTGCCCATGTTCCGCACGCTAGCTCTCCCCGCCCGGGACACCTAGGGAGAGAAGCCTTCACGGCGTCAGATCGTTGTACGGGCGTGCCATCCGCAGACCGCGGGCGCGTTCATCGCCGCCGGCCGGCTCGGCGTTCGCCACGGCTCAGGCCTCGCCGAGCACGCTCCGGGTGAAGCCTTCGAGCTTCGCGCGGAGCCGGTGGATCTTCTCCGCCGGATCCAGCGACTCCTCCATCAGCGTCGCCGCCTCGGATCTCAGCGTGCCGCGCACGTACCGGGAGCACTGCAGGTCGGCGCAGATGTAGTTGCCGACGGAGTTCCCTGCGCGGCCGGCCGCACCCGCCTTGGCCGCGACGAAGTTCGTCACGCCCGAGGAGGCGTGCACGGTCAGGCAGATCGAGCACATCGAACTGCGCAGCAGGCTCTTGCCGCGCGTCTGCGGCCGGCGCAGCACGATGCCCACCGGGCCGGTCTTCCACGGCACCACCATGTAGGCGCGCTGCTCCGCCTTCGGGTCGCGCCAGCCGAGGTAGTCCAGCGGCTCCCAGTAGATCGCGTCAAGCGGTCCCGGCAGGTTGATCCGGGAGGCCTCGCCCTGCGTGCAGTTGACGAAGCTGCCGCGCATCTCGGCTTCGGTCAAAGCGTCCATGCCGACACCCTAAGACAGGGCCGAAGTCGATCACGAGTCCTTTTGCGCTCAGGCGACGCCCGAGGCCGGCGACGAGGAGGTCTCCGGGCCCCGTCCGGCGCCGCCGAGGGTGACCTCGCCGGGCTTGAGCTCGATCGCCGGGGACTCGCCGTCCAGCGCGATCTCGCCGGGGATCGCCTCGATCAGCTGGTCCGAGCTCTCGTCGGTGATCGGGGTCACCACGGTCGTGCAGAAGCTGCACCGGGTCGCCTGCGCCGGGATGTTGCTCAGGCACTCCGGGCAAGGCCGCTTGGCCTTGGCCAGGTCGTGGAACGGGTTGAGCGCCTCGGCGACCTTGTTCACCGGCAGCACGATGAGGAAGTAGATCGCGGCCGCGATCAGCACGAAGGTCACCAGGTCGTTGATGAACGCGCCGTAGTTGACCACCGTCTCGCCCCAGTGCCAGGAGGCCGCGGCGAACGCGCCGTTGTGCCCTGATATCAGGCTGATGAAGGGGGTGATGAAGGTGGCCACGAAGGCCTGGACCAGGCTGCTGAACAGCGAGCCGATCACGACGCCGACCGCGAGGCCGATCATGTTGCCCCGCACGATGAACTTGATGAAGCCGTGCACGGTGCGCACCCCTCCTGGACGCCGGACCGGCGGTGTCAGTGCACGGCGACGGCCGCCGGGCGCGCGCAGTATCTCACACCCGGAACGCGCCGGGCCGCCGCGTTCGGCGGCGGCCCGGCGCACGGGTCTAGCCCTTCTCCGCCGAGGACTCCCCGCCCACGATCCTGGCCAGAACCAGCGCGAACAGGATCACGCCGCCGTTGATGGCCAGCTGCCAGTAGTTCGGCGCGTTCGACAGGTTGATGATGTTCTGCACCAGGCCGAGCAGCACCACGCCGCTGGCCGCGCCGAGCATGGTGCCCTTGCCGCCCTGCAGCGAGACGCCGCCGATGACGGCCGCGGCGAAGACGGTGAAGATGATGCCCTCCTGGTAGCCCTGGTCGCCGGTCACCGAGGAGACGCGGCCGGCCTCGAGCAGGCCGCCGAGGGCGGCGAGCATGGAACCGGCGACGTAGACGCCGATCCTGACCCGGTCCACCCGGATGCCGGCGGCGCGCGCGGCCTCGGCGTTGCCGCCGATCGCGTAGATCGCCCGGCCGGTGCGGTGGTAGCGCAGGAACAGCCCCGCCACCACGAACACGACGGCCGCGACCACCAGCGAGAGCGGCACCTTGCCGAGGTACTCGGTACCGAGGAAGCCGAAGGGCTGCGGCAGCTGGTATGGGGACTGGCCCTGCACGCTGCCGTTCTGCAGGCCGGCCAGCAGCACCGTCATGCCGAGCGTGACGATGAAGCCGTTCAGCCGTGCCTTGACGATCAGCAGCCCGTTGACGAGGCCGACGGCGGCGCCGATCGCGAATACAATCAGGATACCGATATAAGGGTTCAGCATCAGTCCGGAGCCGAAGGCGGCCCTCGGCACGATCAGCCAGGCGGCGATCATCGGCGCGAGGCCGTAGGTGGACTCCAGGGACAGGTCCATCCCGCCGATCAGCAGGATCAGGCTCTCCCCGACGACGGTCACGCCGAGCGCGGAGACCTGCTGGCCGACGCCCGCGAGCAGGTTGTCGGTGGTGAGGAAGACGGGGCTGATCACCGCGCCCACCACGAGGATCACCGCGAGCACGGGCAGCAGCGCGGCTTCGCGCAGGAAGCCGAGCGCCGCCGGGCCGCGCCCGCCGCGGCCCTCCGGCTGCGTGCCGGGGGCGAGCTCCACCGGCTGTTCGGTCTGGGTCACTGGTCCTCTTCTCCCGCCTCGGTCGTCTCGGTGGTCGGTCGCGCGTCGAAGGCCCCTGCCACGCCCTCGATCGCCGCGATCAGCGCGGTGCGGTCGTAGCCGCGGCCCGGCAGCCGCGCGGCGATCCGGCCGCGCACCAGCACCAGTACGCGGTCGCAGTACACGAGGTCGTCGAGCTCGTCGGTGGCCAGCAGCACCCCGGCGCCGGCGTCGGCGGCCTGCCGCAGCGCCTGCAGCAGCAGCTCCTTGGAGGCGACGTCGACCCCGCGGGTCGGGGTGAGCGCGGCGACCAGCCTGGGGCCGCGGGCCAGCGCCCGCGCCACGGTCACCTTCTGCTGGTTGCCGCCGGACAGGTCGGCCACCGGCTGCGCGAGCGAGGCGGCGACCAGGGCGAGCGAGTCGGCCCACGGCCGGGCCGCGCGGGTGAGCGCGCGCGGCGCGAGCACGCCGAGCCGTCCCGTGCTGAGCCGGTCGGTGACCGACATGGTCATGTTCTCCGCGATCGACAGGCCGCCGACGTAGCCGGCCGCGCGCCGGTCCTCGGGGATGTAGCCGACGCCGGCCTCGAGCGCGGCGGCCCGGTCACCGGGCGGCAGCGCCCGCCCGTCCACCACCACCGCGCCGCCGTCCGCGGCCTGGATGCCGGCGGTGATCCGGCCGAGGGCGACCACGCCGGAGCTGATCAGCCCGACCACGCCGACGCACTCGCCGGGGGCGACGGTGAGCGAGACGCCGCGCAGGTCGCCGTACGGGGAGGCGGCGGCCAGGGCGCGCAGCTCGAGCACCGGGCCGGCTGTGCCGGCCGCGGCGGCCGCGGCGGCAGGCGGCTCGGCCGGGGTCTCGGCCGCGCTGAGCGCCTCGGCCACGGCCGGGCGCGGCGCGGCGGGCGCCGCGGACCGCTCCCCGGCCGTGGCCGTGCCGTGCACCATGGCGTGCACCAGCGCGTCGGTGTCGAGCCGCGCGGTCGGCGCGGCCAGCACCAGTTCGCCGTCCCGCAGCACCGCGACGTCGTCGCAGATGTCGAAGACCTCTTCCAGGTGGTGCGAGATGTAGAGCACGGCGACGCCCGCGTCCACCAGCTGGCGCACCCGGGTGAACAGCCGCTGCACCGCGTCGTGCTCGAGGGCGGCGGTCGGCTCGTCGAGCAGCAGCACCCGGGTGCCGGCCGCGACCGCCCGGGCGAGCTCGACGATCTGCCGCTGCTCCACGGACAGGTCGCGGCACGCCCGGCCGGGGTCCACCCCGGAGCCCCACTCGCCGAGCACGGCCGCGGCCGAGGCGCGCACCGCGGCCCAGTCCACCCGCCCGCGCCGGCGCGGGAGCCGGCCGAGGAACACGTTCTCCGCGACGGTGAGTTCGGGCACGATCATCGAGTGCTGGTGCACGGTGGCCAGCCGCTCGCGCCAGGCGTGCACCGCACCCGCGGGCGGCGCCGGCTCGCCGTCGAAGGTCACCTCGCCGGCGTCCGGCCGTTGCAGGCCGCTGAGAATGGAGACCAGGGTGCTCTTGCCGGCGCCGTTGCGCCCGACCAGGCCGAGGCAGCGGCCGGGGGCGAGCTCGAGGTCCACGCCGCGCAGCGCGCGGGTCGAGCCGTAGCTCTTGCTGATCCCGCGCGCCGCCACCGCGGCCCGGGCGGCGTTCGCAGCGTCCGTGTCAGAGTGCTGCTCGTTGTCCACGTTCACGTCGATGCTCGGTCCCTCCGGGTCGAACCCTCGCCGCGGTCAGGAGCTCGCACCACTGGAGCACACGCCGCCGTGCGCGGCGCCGTAGACGTTGCCCCACAGGGTGTTGTCGGTCACCGGCGTGGTGGTGAGCGAGGCGGGCAGGCCGTCGACCGGCGTGCCCAGGTTCAGGCTGAGCGCCGACTTGGTGACGAAGGGGGCGACGATGGGGTCGGCGAGGTTGGTGTCGCCGTTGTAGGTGACGTTCTGCAGCGTGGGCGCGCCGCCGCCGGGCTGTCCGGCGCTCAGCTTCACGCCCTTGGCCGCGTCCACCGCGTACTGCAGCGCGTACTTGGCGTACAGGTCCGCGGGCTGGGACTGGGACGCGTCGAGCGTGCCCTGCTGGATGTCGCACATCTCGAAGGCGACGCCGTCGTCGCTGACCACGATGACGTGGTCGGCCGCGCCGACCGTGCCGTGGCCCTTGGACTTGAGCAGCGGCAGGATGCCGGTGTCAGGGCTCGACCACTGCGAGTAGATCGCCTTGAGCTGGCTGCCGTAGGCGTTCAGGGCGTTCTGCGCGTCGGTGACGGCGGTGGACTCGGTCCAGGTGGTCGGGTCCTTGAGCAGCTTCACGCCCGGGGCGTTGGCCTGCATGCAGGAGTCGAAGGCGCTGGTCCGGTCGGCGCCGTTGGAGGAGGTCAGGTCGCCCTCGAGGTCGAGCACGTAGCCGCTCTTGACCTTGGAGGATATGTAGGCGCACGCGTCCTGCCCGTAGAGCGTGTTGGAGGCGCGCACGACCATGTAGACGTGACCGGTGCCGACGATCGTGTCGACGGAGACGAGCTGAACGTTGTGCGCGGAGGCGTAGGAGATGGCCGGGCCGAGGCTGGTGGCGGTCTCCGGGTTGACGATGATCGCCTTCGCGCCCTCGTTCACCAGAGTCTCGATCTGCTGGTTCTGCAGGGAGGCGTTGGCCTGGGCGAGCTCGGGGCCGAGCAGTTGTACATTGTCCTGGGAGGCGTACTGCTGCTCGTACTGGATATAAGCAGCCCAGAAGGCCGTGTTGTTGTAGGTGAGTGAGACCCCGATCTTGATCGGGCCGCTTCCTGTCGCAGAGGTCGAACCACTGGATCCGGGAGCCTTGGACGAACAGCCCGCGGCGGTGACGGCCGCGAGGGATACACAGGCTGCGAACAAGGTTGCGCGCTGGCGCACTCGCACCGGGACCTCCATCGGTCGGCGCCCGGACCTCTTCATCCGGGCCGCATGGCGGCCACGATAGATCCGATGACTGAGAGCGTCAATGGTCCGCGATAGAGTCGACGCCGATCGATGAAGTCGAAGTGTGATTCAGACCTCCGATCTGTTCGGAGATCTTTCCAGAGATCTGTTCGGAGATCCGTTCGGAGAGCTGTCAGAAATCCGTTCGAGGTGACGTCAGCGCCCGGTTCCGGGAATCGATCTTCCCGCCGCCTGCGAGATCGGGATTTCCCGCGCGGGCCGGATCAGCGCAGCGCGTCGGGCGCGCCGGCCTCCGCCAGATCCAGCAGGTTCATCACGGCGCTGAGACAGCTCAGCAGTTCGGCGGCGCTGGACCAGCCGTCCCGCTTCCACAGCAGCAGTTCGCTCTCATGGGTGCGCCAGCTCAGCGTGGCGGGCACGGCGTGCATGGTCTCGACGAACTGCCGGCCGCCGACGACGAGCACCGCGTCCGGGCTGTCCGCGTACACGCTCCAGGCCGCGTCGAACTCGGGGTCGCCGAGGCTGATCTGCCCGTCCGGGAGGTGCTCGGGCACCCGCGCCGCGGAGAACGGGCGCTGCCCGCGCACCTCCATCCACTCGACCGGGTGCGGCAGCACGACCGCGGCCAGGCCGTAGCGGTGCCGCCAGCCGGTGGAGACGACCTCGTATCCGGCGACCCGCACCGGCAGGCCGTGCAGGGTGCCGACCTGCTCGTCCACGATCGCCGCACGCCTGCCGTAGTGGAACGGCGGCCGGCCGGTGGACCGCACCCCGCTCCAGGCGGCCTTGGAGCCCTCGTGGAAGCCGTGGCGGGCGCGCAGGTCCTCGGCCACACGCCGGGCGCGGACCCGCAGCCGCCGCGGTTCGAACTGCGGGGTGGCGACGAACAGCAGGAAGAGACAGACGACGAGCACGATGGGCAGCGCGTAACGCATGAAGGCACCTCCTTGTGCCGTGCTCTGAGCGGAGCACGAACGCGCCGATCAGGCTTTCCGGCACACCTTTCGGTCCTTCGATCACAGCACCGGGCATGGCCCGTAGCCAGCGATCACACGGAAGTTCAACGGTATTCGCGCAGCCTGAGGTAACCCGCCTGGCCTATACACGCCAGCAGGAGCAGTTCGCCGAGCAGCACGATCGCCCAGGCGGCGGAACCGGCCTCGCCGTGCCCGGCGGCCACCGCGGCGTCGAAGTTCTGCGTATTGACCTGGACCACCGCGCTCAGCGCGGTCATGTAGTGGTTGAAGTCGTAGTTGGACTGCCCGCTCTGCAGCCCGATGTCGACGGCGACGGCTCCGGACAGATCGCCGGCCGCGACGTCCTGCCGGATCTTCTGGTCGTCCTGCAGGTACGCGTTGAAGGCCCGCACCGCGTCGTATGCGGCCTGCGCCTCGCCGGGGAAGGTCACGTTGTGGAGTTCGGAGCCGAGGAATCCGCCGAGGGTGGAGCCGGAGACGCTGTTGGCCGCGGCGTCGAGGGTCAGCCTGCCGACCGCCTGGCTCAGCCCGCTGTAGTAGGAGCTCGGATCCGCGGCGGCCTGTGCCGCGGTCACGCCGGGAACTCCTCCGACCTCCTCGGCCTTCTGGAAGAACGAGCCCTGCAACGCGGCGGGCCTGCCCTCCAGCAGCCAGCGGCTCTCGTCCGCGTTCGCGTCGTCGGACACCGCCTGCGCCCGGTCCAGGGCGTAGATCGAATCGTAAGCATCCTGCTTCGCCACGTGCAGGTCGCTCGCCGTGCCCAGCTGCGTGGCCAGCCCGACGATGCCGAGCACGAGGGTGATCACCATGGCGGCGCTGAGCAGGCTGAGGCGCCGGCGGAAACGGCGCGCGTAGTAGCGGATTCCGAGGTAGAGCGCGAGCGCGACGAGCAGCGCGAGGCCCAGGATCGTGTATCCGTACGCAGAGATGGCCGAGTGGTCCGAGGAGTAGGAGCCGTCCACCTCATCGCTGTCGGCCTGGGTGATCGTCTGCGCCGCGGGCAGCAAGGAGTCGTGCAGCATCGACGAGGCCTTGGTGTAGAGGCTCGACGCGGCGGCGGGCGGAGTGGCCGGCTGCTCGTTCTGCGTGTTCTGATCGATGTAGAGAGCCTGCGCGATCAGTGCCTCGTAGCCGCCCAGCGTGTCGAGCAGTCTGCCGGCTCGCGCGGTCAGCAAGGGATTCTGCGCGATCCGGCCGAGGTCGGCGTCCGCGGCTGACCGGTCGCGCTCGTAGGCGGCGTCGGACGCGGCGGCGTCCACCGAGGCGGGCACCAGCGCCGGATCGGCCGGATGGTAGCCGACCAGCAGCGTGTCCGCGGCCTGCGCGTCCATGTCGTTGAGCCGGTAGTACAGGTCGCTGGTCGCGGAGACCTCGGTGGCGCGCGAGCCGAGGTTGCCGACGCTGCTCGTGTCGCGCAGCAACCCGAGCGCGCAGACGAGGCCGAGCACCAGCCCCAAAGCTACGAGCCCTGACGTCAGCAGTTTGAGCTTGCGCGGCGTGTCGCCCAGCACCGTGCGCAGGGCGGCGGACCGGGACGCCGATGCGGTGTCGCGTTCGGCGAGGTGGTTGAGTTCAGCGAGTTGGGATGATCCCCCCGGGACAGATGTCACGGCCGTACGGTGCGCGCCTGGAGCGCCCGGCGTAAAGGGATCGGCGCCGATCCTCGCGCGATTTAAACGCGGTCGCAGGGCCCTGCCCGTCCAAACGCACTCACAGGACCCTGCCGTGCCGCCCGCTCCGGGAACGGCGTCACTCGTGCAGCCGCAGCAGCGCCCGATACGCGTCGTCGATGTCCGCGAGGTCGGACGGCTCGTGCACGGTCTCCCGCGCCAGCCGGTAGATCATCTCGGCCTGCGCGAGCAGCACCGGCAGCCGTTCCGGGCGATGCGTCGACCGGGTGATCAGGGCCAGCGCGGTTAACTGCCGGATGAGCACCGCGGGCGAGCCGGCGGCGGCCTGCCGCACCTTCTCGAAGGCCCGCTCGACCAGCCGCTCGTAGGACACCGGCGCCAGGATCAGCCGCACCGAGCCCTTCGCGTCCCGGACCACCGGATCGGGGTCGTAGTCCGCGGCGATCCGGCTCAGGCTCGCGCCCAGCCAGTCGATGCAGGTGAGCGCCGTGAACGTGTCGTTCACCGCCAGGGACAGGGCCCTGATGCCGATCTCCACGAGCTGGTCCACCGCGAAGGCCACGTCCTGGGTGAGGGTGCGGAAGGGCCCGGTGATGTGCGCGCGGCGCAGCGTGCGCTCGACGTCCGGCGCCGCCGCGGACGGCCAGACGGTCAGGAACGGCTGGCCGGCCACCAGGAAGTGACCGGGCCGGTGGTGCAGCCTGATCACCGCGCCGTACCGCGCCGCCAGGTCCGCCAGCACGGAGCGCCGGACGAACTGCAGGTAGCCGCTCTGCGGCGCGGCCACCACGTCGCCGCCGAGCTCCATCATCGCGTCCAGCTCCGCCATCTCGGCCTCGGTGTGCGCCAGCTCCCGCTCGCCGCGGATCTCCATCTCGGTCTCCACCGCCTGCGCCAGATCGGCCGCGATCCCGGCGATCACCTGAGGCAGCTGGATCATGATCGCGATGTGGTGGATGAAGTAGATCAGCACCCCGATGTCGATCACGGTGAGCAGCAGCGCGGCGGTGATCGAGATGTGCGGGACGAACGGGCCCTTCGGCCCCCCGCCGATCGCCACCAGGTCGAGCATCGCGTAGACGAAGGTGGCCACGAACGCGCCCAGCGTCCACTGCGTCCCCCGGTCCCGGATGAAGTTGCGCAGCATCCGCGGGCCGAACTGGGTGGAGGTCAGGGTCAGCGCCACCAGGATGATCGAGAAGACCACGCCGACGACGGTGATCAGCGCGGCGGCGATCGTGGTGAGGATCTGCCTGGCCGCGTCCGCGCTGCCCGAGATCACCCAGGAGGGCAGCCGCCATTCGTGGTAGTAGGCCGCGTCGTCCAGCTCGCGGGTGACCAGGAACAGCACGATGACGGCGAGGGTCGCGGCCGTCGGCACCAGCCACAGGTTGGTGCGCGCGGCCTCGGTCAGCCACTGCGCCTCGGGTCGCAAACGCCGCAGCACGGGACGGCACCTTCTTCCGGGGACGGTCGGGTCTCGACGGGGCGGACCCGCCGCCGACCGGACCTCCCGGCGCATCGCACGGCCCCTCGTCGTCCAGTCACTCTACGCACACAATCCGTCTACGCACGGTTGCAACCGCGTCGGCGGCGGGGCGCGTCGTGCTCAGGTCAGGCGGAGCCGGGCGGAAGGACGTGGCGCATGGACCGACAGGACGACCCGTGGTACCCGCAGTACCCGCCCGAGCAGGCGGCCGAGAACCTGTGGCGGCCGCCGGGCGCGCGACCGGATCCGGCGGACGGCGGCGACGGCGACGGCCACGGCCACGGCCACGGCGACGGCGACGGCGACGGCGACGGCGAGAACGGATACGGCACCGACGACGAAGGCGGATACGGCGAGGACGGGCCCGACGAGCGGGGTGCCCCGGCCCGGCCGTGGGTGCCCCGGCCGAGCCGGCCCGAGGCCGGGCCGCGTCCCGGCTCGGTGCCGGCCCGGGTCGCCACCCGCACCCGCCCCGGCGACCGCGCCGACGCCGGCACCGGCGAGCCGCGGACGCCGACCGTGCCGCGGCAGGGCGGCGCACACGCGGGCCACCCCGGCACCTCCGGCACCTTCACCCCGGGCGCCGGGTTCGTCGGGCACGCCGGATACGGCGCGTCCGGCGGCCGCCGCCACGTCAACGAGGACGTGGACCTGGACGAGCTCGACCCACGCGGCCGGGCCAGGCACCGGGCCGCCGTGCAGGCCGCGCGCCGGGCGCACCCGAACACCCGGCGGCGCACGGTGTTCCGGGCCACCGCCGGCGTCTGCGCGGTGCTGATCCTCGCGATCGCGGCGACCGGCACGTACGCCTACGAGCACCTGTTCGGCGAGGTGGCCACCGAGTCGCTGGACTCGCTCACCGACCGCCCGGCCGAGGCCAAGGCGGACCGCTTCGGCAACGTCCCGCAGAACATCCTGGTGCTCGGCTCGCAGACCCGCGACGGCCAGCACGGGAAGAACCTGGGCAACGCGACGAAGCGCGGCACCGACATCTCGGACACCGCGATGCTGGTGCACATCGACGCGGAGCGGAAGTGGGCGACCGTGGTCTCCATCCCGCGCGACCTGGTGGTGCCGCGGCCGCAGTGCGGGGGCAGGCTCGACCCGACGCTGACCGTGCCCTCCTCCCCCGGGGCCATGTTCGACCTGGCGATGAACCTCGGCGGGCCCACCTGCGCGGTGGCCACCGTCGAGCAGATGACCGGGATCCGGATCGACCACTTCATGGAGATCACGTTCAACGCCTTCCAGTCGCTGACCGACGCGGTCGGCGGGGTGACGGTGTGCGTGCCGCAGCCGGGCATCAACGACCCGCACTACAGCGGCCTGGTGCTCGGTCCTGGGCTGCACACCGTCAGCGGCGCCGAGTCGCTGGCGTTCGTCCGGGACCGGCACGGGCTGGAGAACGGCACCGACCTCAACCGGATCCGGATGCAGCAGATGTTCGTCTCCTCGCTGTTCAACAAGCTGGAGAGCGCGGGCACGCTCGGCGACCCGATCACCCTCTACCGGATCGCGAACGCGGTCACCAGCAACCTGACCGTGGACACCGGCCTCGACTCGATCGACGCGATGGTGGACCTCGCGGGCAGCGTGCAGCGCCTCAAGAGCCACTACATCCAGTTCCTGACCGTGCCGTACAGCTTCGACCCGGCGAACCAGAACCGGGTGATCCCGGGCGCCGGCTTCGGCCAGGTCTGGGCGGACCTGCGGCAGGACACGCCGCTGCCTGGCTCGAACGCCGCGGAGGCGTTCGGCACCGGGTCGGCGCCCGCCGCCCCGTCCCCCGCCGCGACCGCGACCGGCCCCGACCCTGCGCTCAGCGGCGTCCAGGTCGAGGTCTACAACGCGACGCAGGTGCCGCATCTGGCGCTGTACGCCTCGGAGAACCTCGAGGCGATGGGCGTGACGGCGACGGTGGGCTACTCGACGAAGTACGCGGAGCGCTACACCGACCTGCCGGGCACCGAGGTGCTCTACCCGAGCGGCGAGGAGACGCGGGCCCGCGCGCTCGCCGCCCGGATCGGCGACACCGTGACGACGCTGCAGAGCCCGAACGTCAGTGGCCTGACGCTCGTCGTCGGCCCGGGCGCCCCCGCGGCGCTGACCAGCCCGCCGGCCGGCGAGGGCGCCGCGCCCGGCGCAGCCGCGTCACCCGGCTCGCAGCCGGCACCCGCCATCAGCGCCGAGTCCCGCGACGGCGACCAGAACATCTGCTCCGACCTGCCCGCCACGGTGAAGTACGGCGGCCGCCCGTGATCGCGGAGCACCGCGCGGCGCCGTTTGCATCGTCGAGCACGCAGACGCCAGGATGTAGCGTCGCAGCGTAGGGAGGGGGTTCATGTTCATCAGTCTCGAATACAAGCTCGACCCGGACGAGTTCGCCCGGGCGACGACCGCCGCCTTCCGCCGGGAGTTCTGGGTCAACCTCGTGGTCACAGTGTTCCTCGGGCTCATACTCTCCGCGGTGATCGTCGCGGGCATCGCGAAGCCGCCGTTGGATCTCACGTTGACCGCTTACATGGGTGCATGCTTCCTCTGGTTGCTCTACCGGCTGTGCTCACGTCGCGCCCGGCTGCGAAGGGCGTACCGGAAGCGGAACATCATCCGGATGAACGTCACGTTCGCCGAGGAAGGCGCTTCCTGGCACATGACGTCTCAGAGCGGGGAGCACCGCAGCGACGAAGGATGGAACGCGTACGTGCGCATCGAGGAGACTCCTGCGTTCTTCCTGCTGTACCGGAACCGGAAGCAGGCCATGCTGGTTCCCAAGCGCGCCTTCCCGCCCGAGCAGGCGGCGCTGTTCTCCAGGTTCGTCGAGCAGGAGTTCCCGCAGGCGCGTCTGGCTGACCGCTCGGAGCCGGCGCACCAGGGCTGACCCCCGCGTCAGAGCGTGAAGACGATCTTCCCGAACAGGTCGCCCGCGGCCATCTTCGCGAACCCGGTCTCCGCCTCCGTGCGCAGCGACAGGATGCTGTCGATCACCGGGCGGACGCCGGAGGTCTCGCAGAAGCGCAGCAGCGCGGCGAGTTCGTCGCGCGAGCCCATGGTCGAGCCGACCACCTTCAACTGGTGGAAGAAGACCCGGGTGAGCGCGGCGGGCGGGTTCGGGCCCGAGGTCGCGCCGGAGATCACGATCGTGCCCTCCTCGCGCACCGAGGCGACCGAGTGCGCCCAGGTGGCCGCGCCGACCGTCTCCATCACCGCGTCCACCCGCTCCGGCAGCCGGGTACCGGACTCGAACGCCTGGTGCGCGCCGAGCGCCACGACCCGCTCCCGCTTCTGCTCGGAGCGGGAGGTCGCCCAGACCCGGAACCCCGCGGCCCGGGCGAGCACGATCAGCGCCGTGGCCACACCGCCGCCCGCGCCCTGCACCAGCACGGTGTCGCCGGGACGCAGCCCGGAGCGGGTGAAGAGCATGCGGTACGCGGTCAGCCACGCGGTGGGCAGGCAGGCCGCCTCCTCGAAGCTGAGCGCCGCGGGCTTGGGCAGCAGGTTCCAGCGCGGCACCGCGACCCGCTCGGCGAAGGTGCCCGGGTAACGCTCCGTCAGGATCGTGGCGCGCTCGCCCTCCGGCACCCCGCGCCCGTGCTCGCCGACCACCGCATGGATGACGACCTCGTTGCCGTCCTCGTCCACGCCCGCGCCGTCGCAGCCGAGGATCATCGGCAGCCGCTCCCCGGGCAGCCCGACCCCCTGCAGCGACCACAGGTCGTGGTGGTTGAGCGCGGCGGCCCGCACGGCGACCGTGGTCCAGCCCGGCCGGGCGGCCAGCTCCGCCGGCTCCGGCTGCGCCCCCGTCCCCAGTCCCTTGAGCGGTTCGTACTTCTCGATGCTGTGTGCATACACCGCGTACATGCACACCACCCTACTTGCAAGTAACCACCCTGTACGAGAAGTCGGCGTCGACATCCGCGCACCGCGGCGCACGGAGCACTCCCGCGGGCCTATATATGGTCCTATATATGGACCTATACAGCTGCCACGTACGCCTATACAGCTGCCACGTACGCCTATACAGCTGCCACGTACGGCTGCCACGCACAGCCGCCGCGCACGCTCCCGTCGAAAGCGTCACGGGCCGGCTGCGCGTCGCCGACAGGGACGCGCAGCCGGCCCGTACAGGGCACTGAGACCCTCTGAGACCCTGAGACCCTCTGAGACCTCAGCGGCCTCAGTCCTCCGGCTTCACCGCCGCGGCGACCGCGGCCGCCACCGCCGGGGCGACCCGCGGGTCGAACGGGGAGGGGATCACGCACTCGGGGGTCAGCTCGTCGGCCACCACGCTCGCCAGGGCGTCGGCCGCGGCGAGCTTCATCTCCTCGGTGATCTGCCGCGCCCCGGCCGCCAGCGCCCCCGCGAACACGCCCGGGAACGCCAGCACGTTGTTCACCTGGTTGGGGAAGTCGGAGCGCCCGGTCGCGACCACGGCCGCGTACTTGCGCGCCACGTCCGGGTGGATCTCCGGGTTCGGATTCGCCATCGCCGCGATGATGCAGTTCGGGGCCATGCTCGCCACGGCCGGCTCCGGCACGGTGCCGGCCGAGACGCCGATGAACGCATCCGCGCCGGCCAGCGCGTCCTCCAGCGAGCCGGTCAGCCCGGCCCGGTTCGTCAGCTCCGCCAACTCCCGCTTGACCGGGGTCAGGTCCGTCCTGCCGCGGTGCACGACGCCGCGCGAGTCGGCCACCGCGACGTCCCCGATGCCCGCCTCGATCAGGATCTTGGCGATCGCGACGCCCGCGGCGCCGGCGCCGGAGATCACCGCGCGCAGGTCGCCGAGCGTGCGCCCGGTCACCCTCGCCGCGTTGCGCAGCGCGGCGAGCAGCACGATCGCGGTGCCGTGCTGGTCGTCGTGGAACACCGGGATGTCCAGCCGCTCGCGCAGCCGCCGCTCGATCTCGAAGCAGCGCGGCGCGGAGATGTCCTCCAGGTTGATCCCGCCGAACGCGGGCGCCAGCCGGACGATCGTCTCGACCAGTTCGTCCGTGTCCGTGCAGTCGAGGCAGATCGGCACCGCGTCCACGCCGCCGAACTGCTTGAACAGCACCGCCTTGCCCTCCATCACGGGCAGCGCGGCCAGCGGGCCGATGTCGCCGAGGCCGAGCACTGCGGTGCCGTCGGTGACCACCGCGACGGTGTGCGACTTCCAGGTGTAGCGCCGGGCCAGCCCGGGCTCCTCGGCGATCGCGGTGCACACCTCGGCGACGCCCGGGGTGTAGGCGAGCGAGAGATCCGCGCGGTCGCGCAGCGGCACGGTGGCCGCGATCTCCATCTTGCCGCCGCGGTGCAGCGCGAAGACGGGGGTCTCCGGCGCGGCGTCGATCGGCTCGGCGTCGAGCAGTGTCGTCTCCATGGCGGACGCGTCCAGGGGGTCGGTGGTGGCGGGCGGGGTGCGCGGGGGGCACAGGGGCAGGGTCGGTGCTGTCGTCGAGTCACCGGACATATCGGGCTTCCTTAGGCGTCGTTTCCAGGGTCCCCGCGTGGAGCACGTCGAGGCACCGTGAAGGGTGTGGGGGCAACGCCATCGTGTGGCTGCGCACGGTGGGGCGAGGGTCGGGCCGCCGCACGCGGTTGGGATCACCCTAGGGCACTCCGGCGGCCTGCGCACGGTTATCGGACTGCGACGTCCGCTACACCGTCACGTCGCGGCCCGGACACGATGCGACCAAGGACTCTTGCCAATGCCGTAATGAGGCGTACGGTTAGGGCACATCGCAGCCAGGAACACGTCTATCGCGTACCTTGGTGCAAAACCGAATCACCGACCCGCCTTCCCAGAGGGGGCACACAGACTATGGAACTCGCCTCCTACGCGGACCGAGCCGTGCACCTGGTCAACACCTTCGACCCCTACCGGCGCCGGGACGACCTGACCACCGTGGAGGACGCCCGCGCGCTGCTGTCCAGGCAGGGCGCGTGCGGACGCCTGACCAACGCCGACGTCCAGGAGCTGCGCACCCTGCGGGACAAGCTGCGGATCATCTTCGACACCGCCGACTCGGGCGGGTCCCAGCAGGCCGTGGACGTGCTCAACGGCCTGCTCGAGCAGTATCCGATCCGGCCGCAGATCTCCGGGCACGACGGCACCGACTGGCACCTGCACCTGGTCGAGGGCGTGCCCTCGACCGCCGCCGCGTACGCGGCCAAGGCGTGCATGGGCCTGGCGGTGCAGGCCACCGAGCTGGGCATCGACCGGCTCGGGGTGTGCCAGGCCGCGCCGTGCCGGGACGTGTTCATCGACACGTCCACCAACCGCTCGCGCCGGTACTGCTCAGAACGCTGCGCCACGCGCGCGAACGTGGCGGCCTACCGGGCGCGGCGCAAGGAGGCCGCGCTCGCGGGGGCGGCCAGCTCGGCCGCGTAGCAGCACAGCGGCACACAGCAGCACAGCGGCCGCACTCGACGGCCCGGCACGGCCGTCGCGGCACCGCACCACGCACTACGGACTCGCGGGTCTGACGCCGCCTGACGCGGCGTCAGGCCCGTTCGCCTTTGCCGTGCCCGCCGCCTGATCGATCCTCACCCGCCCCCGGCTCGGCCTCCGCCCGCCGATTTCAGTGTTCGCCTGCCGAACCCCGTCGAACCGCGCCGGAAACTGCCGAACCCCGCCGGGCTCAGTCGCGGCCGCGCCGGCGCAGCCGCAGCAGCACCCGGCCCAGCACCAGCTCGTCGGGCACGGCGCCGAACTGCCGCGAATCGCCTGGGGCGTAAGGATTGTCGGCCAGCAGCCACCAGCCGCCGGGCTCGCGCCGCGCGGCCCGTTTGACCAGGATCCGCTCGGGCAGCCGCGGGTCGCGGGCGAGCACCGCGTCCCCCGCACGGACCCGTCCGCCGTAGCGCACCAGCAGCCGGTCCCCGTCGTCGTAGGTCGGCACCATGGACACCCCGCTGACCACGGCGATCCCCAGCGGGATCAGCCCCGTCCCGCGTTCCCGCCGCGCCCGCATGCGGCGAGTCTAGATCACACCTTCGCGGGCGACGGGAATCTTCGGGCAGTAGGCTCGGTTCCGAAGCTACAAGCGTTCAGCGTGAGAAGGAGTAATGCGATGCGCATCTTCGCTGCGAAGACCACGGTCTCAGCCCACTGCGACCTCCCGTGCGGTGTCTACGACCCGGCCCAGGCCCGGATCGAGGCCGAGTCGGTCAAGGCGATCCAGGAGAAGTACCAGGGCAACGAGGACCCGACCTTCCGGGCCCGCGCCGTCCAGATCAAGGAGCAGCGCTCCGAGCTGGTCAAGCACCACCTCGAGGTGCTGTGGAGCGACTACTTCAAGGCGCCGCACTTCGAGAAGTACCCGCAGCTGCACACCCTGTTCAACGACGCGGTCAAGGCCGCCGGCGCCGCCGGCACCAAGGGCTCCAACGACCCGAAGACCGGCCAGCAGCTGCTGGACCTGATCGCGCAGATCGACACGATCTTCTGGGAGACCAAGAAGGCCTGACGGGCCTGATCCGGTCCCTCCGACCGCTTCCGCGCCGACCGGGAGCCGGGCGGCGTCCCCCGTGCGGGACGCGTCCGGCTCCCGGGGCGTGGGTGCGAGACACAGATGGTCCGAACGGGGTAACTTCTACTCACGGAGCGGCGGCGACCGCGTACGAAGCGTGCGGCCGTCCCCGTCCCGGCCCGGTCACGCGCGTGGGAGGCACAGTGGAACACCAATCGACAGCGGCAGGCGGCCCGACAGGAGGTACCGCGGTGTTGTCCCTGGACGACTTCGTCGAGGTGAGCATCCCGGCGGAC
>Ga0310811_10000909_pt1 | contig 38155 bp, 36 predicted proteins | sample YCmetagenome_FD_207642 | JGI IMG/M metagenome (GOLD analysis project Ga0310811, IMG submission 207642) | Soil microbial communities from experimental microcosm in Duke University, North Carolina, United States - YC | ecosystem: Engineered > Artificial ecosystem > Soil microcosm > Unclassified ... | reverse complement strand
TGGGCGAACTGATCGCCTTCCGCGCGGTCCAGGGCCTCGGTGGCGGCGGGTTGATCGTGACCACCATGGCCGCGATCGGCGATGTGATCCCGCCACGCGAGCGCGGCCGCTATCAGGGCTTCTTCGGAGCGGTGTTCGGCGTCTCCACGGTGATCGGGCCGCTCATCGGCGGCTTCTTCGTCGACCACCTCTCCTGGCGCTGGATTTTTTACGTTAATCTTCCGCTTGGCATTGTCGCCTTCGTTGCGCTTGCTTGGGCTTTTCCGGCCAAGAGCGCGAAGCGCGGCGGCGGGATCGATTTTCCCGGCGCCATCCTGCTCGGCGCGATGCTGACGGGAATCGTGCTGTTCACGAGCCTCGGCGGCACGGTACTGCCCTGGAAGTCCACGGGTGTGATCGGCCTTGCGATCCTGTCTCTGTCGGCACTGGCGGCATTCCTGTTCGTCGAAAGCAGGGCCGACGAACCGATCCTGCCGCTGGCGCTGTTTCGCAATCGCGTGTTCACGATTTCCGGGGCCGTGAGCTTCATCGTCGGTCTCGCGATGTTCGGCTCGGTGACGTATCTGCCGCTCTATCTGCAGGTTGTGAAAGGCGTCGATCCATCGACCGCCGGCCTGCAGACGACACCTATGATGGGCGGCGTCCTGTTCTCTTCCATCGTCAGCGGACAGATCATCAGCCGGATCGGCCGCTACAAGGCGTTTCCGATTGTCGGTACCGCCGTCATGAGCGTCGGATTATTCCTGCTCTCGACCTTGGACGCGGACACCTCCACGCTCGTCGCCTCCGCCTACATGCTGGTGCTCGGCCTCGGCCTTGGCATGGTCATGCAGGTGCTCGTGCTCGCCGTGCAGAATGCCGTGTCCTACGATGATCTCGGTGTCGCGACATCGAGCGCAACAATGTTCCGCTCGATCGGCGGCTCGGTCGGTGTATCGCTGTTCGGCGCGTTGTTCGCGAGTTCTCTGGCGAGCCGGCTGGCCCATACAAGCGGTCTGGGCGTGCAAGTGCCGGCGTTTTCGAATCCCTCGGCCATTCAATCGCTGCCTGAGGCTGTGCGCGGGCCCTACCTCGAAGCTTTTGCCGGCGCACTTCAGCCTGTCTTTCTGATCGCGGCGCTGCTCGGCGTCGGCGCGTTCCTTCTGGCGTTTCTGCTGAAGGAGATTCCGCTGCGCTCGGCGTCGCGTTCACAAGATATCGGCGACGGCTTTGCGATGCCGCGCGACGCGACTTCCCTCGAGGAACTGGAACTCATCGTCACGCGGCTTGCCGACCGCGAGAACCGCTGGACCGTCTATGAGCGGCTCGCCAAGGAGTTGGATATCAATCTGCGGCCCGACGAAGTCTGGCTATTGGGCCGCCTTGCCGAACTGGACCATCGCGAGGCCTCGCGGGCCGCCGTGTCGATGGCGCGACGCTCCAATCCGGCCGCGATCCACCGCAGTCTCGATGCATTGACGTCCGCGGGCTATATTTCCCGGGCGGAGGATCGCCCCCACCTCACCGCCGCGGGAAACGAGATTTACGGCCGTCTGGTCGAAAGCCGCAAACGCAGTTTTGCCGAAATCCTGAAGGCGTGGGCGCCGGAAACCCATACCGACGCAAAGGCGCTTCTTGAACGATTGTCGCACTCGTTCATCGCCGAGCCGCCGGCGCAGTGACCGGCAAAGATCGCGGACATTCCAAAGATATCAGTAGATTAGCGGCTGTTTGGCGGAGCCGGAGGGATTCGAACCCTCGATACGCCTTTACAAGCATATAACGGTTTAGCAAACCGCCGCCTTCAGCCACTCGGCCACAGCTCCAACGCCGGAACAGGTAGAGAATTAGAGGATTCCGGTCAATTGCTGTTTGCGCCATTCGCGCTGTTCCAGCCTTTTTCCTTGCGCACGCGGGAATGCGCCCGCGTGAAAAAGACCGGCAGCCGCATCAATGCACGGTGAGCCAGGCGCGCGCGGCACGCTGCGCGACGGCGATGTCGTTTTCGCACATCTGCTCGGCGACTTCGCGGCGCAGGCGGATCGCATCTGCATTGCCACGCGCGGCCGCGAGATTGAACCATTTGTGCGCGGCGACGAGATCGATCTCCACCGAACTGCCGGCTGCGTACATCATGCCGAGCGCAAAGAAGATATCGCATTCGACCCGTGATTCACCGAGCATCGCACGCTCGACTTCCGGAATTTCAAACCGTGCCATCTGTGGCCTCCCCTGATGTGCACCGGCAGGCCCCTGCCCCGCGCGCCGCACGAAAACCCCTCGCCGTCACCAGCGAATGTGTGGATAATCAGCGCAAAATTTGAATGGTGGTTTAAGCGTCGCGATGAACGGAATCTGAATCGGGACGCTGAAGAGATCGTCAACGGACCTTAGAAATGCCCGTTTTTACTGACTTTTCGAAGCATTCTTGCAATTCGCTAACGCTACCGCTTGGCGTCTCGATAACCATCCACCGCTAATGGCAACACGCAATACGGCCGCGATCGTGACACCGCGATCGACGGCTTCACTGGGAGGACGAGATGAAACTGTTTTCCATCGCCTTGGCATTGGCCGTATCGCTCGGCGCCATCGAAAGCGCCAATGCAGCCGGCGCCGAAGGTGTCTGGCTCACCGGAGGCGGCAAGGCGAAAGTGCGCATCACGAAATGCGGACAAGGGCTTTGCGGTTCGGTCATCTCGCTGGCGCAGCCGAACGATCCCGACACCGGCAAGCCCAAGACCGACAAGTTCAATTCCGATCCCAAACTGCGCGCGCGTCCGGCTGTCGGCATCCGCGTCATTCTCGGCATGAAACCCGACGGCGAAAACAAATGGAGCGGACAGGTCTACAACGCCGAGGACGGCAAGACCTACAGCGGCCACATGACGCTCGCCGGAGCCAATGCCTTGAAGCTGGAAGGCTGCGTGCTCGGCGTGCTCTGCAAATCTCAGGACTGGCGGCGGGTGAACTGAACGCGGAAGCGCCAGCAGGCTGAGTAAACTGAAAGGCCCGGCTGTTAAGCCGGGCTTTTGTCGCGGCGCGCGGCCGATGCGTGCTAGCGCGCGCGCTGGTCGAACAAAACCTTGCGCACTTCCGGATCCAGCATGTTGGTCTGCCCCGCCTCCTCGACGCGCAGCTTCATGCCGCGCTCCAGCGCCGGGCGCGCCATCAGCCGCTCGATCCAGCGTCCGAGATGTGGAAATTCAGCGATGTCCTGACCCTGCCGCTCCCAGCGGCTTGCCCATCCGATGCAGGCGATGTCGGCGATCGAATAGGTATCCGCGAGATAGTCGCGCTCCGCGAGGCGCTTGTTCATCACCCCGTAAAGCCGGTGGCATTCGTTGGTGTAACGCTTGATCGCATACTCGATCTTCTCGGGCGCGTAGCTGCGGAAATGATGCGCCTGTCCGGCCATCGGTCCGAGACCACCCATCTGCCACATCAGCCACTCGTCGACCGCGACGCGCGCGCGTTCGTCGCGCGGATAGAATTTTCCGGTCTTGCGGCCGAGATATTGGAGGATCGCGCCGGACTCGAAGACCGAGATCGAACGGCCGCCCGGCCCGTCGGGATCGACGATCGCCGGCATGCGATTGTTCGGCGAGATCGCCAGGAATTCCGGCTTGAACTGGTCGCCCTTGGAGATGTTCACCGGGATGAGGTTGTAAGGCAGGCCGCATTCCTCGAGCATGATCGATATCTTTTGCCCGTTCGGCGTCGGCCAGAAGTAGAGATCGATCGGACGCTGCGGTCTCGTCCGCGCGGCCGGCTTGCGGGCCGTGGATTTTGATTTCGCCACTTTCGATTTGGATGCTTTCGATTGGGCAGCCTTCGACTTGGTCCCCTTCGGCTGGCTCGAACTGGATCGGCCCTTGGATTTCGCCAGCGCGCGTTTTGCCGCCACGCCTCGCCCCTTCGTCGCCGTCTTCTTCCGACTTCCCGCCTTCACCGCTTTGCGCGCCATGCGAACCGCTCCCTCGTTATGCCCCGACAGTCGCGCCGGGTCGCCATGAGCGTACGGCACATAGGGGGTTCGCGACGACGGCACAACGAGACATCGCCCAGCGTCAACGAGTTGTGAGATTTGACGGCACGGCTGAAGGGACATCGAAGGAATCATCAAAACGTCATCTCGCCCGCGATCGACATGGGGTCCAGGCCAGGCTGAAAGCGGGAGCGCGTCTCCGCGATACGCCTCGGCATTCGCCGCTCGACGACGAAGCGCGATAGTTATGAGTTGGTTCGCGAGCGATTATGGCCCGACGCGTCATCACGCCCCGCGATGCGTTGCCCGGAATAGAATAAGGGCGTCGGCAAGACTGGAGGAAGGAATGGGGCTAACCCAGCGGAAAACTTACGCTTTCGCGTTCGCTTCCGTCATGTCGCGCGCTTGCAGGCAAGCTGGACATGATCCTTGATCCTCGCGCGTCGCCGACGCCCTTGTCTTCGACTAAGCCGGATGACACCAAGGTCGCAGCGCTTGCGCAGCTCTCATGTGCATCCGGTTTATCTTTGTCAGTCGCAGACAGTCTCCTAAGACGTAGATTAAGCCCGCTTCTTCGCAGCCTTACGCTTCGTCTTCTTTGCCGTCTTCTTTACGGCTGTCTTTTTGGCTTTCTTGGCCTTCTTGGCCTTCTTTGCCTTCTTCGCCATGTTGCCCTCCTAGGTCGGTATGAGATGGCGGGATCGCTTCAGTGCATTCGCGAATCGACATGCACTTCATCCCGATTACTACAGCACAACGAAAAAAACACTGACTCTGCTTAAGGAAACGTGTATGCGCGGCGCGTTCGCGCGCCCGCACTTGCGCACAACACACGCATCAACGCATTCGACGAACACCATCGCGTGACATCATCGTCATCGTCTTGCGCATCGTCGACGAATTCAAATAGTGCCGTAAAATAAAAGCTTATTTGCATTTCCATGATGCGTGATGCGCATCGCGAAACATGATTTTGCAATCACTGTAAGCGCAGCTTTTCGGCTGCTTCATTCGGCGCCGAATGCAAATTTTTTTCTGAATCTTTTTCACAGCTAATTTGCGCCGGCAGGCGGATTCCGCGCTCGCGCGACAGTCAAAACGGGAAATCCGGGAGAATCGATTCGCAGGCGATCGCCCGTAAAGGCGACGCATCGAACGCCGTTTTGCGTCTTGAGAAGACCTGTCCGGACGTCGCGCGCGACAGAAATCAGATCGTCGCGGTCGGTCAAAGACCGAGTTTGCGCGCGACGAGTTCGCTGACCGCTTGCGGGTTCGCCTTGCCACCCGAAGCCTTCATCGCCTGTCCGACGAACCAGCCGGCGAGCGTCGGCTTGAGTTTTGCCTGCGCGACTTTGTCGGGATTGGCGACGATGATGTCGTCGACGATCGTTTCGATGGCGCCGAGATCGGTGACCTGCTTGAGCCCGCGTGCATTCACGACAGCGCGCGGATCGCCGCCTTCTTTCCAAATAATATCAAGGAGTTCTTTGGCGATCTTGCCGGAAATTTCGCGCGACGAAATCATTTGCACGATGGCGCTGTTGGCTGCGGCCGGCAGCGGACCGGCATTCACCGTCAGGCCTTCCTTGTTGAGCCGGCCGAAATATTCGTTGATCAGCCAGTTCGCTGCCGCTTTCGCGTCCGCGCCGTCGGCGAGCATCGCTTCGAAGTAGTCGGCGGTCTCCTTTTCGGCGACCAGCACATCGGCGTCGTACGTCGAAAGACCAAGATCACGGATAAAGCGTTGCCGCTTCTCGTCCGGCAGTTCGGGAAGATCGGCCTTGAGCGCCTCGATATCCGCCGCCGCGAGTTCGAGCGGCAGAAGATCGGGATCGGGGAAGTAGCGATAGTCGTGCGCCTCTTCCTTGGTTCGCATCGGGCGCGTCTCGCCCTTGTTCGGTTCGAACAGCCGCGTCTCCTGATCGATCGACCCGCCCTCCTCCAGGATATCGATCTGGCGGCGCGCTTCGTATTCGATGGCCTGCCCGACGAAGCGGATCGAATTGACGTTCTTGATCTCGCACCGTGTGCCGAGCGGATCGCCGGGACGACGGACGGAAACGTTGACGTCGGCGCGCAGGCTGCCCTTTTCCATGTCGCCATCGCAGGTGCCGAGATAGCGCAGGATGGAGCGCAGCTTGCCGAGAAAAGCCTTGGCATCTTCCGAGGAGCGCAGATCGGGTTTGGAGACGATCTCCATCAGCGCGACGCCTGAGCGATTGAGATCGACGTAGGACATCGACGGATGCTGATCATGCAACGACTTGCCGGCGTCCTGCTCAAGATGCAGCCGCTCGATCCCGATGGTCACCCGATCCCCGCCCGGCACGTCGACGACGACCTCGCCTTCGCCGACGATCGGCGATTTGTACTGGCTGATCTGATAGCCCTGCGGCAGATCCGGATAGAAATAATTCTTCCGGTCGAAGACCGAGCGCAGATTGATCTGCGCCTTGAGGCCGAGCCCGGTACGCACCGCCTGGCGGACGCATTCGCGATTGATGACCGGCAGCATGCCCGGCATCGCGGCGTCGACCAGCGATACGTGACTGTTCGGCGCGCCGCCGAACGCGGTGGACGCACCGGAGAATAATTTTGCCCGAGACGCGACCTGCGCATGCACTTCCATCCCGATCACGACTTCCCAGTCGCCGGTGACGCCTTTGATCGTTTTCGCGGAATTGGGCTGGACGGACTGTGCCTGTGTCATGATCAATCGTGGTTTGGCTTCGAAAGCCCGTTTCGGGCACAAAACTTTTGGTGAAGGGCGGCATTCTCCATAGCTCGCCTGCCCACGCAAGCTCACAATTGGGTCATATAACGGAAGCTGCCTGATCGCTGGACACTCTTGCCGCCGAGACCCCCGTGAACCGAAACGAAAACTCCCGCATCTTTTATGTGATCGTCGGACTTTGTCTCGCCCTGCTGCTTGGCGTGGTCACGTATGTTTTCGCAGGCGACGAACCGGATGCCCCAAAAACCAAGATGACGGTCGGCCTGCCGCTTCACAGCTTGCCTGGACAGACCCACAACAATTGACACGCGCTTTGATGTCGCGCTGCGCGGCGCGCCTCACGCCGACCACCAGCGTTGTGGCGAAAAGCGGCCCGCTGCATCCTCGATCACCTGCCCGAGCGAAAACAGCGTCTCTTCATCGAACGGGCGGCCGATGAGTTGCAGCCCGAGTGGCAGGCCCTGTCTATCGAGCCCGGCCGGCACCGCGATGCCCGGAAGCCCGGCCATGTTCACGGTCACCGTGAAGATGTCATTGAGATACATCTCGACCGGATCGGCCTTGCCCTTTTCGCCGATGCCGAATGCGGCCGACGGCGTTGCCGGCGTCAGCATCGCATCCACGCCGGCTGCAAAACAGTCCTCGAAATCCTTCTTGATCAGGGTGCGGACTTTTTGCGCACGCAGATAATAGGCGTCGTAATAGCCGGCCGAGAGCACGTAGGTGCCGATGAGCACGCGGCGACGAACTTCCTTGCCAAACCCTTCGGCGCGCGTCTTTTCGTACATCTCGGTGATGTTGCGGCCAGGCACGCGCAGGCCGTAGCGCACGCCGTCATAGCGCGCGAGGTTGGACGACGCTTCCGCCGGCGCGACGATGTAATAGGCCGGCAGCGCGTAGCGCGTATGCGGCAGCGAGACGTCGACGAGCGTTGCGCCCGCCGTCTTGAGCCATTCCCCGCCCTGGTGCCATAGCGCCTCGATCTCAGCCGGCATGCCGTCGAGACGGTATTCTTTCGGAATGCCGATCCTCATGCCCTTGATCGAACGGCCGACAGCAGCTTCGAAATCCGGCACGAGCACGTCGGCCGACGTCGTGTCCTTCGGGTCATGGCCCGACATCGCGCGCATCAGGATCGCGGCATCGCGCACGGAGCGCGCGATCGGCCCGGCCTGATCGAGCGAGGAGGCGAACGCCACGGTGCCCCAGCGCGAGCAGCGGCCGTAGGTCGGCTTCATGCCCACGGTGCCGGTGAAGGCCGCCGGCTGGCGGATCGAGCCGCCGGTGTCGGTTGCGGTCGCGCCGAGACAGAGATGCGCGGCGACGGCCGCCGCCGATCCGCCCGACGAACCTCCGGGGACGAGTTTTGTCGCGTCGTTTTCGCGCCGCCACGGATTGACCACCGAACCAAACGCGGACGTCTCGTTCGACGAACCCATGGCGAATTCGTCGTTGTTGGTCTTGCCGAGCAGCACGGCGCCGTCGCGCCACAACTGCGCCGTCACCGTGGACTCGTAGGCCGGGACGAAATTTTCGAGGATGCGGCTGCACGCGGTCGTGCGCACATCCTTCGTCGCGAACAGATCCTTGATCGCGAGCGGAATGCCTTCGAGCGGACCGCCCTCGCCCTTGGCGAGACGCGCGTCGGAGGCTGCCGCCATGTCGCGTGCGACCTCCGGCGTCTCCAGCACGAAGGCGTTGAGCGCGCGCGCCTGCTCCACGGCCGCGAGATGAGCGTCGGTGAGTTCGCGCGCGGAGAATGTCTTGCCGGTCAGGCCGTCGCGCGCCTGCGCCAGGGTCAGCGCGGTGAGTTCGGTCATTCGATCACCTTCGGCACGACGAAGAAGTCGCCTTCGCGGGCCGGAGCATTACCGACGATCGCGTCGGGGATCTCGCCGTCGGTCACGACATCGTCGCGCTCCTTCATCCGCATCGGCGTCACCGACGTCATCGGGGCGACATCAGTGACATCGACCTCGGACAAATGCTCAACGAAAGACAGGATGGCGTTGAGTTCGCCCTGAAGTGGCGCGACCTCATCCTCGGCGACCGCGATGCGGGCGAGATGGGCGATGCGGCGGACGGTATCGGCGTCGACGGACATAAGTGCTCCGGAAGGCGCGCGGCGGTGCGCCCCTGCGGGTCAAAGGATGCGCGCCCTATAGCAGAGGGATGTTTGCGGCGGCAACGGCTGCGCCCGCCTCAATTCTGGCATCCGCTCCGCGTCGTTGCCGCACACCGGCCCAATCGCCATATAACGACGCATGACAAAGCCATTTGACGGTGCCGTTCCGGAAGCCCCGGAATCCGAACGAGAATCCCACCCTGCGATGCCCTACGAGGCGCGCGGGCCGGAAACGCCGCTGTCCATCGGACGCGTCGGATTGAAGGTCCGCGATCTTCCCCTGATGGTTGGCTTCTATACCGAAATCCTCGGTCTCGAGCCGATTATTGGCGATGCCGAGCGAATCCAGCTTGGGATCGACGGCGTGCCGCTGGTCGATCTGCTGCACCGGCCGAATCTGCCACCGGACGACAAGCGCGAGGCCGGGTTGTTTCATACCGCATTCCTGTTGCCGAGCCGCGCCGATCTTGGCGCCTGGCTGCGCCACAGCGCGCACAAGAGTTACCCGCTAACGGGCGCGGCGGACCACGGCGTCAGCGAGGCGATCTATCTCGACGATCCGGAAGGCAACGGCGTCGAAGTCTATCGCGACAGGCTAAAGGCCGAATGGGTCTGGCGCGACGGCCGGGTCGAGATGCCGAGCGCGCGGCTCGATCTCAACGCCCTTGCCGCCGACGCACAGAAGGGTTTTCCCGGCGCACCGGGCGGCACGCGCATCGGACACGTCCATCTGCGTGTCGGCGATGTAGCGCAGGCGCAGGATTTCTACAGCGCCGCGCTGGGGCTGGACGTAACGCGCAAGCGTGATGACGGCGCGGTGTTCATGTCGTCCGGCGGCTACCATCACCATGTCGCCGCCAATGTCTGGCAAAGCAAAGGCGCGGGCCACTCCGACGACGAGCGCGCCGGACTGAGCTATGTCGTGCTGCACGCGGCGGACGATGCCGTGATCGAAGCGACCGCCGCGCGGCTCAAAAGCCATGGCGTCCACAGCACGCTGTCCCCTGACGGCTTTCTCACCGTCGACGACCCATGGGGCTTGCGCCTGCTGATCTCCCGCTAGAGGATTGAAGTAGTTGTCATGCCCGCGAACGCGGGCATCCAGCTCTTTCGTCGTAAAAAAAGTGCTGGGTCCCCGCTTTCGCGGGGACGACAGCGAGGGGCGGAGTTGCCCGACAACGACGAAGGGGGGTGTTTCCATCTGAATATGAAACGCTCTGACCGTTACGAGTCCCTCGACAGATCGCGCAGCAGCGCCTCGGCTTCCGCCATCAGGTTGCGGGTGATGTCGGCCGCCGTTGCATGATGGCCGAGCGCCACCGCCTGCCCGGCCCAGAGCGGTGAGAAATCGCTGATGCCTTTCTTCTCGGCCGCCGCGCGCAATGGCCCGATGCCGGTCGCTGCAAGCGGGAAAGCCGGCACATCCTTGCCGATCGGTCCAAGCTCCGCGATCGCGCGATTGACGATGCCGCGCGCGGGCCGCCCCGTGAAAACATTGGTGAGGACGGTGCTGTCGTCGTGCGCTTCAGCCAGCGCCGCGCGGTGCAGAGCGGAGATCTTTGCCTCCGGCGAAAACAGATAGGCCGTGCCAAGCTGTACGGCAGAAGCGCCAAGAACGAAGGCGGCAGCAATGCCGCGGGCATCGGTGATGCCGCCGGTGGCGATGACCGGCACGCGTACCGCATCGACGATCTGCGGGATCAGCGCAAAACTGCCGGGCTGGCGCGTCACGTCATCGGACAGAAACATGCCGCGATGGCCGCCTGCTTCAAATCCTTGCGCGATCACCGCATCGACGCCGCGCTCGGCGAGCCAGCGCGCTTCCGCCACCGTCGTGGCGCTGGAAAAAATCTTGCACCCCGCCGCACGGACACGCGACAGCAAGGCGTCCTCCGGCAGGCCGAAGTGAAAGCTGACGACTTTTGGCCGGATTTCCTCCACCACCGCGCACAGCGCTGCGTCGAACGGCGCACGGTTGGCCGTCTTCACGGGCGCGTCGGCGTCGAGACCCTGCTCCTTGTAATAGGGGCGCAGCCGGTCGTGCCATTGCGCCATCCGCGCATTGTCCGGCACCGGCGGCTGGTGACAAAAGAAATTGAGATTGATCGGATTTGGCGTGCGCTCACGAATATGCCCGCACTGCTCGCGCAACTGGTCGGGCGTCAGCATCGCTGCCGGCAGCGACCCGAGCCCACCGACTTCCGAGACGGCGGCAGCAAGCTCCCAGTCCATCGCGCCGGCCATCGGCGCCAGGACAAGAGGATATTTCAGGCCGAAATCGGCCATGAATTTCTTACGCGACATGACGGTGCCCTCTTGCTTTTCCCGCGCAGCTTTGCCCTCGGTCACACCGGGAACGGCTTGCCCTTTTCAGGCACGACGACCTTGCCCGGCACACCCTTCATCGCGGCGACGAATTTGTCCGCGTTCGGGTCGATGATCGGGAACGAACCATAGTGGCACGGCACGATCGTCTGGAAGTTGAAGAATTTTTTGACCGCGAAGGCGGCCGTCTCGGCACCCATCGTAAAGCGGTCGCCGACGGGAACGAACCCGACTTTCGGCTGATGCAGTTCGTTGATCAGCGCCATGTCGCCGAACACGTCGGTGTCGCCCATGTGGTAGACTGTCGGCTCGCCGTCCGCCTTGACGATGACGCCGCAAGGATTGCCGAGATAGACCGGCGTGCCATTCTGGATGTCGCCGGAGGAATGATCGGCCCGCACCATCGTCACGGAAAAATTCCCCGGCCGCGTCGTCCCGCCGGTGTTCATGGGGTTGAGCTTCTCCAGCCCCTTGCCGCCCAGCCACATGCAGATCTCGAAAACGGCGGTCACGGTCGCGCCGTTCGCCTTGGCGATCTCCACCGTATCGCCCACATGATCGCTGTGGCCGTGGGTCAGGATGATATGACTGACGTCCTTGACCGCGGCGGCTTTGTCCGATGAGAAAGCCGGATTGCCGGTGAAGAACGGATCGATGAGGACCGCCGTGTCCTTGAAATCGAGGCGGAACGCGGAGTGGCCAAACCACGTGATCTGCATTGTATGATCCTATGTTCGAATTCTGTCCTGGCGGGCGTCGGTCCGGTCTCTCAAAGATGGGTGTCACATCATGAGCCTGCAAATGCCATCGGCCCTCAAGTCGCACGCAACCGGCGGATTCCGGTCCTGATATGGCAACGCTGATCCTTCCCCTCATGGAAGCCATGACTCACTGGCCGCCGCAAGGCAGCCTGATCGGGCTCGATCTCGGCACGAAAACCATTGGCGTCGCGACATCCGATCCGCAGCGTCGCCTTGCGACCGCGGTCGAAACCATACGCCGGTCCACCTTTACCGCCGATGCGGCGCGGCTGCTGACGCTGGCCGGCGAACGCCGCGCGGTCGGCTTCGTCCTCGGTCTGCCACTCAACATGGACGGCACCGAAGGACCGCGCGCGCAATCGACGCGCGCCTTCGCGCGCAACCTGACGAAGCTGACCGACACCGTTATCGCCCTCTGGGATGAGCGGCTGTCCACCGCCGCCGTCGAACGCGAACTGATTGCGCTCGACACCAGCCGCGCCAAGCGGGCACGTGATATCGACATGCACGCGGCCGTCTATATTCTGCAAGGCGCGCTTGACCGGCTGACGCAGGCCGCGCGCTCTTAGGCATCAAAACTTGAGCGTCCAAGACTTGAGCGTCAGAAACGAAAGAAGCGGGCCATGGCCCGCTTCCGTCAAAATCCATCCGAATTCATTTGAATGGACGCGCATGTGGTTCGGCACACGAACCCCAGTGCCCACGTCCAAACGGATCATCCTGGCTCAGGCCCGACCCGCCTTCGCGCAGCGGCACCCAACAGCGGCCGGTTGCCGCATAGCGCGCACCATAGACAGGCTCGGCATCATACACGTCAGCGTCGTCGTAGGCTTGAGCGCCGTATGCCGGTTCATAAGCGTAAGGCGCCGGCGCGTATTCCGGTCCATACGCATAGCCAGGTTCGGAGTAGCCAGGTCCGTAATAGCCACCGTTCGCGTTCGCAGCCGCCGCGCCGAGCACGGCGCCGGCCACGAGTCCGGCACCGATGGCCGCACCGATATGCCTCCCGCGCGCCTGCGACGCATCCACTGCTCCCGCCGTGGCAATGCCGAGGGCCGCAAGGGCGACGGCCGATTTGGCAAAAATATTCATGTCTGAACCTCCGTACGATCGAAATGGCAGATGATCGAAATTGAATAACCGATGCAGCCATTGTGGAATGCTGTGGCCGCTCTTCGCCATGACAACCCGCAGCTTCGGACGCTAGTTCCGCTGCGCTGCACAAGAGCTTGTGACTGCGAGATAATTCCCGCACATTTGCGCGGCATTCCAGCCGCATTTCCGCCCCACGGCGCGGCCAGCAGGATGAACCGACGGCGTATCCCGGAAAAACGCGGGCATCGCGATTAACGCTTCCCGCGAGACTTCTGTGTGAACTCGAAGAGAAATCGGCAGCGCTCTTGCCGGACCCCACCGATGCTCCTATAGAAACGACTTTAATGAACATCGCTTCCAAATCAGCGTTCGTCCTCAACCAGCGGCATTTGTTGGGGATCGCGGGGCTTTCGCGCGAGCAGATCGTCGGCCTGCTCGATCTCGCCGGTTCGTTCGTCGAACTCAACCGCCAGATCGAGAAGAAACTCACGTCGCTGCGCGGCCGCACGCTGATGAACCTCTTCTTCGAAGCGTCGACCCGCACGCAGGCATCATTCGAACTGGCCGGCAAACGGCTCGGCGCCGACGTCATGAACATGTCGGTGTCGTCCTCGTCGATGCGCAAGGGCGAAACGCTGATCGACACCGCGGTCACGCTCAACGCGATGCACCCGGACATCATCGTCGTCCGCCATCATTCCTCGGGCGCGGTCGAACTGCTGGCCCGCAAGGTCGATTGCGCCGTGATCAATGCCGGCGACGGAGCGCACGAACATCCCACGCAGGCGCTGCTCGATGCGCTGACCATCCGCCGCAACAAAGGCCGGATCGAAGGCCTGACGGTCGCGATCTGCGGCGACATCCTTCACTCGCGGGTGGCGCGCTCCAACATCATCCTGCTCAACACGCTGGGCGCGCGCGTGCGCGTCGTCGCCCCCTCCACTTTGATGCCGCCGGGGATCGAACGCTTCGGTGTCGAGGCGACCCGCGACATGCGCGAGGGGCTTGCCGGCGCCGACATCGTGATGATGCTGCGGCTGCAGCGCGAGCGCATGAGCGGATCGTTCGTTCCCTCGGTGCAGGAATATTTCCACTATTTCGGGCTCGACGAGAAAAAACTCGCTTACGCCAAGCCGGACGCGCTGATCATGCATCCGGGGCCGATGAACCGTGGCGTCGAGATCGACTCGCTGATCGCCGACAGTGCTCAGTCCTTGATCCGCGAACAGGTGGAGATGGGCGTCGCGGCCCGCATGGCCGTGCTCGATGCCCTGTCGCGGACGTTGCCCAATGGCTAGCCGTGCCGCCTGCGCTTCCGCGCGTCGTGCATCGGCAACGCGGCTCGCCTTTTTTGATACACCCCGTTTCGCGGATGCCTGACTGACATGCTCTCCGAACGCCGCCCCATCCTGCTCGCCAATGCCCGCATCATCGATCCGGCGCGCGATGCCGACATCGAAGGCGACGTGCTGATCGCCGAAGGCGTCATCCGCGAGGCCAAGCGCGGCATCGGCGCGGCCGGCGTACCTGAAGGCACAGAGATCGTCGATTGCCGCGGCAAGGTCGTTGCGCCAGGACTGGTCGACATGCGCGCCTATATCGGCGAACCCGGTGCGGGCTATCGCGAGACTTTTGTCTCGGCGAGCCAGGCGGCGGCCGCCGGAGGCGTCACCACCATCATCTGCCAGCCCGACACCAAGCCGGTGATCGACAATGCTTCGACCGTTGATTTCGTGCAGCGGCGCGCACGCGACACCGGCATCGTCCATATCCATCCCATGGCGGCGCTCACAAAGGGCCTCAAGGGCGAGGAGATGACCGATTTCGGCCTGCTTCGCGCGGCTGGCGCCGTCGCCTTCACCGATGGGCAGAAGAGCGTGAGGAACGCGCAGGTGATGCGCCGCGCCATGACTTATGCGCGCGATTTCGATGAGCTGATCGTGCATCACACCGAAGACCCGGATCTCGTCGGCGAAGGCGTGATGAACGAGGGCGAATTCGCCTCGCGCCTCGGCCTGATGGGGATTCCCACGATGGCCGAGACCATCATGCTGGAGCGCGACATCCGCCTGCTCGGCATGTCCGGCGGCCGCTATCATGCCGCCTCGCTCACCTGCTCAAGCGCGCTCGATGTGCTGCGCCGCGCGAAAGACGCAGGCCTCGGCATCACCGCGTCAGCCTCGATCAATCATCTCACGCTCAACGAGATCGATATCGGCCCCTACCGCACTTTCCTCAAGCTCGCACCGCCGTTGCGCGCGGAAGACGACCGGCTGGCGCTCGTCGAGGCCGTGCGCAGCGGCCTGATCGACACGATCATGTCGGATCACAACCCGCAGGATGTCGAGACCAAGCGCCTTCCGTTCGAGGAAGCCGCGCCCGGCGCCATCGGTATCGAGACGATGCTGTGCGCCGGACTTCGCCTCGTGCACGCCGAACAGATCGACCTGATGACGCTCGTGCGGGCGATGTCGACGCGGCCGGCGGAATTGCTGGGCCTGCCCGGCGGTACCTTGCGCAGCGGCGCGCCAGCCGATGTTATCGTTATCGACACGGACGTGCCGTGGGTGCTCGATCCGACCGCCTTGAAGTCGAAATGCCAGAACACACCGTTTGACGAGGCCCGCATGCAGGGCCGCGTCGTCCGCACCATCGTCGCGGGCCGGACGGTTTACGAATACATCTGATCAGGCGGGACGATGCTGTCGGTCTATGCCGCCTCACCTCTGTTTTCCGCGCTGTCCCTGCTCGTCGGCTATGGGCTCGGATCGATTCCGTTCGGCCTGATCATCACGCAATGCGCCGGCACCACCGACATCAGGACGATCGGCTCCGGCAATATCGGCGCGACGAACGTCCTGCGCACCGGTCGCAAACTCTTGGCAGTGGCGACGCTTGTTCTCGATGCGCTCAAGGGCGCGCTCGCCGTCATCATCGTCGAACGAACCCTTGGCGTGGATTTCGCGCTGCTCGCGGCCTGCGGCGCGTTTCTCGGCCATCTCTTTCCGATATGGCTGGGTTTCAAGGGCGGCAAAGGCGTCTCGACCTATATCGGGCTGTTGCTCGCGCTTGTCTGGCCGGCCGCATTGATCTTCTGTGCCGTCTGGCTGCTGACGGCTTGCGTCTCGCGCTATTCCTCGCTTGCCGCGCTGCTCGCGAGTGTCGCGGCGCCGATCTACGTCTGGATCGTCGGCCCTGCCCCCTATGCAGTCCTGTTCACCGCGCTCAGCGTCATCCTCTGGATCATGCACCGCAGCAACATCACGCGCCTCGCGTCGGGTGAAGAGACGCGCATCGGCAAGCGGTAAGTCATTTCGCGCACCGTGCGGCGCATTTGCCTTTTGCGATGGCCGGCGAAGTGCCTAAACTCCCTTCTTACAAGGGGGCATCGTGGATCAGCACAATCTCGAGCCGGGACTGCGGTTGACCGACGAGCAGCGGATCGACTGGCTGCGTCTTATCCGTTCCGACAATGTCGGCCCGCGCACATTTCGCAATCTGCTCAATCACTGCGGCAGCGCGCGCGCCGCACTCGACGCCCTGCCCGAACTGGCGCGACGCGGCGGTGCTGCGCGGACGGCACGCATCTCCAGCCGTGCGGACGCGGAACGTGAACTCAAAGCGGCGGCAACCCTCGGCATCGCCTATGTCGCATTGGGCGAAAGTGACTATCCGCGACTGTTGCAGTCAACCGATGATCCGCCGCCTCTACTTGGCATCAAGGGACAGACGGACGTGTTGCGGCACCCGCTTGTCGCAATCGTCGGCTCGCGCAATGCGTCCGCAGCCGGAATGAAATTCGCTGCACGCCTTGCGCGCGATCTCTCCGCCGGCGGCTTCATCGTCGCATCGGGACTGGCGCGCGGCGTCGATGCGGCCGCCCACCGCGCGGTTCTCGAAAGCGGCACGGTGTGTGTGCTTGCCGGCGGTCTCGACCGCATCTATCCGCCCGAACATCTCGATTTGTTTCACGACATCGCCGAGACCGGCGCCGCACTGTCGGAAATGCCGATCGGCTGGGAGCCACGGGCGCGGGATTTCCCGCGCCGCAACCGGCTGATCTCGGGCATTTCGCTCGGCGTCATCGTGATCGAAGCGGCGCGCCGTTCCGGTTCACTGATCACGGCACGGTTTGCACTCGAACAGGGCCGCGAGGTTTTTGCCGTGCCGGGTTCACCGCTCGACCCGCGCAGCGAGGGCACCAACACGCTGCTCAAGCAAGGCGCGGTCGTCGTGACGGAAGCGGCGGATGTGTTCGATGTGTTGCGACCGATGCTCGACCACGGCCCTGAAAATCCCGTTCGCGAAGACGAGACCGAAATGGCCGGAATGACGCTCGATCCCAATCCCGGCAGCCGGGAAAAAATCGTCTCCCTGCTCGGACCGACGCCCGTCGCGCTCGACGACCTGATTCGCCTGTCCGGCGTCTCGGCCGCCGAAGCCCGCGTCATTCTGCTGGAACTCGATCTGGCCGGCCGCCTCGAGCGTCAGGCCGGCGGGCTGATCTCACTCGTATAGACAGGTCGGGACGGCGGTTTGCGCCCGCATCGGACCGTCCGCACCCTCACCGCTCACACTATAATGTCACGGCTGCCGGCCACGGTGCCGGGACCAGGATTCTGCTGAAACCAATCCGTCCCTTATTCCGGTGCCCCTGCATTCCGGGCTTCGCGTTCGGCCATATCCAGCAGGTAAGCCAGCGTCTCAAGTCCGTTTCGGCGCGCCAAAACCGCCATCTCCGCAGCCATGCTGGCGATATAATCCGCGTTGGCCTGCAGATCAGACCGGCGTGGAACGGGCTGCGGGGCGCCAGTCATGGCTGCACCCGTTCGCCGCGGGAAGATGTCTTGGCCAGGGACATATACTTATGCGTGTATGTAAACTCATTCGCTCTCTGTAGATGTATACTCCTGACATCCCTTTCCTGCCAACCCCGACTGCAGTAAAGCCCCACAGCACAGCCCGCCATTTGACACAGCGGCCCCGCTTACCCATGTTCCCGGCGAGTCGACCGCCTGTGGACAGTCCACACCGCCGCCGCCATCTTCACTAAGCTGTTGGAGTTCCATGAAAATCGTCGTGGTGGAGTCGCCTGCCAAGGCCAAGACCATCAATAAATATCTCGGGCCCGGCTACGAAGTTCTGGCTTCGTTCGGCCATGTGCGCGACCTTCCGGCGAAGTCCGGATCGGTCGATCCGGACGGCGACTTCCGCATGATCTGGGAGGTGGACGCCAAAGCGGCCAAGCGGCTGTCCGACATCGCCCAGGCCGTCAAAGGCTCCGAAAAACTCATCCTCGCCACCGACCCGGATCGCGAAGGCGAGGCGATTTCCTGGCATGTGCTTGAAGTGCTCAAGGAGAAACGCGCGCTCAAGGACCAGCCGGTCGAACGCGTCGTCTTCAACGCCATCACCAAGCAGGCGGTGACGGAAGCGATGGCCAACCCGCGCGTCATCGACGCGGCGCTGGTCGATGCCTATCGCGCCCGCCGCGCACTCGATTATCTCGTCGGCTTCACGCTTTCGCCGGTGCTGTGGCGCAAGCTGCCGGGCGCCCGCTCCGCCGGCCGCGTGCAGTCGGTCGCGCTGCGTCTTGTCTGCGATCGCGAACTGGAGATCGAGCGGTTCGTCACCCGCGAATACTGGTCGCTGGCGGCTCAACTCGCGACGCCGCGCGGCGACAGTTTTGAAGCGCGGCTCGTCGGCGCCGACGGACAAAAGATCCAGCGCCTCGACATCGGCAAGGGCGAAGACGCCGAGAATTTCAAACGCGCGCTCGAACAGGCCACCTTCAGCGTCACGTCGGTCGAAGCAAAACCCGCGCGCCGCAATCCCGCCCCGCCCTTCACCACCTCGACGTTGCAGCAGGAAGCCAGCCGCAAGCTCGGCTTCGCGCCGGCGCATACGATGCGCGTCGCGCAGCGTCTCTATGAAGGCATCGATATCGGCGGCGAGACCGTGGGTCTCATCACCTATATGCGAACCGACGGTGTGCAGATCGCCAACGAAGCCATTACCGCGGTGCGCAGCGCCATCGAGGCCGAGTTCGGCCGCAACTACGTGCCGTCCGAGCCACGCCGTTATCAGACCAAATCGAAGAACGCGCAGGAAGCCCATGAGGCGATCCGGCCGACCGATGTGACACGCAAGCCGCGCGACATCGCCAAGCGGCTCGAATCCGATCAGGCAAAACTCTACGAACTGATCTGGCTGCGCACCATGGCGAGCCAGACCGAATCCGCCGAACTTGAACGCACCACGGTCGACATCACGGCCAAGGCCGGCGCGCGCAATCTCGACCTGCGCGCCACCGGCTCGGTTATCAAATTCGACGGCTTCCTGCGGCTCTATCAGGAAGGCCTTGACGACGATGCGGCCGACGAGGAATCGCGCCGCCTGCCGGCCATGAGCCAGGGCGAAGCGCTCAAGCGCGAATCCATCACCGCCGAACAGCATTTCACCGAACCGCCGCCGCGCTTTTCGGAAGCCTCGCTGGTCAAGCGCATGGAAGAACTCGGCATCGGCCGGCCTTCGACCTACGCATCGATCCTGCAGGTGCTCAAGGATCGCGGCTATGTGCGCCTCGACAAGCGGCGCCTGCATGCCGAAGACAAGGGCCGGGTCGTCACCGGCTTTCTGGAAAGCTTCTTTGCGCGTTACGTCGAATACGATTTCACGGCGGGTCTTGAGGAGCAGCTCGACCGCATCTCCAACAACGAAATCGACTGGAAAGTCGTGCTGCGCGATTTCTGGACGGACTTCATCGGCGCGGTGCATGAGATCAAGGACCTGCGCGTCACCGAAGTGCTCGACGCACTCAACGAACTGCTCGGGCCGCATATTTTCCCCGCACGCGAAGACGGCGAGGATTCGCGCAAGTGTCCGAGTTGCGACACCGGCCGGCTCTCGCTGAAGGTCGGACGCTTCGGTGCGTTCATCGGCTGCTCGAACTATCCCGAATGCCGCCACACGCGACAGTTGGCGGCTGGCGGCGACGCGGCTGGCGACGGTGGCACGAAGGTGCTTGGACAGGATCCCAAGACCGGCCTTGAGGTCACGTTGCGCACCGGACGCTTCGGTCCCTATTTCCAGCTCGGTGAAGCCGTCGAAGGCGAGAAGCCGAAGCGCGCAGGCCTGCCGAAGAACACATCTCCGGACGACATCACGCTCGAATTCGCGCTCGGCCTGTTGTCGCTGCCACGCGAGGTCGGGATCCATCCGGAAAACGGCGAGCCGATCCTCGCCGGCGTCGGACGCTTCGGCCCTTATGTGCAGAACGAGAAGACCTACGCCAATCTCGAGCCGGGCGATGACGTGCTGACGATCGGCCTCAACCGCGCGGTGACGCTGATTGCCGAAAAGAAGCTCAAGCCGGCGCGCGGCGGCCGCTTCGGCGCACAGGCCGGCCGTTCGCTGGGCGACCACCCGGCAGGCGGTCCGGTCGTCGCGAAGAACGGTCGCTATGGCGCCTATGTCAGCCACAACGGCGTCAACGCCACGCTGCCGGCCGATATCGCACACGATCAGGTGACGATGGAGCAGGCTGTCGAACTGCTCGCCGTACGCGCCGCCAAGGGCGGGACGAAAAAAGCACCGGCGAAGAAGGCCAAGAAAACGGCAAAAGCGAAAACGGTCAAGAAAGCTGCTGGCGACGAGTCCGGCGGCAGCAAGACCACAGCAGCCAAAAGCGCGACCAAAAAATCCAAGACGTCTTCGGCGCGCAAGGCGGTCGGCAAAACATCCGTCGGCAAGAAGAGCGTGAAAAAGACCGGCAGCGCAAAGCCCACAACGAATGCTTCGGGGAAAGTGGACGCGGCGGAATGACCGCCGCGCAAGAATGATCGTCTTCAAAACAACGCGCTTCGGTCGAGACGCACACGGACAAAGCCTTGACCAGATCACCGCATAAGACCCCCTCGCCTTCGAAATCGAAAGATGGCGGCGCTCCTCACCCGCGGCCGGATCAACCCAAGCCGTCCGCGCAAACGGGATTGCCGTCGCGCGCGGACATCCTCGCTTTCATCGAAGCCAATCCCGGTGCTGCTGGTCCGCGCGAAATCGCGCGCGCGTTCCACCTTAAGGGAGGCGACCGGCGCGAGTTGAAGGCGATGCTGCGCCATCTCGGCGACGACGGCACCGTGACGCGCCGGCACAAGAAGATGCATCTCGCTGGCACGCTTCCGACCGTGGTGCTCGCCGACATTCTCGTGCGCGACGCCGACGGCGATCTCCTTGCGCAGCCGGTCGAATGGGACACGGAAGAACACGGCGACGCGCCGAAAATCCGCGTGCACATCCCGCGCAAGGCAAAACCGTTTGAAATCCCCGGCATCGGCGACCGCGCGCTGCTGCGCACCGAGCCGACACACGACGCCGAGGACGAAGCGCGCTATCGCGGCCGCGTTATCCGCATCCTCGACCGCGCGCGCAGCCGCGTGCTCGGCATTTTCCGCAGCCTGCCTTCGGGCGGCGGACGGCTGGTGCCGATCGACAAGAAGAATCTCGGCAAGGAACTGTCGATCCCGCCACACGCGACCGCCGACGCGCAGGATGGCGATCTCATCGCCGTCGACGTCGCGCGCCAGGGACGCTTCGGTCTCCCCACCGGCGTCGTCAAGGAGAAACTCGGATCGCTGAAATCCGAGCGCGCGGTCAGCCTGATCGCCATTCACGTCCACGGCATTCCGAACGTTTTTCCGCGCGAGGTGCTGGCGGAAGCGGATGCGGCGAAGCGGGTGACGCTGTCCGACCGCGAAGACTGGCGCGACGTGCCCTTCGTCACCATCGATCCGCCCGACGCCAAGGACCATGACGACGCGGTGCACGCCATCGCCGACACTGACCCCAACAATCCCGGCGGCTTCGTGCTCTCGGTCGCCATCGCCGATGTCGCGCATTACGTACAGGCGCATTCCGCCCTCGACCGCGAAGCGCTCAACCGCGGAAACTCGGTCTATTTCCCAGACCGCGTCGTGCCGATGCTGCCGGAGCGCATTTCCAACGACCTGTGCTCGCTGCGTCCGCGCGAGGACCGCGCCGCGCTCGCCGTACGCATGACCATCGATGCCGGAGGCCACAAGAAATCGCACAGCTTTCACCGTGTGCTGATCCGCTCGGCGGCGAAGCTGCATTACGAGCAGGCGCAGGAAGCGTATGAAGGCCGCCCGGACGACATGACCGGGCCGCTGATCGAGCACGTCATCGCCCCGCTCTATCAGGCCTATCACGCGTTGCAGCGCGTGCGCAGCGAACGCGAACCGCTCGACCTCGACCTGCCGGAACGCAAGCTGGTGCTGAAGACCGATGGGACGATCGACCGTGTCGTGATCCCGGAACGGCGCGACGCCAACAAACTGATCGAAGAGTTCATGATCCTCGCCAATGTGGCGGCGGCTGAATCTCTCGAACGCGCCCACGTTCCGCTGGTCTATCGCGTGCACGACGAACCTTCGCCGGAGAAGATGGCGGCGCTGCACGAATTCCTCAAAACGCTCGACATCTCCTTGCCGAAGGCCGGCGCGCTGCAACCCACGCTGTTCAACCGCATCCTGGCGCAGGCAAAGGGCCGCGACGAGGAAGCGCTGATCAACGAAGTGGTGCTGCGCTCGCAGGCGCAGGCGGAATATGCCGCGGAGAACTACGGCCATTTCGGCCTTAACCTGCGCCGCTACGCGCATTTCACCTCGCCGATCCGCCGCTATGCCGATCTCATCGTCCATCGCGGTCTCCTCCGCGCGCTTCGTCTGAACGATGGCGCGCTCGAAGCCTCGGCCGACGTCAAATCGCTGGGCGAGATTGCAGCGCGCATCTCGGCCGCCGAGCGGCGTGCGATGGCGGCGGAGCGCGAGACCACTGACCGTCTGATCGCGCATTTCCTCGCCGACCGCATCGGCGCGCAATTCGCTGGCCGCATCAGCGGCGTCACCCGTGCCGGCGTCTTCATCAAGCTCGACGAGACCGGTGCCGACGGCTTCGTACCTACCCGCACGCTCGGCGACGAATATTTCCGCTACAACGAGGCTGGCCGCGCGTTCGTCGGTTCCCATACCGGCCTCACCTATCGCCTCGGCGACCGCGTGTCCGTCGAACTCGTCGAAGCGGCGCCCGTTGCCGGCGCGCTGCGTTTCAAGATTCTCGAAAGCTTCGCACCACACGCCGTAGGAAAACCCGCCGGCAAAGGCCGGCAACATAAATTCGGCAAAACATCGTTCAAAGGTTCGCGGACAAAGCCGGGCGCTGACTCAGGCAAAGGGCAGCCGACGCAGGATCATCCGCGCGGCAAACAGAAACGGCCACCGCTGCCACGCAAGAAGAAACGCCGCTAAACAGATATGTCCCGAGACGAACCGATGACGAAGGGTGATCAGATCACGCGACTCAATCGCTTCCCGCGCGATCTTTCGCATCCCTATTACCGGCCGCGGGATGCCGCCACGCTGATCATCGTCGATCGCAGCGGAGCCGAGCCGAAGGCGTTGTTCGGCAAGCGCCATGCCGGACACGCGTTCATGCCGGGCATGTACGTGTTTCCCGGCGGCCGTCTGGAATCCCATGATCGGCTGATGCCATCGGCAAGCGACCTCGATCCCGTGACCATCGCCAAGCTGTCGGCTTCGACGCAGCGCATGACGCCGTCGCGGGCGCGCGCGCTGGCGCTGACGGCGGTGCGTGAGACGTTCGAGGAGACCGGCCTGATGATCGGCGTGCGAACCGACCATAAACCCGCCCGCGTCGCGGATCCCGCCTGGCAGCCGTTCGCGGACCACGGCGTTAGTCCCGACCTCGCCGCCCTGCATTTCGTGGCCCGCGCCATCACGCCGCCGGGGCGTGCACGCCGTTTCGACACCCGCTTTTTCGCCGTCGACACCACCACGATCGCTCACGAGGTGAAGGATGTCGTCGGTCCGGAGTCGGAACTGACTGAATTGTCATGGGTGCCGCTTTCCGACGTCGGCCGGCTCGGCCTCCTCCCGATCACCGCAGTCGTGCTGGAGGAACTCGAATCCCAGACCCGTGAGGGCCTGCCGCGCGACCGTCCAGTGCCGTTTTTCCACGTCAAGAACCGCCATTTCATCAAAGAGATGCTGTAAATTCAACGATTTCCGGTGATTTTCTTGACATTGCGGCGGCTTTGACTAGTTTGCCGCCCAACGAACCGGCCGTCTGGCGATGGCCCTGCATTCAAGAGGACTTCCATGGCCAAGGCTGTGACCATCAAGGTGAAGCTCGTGTCGAGCGCCGACACCGGCTTCTATTACGTAGCGAAGAAGAATTCGCGCACGATGACCGAGAAGCTGACGATGAAGAAGTACGATCCGGTCGCGCGCAAGCACGTCGAGTTTCGCGAATCCAAAATCAAGTAATCATGCTCACGTCTTCGCGGCACAGGCTTTGACCTGATAACAGCCGCGGCTTGAAAAAGAGGCGCCTCGCGGGGCGCCTTTTTCTTTTGGACAGTATGTCGAAAGTGGTCGGCCGGAAGCGTGACAAAGAGGCCACTCGCCAGCACTCCCCGCCGACCTAGCCCTGCAGACCCAGGAGATGCGGCGGACCTGGAATCCGCAGGGTGTTCTCTGTGATCGCAGTCGGCGCGTTTCGGACGCCGATGACTTCGCTCGACCTTGCGCGCTTTCCGATCGTCGAACTCGCATCCACCTTTCGGACGACGCGCTTCCAGTCGCAATCTCACCACGTGAAGCAAACGCTATCGGTTCGGTTCGCGAAAGCAAACCAAACTCATCCTTAACGGCGAAAGCATTGGAATTAACGTAAAGCGTTAAAGGGTGTGGCCGCGCCGCGATGGGTTATGCGGCGTCAGGCACCACACGATTGCGGCCGTCGCGCTTGGCGCGATAGAGCGCAAGATCGGCACGCTTGAGCATGCCCGCCGCGTCATCCTGCGCACCGAGCGCCGCAAGACCGGCTGAGATCGTCACCGCGACAACCTGGCCGTCGGGAAGCGGAAACGGATCGGAGGCGATGCGGCGGCGCAGCCGTTCCGCCACCAGCGTCGCGACGGAGATGTCGGTCTCCGGCATCACGATGACGAATTCCTCGCCACCGTAGCGGCAGGCGAGATCGATGCCGCGGATCGACTTGCGGATACGCGTTGCAAATTCGCGCAGCACGGCATCGCCGGCATCATGGCCGTGCGTGTCGTTGATCGATTTGAAGAAGTCGATGTCGAGCACCAGCGCTGTCAGCGGCTTGCCGCGGGCATTGGCCTCATCGACCTGACTTGCAAGATGGCTTTCCATATAGCGGCGATTGTACAGCCCGGTCAGCGCATCGGTGATCGCCATCTCGATCGAGAGCTGGACGTTGTCGCGCAGTCGTTCGGCGTAGCGTTTCTTGCGCACCTGCGTGCGGACGCGCGCCAGCAGTTCGTTCTTGTCGATCGGCTTGATCAGGAAATCGTTGACGCCGATCTCCAGTCCACGCACCAGACGCGCATTGTTGTCGTCGTCGCAGATGGCGAGGATCGGCACATTGCGCGTGCGCTCGAGCGAACGCACCTGGCTGCACAGCCGCAATCCGTCATATTGAGACAGCGACAGCGACACGACGAGAAGATCGAAATTGCCCTCGCCGGCGCGAAAGAGCGCATCGGCCGGACTGTGCTCGACCGTGACGCGATGCTCCTGCGACAGGACCTTGGCGAGACGATCGTAGGAGGCCGGACGATCGTCGACGATCAAAATCTTGCCGCCGCTTCCCGTCTCGGCAAGTGCCTCCTGTTCGGGACTTTCGATGCCGATCTCGCGCGACGTCACCGCGCGCATGCGCAGTTCGTCGGTCATGCGTTTGAGCCGCGCCAGCGACCGCACCCGCGCGATCAGCGCGACATCGGACACCGGCTTGGTCAGAAAATCGTCGGCGCCGGCCTCAAGCCCGCGCACGCGGTCCGACGGCTGATCGAGCGCCGTGACGAGGACGACCGGCACGTGATGCGTCATCGCATTCGATTTGAGGCGGCGGCAGACTTCGAAGCCGTCCATTTCCGGCATCATGACATCGAGCAGAACGAGGTCGCATTCACCGCGCTCGCAGATCGCCAGCGCCTCAAGGCCGTTCTTCGCGGTGACCACGTCGAAATACTCGGCCGAGAGCCGCGCATCGAGCAGCTTCAGGTTGGCCGGGACATCATCGACGACGAGAACGCGGGCAGTCATCAGGTTTCCTTACGCGGTGCCGAGGAAATGGCGCACCGTCTCGATGAATTTGCCCACCGAGATAGGCTTCGACAGATAAGCTTCGCAACCACCCTGGCGGATGCGCTCTTCGTCACCCTTCATGGCGAAAGCTGTCACGGCGATGACGGGGATCGACTTCAGCTCTTCATCGTCCTTGAGCCATTTCGTGACTTCCAGCCCCGAGACTTCCGGCAACTGGATGTCCATCAGAATCAGATCGGGCTTGTGTGCGCGCGCGAGATCGAGCGCCTCGACGCCGTTGCGGGTGCCCACGGTGTCGTAGCCGTGCGCCTCGAGGAGGTCGTGGAAGAGCTTCATATTGAGCTCGTTGTCCTCCACAATCAGGACGGTCTTCGCCATTAACCCGTCCTCGGCATGTTATAGCCTTTGCTGCGCACAAAATGATCCGAACGCGACGCGACCGGAGTGTTGATTCAAGCTAGTCTCGATTTGTTACGGAAAGGCAAACATCACCCCCATGAATCGCGGTCCAAAACTCACCAAAGACCATGCGATATCCTTGGCTATTCAAGGACTTGAATTTCTAGCCGCGGACGAAGACCGCTTGGCTACGTTTTTGTCCTTAGCCGGTATCGGACCGGGCGACATTCGCGCAGCCGCCCAGGATCCGCAATTCCTCTCGGGTGTCCTCGATCATATTGCAAGTGATGAAGATTTGGTGGTCGAATTCGCACAAAATGCGGGCATTGACCCCCGTTATGTGGAAGCCGCGCGGGCTGCTCTGGGCGGCGGAAACTGGGAGCGGGACGTCCCCTGATGCCGGCCTTCTGCCGCGACTGCCTGGTGGATGCGGAAGAGACCGACCGGCGCTGTCCGCGCTGCCGCTCCCCGCGCCTCGTCGCCCATCCGAAATTGAACGCCTTGGCGATCGCCCATGTCGATTGCGATGCCTTCTATGCGACCATCGAGAAGCGTGACGACCCGCGCCTTGCCACCCAGCCGGTGATTGTCGGCGGCGGCCAGCGCGGCGTGGTCGCGGCCTGTTGCTACGTCGCACGCACGTTCGGCATCCGTTCGGCCATGCCAATGTTCGAAGCGCGCCGGCTTTGTCCACATGCGGTCGTCATCAAGCCGAACATGGCGAAATACGTTGAAGTCGGCCGTGCCGTGCGCGCCCGAATGCAGGACCTGACGCCGCTCGTCGAACCGCTGTCGATCGACGAAGCCTTCCTCGATCTCACCGGCACCGAGCGCCTGCACGGTCTGCCGCCGGCCAGGACGCTGGCGCGGTTCGCCCTTGCCGTCGAACGCGAGATCGGCATCACGGTCTCGGTCGGCCTGTCAGGCAACAAGTTTCTCGCAAAGATCGCGTCGGACCTCGACAAGCCGCGCGGCTTCGCCCTGCTCGATCCCGACGCGGCCCCGGCATTCCTCGCGCCGAAGCCGGTGTCTTTCATCTTCGGCGTCGGCGCAGCGAGCCAGAAGCGCCTCGCCGAAAAAGGCTTTCGCACCATCGCCGATCTGCAGCGTGCCGACCGCATGCAGCTCATCAAGCTTCTCGGCGAAGACGGCCTGCGGCTTTCCGAACTCGCCTTCGGGCGCGACCGCCGCGTGGTCAATCCCGACCGCGACATGAAGACGGTGTCGGCCGAGACCACGTTCCATCGGGACATCGGCGCGCCAAGCGCGCTGGAACGCCAGCTCTGGCGGCTGTGCGAACGCGTCTCCGAACGCCTGAAAGCCAAGGAGATTGCCGGATCGACCGTCACGCTCAAACTCAAGACGGCGGATTTCCGCATCCGCACGCGCGCGCGAAGCCTGCCCGCGCCGACGCAGCTTGCCGAACGAATCTATGCTGCGGGGCGCGACCTGTTGCGGGCGGAGGCTGATGGCACCGCGTTTCGTCTTATCGGCATCGGCGTCTCGGCGCTGCGGCCGGCGCGGGAGGCCGACCCCGCCGACCTCATCGACGAGCGCAAGGCCGACGCCGAACGGGCGATGGACAAGGTGCGCCGGCGTTTTGGCCGCGACGTGCTGGTGAAAGGGCTGTCACTCGACAGCGACAGTGAAGACGACTGAGCCGACTACTTGCACGCTTTCGTGTCGCGGATATCGAGCGACGACATGACGCCCGTAAGGACGAAATCGTTGTAGTCGATGGTGAGCGCGCGCGATATTCCGTTCTCGTAAAGCTCGAAGTCAAGCGTGTAAGTCGGTATTTTATCTAGCTTTTTATCCGTCCGCTCGAAATAGCTCAGCGTCACCGGCCAGCGCGTGAGGCCCTTGAGTTGCGGCTTGCCCTTGGCCGCATCGGTCGGCACATCCTGGTCGGGCGCGATCGGCTTTCCGATGACGGCGAGCGTGTCATAAATCTTCTGGCCGTCCTCCGATCCGTCATAAACCGGCAGCGCGAGCATGGTCTGCCCGTCGCGCGCCGCGGCGATGATGCGGCGGATCTGTTCGGTCGGAAACGCCATGCCCACACCGGCATCGAAGCTTTTCTTCAAGGGTTTGGTGAGGGCCACGCCCAGCCCGCGGCCGTCTCGGCTCGCCTTGCCGACGACATTCGAAACGACCTTCTCGCCGAGCCGGTTCCTGGAGGAAAAGCGGAATGAGCGCGCCTTGCCGTCCTCCCAGGTTTTCGTCTCCTGATCACTCAAGGTCGACTTGCCCTCGCCGGACTCCAGCGCTGAAACCTGCCGAAACTCGAGCGCATAGCCATCGCAGGCGTTGCCGGTGAAATCATAGAGGATGCGCCCGGACACGCTCTCGATGGCTCGGCCGTTGCGGACCGATTTCAGTTTGAGATCGTAGATCGCCCGGTGCGGAATGAGTTTGATGCCCGCCGGATCGGTCGCAGCATGAGCCGTTGCAATCACCAGGGGCCCGGACATCATGATTGCCGCAGCACAGGCCAACGCGCGCGCGGCTCGTAAATGCGTCATGGGCTGCGCACCACGCGGCGCATCCCGGCTGTCTTCCGCTACTGTCCGAACCGTCAACATCGAATCACGACCGTTCCGCTAAGCACGCCCCGCCAGTGACCTTGCCATGCACGTGATGATCAGCCAAGAGAGGCGCATGATGAGGCTGCCGCTGTTCCCATGGAACGGCGTCAAAGATGTGGCAGGAGGATAAGATGGCCGGCGCTGTTGAGAAAAGACTTTCAGACCTCGGGATCACGCTGCACGATCCTGTTTCCCCCGTGGCCAACTATGTTCCCTTCGTGCGCTCGGGAAACCTTTTGACGGTATCGGGCCAGCTTTGCCTCGATCCCGACGGCAAACTCGTTGCCAAGGGCCGCCTCGGCGACGGCGTCGCCATCGAGGACGCCCAGGGCGCGGCCAAGGCCTGCGCCATCAACCTGCTGGCGCAGGTGAAGGCCGCCCTCGGCGATCTCGACAAAGTGACCCGCGTCGTGCGCCTCGGCGGCTTCATCAATTCCGCCCCCGGTTTCGCCGACGGGCCGAAAGTCATGAACGGCGCCTCTGACGTGATGGTGGCAGCATTCGGCGACAAGGGCCGGCATGCGCGCAGCACGGTCGGCGTCGCGGCCCTGCCCATGGACGCAGCGGTCGAGGTCGAGGGGACGTTCGAAGTCTCTTGAAGACGGCGTTGGACGGCGAGGAATGATCGAGCGGACGGACAAGGATTGGCTCGTTGCCCGGCCCGTCGCCCACCGCGGTCTGCATGATGCAGCACGTGGCATCATCGAGAACACGCCATCCTCCGTCCGGGCTGCGGCCGAAGCCGGCTACGCCATAGAGGTCGATCTCCAGATCACCGCCGACGGCGAGGCCATGGTCCATCATGACGAGGCCCTCGGCCGTCTGACCGATGGCACCGGCGCGCTCGCCAGCCTGACGGCGGCGGACCTCAAGCGCGTCGCCTACAAAGCGACCGCCGACCGGATGATGACCCTTGGCGACCTCTGCGATCTGGTCGCCGGCCGGGTTACGCTCATCCTCGAAATGAAAACGCTGTTCGACAGTGACCCACGCCTGCCGGCGCGAACCGCCGCCGTGCTGCGCGGCTATCGCGGGCATGCCGCCGTGATGTCGTTCGATCCGGCACAGGTCGAGGCCATGGCGCACATCGCGCCGGAGGTCCGCCGTGGAATGGTCGGTGAACGCCTCTATCATCCCGACCGGCGCGGCCTGTCGTCCGCGCAATTCTCCCCCGCGCAAACGCTCGGCTTCATCTGGCGCGCGATGCAGGCACGGCCACAATTCCTTGCCTATTCCGTGAAAGATTTGGCGACGTTCCTGCCTCGGACCGCACGCGGTCTCGCCCATCTGCCTTTGCTGACATGGACGGTGCGAACGGCCGAGGATCGGGACAACGCGGCACGCTACGCGGACCAGATGATATTCGAAGGGTTTCGGCCTTGAACTGACGGCCGCAACGGGACTAACGGCAACGAATGGCGTCCGACGAACTCGTCCTCAAATCGGTTTCCACACTCAGTGCCATTCCGCAGGCCGCATGGAATGCCTGCGCGGGCGGCAGCGACGCCGCCACCGGCAACGGATCGTCGGCCGCATCGGCACCGGCAAACCCATTCGTGAGCCATGAATTCCTGTCTTCGCTCGAAGAGTCCGGCTCGGTCGGCGGCCGCACCGGCTGGCAGCCGCAACACCTCATCGCCGAGAGCAAGACAGGCGTGCTGACCGGTGCGATGCCCTGTTACGTGAAAATGCATTCGCGCGGTGAATACGTCTTCGATGCCGGATGGGCGGAAGCCTATGAACGCGCCGGCGGGCAATATTATCCGAAATTACAGGTCTCGGTGCCGTTCACCCCCGCCACCGGACCGCGCTTCCTGGTGCGCGGCGGCGAGGACGAAGACAGCGTCAAGGACGCGCTCGCAAAGGGTCTCGTCGCCCTCACCCGCCAACTCGACTGCTCGTCGGCGCATGTGACGTTCATGCCCGAGGACGATTATCGCCGGCTCGGCGACATGGGCTATCTGCAACGCACCGATCAGCAATTCCACTGGTTCAACGCCGGTTACGCGGATTTCGACGCCTTTCTGGCAGCGCTGTCCTCACGCAAGCGCAAGGTGATCCGGCGCGAACGCGCGGAAGCGCTGGCCAACGGCATCACCATCGACCATCTCACCGGCGCCGACATCACCGAAGCGGCGTGGGACGCGTTCTTTTCCTTTTATATCGAAACCGGCTCGCGCAAATGGGGCCGGCCCTATCTCACGCGCTCCTTCTATTCGCTGATCGGCGAGCGCATGGCCGACCGCGTCCTGCTGGTGATGGCCAGGCGCAACGGCCGCTACATCGCCGGCGCCATCAACTTCATCGGCGCCGACAGGCTCTACGGCCGGAATTGGGGGGCGATCGAGCATCACCCGTTCCTGCATTTCGAGGTCTGCTACTATCAGGCGATCGACTATGCCATCGCGCATCGTCTCGCCGTCGTCGAGGCCGGCGCCCAAGGCGAGCACAAGATCGCGCGCGGCTACCTGCCGCAAGCGACCTACTCCGCGCATTACATCGCCGATGCCGGCCTGCGCCGGGCGGTTGCCGACTATCTGGTTCGCGAGCGGGCCTACGTGAAGGCGGCGGGTGAAGAGCTTGCGGATTATGCGCCGTTCCGCAAGGACGTTTCCGCCGGCGGAACGTGATAAAAGGCGGGATCGACCCGGCCGGAGTGAATCATGCCCCAATACGATTCCGAAAACATTTTTGCAAAAATCCTGCGTGGCGAACTGCCCGCGCACAAGGTTTTCGAGGACGACCGCGCGTTCGCCTTTCTCGACATCATGCCGCGCTCGACCGGGCACACGCTGGTCATCCCGAAAACGCCGGCGCGCAACATCCTCGATGTCGATCCGCAGATCCTCGCACACGTGATGCAGGTGTCGCAGCGGATCGCGATAGCCGCGCGCACCGCGTTCCAGGCCGACGGCATCACATTGCAGCAGTTCAACGAACCGGCCGGCGGACAGGTGGTGTTCCACCTGCATGTCCACGTCATTCCGCGCCGGCAGGGCGTGCCGCTGCGGCCGGCCGCGAGCTACAAGGAAAAGCCCGAGGTTCTGGCCGAACAGGCCAAGGCGCTCACGCAGGCGCTCGCGGCGGAGTGAGTGCCGCGACTACATCGGAAAAAAATAGGTGCCGAGGATCAGCGCGATCACGCCGCCGGCGACGCCCACAATGATCGACCGCCGCAGCAGGAAGAACAATACGACGCCGATCCCGGCTGCAGACAGCCGGACGGCATCCGACACCTGAAGCAACGCGCCGGATGGAAAGATGATCAGCTTGCCGACGACACCGGCGAGAACGGCATTCGCCACCGCCCGCACCCAGATCAAAATCTCCGAGGATTCGTCGATCCTGCGCGAGAGCACGAGGCCGGCCATGCGCCAGACCTCGTTGGGCAGGAAGCCGACCAGCAGCATCAGCACATACGGCCAATAGTCGTTGAGAAGCGCAGTCATCGCGCGGCCTTGCGCCAACGATGGATGATGTAGCCGAGCGTCCCGCCGAGCAGGCCCGACCACACCAGATCGAGTTCGACCCGGTAGGTCGCCAGCAGCGGACCCGCAACGAGGCCGATGCCGAAGGCAAGCTGATCGACGAGCGTGCGCGCGTTGCGCATCACCGACATCATGAAGACCATCGGCGTCAAAAACAGAAGTCCTGCCGCAAAGGCATTGGGCAATCCGGCCGCGAGAAAAAATCCTACCGTGCAGCCGGTCATGGCCGCGACCATGTAGCCGGTGCCGAGACCATTGCAGTACGGAATGCGCCGGTCGCGCGGCACAGCCGGCATCAGCCGCTGCGCATCGACCCACAGGCTGATCGCGGTGAAATGCGCGGGCAGGATGAGATGCCAGACGCGCGTCTTTGGCGTGCGCAGCACAGGCAGCAGCGAGACCACCATCGGCAGCAGCCGCACGGCGCTGAGCGTCACCGCGAGCGCCGCCTGCAGCGGCGTCCCGCCGGTGCCGAGCACCGAGATGAGGATCACCTGCGCCGGACCCGCCCAGACCAGGAGCGTCGAGGCCCACATCCACGGCAGCGAGAAACCGTAATCATGGCCGAGCGCGCCGATACCGACAAACGTGCCGAACAGAACGTAGAGCAGGATCGAATGCAGCGACGCCACGAAGCCGGAAACAAAACCGGATGCGGTCGGCGGATCATGCGGCGCGGTCGGGAAAGCGTCGGGAGAGGACGCAGCGTCGGGTGAGGCCATCCCCTCTCCTTTCACAACAGAATGCACGGTGCAATGAGCCATCGGTGGCAGTAGCGGGGCCGACAAACCGCGGTGACGAGAGGGTCACGCCATCCACGCAGGAAAGGCCGGGCTCCGATGCCCGGCCTTTTTGTATTGCGCACGAGGGTCCTTGTCGCCCTCTAGACTTTCAGCGGCACCTTGGGCACCGACCCGCGCGGCGGTGGATTGCCGCTCCCGCCCGAACCCGAACCCGGCGTTTTCGGCTTGCGCGCAGTGCGACGCTTCGGCTTTGCCGCACCGGGAATTTTTTCCGGCTTCGGCGTCACCGGGCCCTCGACGAATTCGAAAGCAAGCGCTTCGGCCCCGATCGCATCCTTGTTGAGGACCACGCGGACATGGCCGCCATCCTTGAGCTTGCCGAACAGCACCTCGTCGGCGAGCGGCTTCTTGATGTGCTCCTGGATCACACGCGCCATCGGACGCGCGCCCATCTGCTGATCGTAGCCGTGCCCGATGAGCCACTTCGCGGCGTCCTCCGCGAGTTCGATCGTGACATTGCGATCGGCAAGTTGCGCCTCGAGTTGCATGATGAACTTGTCGACAACCTTGGCGATGATCTCCTGATCAAGATGGTTGAATGTGACGATCGCATCGAGCCGGTTGCGGAATTCCGGCGCGAACATGCGGTTGATCGCCTCGATGTCGTCGCCCTCCCGCTTCGTGCGCGTGAAGCCGTAGGCTGCGCGCGAGAGATCGGCGGCGCCCGCGTTCGTCGTCATGATCAGGATGACGTTGCGGAAGTCGACCTGCTTGCCGTTGTGATCGGTCAGCTTGCCGTGATCCATGATCTGCAACAGCACGTTGAACAGATCCGGATGCGCCTTCTCGATTTCGTCGAGCAGCAGCACGCAATGCGGATGCTGGTCGACGCCATCGGTGAGCAACCCGCCCTGGTCGAAACCGACATAGCCAGGCGGCGCGCCGATGAGACGCGAGACCGTATGCCGCTCCATGTATTCCGACATGTCGAAGCGGATCATCTCGACGCCGAGCGTGACCGAAAGCTGCTTGGCGACTTCGGTCTTGCCGACGCCGGTCGGCCCTGAGAACAGATAGCAGCCGATCGGCTTCTCCGGCTCGCGCAAGCCCGCACGGGCGAGCTTGATCGATGCCGAGAGCGCCTCAATCGCCTTGTCCTGACCATAGACGACCTGCTTGAGGGCGCGCTCGAGATGCTGGAGCACCTCGGCATCGTCCTTCGACACCGATTTCGGCGGAATCCGCGCCATGGTGGCGATCGTCGTCTCGATCTCCTTGAGGCCGATCGTCTTCTTGCGCCGGCTCTCGGGGAGCAACATCTGCGCCGCGCCGGATTCGTCGATCACGTCGATCGCCTTGTCGGGCAGCTTGCGGTCGTGGATGAAGCGCGCCGACAGTTCGACCGCCGCCTTGATCGCCTCGTTGGTGTATTTGAGCCGGTGATAGTCCTCGAAATACGGCTTGAGGCCTTTGAGGATTTCGATCGCATCCGGCACCGACGGTTCGTTCACGTCGATCTTCTGGAAGCGGCGCACGAGTGCGCGGTCCTTCTCGAAATACTGACGATATTCCTTGTAGGTCGTGGAGCCCATGCAGCGCACGGTTCCGGAGGCGAGCGCCGGCTTGAGCAGGTTCGAGGCGTCCATCGCCCCGCCCGACGTTGCGCCGGCTCCGATGACCGTATGGATTTCGTCGATGAACAGGATCGCTCCCGGAAACGCCTCAAGCTCCTTGATCACCTGCTTCAGGCGTTCCTCGAAATCGCCGCGGTAGCGCGTGCCGGCGAGCAGCGTGCCCATGTCGAGTGCGAAAACGGTCGCCGACTTCAGGACGTCCGGCACCTCGCCGTTGATGATGCGCCGCGCCAGACCTTCCGCGATCGCGGTTTTGCCAACGCCGGCCTCGCCGACGAACAGCGGATTGTTCTTCTGCCGGCGGCACAGCACCTGGATGCAGCGGTTGATCTCGGGATCGCGGCCGATCAGCGGATCGATCTTGCCCTCGCGCGCCTTCTTGTTGAGGTTGACGCAATAGGCATCGAGCGCATCGCCCTTCTTCTTGGAATCGTCGTTGCCTTTTGCTTCCGGCTCTTCGTCCGATCCGCCGCGCGAGGCGCGCGGCTCGGCCGTGCCGGGACGTTTGGCGATGCCATGGCTGATGTAGTTCACGGCGTCGTAACGGGTCATGTCCTGCTCTTGCAGGAAATAGGCCGCGTGGCTCTCACGCTCGGCGAAGATAGCGACCAGCACATTGGCGCCGGTGACCTCTTCACGGCCGGACGACTGCACATGAATCACCGCGCGCTGAATGACGCGCTGAAATCCTGCCGTCGGCTTGGAATCCTCGCTGCCGTCGGCAACGAGGTTGTCGAGTTCCGACTCCAGATAGGAGATCAGACTGCGCCGCAGCTTCTCGACATCGACATTGCAGGCGCGCATGACGGCGGACGCGTCCTGGTCGTCGACCAGGGCCAGAAGCAGATGCTCAAGCGTCGCGTATTCGTGATGCCGCTCATTGGCATGAGCCAAGGCGCGATGCAGGGATTGTTCGAGACTTCTGGAAAAACTTGGCATTCAGTGTCCTGTCGCTGGAGGAACCGGATTCACTTCTTTTCCATGACGCACTGCAGAGGGTGCTGGTGCTTGCGGGAAAAGTCCATAACCTGTGTCACCTTCGTCTCGGCCACTTCGTAGGTATAAATGCCGCACTCGCCGACGCCGTGCTGATGCACATGCATCATGATGTTCGTGGCGGCATCGCGGTCCTTGTTGAAGAACCGCTCAAGCACGTGGACGACGAATTCCATCGGCGTGTAGTCGTCGTTGAGCAGCAGCACACGATACATACTCGGCCGCTTCGTCTGCGGTTTTGTTTTGGTGATGACCGAAGTTCCGGGGCCGCCCGGCTCATTACGGCGCTTCCGGTCATCATCGGCCATCCGCGTCGCCAAATTCCGGGACCCATCCCGCGAACCGTCGACTGCATGGCGCGCACGCTTCATCGTGCAAGCAGTTCCGTCGCCTGCGTCAGGGACGATCAGACCTCGTTCTGCGCAATCTTGCTTCGGAAAAATCTCGACAACCCCACTCATGATGAATCACGCTTGCTTTATCCGATCATAGGCACGCCCCGGCCCGATTTCCAGACCACGAAAGCAGCGTTCGGCACGCAAAAATGCACTGAATGCGTTGCGCCCGGAATTGGCAGCCGCAATTCTGCATCAGGGTCTTGACGCGCCCGCACATCTCCCGCGCGCATGACCCATGATTTTCACGAGCTTGTGTACCCATCACCCTGTCGCTCATGTGGGGTGAGACCGCGAAACGCGCAAGCGGATGCTGAACAACGCCGCTCAAATTCAGAGGAAATCGGCATCGCGCATACAGGCTTGCAGGAAATTGTCGAGATCGTGGCAGCCGCTGAGCAAGACGCCGGCAGACAGAGGCACCAGCGTCGGGGAGACGCGCCGGAGGGTCGGATGACTGGCCATCATGCGACTCCTGCTTCTCTGATTTTTTGAAACTCGGATTGAGACTCGCTTTCGGTGGATGCGAAAGGCGGATGCGAAAGGGAGCGTTGCGTTGCCGACGATTGCACTCATTTTCGTCGTCGGAGCGGCGGGACTTCGTCGTCGGAGCGGCGCGACGTCCTGTTCTCGAATGTCATGCCCCGCGAAGGCGGGGCATCTCAAATGCATCAAGAATGGTTTAGTTCGCCCGCCTACGCGGGCGATGACATCTTTTTGCGGGCGATGACAGCTTTTGCGAGCGCTAAGGTCTCCAAGCAAGCGTAGCCCGGATAAGCGAAGCGAAATCCGGGGATGGTCCGCGCGTGCGCCTCGCTACCGCTCACCGTTCTCGAATGTCATGCCCCGCGAAAGCGGCCGGTGGATTCCTCCCGGCAGCGCGCGTCATTTTTCGGCGTTTTCCGCCCGCAGGCCGGGCTCCGTGCGGCAGCGCTTCATTGCCTGCCAGCGGACGAGAAGCCACATGCTGAATGATTGGTTAGTGCGGCGGCGCCAAATTCTTCGCGCGTGTTGTCACGGCATTATCCATCCCGGTGGGATTGCGGCCAAAGACCGCGTCGAGGCGAGATGATGCGTAGTTTCATCAATAGGATTTACTTGTTTTTTAGTGGCAATCGCTAGGTTTTCGTCACCCCCATCCGGATAACTCCTTACGTCCGGGATGGTCTAACGACGAGGACCGTTCGATGAACAGGTTGTGGGCTCAATTAAAAGCGCTTCGTACCGACACGCGTGGAAATGTGGCCATCATCTTTGCCGGTGTCATGACGCCGCTGCTCTTGTTTGTCGGCGCATCGGTCGATTACAGCCGCGCGGCAGCACTGCGCACGGCGTTGCAGGCGGCGCTCGACGCGACCGCTCTCATGGCCTCGAAGAATGCGGCGACGCAAAGCGGCACCGATCTGACGAACACGGCACAAAAATTCTTCGATGCCGTATTCGTCGAACCCAACGCACAAACCAACCCCATTGAAGTAACCTACAACTTCAACAACGGTGCCCCCACCGTAACGGTGAAGGGTTCGAGCAGCATCAGCACCGACTTCATCAGGGTCGTCGGTCTCGACAACCTGACCGTCGGTTCGTCTTCGACAGTGACATGGGGCAAGACAAAGCTGCAGGTCGCGCTCGTTCTCGATAATTCAGGGTCGATGGGCAGCGCCGGCAAGATTACGGCACTCAAGACCGCCACCCACCAACTCCTGACGACACTGAAAGGCGCCGCGACG
>Ga0310811_10000906_pt1 | contig 38243 bp, 48 predicted proteins | sample YCmetagenome_FD_207642 | JGI IMG/M metagenome (GOLD analysis project Ga0310811, IMG submission 207642) | Soil microbial communities from experimental microcosm in Duke University, North Carolina, United States - YC | ecosystem: Engineered > Artificial ecosystem > Soil microcosm > Unclassified ... | reverse complement strand
CCATAACGAACTGGTCCCAGGGCTTGGCAAGCCCGGCCAGTCCGTGCGCGTAGCTGGAGATCGTCGCCGGCAGCATGAATGCCTGATACCCCAGCTTGGCGGCTCCCATCACGCCTGCAACGACAGGGAATTCATCTGCTATGCCAAGCATGCCGCTGATGCTGCCCATGGCGTTCGTCACGGCGCTGTGGCCAGACCGCCCGGCGCCGATCCGCGATCGCGCCTGGGCGACGGCGCCCAACATGCGCTGTGCGTTCGCCTTTTGCTCCTGCGACATGGCGCGCTGGCTGTTCAATTGGGCAGCGTTTATGTTCTCAATACGTTTCAATTCCTGGTTGATGCGTGCAAGCTCAACCCAGTCCTTGTTTTCCGCGGCGCGCTGGCCGGCGACGCCCAGGCGCACCGCGTTTTGCACACCAAAGGCGCCGATCTCCGAGCCGAACCCGGTCCGCATACCGCCGATGCCACCGGCCCAGCCCGGCGCCCCGCCGTAGCGCGCCGCGTACCGGTTGACGTCACGCTCCAGAATTCCGGTTTGACGCGTCATCGTGCGGAAGTTTGCCGGCGTCAGAACATCGCGTGATTTGGTTTGCAGGATATCGTAACGATCCCGCAGGCGCTGTTCCTCACGCATGCGCCGCGTGCGTGTCCGATCAATTGCCATGGCGTCAGAGACTTCGTAGGCACGCTGCTGGCGCTGGCGCTGCGTGCGCTGCCGGTCCATAGCCAACGCGTCGGAGACTTCGTAGGCACGCTGCTGGCGCTCCAACCGGTCATGGAACCGATCGTCAGCCCTGCGGATCCGCTCAAGCCTCTGCTGCCGGCGCTGCGCGTCCCGCTCCACCTCTTTCTTGTAGTTCTCCCAGGACCGGATCTCCGCATCCAAGGCGCGCTGCTGCGCCCGCTGGGCCGCCTCCATGCGACCGTAATCGCGATCCTTACGCTGCGCCGCTTGGAGCGCCGAGCGGTCCTGTTGCATCTTCTGGCGCTCTGCCGCATCGAACCCGCTGGACGATGTCATGCCCGGCCTACCGGGAGACTGGCCACCATTGCCATGAATATTGATGGTAGGCATGCATCATCTCCGCCTTGGCGGCGGGGATGATACATGACCAGCGCCCGGCGCGGTAGCTTTCGCCTGGGGTATCTTCCCCATCTGTGGACCCTGGAACCGTGCCGGCAGCTTGAACGCCACCTTGCCCATAAGCTTGGCCTTCGCATCGCCGAGCAGCACGTTCGCGAACCCACGCATCTCATTTAAGGGACGCTCTTGCTCGCGCCGTGTCGACTCGCGCACGAAGTTCAGCTTCTTCGGGTAATCGACGCTGTAGGCTTCCAGGATCGCGTCAAGTTGGGCTTCGGTCCGTGCCAGCAGATTCGGATGCCAGGGATCAAAATGCCCCTGGATACTAGCTACGGTCCACAGCTTCTTGAATATCGGGTCGTCCAGATTTAGACCCTTCTCCGTGAAATCGAGCCAGGGCGGGCAGAAACTCCTGGCCCAGTTCGATGATCACGGAATCCTTGCCAGCCGGGAACTTATCGATGTCAACGATCGGCTCGCCCTTGTCGGTCGCCGTGTACACCCATTCGGCGTCGGTCTGCCGCAGGTAAAGCTGAAGCACGGCGAAACCGCGGATGAGGTTGAACGTGTCCATGTCCATGCCGTCAGGCCAGCCGCCACTGGCCGGATCGAACTGGCGACGCAGGCCGGCTTCCCGCAGGCCGAGCCGGGCGCGCTCCACAGGAGTCGGGACAGCAAACACGAATTTATGACCACCGGACGATAGTTCGATGGTCTGATTCAAAATGGCGTTCATGGAAACTCCGGGTGGCGGTTAGCCGCCCGGCGTTACGAGCGGCAGATTCACAGCGCTCGCCAGCGTGTTGAACACGTCGGCAGAATTGCTGTTGAGCACAGAGTTGCCGTCCTTGTCGAGAACGTCAAGCGCCAGGAAACTCACACCTTCGGTGATAGGCTGGTTGGACGAAATGCTGGTGTTGTTCGTCCCGGCAACGGCACCGACATATGACAGGAACGCCACACCCGCGTTATCCAACATGAAGATGTTGAATTGATTATACGCAAGAATGGTGGCGAGATCCGTGCTGCCGCCAAAAAATGCGACACCCTCATCCGTCAACTTGAACTTGTCCAAGGTGATGGAGTTGGTGAACCGAAGCTGCTGGATCTCCTGCGGCTTGGCCGAGCCGATACCATAGAGGCCTTCGGCGCCCATATCGATGGATGGCGACACCGTCTGAGCGAAGCCAATCAACTGGTCGCCGATCATCAGCGAGCAGGCGTTGCCGTTCAGAACCTTGTAGTTTAGCTGCTGCTGATTGTATCCGGGCACGGGTTACAACTCCTGATTACGCAGCGAGGTTCAAAGGCTGCACAAGCACATACTCAAAGATGAACCGCACCTGACCAACGAAGACCACCGGTACCTGGATGTTCACGGTCTGCGTGGAGCCCGTGTACGTCACCTTGAGGTTTTTGGCGTCCCAACTCACCAGGATGCCGTTGTTGCCCGGCGAATAGATCAACTGGTTCAGTATGGACTTCGTCGCATTTTTGATCGCCGTCAGGCCAAACGGCGACGCGATCGAACCGGCATACGGCTGCAATCCCTGCGACAGAGAATAGGCCAGCGCCTGCCGGCACGCCACCTGCTGGTTGAATACGTTTTCGGGATTATTGTCGGTTTGCCACGTGGTGAAATCCGACACGATCGTCGGCTGGCCGTTGGACGAACTGATGTACACCGGCATTACACCGGCCTGCTGGAGCAGATCGATTTCACCGCCAGCGCCCAGGGTCAGAGGCACTTCCACACCCGTGCCAAAAAGCGGCTGCTGGGTCAACGGCTGCGCGATCAGGTTGCCCGACATCATGGATGCAACGGCCGCGGCAGCGTACAAGCCACCATACAGCGTGTTGATTCCCGTGGATGTGTCAGTGGCATAGATGCCGGGATAGACGTAGGTTCCCTGCATCACCTGCATGTCGCGAGCCTGGGTCTGCGCCTCTGTCACCGTGTCGCCGATGCTGGAACCCGAGATGAAACGCCGCGGGCGGCCAACCGCCGGCTGGCTGCAATCGAACGCTGACTGCACGCCGGCCGCGATCACGCCCGGATCGTTCGAATCGGCGAACATCGCCCAGCCGGGAATCGTGGCTGCGACGCCGAACGCCGCGATATAGTCGTCATTCGTCGGTGCCACCGCCGTGGCGCCGCTGAAGTGCGTCGCCGGAGTGCCGGATGGCAATGCCACGCCAAGCGTGCCGGACGCTGTAGGCGCGATAGCCGACGTTGCCAAACTCGAAGCAAACCGATTGATCCAGAAATTGATACCGCCCTTCGTGCCTGGAATGAACACGTACTGCGGTGCGCCGGCATTGGGTTCTGCCAAGGTGCCATTCGCCACGTCCAGCGTGCTGGTGGGCTGCTGCGCGTTGCTCTGATTGGCCGTGACGCGGGCGATGAACGGCTGCGAAGCGGCGTTGATCGCTTCCACAAGCTGCTGCACCGTGTTGTACTGACCGGTCCCGAGCGGGAAGGTGATCGATGCACCTGACACGGCGCCGTCCGACAGGGTCAGCGATACGATCTCCGTGGCCGAACCCGATACCGTCCACGTCGCCGTGGTCTCGGCGCCCGTGTATGCCACAGAGAACGGATAACCCAGGTTGTCGGCTTGCAGGGTGTTGGCGTTGTTGTAGCCGTCCACCAGCGTGATCTGGACACCTGCCTGCGAGCCCGCATCCACCTCGGCCTGGAGCAGATTGGACGGTGGCCCATAATCGGCCGATGTCAGGTTCAGCAGTGCTGTGCCGGACGTGCTGTTCAACGTCAGAGTCGACGCCGTGTTGTCGCCAACGTTGATGTAGGTGACCTGATTCGCACCAAACAGAACGGGCGACGGATTGGCGATGAACGGCACGAAGCTCGCGCCCGGCCCACCACGCATGTCATCTTGAAGCGTCTGGAGCCCCAGGCCGCCTGGGTACGACTTCGGCGTCAGGTATTTGCCGCCGTAGCCGTAGGCGATGAAAATGAGCGGCGGGATGAGGCCCGGATTCGCCGGCAGTGCGGCCTGAACGTTATCCGCCTCGTATGAGCCGGGAATCGGGAAGATCTGGCCCTGAAACTGGACGTTTGCATTGGGCATGAGCTTAACTCCGCGCCGTCATTCTCAGGGGCTTGTCGTGCAACGGGCGCCCTGAATTTTCCGCCATCAGCGCATCCCATTCGGCAGGGGTGTGGACTTGACCACCGTTGGTGCGCAGGAGCGCACGCAGTTGAAGGCGCCTTTTGTCGCCCAGCGCCAATCTGGACATATACGCGTTCAGCGTAATCGCGAGCGGCTGGACCACAGGATTGGCTCCAAGACGGTGTACACCACCACGCAATTATCACTTACCAGTGTAGCGCCGCAATAGTCCTACGATCAGTGGGGAGGCACAATCACTTCATCACCGGTGTTCGTGTCGGTGAAATCGATCTCATTTATGACACCGTACTGGGTGGACACGCCGATTTGGAAGTTGCCCACCATCTCGAGTCCGATCTCCACATAGTAGAACCCAGGCTGCGTATCCTCGCTCACCATCTGGCTGGAGTTGGCTATAAACCGGTGCGTAGCGTTTTCGCCGATCGCCTCCATGATCGGGCCGAGCGCGGCCGTGAAAATACCGATCACGGCGTTCTTGTAGAACGTCCGTTCTTGTGACGTCGTTGTAAATATAGCGATAGTATAGCCATGGTTAGCTAGACCGCCGACTGCATACCGGTTCTCTGTATTCATCGGTACAGAGTTCTGGCCTATCGGTATCGAGTCCTGCTGAAGTAATGTGTCATTCACGCTGACGAACGGCAGCGGCGGCAGGCTGCCCATCGGCATCGCGTGGAACACGGACGGTCGCTTTTTGAACTCGGTCGGAATCACCAGGGACCGCAGGCCTGCCTGCAAGGCGCGGATCAGGATCTGGGTCAGGCTGTCGGGCTCCAGCGTGAGCGTCACCGCCGGGCTCAGATCATCCGTGCTCACCGAACCTGACACCGTCGTGAACGTGTACCGGTACAGCTTGGTCGGGTCCAACGGCGTCTGAAGCTGGTCACCGATGTCCACGAACACCAAAGGCGGCGTATCCAGGAATTGAAATAGCGTCGTGGACTCAACCACGACGCCGCCTGACACCACACCCCGCGTCAACGTCCAGGTCTCTGAGTCCGCGTTGGAGCCCAGGCGCAAGGTGACAATGCCGCCGGTCGGCGACACGGCCCAGCCGATTTTCGGGTCTGTCCCGGCTTCGCCCGTGATGCTCATCGCTTACCGTACGCCCGCCTGATCTCAGCCGCAAGGATCGCGGCAGGTGAGTATGCCACCATGGCCGGGATTCGCCATGGCGATGACCCAGGCTTGTTAGACATCGTGAACGGGCCGCGGCTGTTCGGATCCACAAACGGGCGCGGCCGTGCCCAGATCTTGGGGATATTCATCGCGTCGTTTTCGGTCACCACCTTATCCAACATGGTGGCCGGCGGTTCGCCCTGCTGATCCGGCCGCAGATAGAGGACGCGATACAGGTACCCGGCTTTCGACATCTTGGCTTTCGGGCTCGCCAGCATGCGATCCTTCAAGCTGAAGGCAGGGTGCCCTTCCTCAATGATGCCGACCTGTGGCTCCGCGTCGTCATCGGCGATGATCGAAATCAGGTTGTCGCCGCGCTTCTCCACGCGGAGCGCCGCGGCGTAGCGGCCGGACGGGTGCTTCAACCGCTTGCCGCCAATATCCGTCTTGCCGATCGCAAAAGCGAGCCACGTGAAATAGAACACTGCCGCCACGTCCTGAAGTTGGCCGGGCGGCAGGTTCGTGTAGACGTTGTAGGTGCGGCCGGGCATCAGCCGGTGATGAACATCGTCCAGGCCCGCTTAACATGGCCCAGCAGCAGACTGACGACGGCCATGATCAGCAGGATGCTTGCCCAGATGAGGACGCCGGTCCAGAGCGGCCGTCCGATGTTCCAGGGATGCCCAGTGATGAACACGTACAGCGCGCCAATGACACCAACCAGGATGGCAATGGCCACCCCGAATGCGATGCCGGCGCGGATGTAGGTCCAAAACGTGGACGGTCCCTTGACGAACTGAAGCGCGCAGTGATCGGGCTGCACGAAATAGTACAAAAACCAACAGAACACGCAGCCCCAGCGCTTGCCTTCGCGGTCTGCGTCGGCGACTCGGTAGCTGACAGTCTGCCCTAGCTTGCCGCCTGTGAGGACATTGATGCTGATGTCGAATTCAATGCCACAGCGGGAGAGATACGCGACAAACGCTGGCCACATGGTGCACCTTTTTGCAACATCGTCAGTGCCGCCTCTGCCATCTGGCGCGGTGTGATCATGTTCGGGCGTGGGCCGCGCACATGAATGGCTCGCGGTGATTCGGCGAAGGCATTAGGCAGGCACGCGGGATATAGCATCACGTGCCGTTCCACACCACCGATATGCGCCAAATGGTTGGTGCCTGTGTCCAACGTCATGACGCAGGGCGATTCCCGCATCAGTTGCAGAATTTGAGACAACGGCCTGTCGAACACCTTGACCATACCGGCGGCTTCGTACGGCAGGAAGTCATCACGCCGGTTGCTGCCCAGCACATACACCGGCCAAACGTAGCCGGCCCGGCGGATTTCCTGGATGGTCGCGATCCAGCTTTCTGGGCTCCAAAGCTTGTTGCCGCCCATGTCGCTGACGCTATACGGCGAGATGATGATGCCCGGCGGGAGGTCCACAGGCGTGCGGCGCAAGGGTGCCGACAAAGGAAGATCCGGAACCTCCAGGCCGTTCTGTCTGAAATAGCACTGGCCCATATAGAGCCGGCGCCCGGTCTGGATGTGGGTGCTCAGCGCTTCCGAAGCGTAAAGCAGAATGGAGCCATCAGCCCGGTCAAATAAAGGCTGGAATTCGACATTCCAGCCTTTTGTCAGTTCCATGACATGGACGTTAAAACCTCCGGTTATTTCGATTTTGTCTTTCTGTGACATGGCATAGATGAATGGCAACTGCGCTATGCTGTCGCCCATCAACTGCATATTCTCGTACTGGGGCGGCGCCTGAACGTACATGTGGATCATGGAGGGAGCATGCCTTGTGGTGACCGGGATTGGCCAAGGCCTCCATTATTCTGCGCTCGAGTCCAAACGTCCAGAAGCATGCCGCGGTAGCGTTTCGGCAGTGCGACGCCCGCACCGAACGGCCGATTGTGCGCCAAGCCGCCGGCCCGGCGGAACGCCACCCACACCGGGCTGGCATTGTAGGCCACCACGTAGGACGTGCCGTCCGCGTAGCCGGGCAAGAGCACGGAGGCGCCCGACACCACATAGCTGCCGGACGTGAGCGGAATCACTTCCTTAGCGGCCAGATCGTAAGTCGTGACGTCCAAGATCTCCAGGTTCTGCTGGTAAGGCAGGATCTGATTATCGCCCACCGTGAATACGGTTTCAAAACGATTGATCGCGTCAGTCTCCACGAAGGCGTCGTACTCACTGGCCAGATCCCATACTGGATGCACGTCGGATGGAACGGTAATGGTGGGCTCAGCATGCGCGATCTGCCCCATCGCCGGGTTGGTCGTGACACCCGGTTCGTCGGCCGCCTCGCTGGTGTGCATGAAGGTGACGAGCCCGATGAAGCTTCCATCCGGAGTCGGGCTGTCCCAGTAGCGCCCGCGGCCGTGGCAGGTGTTGCAGGCGGGATCAGGGGAGCCTGGAATCTCAGTCGAGTACGTGCAGGGGCACTGATGGCTTTGCAGCCATTGCAAGCGCAGGCCGTTGTTCCGGATCGTGGCGTTCGTCAGGGCCGGCGGCATGAGTCGCCGTCCAAAATTCGGGATGTACGGGACGGGGAATAGCGGCAAGCTGGACATGCCGCATCCTAGCTAAAACGACACGATTCCAATCACAAATGTGTGGTATATCACAGGGTCAGGAGAGACGGCCCCATAACCTTGGTTTGGGCCGTGTGCATCAGGGAATCTCGCTCTTTGCTGAAGGCCGTAATCTGCGCGCCGAAGGCGCCCTGTTCCGGGTACTGCAACTGGGTCTGCATGCCATCCACCAGCACCGACGTTCGCAGCAGGCCCATGTTGACGGTGCTCTGAATGGAGTTCAGAGCGCGCATCGCTGCGTCCAACACGACAAGGCGCTTGATGAAGCGGAATCGGCTGCTGTAGTCGGTCGCCGTGAGCCCCGCGGTGTACTGGAAATGCCACGCGCCCGGTACCGATTCGGCAAAACCCATCAACGCAAGCTGCATCGCGAACATCGGCAGCATTTGCACGTTCTCGGCCGGCACGATGCGCAGCATGCCGTAGTCCTGGTCTTCCACAAACCACGTCGGCGGCACACGGAAGAAGTCGCTCAGCAGCGGGTAGATTCCGGCCATGTTCTTGACCGCGGTGAAATCGGCCGCGCTGACGTGGACATTCCGAATCGGCCGATACCGCAGGGGCTGCACCACCCAGCCGTCATCCTGCGCGCGATCGAAGATGAAATCGTAGCCGGCGTCGGCCAAATCGTAATCGATCCCCTGCCGCTGGCCGCCCCAGCCTCCCGACGCGACAGGCGTCCCAGTGGACAGCGCGGCATACGGCTGGATCTCAGGCGGCGACGCGATCCAGGTTGGCGTCAACAGCAGGCCGGTTTCCTGCTCAACCCAATCCTCCGCGTCGCGGATCCAATCCAGCAACTGCGGCGCCGGTACCGGCGTCGGCGGGTCAGTGTTGTAGTACACCAGAGGCACGCCGGCAGCCTGCTGAAGATCCGTGACGCCCAGGCCCGTCTTGGTCGCCTTGTTGCCGCTGTAGCTCTTGACCACCGGTTCGTTCGGATTGGTGATGTCCCAGTTCCACAGTGCGCGCCCGGATACCACCGACGCCGCGCCGGGCGAGCAGAAGGAAATGTACCCGGGTACGCCCATGACTTAGGCTCCAGTGCGCGACGACGTCCGGCCGCCGGGCCGGCGCTTGATCGGCTGCGGCGGTTGGTCTGGCACATTGCGGCCGAACAGCGCGTTCAGTTCTGCCTGATCGGTGCCGGCGTCGCCGCCTTGACCATCATCCTGGCCGTCATCGCCCTGGTCGCCATCACCCTGGCCGCCGTCCCCTTGGCCGTCGTTGTCGCCATCGTCACCGCTCTGGAACAGGGAATCAATTCCAGCTTCTTCCACGACGCCGGCCGGTGGGTTCGACATCATCTCCAGCGACACCATGGAGTTGTGGCGCAAGGCCTGAATCTCATCCGGCGTGGTCGGGCTGGAGGCTGTCAGATAGTCCTGCCCCACCAGCACGAAGCGCACGCCGTTCAGTTTTCCGGCCCGGCGCTTATGGGCACGCCACCGCCGGTATGCGGTACTGGTGCGCTTCAGGATGGCTCGAATCTGCATGGTCAACCTTTCAAACGATAGAACCGGTTGCAGCCGTCGAATTCAACGAACTCGTACCCGTTCTCCAGAACATAGGGCTCCCAGGTCGCCCAGGAAGGAATGCGCGTGTTAGGTATAGTCGCTTCGATCGCCAAGACGAAAGGATGATTGCGGCGCAGGTCCAGCCCGCGCAATGCCGCAGCCTCGAAACCTTCCACGTCCATGCTCATGAAGGCGATATCTTCACCGTCCAGGTCAATGGATTCGAGGATAGTGGCCAACCGGTGCACTTCCACCTGTTGCGCTTGAAACCGGCCGAACCCGGTCTCAACATGCCGCACCGCGATAGCTGGATCTAACGTCGCGAGCCCCAGAATATCCGACCGATCCGGAACGTACAGGCTCATGAGCCCATCATCCACGTCGCCCACGGCGCATTGGAACACGTGGTTTTCCGGATGCGCCTCACGCAGTTTGGCGGCCAAGGCCGGCAGGGGTTCCACGTCAACGCCGCGCCACCCTTCCAAATAGAACCCGTGCGTGTTGGATGTCGTGTGAGGATCGTGGGCGCCGACGTCCAGGTAGATCCGCGGGAACCGATAGGCGCGCGGTCGATCTTCATGCTCAGCCAGGAGTCTACGGATTGTGACATCTTCGTTGTTGTGGGTAGGCACGTGGCGGGCTCCCTGCTGCACGTCAGATCTTGCCCTGATATAGAAAACGCCGGGTCTTTCAACCCGGCGTCTCTGTCACCTATCCGTCGCCGGCAGCTTACCGGAACTTCGTTCCATTGAGCGGATTGAAGGTCGGCGTGGTCGGCACATAGTTGGTGATCAAGCCGTGGAAGCGCGGAATGCGAACCCGCGGCGCGCCGATGCTGGTGACCGCCCACGGCATGTAGGCATTGTTGGCGAACAGGTCCAACTTGGTCAGCGGCAGCAGGTAGCGATAGTCGAACGCGTCGTCTTCCTCGTCCAGATCCAGCAGGAAGACCGTCTCACTGCCTGGGATGTGGGTGTTCAAATCGGTGAACGTCACCGGGTTGGTGCCGTTGCCGTTGGGAACCACGATCGTGCCGATGAAGCGCACCGAATTCGGATCGGTGGATGTCGCCACACCAGATGCGTAGATGCCGGACCGGAACACGCGCATCGCGATCACGTTGGTGTCGTTGGCGGGTGTTACCGTCACGACGTAGGCGCCGCCGGCCGCCACGCCCGACGTCACCGCGGAGAACGTCAGGGTGGACTCGTTCATCAGCGAGTCGGCCGCGGCCACGCCGTAGACCACACCACCGGACACCGTCGCGATGTAGTCGCCGAACCAGTCGGAGGCCGCGTTCGCGCCGGATACCGCCACTGTCACCGACGTCGGCTTGGTCAACGTGGTGCTGGCCGCGTTGCCAGACACACCCGGAACGGTGATCGCCTGGGCCGGCAGATCACGAGAGACCATCAGCAGGTCCACCGGGAAGTGAATGTCGCCGAAGCGGGTATTCAGCCCCTGGAGGTTGCCGTTGATCACCAGCGCCTGATGGTCGGCGATGCGGTTCGTGCCGTTGACGATCGCGTTCAGGATTCCAGTCGGGATGCCCTGGAGATCGCCGGCCGTGTCGGGCGCCATGAAGGCGTGGGTGATGACGCCGAAACGGTTGAACCCGACGACTTCCGCCGCCTGCTGGAAGATCAGCTTGAACAGCAGTTCCGGGTCGCTGAAGCCGCCCGACTCCATCGCTACCTTGTACTGCTGGAAGTCCACCACGTTGCCGGATGGTGCGCCCGAAACGATCGCCCCATACAGGCCCTGCGGCTGGTTCGGGAAGATGGTCGGATCGCCCCAGTAGCAAGCCCAATCCATGCTGGACAGCAGGGACAGCGCCGCATTGGTGGTCTCTTGCTCCGCCACGTTCACAAACGAGTTCTGGGCTGCCAGGGCCATCGTGATGGCGCGGCCGTCCAGAGCCAGCTTCAGCGTGATGAAGTTCATGTCGTACGTGCCGGCGTTGGTCGCCAACGCGCCGTTGGTCACGGAGCCGTACGAATTGAAGGCAGAACCGGGCAGGGCGCCACCCGTGCTGGTCGCGGACGGCCAGTAATCCACGATCTGATTGGCGCGGGTCTTCTTCAGCATCTGATACAGCGTGAAGCTGCCCGGCCGAATTGTGCTGCGCGCCATACGCGTGTCGAGTGAAATCCAGCCCAGCGTCTGCCCGCCGGTCACCTGCGCCAGATTGGTCAGGGTGCCAACGTCCAGATCCGCTTTCATGATGGCATTGTCGCCCGCCATGTCGGCGTATTTCTCACTGCCACGCGGCAGCGACTTGGCGAAGGGATTTTCGCGACGGAAGCGCGCCAGGGCATTCATATGCCCCATCGGCCCCTCGAACCGGCGCAGTTCGTCGGTCGCGTCAACGTGGCCCATGACCATGGTGCGGATATCACCATCCGTCTTTGCCACGGCCTGTGCCGACGCCATGGCCGCCAGCCACGATTGGATCTCACCCTCCCCATGCGTCCGCATGAGGGCATTTGAAGCAGCAACGGCCTGCTGATATGCCTTCATCAACACAGGGTTCTGTTGCATCGCGACGTTCATGTATGACTCCTGAATTCCGCGCTTATGCAGCGAGGCCGATGTTGATCCTTACGCCGCGGCAGCCGCGGGCGCCGCAAACAATGCTTGGACGGCAGGCACCGCCAGAGAGAGGTTTCGGTCGAAGATGCTCTGCTCCATGCGCCCGGCCTTCACCAGACCGTGCTGTTGCAGGAGTTGCTGCGCCTTCATCGTGTCGTCACCGCTCAAGGTCTGGGATTCCAGAGCGGCAGCCACACGAACCTTGGGATCGAACGGCTCAACGGTGCCCTTCTGAATGACAGGCGCCGTCGCGCCGCCGGGCTGCGACTGGCCCATCAGGGCCTTCATGACCATTTCGATGTTGCCCATCAACACAGCGTTGCCTTCGGCCGCCTTCGTCAGCGCCTCACCGGCCGCCTTGATCTGCGCCGCGGTTGCCGCGATATTGGCTGCCGCCGGATCGGCCGTGCCGCCGGCTGCCGCAGCCTTCGCCGCAGCTTCAGCTTCCGCTGCTTTGGCGGTGGCTTCGGCTTCCGCTGCCGTCTTGGCCTTTGCGGCTTCCTTCTCGTCGCGCTCTTTGTCCTCGTCCTCGGCCTTGCTGAGCGCCTTGCCGATATTCTTGGCCGACGTCATGGCCTTTTCGCACTCGGCTTCCGGATCTTCCTTTTCCTCCATCGCCTTGGCGATGAGGGCAGTGGCCGACTTCAGCACGGTGCGGGCTTCCGTCAGCTTGGCCTTGACGGTCGGAAAATCGCCGTCGATACCAGCCATGAACGCCGCATTGCTGAGCGATTTGGCGGATACCAGCTTGGCCTGTGCCTTGCCCAAAAAGCCGTCCGGATCGATGGTGACGGTCGCGGCTGCCTTCTTGGCTTCCTCCGCTTCCTTTTCCTTCGCCTCTTCCTCGGCCTTCGCCACCTGGGCAATGCCGGTGAGGAAGCTCTTGATCTGGGTGTTGTCGCGCTGGAGCCCGGCCAGAACCGGATTGAGCGTCGCGGCCAGTTGCGCCTGGAACGACTTGCCGAAGTCCCGCAGCATGCCATCGAACGCCTGGTACTGCTGGGTCATGCCCTGCTGCGGCGCCGGCTGCGAGTATTCGCCGATCATCTTCTCCGCGCCGTGGCCTGCCGCAGCCTGAGCCGGGCCGGTGGTGATTTCCGCGGCGGAGGGATTCTTGTGCTCGCCACCGGGCTCATTCCACATGTCGAGGACGTCCTTCATGTCCTCCATCTTGTCTTCGGGAATCGCCTTAACCAGCTTGCTGAACCCAGCGAATAGGGCCGCAATGGACGGACGATTGGCGTTTGTCTTGACGTTCATGCGTACCTCTGCTGTCGCAAAAATGCGAATCACTACGTGGCTGACTACCACAGAGAAGTGAAAACCTGCAACTATGTTTTGGGCATGTCAATATGACACGGCTCCGTGACAGTCACAGGTGCCAATGCGCGTCAGTTATCGCGCCGTTCACGCTTCAACAAATTCATCAGCGCATTTGCCAGAAGATCTGCTTCCCACGAGGCGCACCCGCACACGTACTGGAAGTGGTTCTGAAAATTAGACACCGAGTACCCAAGGTCCGGATTGGCGTACGGTGACCGATTGCCCTTCATCTGGTAGTGGAAGTGGCCCATCAGTTCTTCGCGGTTTCTGGGCGGAAGAATGAAATCCATCGGATTCACCGGGCCGCCAACCATATCCGAAGCGTATGGCCCTTTTTCGATCGCCGCCAAAGCGTCAGGCCCTAGACGTGCTTTCATGATCGCCATCATGGCTTTCGCCGTGACGATGTGTGCGTTACCGGTGATGCTGTCGTTGATCGGGTTCCGGGTGAATGCCAAGGAACGCCAGTTGATTCCCTTGACCACGTAACGTTTGGCACCGGTCGGGTTCGGCCCTTTGCTGACGCGCATGTCATCGATCATGCCAGCTTTCGGGAACCCATAAATCGAAGCGCGCCAGCGCACGGGTGGATCCATCGTGAGCCCGGCCCACAACTCTTCCGCCTTGGCCGACTTGTTCAACTCACCACGCACGCCGGTCCGGCCCTTGCCGAGATCCTTCACCTCCAGCGGCACGCCGACGATGTACTGCGAAGGATTCCGGATACCCAGGCGTTCGCCGATCTCTGACAGGTGGTCGATATCGAGATGCCCGGTAGCGCAGAATCCGGCGCCGGCATCCAATAGCGACTTCTGTTCGATGACGTCGCCTTCGGTATCCACCTGCTCGTTGGAGGCTTCCACCTCTACAATGCGCTTGTCGCCTTCCGTCTTGGCCTTGACCAAGATGGGCAACTCCATGCACAGCGCATAATCCTGGTCTTCAAACATCGGGGACTCCGAGTGGCGTGTCACGCAAAGTTAAGCCAACCGGAGATATTCGTAAATGAAAAGGGGCTGATCCCGAAGGACCAGCCCCTTAGACGACACTGCTATGAACTGTGACCTATGCGTGGGCAGAGCCGACATGGTCAATGTCAAAGGGTCTTGCGACCGTCGTTCGAGTGTTATGGCAAAGACCTAGGGCCGCGTCAACGGCCGGCGCGTGGGTCACTCGGATCGTAAACAAGGATGTTACCGGGCGCCGTGTAGTAGCCTTTCCCGTGCTTCTCCCAGGCCTTGTTCGGCACATCCAGCGCCCAGATCAAATAGCGCTTGAACAGCCAGTATATCCCGAACACCAGAAGCCCGGCCACCACCGCATAGCTATAGGCCGTGGCGATACCAAGCCAGATGAAAAACGGAATTGGAACAACGAATTGCGGGCGTAAGAGACTGGACATTCAACCCTCCATTAAGTGTCACTATAACATGCCACTTAATAGAATGAAAGGGTGCAATGCAGGTTAGTGCATCGCACCCTCTCTAGCGTGGTGACCTACCTTTGCCGGCTCCATTTTACGAAGCGCCCGGCTTTCCCGCCCGGTTATATCCGGTGTCGCTTCCGGGCTTGACTACCACTTTGGTCCCGGTCGCAGTACGGAGGTAAGCCCTCGAAGCCGCGGGTGCCATGAACCCTCCAACGCCACCGGCTTTGTGAACTTGCGCCCCAACCACCCGCCATGATCAGCACCGCAACCAGCAGCGTCAAGGCGATCCTTCGTGTTTCAACCGTAGGGTGATGGCGATGGCCACAGACCGGGGTATCGCTACCTCGGCCGATGCCCATCGCCGCACCGTCGATATGTTCACCCCCAACCAGTCGGCGAGAGGTTGGCGCCAGTGCACGCCAAATAACCTCTCGCCAGCGGTGATCAGGTCAGATGGTGACATGACCGGATCTCAGACCTCCGCGGCCTCGTATTCCGCGATCCAGCGCAACACCTGCTCTGAAAAGCCGTCGATATGAGTCCAGGGACCATATCCAACGCCGTTCAGCGCACTCGCCACGTTGATCACGTAGCCATGATCACAAGCCGGCGCCGGCATGCTCCGGAGCGTCCCGCCCAGGCGGTAGCCAAAACCCACCGCCCCGGTCGCCTGCTCATCGGTGATGATGATGAGCCGGTCATGCGGTACCGTCCGATTGATCAGATCCACCGCATCAAACAGATGCGTGCCATGGTGAATTTGGCTGGTCCGGATCGCATCCACGCCGGCCATACCCAGGCGCGGCGCCACCTCCACAACCTGTGTCGAGAACGAGAACACCCGACGATCCTGTGCGTTTATCATGGAAGCGAGCGTCGCCGCCGCATCCAACCGAGACAGATCCGACTTCGCCGACAGACGCTCGTCCATGCTGGCGCTGACGTCCACCAGCACCGCCGTCCGGCCCGGCAGACTCGGCAGCGCCATGATGTTCGCCATCATGGCCTTATCCAATTCGGGCTCATACGCCGGCACGACTCGAGCCGCCGCGGTGAACCGGAACGGCAACACCCGATCAGCACCGCCCCGACGCGCCAAGATCGCCTCACGAATCAGGTTCGGGTCCACGCCGACTTCCTGCATGTTGCGGAGGTTCCGCAACAGAGCGAGGTAACCAAGCTGGTTGGCGCCAAGCAGGCGCTCCCAGGTGGTCTTCTTGTCGGCGCCCCCGGACAAAGCGACTTCCCAGGTGTCCGGCACCGCGATCTTGCCGTTGATCAGCCGCTCCCACAGCGCTGCCTGAGCAATATCCTTCGGCTTGGCGTGGCACAAAAACAGCACATCACGCAACTTGATCACAGCGTCGCGGTTGTACTTGGCCAACTGGTATTCATCGAATCGGCCGAAGGCCGCCGCGAGGCCCTTGCGCACCTGATTGGACAGCTTCGGCTTGATCTTGTCAGGCGCGACGCCGTTCATCTGCGCGTAGATCGTCAGAAATTCCGACAACTCGTCGGCGCGCTGGATGACACCGTTCAGCGTCTCCGACACAATCGACGTGCCGGCAGCCGTCTGCGCCAGCGCCGCGGTCAGAAACAGCGGGATATGACGCAGATGAAACTTGGTGCGCGCCTCGATCGCCAGGGCCGACACGACAGCCGGCGAAATCATAGGAATGAGGCTGCGGATCCGCGCAGAGATCGTGTCGCCATCCTCGTAAAATTCCTTCTCCCACAGCATGCAGGAGAGGACAGACCGGCGCAGTTGCTGCACCAGATTGATACGAGAGGCCTTACCACCCTCATGGGTAACGATCGGCGGCTGCTTGACGGCTCGGTTTAGGCGCATGGCTTGGCTCCTGTTGAAAGTGAGCCGGTAGCGAGTGATGGAAGATCAGGCGACAACAGTAACAGTACGCGCTCTACCGACTGAGCTACCCGCCCGTGAAAGGTGGACGGAGTTGGACTCGAACCAACGACCTCGCGCTCCAGATGCGAAGTAACCGTTCTCTACGCTATCCATCGTTTACTACCGGAAGATCAATCGACTACGGTGTGGTTCACCAAAGAAGTAACCGCAATCTAACGCTATCCAGTGTATTTCGTGTTCTACCTCCATACGCAAACTAAAAGTGGGAGATCAGACTGCAACGGACCTTGTTTGACTTTTGCTCTACCCCTGAGCTACCCGCCACCCGAAGATGACAGAAGTGGATTCGAACCACCGACCCAAAGTTTTTGAGAAGTAACCGCTACATACGCTACCCACATATTCAAACGCCGGAAGGTTAGGCGATCCCGGCAGTGCCACGGGCGCAAGCCCGTAACGGTTTATCAGACCGATGCAACCGAGTTCTACGCTATCCAGCGAAAACTGTTGTCGAAGTTTAATCGCTCACGGGCTTACAACATGCCAGAAGTATCCGTGGGCTCACGCTATCGACAGGCGGAGATATCGCGCATTTTGCGCGGTCGTGCAAGTCTAAAAATTGTCACCTACGGGTGAAAGAAAAAGCGCCAGAGTCCGAAGACCCTGGCGCCCTGCCTTAGCCAGCGGTTTCCCGCTCTGCCTTAGCTGCGATTGGCTGCCGCTGCCGCGATGCCCGTCGCAATCTGCTGACCGTAGTCCGTCAGGCTGCCATTGCCGTTCCGCAGAGCGTCAATGTCGCCGTTGCCGGGCTGCCAGTTCCACGCCGCGAAACCCGCGGAGTTGGCACCGGCCACCTGGGTGACAGCCGTCACCGTCGCCGCGCCGTTCGAGTCGAAGTGTTGCCCGTCCGTGGCGTTGCCGAACTCTCCGATCAGCACTGGCATCACGCCATCCGCAGAGGTTTGGTTCCCCTGGATGTACGCGATGTTCTCGTTGATCACGCTGGCGATGTTGCTCGCCGTCGTGCCGCTATAGGCCTCTCCATACACATGCATGTCGATAATCGCGTTCGTCATGCCGGTGAAATAGGAAGGTGTGATGTATTGGCCGTACGACTGGGGCGTATCCCAGCCCACCGCCTCAATCATCACGATCGCATCGGAGCCCGCGTTGCGCACAGCATTGTAGGTCTGCTGCTGCCACGAGGACAACGCGTTCGGGTCCGAAGATCCGCTCGCGTTGGTTTTCGTCGCCGGTTCGTTGTCGGTACCAAACCAGACATACGGGTTGTTCGCATAATAGGCCGCGCAACTCGCATACCAGTTCAGTTCCTGGGTTAGCCTGGAGCCAGAGAAGATGACACCGCCCTGGTCATTGCCGCCAGCGTTGCCACCGCTGGTGTTGGTGTGGTCTTCGAGTTCGATCACGATCCCTTTCGCCGTCGCCCAGGCAATCTGCTGCGCGAAGAAAGAGGGATCTTGGTACGCGTAGACCGGCACCCGCACGAAGTTGCAGCCTGGGAACGTGGACAGCAGGGGATTGCAGTCCGGTCCCGTGATCGCGCCCGCCAGATCCGTGTCATAGATATTGACACCGGCCGCGATGAACACCTTTCCGTTCGGATCGATGATCTTGCCGCCGCTGATATGGAACTGGCCGGTTGGCGTTCCGCCACCGCCGCTGCCCGACGCCAAAGGCGACGTCGTGGTACCGCCGGATGGGGACCATGCCGCGGTCGGGCTGGACTTGCCATACCAGACGCCGGACGCGGTTTCCTGCCACATGACGCCCGCGACATACGCCAGTTCCACCACGTTGGACGTGCTGGAGTCTGCCGTGCCGTTGACCATCACCTGCCCGCTGTTGATGCCGTAGGCGTTGCCCGAGACATCCGTCAGCACGGTGGCAGTCGGCGCCGTGATCGTGGCCTTGTTCGATGACGGCGCCGCGTTGGACAACGGCGATGTTGACGTGCCGGTGGCCGGCGTCCACGACGCGCCCGCGCTTGTCTTGTTCCACCACATGAGATCCGCGTTCTGCTGCCAGATCGTGTGGTTGGAATAGACGAGACGCAGCACGTTGCCCGTAGTGTTGTCCGGCGTGCCATTGACCGTGATCACGCCACCAGCGTTGATCGCCCAGACGTTGTTCTGGCTGTCGATAAGCTGGCCGGTCGTACCATTGACGATCGTGCCATCTCTCGATTCGCCAGACGGCGGCGGGATGATCGTGCCGGACGGAGCGAGGTTTTTCGAGGCGTCCCGCTGCCAGACCGTTACGCTCTTGAACGTCACGGTGCTCCCGCTGCCCGCGCCCATGATGAGGGCGAGATGCAGGTTGTCCATGACGCCAAACGCGGTCAGGCCGCCAGCCGTCTGCGGCACTCCCGACGTGACAGAGGCTTGAGCGGTCGGCGGCGGAGTCAGCGCAGCATTGAACTGATCCCAGGTTACCTCCGCAACTTCCGTTCCATCAAAATAGAACTTGAAGGAACCATGCCCCGATACCGTCGCCGGCACCCACAGAGCACCGTAGGTGTGGTACTGCGTGTAATCAGGCGTCGGCGAGGGCGCCACCTTGGCAAAGCCGGTGTTGACATCGTTGTTGGACCCGACCGCTCCGTACCAGTTGTGGAGCGCGATGCCGTACGATCCGGTCGTGTCGAACTCCGCGATGTCCGCTTCGATCCAATCGCCGTAGCCTGACACCTGACCGGCCCATGCATTCGGCCCGGCATTCACCGAGACGCCATTCATGGTTTCGATATCGTTCGCCCAGAACGACATCGGCCCGTCACCCTTCATGACAGCTTCAACGTAGAAGCCGCCGCCAAAGGCCGTGCCGGTGAAGGACAGACGATCCGACGTCAGGTTGGCGTCGCCTGCCGCGGCCGTGGCGAGCCCGTTGCCGAACGTCTGGCCGGTTCCATCCAACGTGACAGAGCCGTCCGCGTTCTGCACCGCACCGATCGAAGCCCACGATGTGCCATAGAAGGTGAACGGCACCCAGTTCACCGAACCCGAGAACTCAGGGAAACTGGTCACCGGATCAGCCGTTTTACCCAGCACGATGGTCGGACCGTAGGTGATCGTGTGGTACCCAGCCGAGGCGGCCGGTGCCGGCACTGTGCCGACCGACACACCGCTGACGATCTGGTCGAACAGCCACGTATAAAGCGCGGTACCCTTGCCGCCGTCCGCATCCAACTGGCGATAGCCGTCATTCCACGGCACATCGTTTGCGTCATGCAGATAGTAGAACTGGGTGCCGGGTGCGTTCAGCGCCGCCACGCCACCTGACGTGTAGTTGGCCGCGGTCGGGTAGGAAGCGCCGCCCGTGTACGCCTGCCACGCCGCTTGATCGTAGATCGCCTCGTTGTTGTCGTCGGGTGTGCCGATCGCCAAGTACGGGACGTTCTTCATCGCCTGGATGACGGGGCTGTTCGATCCACCGGAAATGGTCGGCCGGTAAAGCTGATCGGAAAAACCCATGCCGGCGGCGAACACGTGGTTGACAGTACCGGTACCATAGGCGTTGTTGTCCACCATCTGGGCCAAGGCCCCGATCGCGCCCAACGAGTCGCCTGTGATGTAGATACGCGTTGCATCCACACTGTACGTCGATTGCAGGAACCGCACCAGCGCCAGCACGCCCTGTTCGTTGCCGCCACTATCCGGTGTATCCGCGTAGCCGCCAAAGTTAGCATTCGGATTGGCACCGGAGGTGTCGAGAGATTGGTCACAGTACGGCACGACCACGATGCAGGGGAACGCCGTTCTGAATGCAACGGTGTTGAAACACGAGTCCGCGCTCAGACCCGGCCCGACCGCCCCATTTTCCGTCGCCAGATTGGAGGACGGATACGAGCCCCCGTTCATGCCTTCGTCATTCTCATGGCCGTAGACCATGATCGGATAGACGAGGCTCGGATCGTACTGCGCCGGCAGCAACAGATCGTAGGCGATGAACCCATGAGGCATCGCCGCGACGTTCAGCCGCTGATTTTGCAGCCACGTGCCTTTGGTGACCGTGCCCGTCAACGGCGCCGTCACGCGCGGGATGCCATTGGCTCCGCCGCCGCCGGTTCCGGAGGCTGCCTGGACCACCACCGTGGTGGAACCCGACACCGCACCGTCTGTCACCAGCAGGGTGTGAGATCCCAGGACGCTCAGGTTCAGCGTCATGGACCACCCGGACGCCGTGACACCTGACACCAGGGCCGGCGAACCGTTGTCCACCTCGTACAGCAGCGTCGGTGCCGTGCCGCCATAGCCGCTGATCGTGCCGTGGAAGGTGAACGCCTGCCCGGCCGTCACGGTGCCCGGCGAAACCGGCGTTATGGTGTGAACCGCCGGCACGCCAGACGATCCGCCGCCGGACACAATCGTGCCGTCCAGCGCCTTGATCGCGGTGTGCGCCGCCATGTAGGTGGTCAGGAAGGCCGAGAACGCCCCGCTTGCCCCGCCGTTGATCGTCGCCGACGCGCCAGTCTCCAGCACGTTGAACGCCGGATAGAACGGCAGGCCGATTCCGGAGACGTTGATGCCGCCGACGCCAGTTGCCGGGTCCGCAGTGGTCGAATTGTTGAAGTTAAAGCCGTTCGCCCGCATTTCCGGCGTCGATACCCAGAGTTGCAGGCCGGACGCGACGAACGAGATGGCCGCGCCGGTCGAATCGGTCCCGCTGGAGCCGTTGACCAACGTGCCGTTGTACCAGGTTTCCTCCGGAGGGCTGTTTATGTAGTAGCCGGCGCCGTGCTGATCGCCGCCAAGGCCGCCCCCGAAATCCAGCGCGTAGCTGCGATCGGCCACGCCAGCCGCCCAATCCGTGGTGACCGCGCTCGCGATGACCTCCCAGGCGGCGAAGCCGGACGCCGGGACCGGCACGGTGGCCAGAACCGACTGGGCTCCGGTGCCGCTGGACGTCGCCGTGCCGCTGCCGTTGGACAGGACGATGGTGCTGGACTTGTGCGTTGCATCCCACACCACGCCGGATACCGGCGGCGGAGGCGCCACGCCCGATGCGGCGACGCTGAAGGCCGCGGTGGTCGTAGACAAGGTGCCATCGCTGACAGTCAGCGTGTGGGTGCCGGATGTCTCGATAGTCAGCGTGGTGTTCCACCCGCTGGCACTGACACCAGACAGCGCGAACGGCGTGCCGCTGTCGATTGCCGCGGTGAGGTTGGGCGGTTGCGCGTAGTTGCCCAGCGAGCCGGTGAAGATGAACGGCGCGCCTTCCACGGCGCCGGTTGGCGCGTTTGGCGTGATGGTGTGCGGATTGACGACAGCGAACGGGTTGGACGTCACGACGCCGGATGATCCGTCGCCGGACTCAAAGCGGAAGGTGTAGTTGCCGACCGGCATGCCTTGGTGCGTGAAATGCCACGTGGAGGTGGACAGCGCCGATCCTCCCACATTGGCATCATCGAAATTCACGCCATCGTCTGAGACATCGATCGTCGGATAGTAGTTGATCGTTCCCGAAACGACAAAAGGCACGCCAGAGACTTGGGAGCCGATCGGATAGACCGTCACCACTGATCTCATCAGGTGTGTCTCCATTTTTGGATAAAGGAATTGCGGAATGCAAAACCCGGCCGGACTGTACAGGCAGATCCGCCGGACGCAAGAGAACGTTCAGCGAATGCCGTACAACGTCCTGTATATTTCAGGGCTCATCCCGTGCTCTGCCGCTTTCTTTGCGACATGCTCGCGGTCTTTGTAACCATCGTCTTTTTTGTCAGCGTTTGCAAAGTCTTCGCCGACTTTCTTCGGTACGCCCGTGCGTTTGGCCGCGCCTGGATCGTGCGCCACCATCTCCATGAAATTGTGCTGGGCTCGGGACTGCGAAGGCATTTCAGGGCTCCTGTTGCGTGGAGCCCTGCTATATCACTTCTCTCTTATCAATTCATCCGCGTCGGACGTGTCAATTTTGATAGGCTATCCGCGTCGGTCTCGGCGTCCTCTTCTTCATCCGTCGCTAGGCCGCAATTTGACCGAATATCCTTGTGGTAGCGATCTGCCACCATGATTTTCTGCGCAAGAACATGAAGTTGTGTCATCTGGAACTTCCAGAAATCCAAGCCGCCCAGGATGTGAATCATCATGATAGGCCGATCAAAGTCATGGTACTCCACCAGCCATTCATCACCGCTACGGCGCCATACCGTTAAAGTTTCATTTGTAACGCCGTAGGCTTCAACTATCTTGCAGTTGCCGATGTCCTCCATGGCGTCTTCCCATTCGCCGGTCGCATTGGCTTCCCTAACCACCAAGCTGAGCCAATCCGGCAGCAGGCCGAGTTGAGAAAGCGAGCCGTCCCCGCTGAAGCGGTAGACCGTAGGGTACTGGCTCATCGTGAACCTCTCAGTGTGGGATAATCGTGATACGTTCTTGCGCTCTCGTAATGGCCGTATAACGCCACTCGATCGCGAAATCAGGCATAGCATACTCATCCACGAGTACTACACTCTTCGCTTCGGAGCCCTGAGCCTTGTGAACGGTGTACACGTAACCAAACGTGAAGCTAGTCGTTACCACGTCACCAACCGGCACCGTGTTGACCATGCCTTCAAACTTGACGTTCGGAACGTAGATTTCCTCTCCTTCGTAGTCCAGCCAGATGACATTGTCGCCGTTGTTAAAGTCTCGTGTCAGCGTATAGACGGCGCCGTTGAACAGGCCATAGTCAGGCGCATTCTTCAGGCACATGACGAACTCGCCAGCCCGCGGATAGTTTTTGGCCAGACCCTTCATGGATCTGATCACCTTGGTGATCTCAACGCGCGTGGTGTTCTTCCAGCAGAGCACCATGTCGGCCTGCATCAACTCGTCACGCGGCAATCGATCCACGACGCGGAAGTTCGACCCATCGTTCTGGTAGCGTTCGCCGGCCCGCACCCGGTGCGCCTGCCGCACGATCGGGCTTTCCAGCGCCTGACGGTGGATCTGGCGCAGGGTGAAATCCGGGTTGACGAAGTACTGCTGATCCTGGATCGGCGGCAACTGGCCTGGATCGCCGGCCGCCACGATCCGCGCGCCCGTACGCAGGATGTCGCGGGCGATGCGGTGCCCGATCATGGACTTTTCGTCCAGCAGGAACGTCACGCCGGACAGTGCGCCGTCGTTATGCGCGCTGCGCCATTCCATCTGGCGCTTGCCGTTGTCAAATTCGATCTCACGCATCAGCTTGTAGATCGCCGCGTGGATGGTTGACGTGCTTAGTCCTGACTTTTGATGCAGGAGCGACGCCGCCCGGCCGGACAGCGCCACCATCATGCAGCCAGGGTTGTTCTGCCCGGCCTTGGCCAACACGACAGATTTGCCGGTGCCGGCGAGCCCATCATAGTGATAGACGTCGCCAGCAAACGGATCGCCGATGAACCGGTCAATGTTGTCGTATAGCTCTTGCTGTTCATCCGAAAGGACGATGTTGCTCAGCGGATCGCGCGACCTTTGCGGCGGTAGCTTGCCGGGCGCAAGCGGCGGCGACGCACCGCGACCTCCATCCCAATCAGCAGCGACAGGCATGTCATCAGGCCCAGCGTCAGGTATCCCATCAAAGCGTTCATAGCCATCGGAAGGTGCACCTCCATGTCCATTTTCACAGGTGACGCCACTCGGTGTGTCGAACTGGGGGCGCCCACAGATAGAACAGTCCGACATTATCCACCCGCCAATTTCCAAACGCCGATCAAAGCCATTACAATCAAAACCACAACGTTAACACAGATGACCAACTGCGCCACGGCCGCGTAAGGATCGGCCGGGTACAGGTCATACTTGTGATGGCGTTGTGGTAGTTTCATTCCAAACCTTCTCGTTCGGCAAACCACTCCTGCACAACAACGTCTTCATCGTCTTTCGCGATCGTGTCGCCGTTTTCGATGACAGACCGCGGAATCCAGATCTCACGGAGCCCGTCATACTGAATGAGGACCGCCCGCGTCGTGACCAGCTTCACGCGGTCTGCCTTAAACAGCGTGATGAAACTCATGGCAGGAGAACCCCTCTGACGATCTCAATCGCCTCGGAGATGGACGGCGTGCGCCAGCGGAACGTCTCCACCAGCATCGGATGCTGAGCGTGGATATTCTCGTCGCCGTCTTCGATCCACACCACCGCCGGCTTGTGCAGGTGATAGGCCCAGGCCAGTTCAATCGCCGTGCCCGTGGAGATCTTCTTCGCCCCATGCAGGCGCACCAGCAGGCAGTCCGCGCGCAGGACGTCGTTGTGGTCGCGACTGATCACACCCTTGGTGGTGTGCACGCGCGGCGCCCTCAGGCTGACGGTGTCGGAGATGGACTGCTCACCCTTCAGATGGGTAAAGCCGCGCATCGGCGAGAAGCAGTCAATGACGCCATCCAGCACCGATGTGGTGGCCACGCGCCAATCGGTCGCGGCCGAGTAGGATTCGCCGCCGATCGGGCCGGCAAGGTAGAGTCTAGGGCGCATGGTTCATCCAGGGTTGCGTATCGTGGCACTGTCTCATGCCACGATACTAGGGTCAAATCAGGTGGGTTGGGCGCCGCAATCCTCGCAGCCAAGCCGGGTGTACGAGGTGTCATAGCGCACCTTGCCCGTCTTGCAGATCGGACACGCGCCGTTGTGCCGCCAATCCTCCGCCGGCAGTGCCGTCTGCTTCTCCGCGGCCTCGCGATCGGCCTGGATCTCTCGCAGGCGCTGCGTCACGTCCATGTCCGCGATTCGCGTGGTGCCCGATGTCGGTACCGGCGCCGCCTTGAACCCCAGCGACTCGAGCCGGGCGCGCTCGGGCTCCAGCATGGCCGGATCCGCCATAGAACGTTCGATCTGCTCACGCTCGGCGTCGGTGCAAGCGCCGGCCGTACCGGGCGCCACCACCATGACGCGTTGGTCAGGGATGTCCCAGTGTGGCGCCACGCCCAGCGTAGTCATCATGTCTTCCTGCATCTTGCTGACCAACGCGACAGTCTCCGCCGTGATCTGCACCTTGGCGTCATTCACGTCCATGCCGACGAATTGGCTGAAACTCTGCACCAAGTTTTCATGCAGCTTGCCGCCGTACATCGCCGCCAATGACAGTTTTTTGCCATCGTGGCTCAGTTTCTGCGGCTGGAACCGGCCCGTATGGGTTACCGGCACATAGCCGACGCAGATTTCATCCGGCCTTGGTTCTTCGTTGGGCTTGCCAAGGCGCTCACCACTGGCATTCTTGAAGACCGGCGACGGCGCGAGCCCTGCCAAACGCGGGCGCATCGGACAGGTCATGGCGTAGGCCTCCAGTTGCGTATAGTCGCCCGGCATCGGATGGGTGTGCGACGCCACCGCGACCCCAGCACCCAGGTCATCCATGACGATGATCCTGCCATGCTTGCCTGTCAGCAGTTCCGGTGGCTCCGGGATGTCGATATCCGCCATGCGATCGGCCGCGTGCAGAACGTCATGCATGCGGCTGTTCCAGGCCGCCATGTACTGTTCATGCGAAACGCCGATCGGCCGCGACTCAGACATCACCTCCGTCAGCATCCGCTCCGCAGCTTCCGCCTTCGTCAGCAGTTGCTGGGCATGGATCTTCATCGTCCGCGCCACACCCATCAAATCCTGACGGTAGGTCTCCGTCAGACGAGCACGCGGGCCGTCCGGCGCTGGAGAGGGTAGATCGTCCATGGATCAGTCCTTTCATATACCACGCGTAAGCTACGGTATCGACTTCACCACCGCAGGACGCGCATTGCCAGCGCCCACCAAAGACTTTCGCGGAGATTTGTCGGAAATCGTGTGGTCCTGGACAGGAATCCAGGCGTTTGACGTTGGCTTTCGCCTCGTCCAATAATTGACGCATGCGCTCTTTGGTCGTCCGGCCGCCCGGCGGAACAGGAAAACTCATCGTCGCACCACCACGATCATGGCCAGAATGCAGATAACCAACCCAGAACATACCAGGATGTGTTCAGCGAGCGTCATCATTTCCGTACCGCGCAACCGACGCTCTATCCATAGCGCTGGTCGCGCGGTCGATACAAATGAAATCGCCTAGAGACAGGGCGCGCCGCAGAGATCGCACCCGCCGCGCATGTTCCTGTAGTTGGAACAGTTCTGGTCGTCGCATTTGATGCTCGCCGGATTCAGCAGATCTTCCATCTCTGTTCTTGATTTGGTCTTTTTGAGTTCTTTGCGAACCTGCATCAGCAAATGCCCCAGCATGTTCTTGCCGACACCCTTCACAGTGCCCCAGTACTCGTCGCCCCAGGTGTTGCCTTCCTCCAGATACAGATCACCGGTATCCAGCAGCATCGCCCGCAAGCGAGGATCGGCGAACTTCATGCGCAGCAATTCCAGCATGACGCCCACTTTGATGTAATCCCAGTTGTCACGGGCCGGCTTGGAGCGCGCCAAACGCTTCGCGGCGCCGGGTTCACGCGTCAACCGTATCTGTTCCTGAAATACAGGATCAGTATGTTTCGCCGCCTGGAAAGCATGTTCAAGTGTTCTGTAGGCCTTTCCTTTGATCCATATATCATCGGGAAAGAAGTTCGACAGAAAATCATGGTAGCCGCTGAAACTGTCTATTTTTTGGTGCAGCATGGCAGGCCTCAGTGCAGGATGTTGACCGCGACATCAATGGCGAGCGTGGCGAGGAGTCCCCAGCGCCAAACCTGCTCACGCCAGGGGATCGGCGGGAAGCTGGGCTCAAGTTTCGTCACCTTGGGCCGTCGCTCCCAGGCATCGCAGAGGACGCGGACCGCCGTGCATATCCGGTCAGCCGTCGCCGCGACGCTCACGTTGCCGTTCATGATGTCGTACGAGCCCGGCATCGGTACGGTCATCGGGCAGCCGGCGAGCACGTCGCGAATTCGCACCAGCGCCGCCGTGGCCTCGGTGCTCCGCTCACGCATATCGTCATGGTCTGGTAGCTTCACCCGCATACCGGCGACGTAGATCTGCACCGCCATCTTCGCCTGATCCACGGTGTCGAACGGCAGTGGCTGCATCATCTCGACATTCGTGAGTTTCCGCAGCTTCTGCATCTCCACCGGAATCGAACTGATGGTGGTACTGCGCAGAAACACCTTGTCGCCCGCGATGTTTATTTTCCACAGGACGATTTCACCCAGGCGGCCGACAAGCATGTTGGGATCGGTCGGTGACTGGCGCCAGTTGATCTGGAGAGGGATGAACTCAGGGCCGAGAGTCAGCATGTCAGGCTGCCCCCTTCTCGCTGCGCACGCGCGTTTTGTTCGCCTGACCGATATGGCTCAACAGGGCCGCCTCACTGACGCCGATCTGTTTGGCCAGCGACTCCACCGTCATATCCACGCTCAGGCGCAGGCTGGTCTGCTGGTTGGCCCGCGTCTCCATATCCATGGCCCCATACATGGCAATGGCCAAGGATTCGGCGTCGGCGCTCTTGATCGGCTGGGCGTCGGCGAACTGCATGACGTAGGTCTGCAACCAACGCTGCGCGACATCGGCCGCCTCTCTGACAACCATCGTCAGCGGCGGCTCCACGTGGCGCACGCCGGCCGCACGCTCCACGTCCATGGTCAACTTCGCCAGAGACTTGTGCGACGCGTGCGGCGGTATGCTAAAGAACTGGCTGCGCCAGGACCAGAGTTCGGTGGCGCCGTCAAAGCTCGCGGACCCAATATGCATGGAGCCGATGAAGAAAGCGGCCTTGCCGTCGCGTTGCTCCACCCAGTGATAGGGAATACGGCCGCCCATATAGCCGTCAATGCGTTTGAGTTCGTCCGCGGCCGTCATGCCTTCCCTCCCATCTTGGCGATGCGCGCCAGCAGCGTGGCGGCGGCGCGCGAGCCTGGATCAACCTGCTTGCCGATCTCCGAGTCGAGCCCGACCACCGCCGCTGCCAGTCCTGTTTCCACGAGATCCGCCAGCAACGCGAACTGGTTGGAGGCGCCGAAGGCGCGAAGCGTCTGGGCCATGTCGTGCACGTCCTGGGCCATACTGGCTAACGCCGCGGCCTTGCGGGCTTCGGCGATCACTTCGATCGCGTGCAGGACGGGAAGTGCGTCCGCACTGCCAACGGAGTGATTTTCGAGGGCTGCAAGCGCACGCTCAAGACCGATATCAATAAGGTCAATAGTGAGTTGTTTCATGACGAGTCCTGGTTAATGGTTAAGTGGCAGATATATGTGACATACGGGTTCGGCTCAGTCAATCGTCCTCTGAAGTTGACGATAGCTTGGCGATGATGCCGTGCGCGTCCTCCAGATGCGCTTCAAGCCGGCTCCAGCCGGATGTCCGCTTGCCGTTCTTGGTGAGCCACTTCGCTGTGATCCACGTGCAGTAGCGGCATTTCAGATGATCGGCTGGAGTCGTGCCTGACATTCTATCCTCAACTGTGCGTGCTAACGGTCGCCGAACTTCCGTTTCAGCCGCTGATAGGTGTCCCATTCAGGATCGCAGCGAATGAGCACTTCCTTGGCGTCAGGCTCCCACCCGATGAGCACGGTGCCTCTGAGCGTCGCGATCACCGCCACGGCCTGGGCCTCACGGATCTTGCAAACTTCGAGGATTTCCGGCTTGGCCGTCCGGCCGGATTCCGTTTTGGCCGTGGCCCAAACGCGCTGCGCCGTGGCCCCGATCTGATCAGGCGTGAGCCCGGCGAGGTTAGCGAACAAGGCCGCCGGAAACGGGTCACGCCTCGGCGGTACCGGCGCATCGGCCGTGTCAGGCACTGCATTATTCTCCATCGAACTTCTCCTTCAGGCGCAGATACTGCGCGTATTCAGGATCGCCTTCGTGGGCCGCAGCAATCACAAATCTCCGCCAATCGGTCGGCGCGTTCCCGCTCAACGCCGCCAGAAAGCCTTCCGCCTGAGAGATCAGACGCAAGGCTGCCTCACGCGGAGGGTTCGGCAAGCCGCATTTGCCAACGGCGCGTATCTGACGGTTGCCTTCCAGCAACGCCAGTTCGGCAACGCGACGAAGTTGTACTGAGTTATGTGGCATTAGAGTGTCCTGCTAGGGGTTTTCAAACTTGGATTTCAGCCGCACGTACAAGTCAAACTCGGGATCGTCCTTGTGCATAGCCTCAGATATATAGGACTCCCACTGCGGCGGGATAGTCCCATTCAGGCCTGCCTCAAACGCGTCGGCCTGGGCGATCAGCGATTCTGCGGTTTTGTCATCACCGTATCCGAAACCCAATCCGCGCTTGCGGCGTTGGGCCTCCGTTCTAACAAACTGAGCTATACGCTGCAACGTTGGCAGAGGAACAGAATTAGAAATGAGACGTGTGTTCATTTATTGGCACATTTATGTGTCAGATATTGACAATGTAGCATTTTGTCTCCACATTACAAATATCAGCTACTAGCCTACACCCGCTTGAATGGCCGGGTTGCACGACTTCCAGCTTGATCAACCAAGAAAGGTTAATTCTCCATGCCCACCACGAGCAAGAAATACACACTGAGCAGCCATGATGAAAGTGTCATGAAGGTGCTCGCGTATCATATTCGGGTACACAACTCTTCTCGGCCTAGAGACTCTGAGAAGCTTTTGGAAACGCTCCGCGGCATCAACAAGCTAACGGCGATGCAGATCTGGGAAGCCCAGCAGTGGTTCGACAAAACCATCAAGGAACAACTGGTAATCGATGAGATGTTCACCGGCATGTCGGCAGCGCAGCACAAGCTGCACTCGCAGGCGATCCGGATGACGCCGGCCCATGCCTACGTCCTTCTCCAACACAACAAGCACAACCGCAACATCAGCCTGGACGATCTCAAGCGGGTCATCACCTGGATCCGCGACGGGAAATGGGACCACGCGCACCCGGAAGCCATCGTCATGCACGATGACTATAACCTGGGCACTGGCCAGCATCGTTGCTTGGCCTGCCTCGTTACAGGTGAAACCCTTGGCGTATATCTGACCACAGGCGCCAGCGCCGCGAGCCGCATCAATATCGATACCAACAAGCAGCGCGCCGGCAACGACATCATGGAGGTGAACAACGTCGCGGATTCGGACCACACGCACGCCACGGTGCGGCTGCTGGAGGACATCAAGTTCAACGGCCGCACCCGCATCACCATCCAGACTTACGACATCATGCCGGTGCTCGCGCGCTATCCCAACGTGCATGAGTCGGTGAAGCTTGGGGCTCGGCTGTACCGCGGCATCCACGACAGCTTCAAGGAAAGCAGACCGACCGAAGAGAGGAAGCGGTTCCCTGGCTTTTCCCAGGCAGCCGGCGCCGCGGCCTGCTACCTGATCAAGCAGCGGAGCAAGTTCGCCGATACCCTGTTTGAGCCGTTCTATGAGGTTTTGATGACCGGCAATTCGCCGCTCGGTCCGAAAGATCCGGCGCGCGTGCTGCATCAGGCGATCCTGCGCGGCGACGTGCAAAAGAACGTGGACGGATACCCCGCCGTGCACACCGCCGCATCGATCATTCTCGGTTGGAACGCGTACACGCAAAATCAAAAGAAACTTTCTGGATCACTGCACTGGCACAGTGATATATTCCCGCCGGTAGCCTAATCCGAAACCCTATCTTGCGGCGGGTTTAATATCGCAATGAAAACCATAGCCTGCGACGGATACGAATCCGTAGAGTCGATCTATGTTCCTGTGCACCGCAGGTCCGTAGATGAGAAAACCGTTACGGACCTGATGTCGTCTATCAAGGACATCGGGCTCCGGACGCCAATCACATTGCTCTATGTCAAAGACCTGGAGACGCCCGACGAAGGTATCATCGGTAACGCCGTGATGCTTGTCGCCGGGCGCAACCGGCTGGAGGCGGTGACGCGCCTGGGCTGGGAATCCGTTCCCTTCAACAAGGCTCCAGACCTGGAGACGGCGCAGATGTGGGAGGTGGCGGAAAACCTCCATCGGCGCGAACTGGTGGCCCTGGAGCGCAAGGAACTCATCGCGAAGTGGATCCGGTTGCGCGAGTCGCGGGAAGTTTCGGCTCAACTTGCGTCGAAATCCCAGCGCCGGGCCGGGCGCCCCGAAAGTGGAATTAATGCAGCCGCACGCGATCTTGGCATTGACCGCACCGAGGCGCAGCGCGCCATGCGGGTGGCGAACATCGAACCAGCCGCCAAAACCATCGTGCGCGCCGCCGGGCTCGCCGACAACCAATCCGTGCTGTTGACCGTAGCCAAGGCCGCGCCGGAAGATCAGGTGGCCAAGATAAGAGAGATCGCCGCGGAACGCGGCAGAACCTGGGAGGACGCAGATGTGGAAGACGTAGACTCGCTATTCGGCCCAGCCACGGTACCGGCGGGCCGAAAATTCTTCGCCAGCGGATGGTTTTCGCTGACAGCCGACGAACGCAGGTGCTTGGCCGCAAAGCTCGCGGAAGACCCGGATCTGGTGAACCGGATGGTCCGCGAGGCGCTTGGATAGCACCGTGTGAATTAGCAATTAACGGGCGAGCGGTAAGGGCTGCTGGGAGGCGGCCCTTTTTAATGCACGGAAGCTTACGGCAGCTTGCCCCTGATCTTCTGCCACTCGGCGACGATCGCGCCGCAATCGCACAGGAACGTCGGCCCGGATAGCTTATCCCATCCAGGTACCGAACTGCACCGCGGCTGATGCATCAGCTTGTTGCCGCGCGCCCGCTGGATCGCCCAGGCCTTCTTGAAATCCAGAATGTGCGGTTCGTTAGCGAAAGCCTTGGTCAGCGCATCCTCTTCTGGCGTCGGCGTGGTGTCAGACGGCAGGAGCCCAACCGGTGTGTGGCCCGCGGCTGTGATCGCCTTGTTCATGAAGGCCGCCCATTCGTTCTCCCCTGTCGCCCAGCAGCGATCCTCCAGCGCACGCGCCAAAGACAGGGGAATGGTGACCGGCGGCTGGTTCGCCTCGTTCGGCCGATCGGCATACCAGGGATCGGGCTTGGCTGGCGGTGCTGGCATGGCTGGTCCTGGGTTGGGGGGTTGATTGAGGCTGGTGGCCAAGCCTCCCACGCCAGTTCGGTATCTGCATACGTCCGACAGGATCAATCCCCGGTGTCGGATAGGGCGTGGTAAGGCGGCTTGGCTGGGGTGGTTATAGGTTTTGGCGTATTATAGTGTCAATTAAGGCGTTGGAGTCGAGAACTGCACGCGTTCGGCCTCTGTCATGGCACGGCCGATATGCCAGCCCTGGCAGAAGGCGCACGGGTAAGCCTCCAGCGCTTTGCTGCCCTTGCGCATCATAACCGCGGCCGATCGGTCAGCGGATTCTTCTGTGCGGTAATCGACCTTCTGACCGCAGGTGGCGGCTTTACCATAGGCGGTGCCGGCGCGGATGTGCATGTCGTGGGTGGCTTGGTCCATGGGGGTGGCTCCTGGGGTTATGGAGTGGATATAGGGGGTGGTTGGTTTAGGGGTGTCAGTTGATAGTGTCAGTAATTGATAGGCCGTGTCAACTGATATGGGGTGTCAGGGGATTTGGGGTGTGAGCCGATAGGCAGTGTCAGTAGATTGGCATGTAAAACTGCCATAATCAAAAAATTCTAAAAAATCGAGAGGTGCTAAACCCCCAAACCCGGCCAAAACAACCACAGGTTGCCCCACCTCCCCGGTATGGTTGTGTCGGTATGCCGTGTCTCGCATCACGCGTTTGATATACAACCTGTGCTTAATGTCCTATCTATGTGCCATGTGAGGTGTCACATACGCATGACAATGGGTAATCATTCCATTACGTATGCATAACACCAATAGAATCAATGTGTTATGTGGTGCTCGAAGACCGTAGAATCTACATTATGTTAACTCATAGCGTGAGACTCGTGAGATTCCCTAGTATATGGCCGATATTCTCATGTGTATCATGTGGTGAGGCATTACCTGGGCGACAAGCCCCCAGACAGCACGTCTTGACCACAGATCAGCGCATAGGGTCTCGAATGGCAGACCTAGTACCGGTGCGCCGCTGATCGGCGAAGCCACAGACGGGCATTCCTGGGGCTGGAATAGGCCAGCTAGAGCACGTGCTAGATACAACGGTACCTGCAGGATGAGTCGGACATTCGACGTTCTAGGGAATATAACATATTTGTCATTTATAGAGAATACCGGCCTATGAGGCTGGTTTATTGACACCATGTTAGCTGACATGGCGGGTAAATGTGCCAATTAAATACTTGCAGAACGGCTAACCGTTCTATATACCATGAGCACGGCACAAACGCCGCAACCCTGGAGTTACCTGCCATGCACGTTTTCACTGAGTTTCTAACGGTCTGGATTGTCGTTTCAATTCCAATGGGGTTTTTTGCCTCTAAAGTAATGCGAAAGGTAAAATAGAATATTTTGATTGATTTTCGGATTTTCTCGGGAATCGGCAAGCAAAACCCCGAGAAAATCAGCAAGTCAATCGTGGCTTGGCATAGTTAACTGACAATACAGGAGTCCACCATGTCTCATGACCTTACCGTGCGTAACGATGGTACCGTGGAAATGGCCTATATCGGCGATAAGCCTTGGCACGGCCTTGGCCAGATCATGACGGCCGGCGCAAGCCTCACGGAATGGGAGAAAGCGGCGGGTCTGGATTGGCGCGTGGAAGCCTCTCGGGTGGTGTATCGCGCCAAGGTAGCTGGCCAGCCGGAAGGCCGAGTCATGACGATTGACGACAAGCGCGTTCTGCATCGCAGTGATACCGGCGCTGATCTGGGGATTGTGTCTGACAAGTACAAGATCGTACAGCCGGCTGAAATAATCGGTTTCTTTGACAACCTATTGCGCGGCATCGGGCTGGAAATATCCACCATGATGTCTCTTGGAGGTGGCAAGCGTTATCTGGTATGCGCCAAGATCGGCGAACAAGCCGTGTTGGACAATCGGGATTTGGTGCGCGGGTATCTCAGCCTTATCACGTCCGCAGATGGTTCCCTGGCCACGGTTGCCAAGCACACGTCAACCCGGATCGTATGCGCCAACACGCTGGCCATGGCGCTGTCTGAGAAGCACAAGGATGGCACGGTATCAATCAGCCATCGCAGTAAGTTTGACATCGCCAAGATACAGGACAAGCTTGGCGTTGCGCCTAAGACCTTTACCGCGTTCATGGATCAAATGCGCCACCTCGGCGAAACCCGTCTGTCTGGCGATATGGCAGAAACCATGACCGAAAAGCTTTTAGGCGAAGCGGCTAACGACAAGTCAACCCCTGGCATTCTGGAACGGTTCATGGGCAAGGGGCTTGGTTCTGATCTTGACGGAGTCCGTGGCACCGTATGGGGCTGGCTGAATGCTGTCACGGAGTACGCCGACCATGCCATGGGAACGGCCGCGACAACGGACGTCAATCGGTTCAATAATACCATGTTCGGACGTGGGGATGAGCTAAAGAACAAGGCGCGCGACATGGCGCTAGACTACGCACAAGCCTAGCCTAAGCGTGGGGAGGCGCAAACCCTCCCCTGCTTTCTCAAGCCATGGTGCGCCATGGTTTGGGATAGCAGTATCAAACACAACCAAAGGACTCGGACCATGACCGTAGCCACCTCACAAACCATCCCCAACAAAGGCTTGATGACACCTCCCCAGGATATAGTCGCGTATCTTCTGACCTTGCCCCACGTGACAGAAGCCACGCCATGCACCGTCATCATTCGAGGTGGCCACTATCCCGCCGCACGCTACGTGACGAAAACCCCTATCGATCCGGGAACGCAAGCCTATGCCCGTGGCGAACGTATCGCTACAAACGAAATGATCTATTGCGCCGGACCGATACCCGCCGTAAACCGCCGTGGCAACGTGGCGTTCCGCATGGTCATGCCGCACAAGCCAGCCAGTGAGCAGGACGCGCGGGATTGGTTTTTGGCCAGCTATTACCCGGCGCACAAGGGACGCAAGCCGCAATCACCTCCCAGCCCCGACTCCGAATTCGCGCGGTATCATCCCTTTGGCTGGAATTTCCTGTTGTCGCCATGGGTTGAGGTGAACGGAGTCAAGATCGACTCCTATGCCCGTGTTCCTTACAATCGGTACGACATGACCGTGACGGACGTTGTATCCACCACACAAGACATCCCCAACGGGTGGCGCGAGGTAGAGGCCTAAGTCATGACGTTTCTGATATTCCTGCTATACATGCTGCCCGTTGTGGTACCGGCTATCATCGCATTCGGCCCCGACGTTGTAGCTACCATCAAGCACAATCGACGCAACGGCTATCGATGGTAGCCACCTCCAGCCCGTACCAATACTGACGTTAGGCGGAGCACCCTAAAGCCCACACAATCCACGCTCCGCCTTGCGTAAGGCTTGGCTATCCCTATCAACCCAAGACCAAAGGATTCGCGTCATGTCCCGTCCCTTGCCCACCCATCTGTTCATTACGTCCAATGGCGATTTGTTCGATACGCGAGTCGCCAATTGGTCCAAATTTCCGCCGCTCCGCAAGCAATACCGCTACACCCATGCGGAAATTGACACGGTACACGAACTCAAAGCGACCTTGCGTAGTGGCAATTACACGGACTTAGGTTGCTATCCACTGTACCTCCTAACAGATGATAACGACACCATGTCTTTTGACGGTGCCATAGCCAACCTGCGACAGATCATACAATCCGTAGCGACTAAGGCTAACGATGGGTGGCGCATAGTATCGTGCGATATAAATTACGAAGACTCCGACATGATATGCTGCGCCACAAACCAGCCTATTGAGTGTGCTTACGCGCCAGATGATTCCGATGGTGACGCGATTGAGGACTCCGACCAATGACATACGCCAGAGCGGCTTTGACCATGCCACGTTGGGGCAGGCTGGACTACCAAGCCAACAAATCCCTATCGGACAACCCCGGAACGCCTAACACCTATGTGGCGCGCCTATGGGCTGATGGCTGGCTTAAAGCGTGGCTGGACACTGGCCACATGAACAGTCAACCGGCTAACGCCTAGCCTTCCCAGACAACCCACAACCCAAACCAAGGGACCACAACCATGCATGAATATCTGTTTGATGTGAAACTATTCGCTGCTATCCGCATCAAGGCCGAGACAGAAGCGGATGCCCGTGCGAAGCTGAACAAAATCTTTGACTGTGCTGACGCCAATTTCGACTCCGACGAAAACGGCGGTTCTGTAACTGGGGAGGCAAGTCAGGATGGCGATGCTGATTTGGTAGAGATTGACGGAGAAGATGTGTCTTAGCCTCTACGTCAACCCGCTCTGCCAACCTTCAGCTACACGCGTACCACAGCCCCAGACACAAGGACTCCAGATCATGCCTGCCACCACAGTGCCGACCAAAGACAACCCCGTGACAGTCAACACGGAACAGGAGCTATTCGCTATCAAGGAAGGCAATGGCTATTCCTGTCTTGGTTTCGACGTCACCATACAGCGGACCAACGCGGTAGCTGTCTGGCTCAATCGGCTTGACCTTCGCAACACGGCAGAGCGTGGCACGCTCGAGTCCTACGCGCAGTACCGGCGCAACATGGCCGAGGGCGCACGGCATGCCGCTGAGAAGCGCGTACGCTGCCCTATGGAGTTGCACCCGAAGCTTATGGGCTTGGAAGGCGCACGCGTCATGGTGACGCATCCGGACGGCACGACAGAGCGATTCAACGTGGGCAAGTCAACCGGTTGGATGCCGTGCCATCTTCGCGTCCACAACACGCGATCCATGGGTGGTGCGCCGGTCAGTGCGCGAGAAGAGTTCACGTCTGTGACTGTGATCCGCCGCTAATCCATTCACCACAAGCAAGCATAGAGGGACTCGAGGCATGGCCTATTTCAACGGACATCGCGCGCCGGCTACGGGACGCGTCATCTACTGCGACGCGTGCGCACAGGACGCCATCCCATGGGAGCCAACGTCTACCGCTCATGTGGTCATGCCGCGCGGCGCACCGCATTGGCATTGGCGACAGGCAAGCCCATGGTGTTGGACGCCGATCTATGGCGGCTCATGCACGCAATGCCACAAACCGGCTTAGGTCAGATCTGGGATGGTGGATCCGCAACCGGCTCCGCCTTTCCTTCAATCAGCTTCTGTTGCTCCCGGATGCGTTCCTGAAGCCGCCCGGCATCGATCTGGAGCGGGTTGTCGGTATGGATCACGACGGCGGGTCCATCCTGCTTGGCGAACTGCGGCGCGCTGCGCTCCAGCATAAACTTGACCATGCTGGAATCCCCTGCTTCCACGTTCTTGACCATGGCGCGGGTAGCGATATCGATCCCGCGCGCTTTGCCGCGTCACACCGCATCGGCAATCTCTGTCGTGTGGTACAGCATCGCTCCCCAGACATCCAAGGGAAACCCCAGCGCCGCGCCGATCTGATCTATCGTCATCATCTGCGACGCCATGCGCTCCGCTTCCAAGAGCACCATGGGCGGGACCATCATCGTGGTTTTCGCTGACACGGCCGCACGCGCCGTACGCTTCTCATCGCTTCTCCAGTCTGCCCGCGCCTGGACCAAGCTAGGCGTGTCCGCTCCCATCGCTTCCGCTCCGAAGTAAAGTTCCGATCAAAGCGGTTCGCTTCGATCATTTCCGCATTTTTCAACCTTACCCGAAAAGAGGGTGCTACCGCAAAGGGTGGCACCCTCCCATGTCATACAAAACGGTTCGTTCTATTCAACACGG
>Ga0310811_10000905_pt1 | contig 38245 bp, 33 predicted proteins | sample YCmetagenome_FD_207642 | JGI IMG/M metagenome (GOLD analysis project Ga0310811, IMG submission 207642) | Soil microbial communities from experimental microcosm in Duke University, North Carolina, United States - YC | ecosystem: Engineered > Artificial ecosystem > Soil microcosm > Unclassified ... | reverse complement strand
AACGACTGGGGTCTCGGGTTCGAGATCCGCGGCCGGAAGTCCCCGCACTGGACCGGTGCGAACAGCTCGCCGCGCACCTTCGGGCACTTCGGCCAGTCCGGCACCTTCCTGTGGGTCGACCCGGACGCCGGGTGCGCGTGCGTCGTGCTGACCGACCGGGACTTCGACACCTGGGCCGCCGAGGTCTGGCCGCCCTTCACCGACGCGGTGCTGGCGGAGATCGCCGGCTCCTGAGCGCCGGCCCTCGAGCCCGCGCGCTGACGCCGCGCCGGGTCGTCGGGCCCGTCCGGCGCGCCCCGGCCGGGTGGGTGCCGCACATTCCGGCGGCGGATCTGTCACTGTTGGCGCCACACAGCGAGGGAGGTGCCGGCGGTGAGTACCGAATTCCAGGTCGTCCGAGGCGACTCTCGGGACGACCCCGCGGGGGACTCGCTGGGTGCCCGCAGCCTCGCCGAGCTCGCGGTACAACGACTTCGCGCGGAGATCATCAGCGGTGCGCTGGCACCCGGCGAGCGGCTGGTCGAGGAGCACCTCACCCGACGGTTCGGAACCAGCCGGGCCCCGCTGAGGGAGGCGCTGCGGCTACTCGGCGAGCAGGGCCTGGTGGAGCACCTGCCACGCCGGGGCGTGCGGGTCACCGAACTGTCGGCCCGCGACGTGGACGAGCTGTTCAGCCTGCGTGACGCGCTGGAACGGTTCGCCGTGCGCACCGCGCTGGCCGACGGCCGGCCGCCGGAGCCGGCCCGGATCGCCGAGCTGAGCGAGTCGCTGGCCGAGATGGAACGAGCCACCGAGGCCGCCGACCCGCTGGGCCGCGCCGAAGCCCACCGCCGCTTCCACCTGGCGCTCGTCGGGCTCGCCGGCCACCAGCACCTGCTGCGGGTGTACGAGCCGGTGATCCTCAAGCTGCAGCTGTGCATGTCCACCAACCTGCGGCGCGAAGCCGCGCAGTCCTCGCCGCTGGACAGCCTCAGCCGGCACCGCCGGCTGCACGAGGCACTGCTCACGGGCGACCTCGAGGTGGTGCTGGAGACCCTGGCAGGGCACGGCGCGCGCACCTACCTCGATCAGGTGACGCGCTAACCCGCTCTTAACAAACCGGACCCGATGGTGACATCGCACTGTCGACAATCGACAGAATGCGCCTCCTCGCCCAGCCCGACATGCTCGGCGTCAACGAGCTTCTGCGGCTCTACCGGGACGGCGCACTACGACCCCGCCAGGTCGTCGATCTCACGCTCGACCGGATCGCCGCGGCGGAGTCCAGCCACCCGTCGATCTGGATATCCCGGGTGTCCCGCGCCGACCTGCGGGCCCGGGCCGACGAGCTGGCGGCCGTCGGACCGCTGCCCGACCTTCCGCTCTACGGCGTCCCGTTCGCGGTCAAGGACAACATCGACGTCGCCGGGATCCCGACCACCGCCGCCTGCCCGGCGTTCGCCTACACCCCGCGCCGTCACGCCGGCAGCGTGCAACGGCTCCTGGAGGCCGGCGCGATCATGGTCGGCAAGACCAACCTGGACCAGTTCGCCACCGGGTTGACCGGAAGCCGTTCCCCGTACGGCGCCTGCGAGAGCGTGTACGGCGGCGACCTGGTCTCCGGCGGATCCAGCTCGGGCAGCGCGGTGGCGGTGGCGGCCGGGCTGGTGCCGTTCTCCCTCGGCACCGATACGGCGGGATCCGGGCGGGTGCCGGCGGTGATGAACGGCATCATCGGGCTCAAGCCGACCCGGGGCCTGGTCGGGACCAGCGGCGTCGTCCCGGCGTGTCGCTCGCTGGACTGCGTGAGCGTGTTCAGCTCCGACCTCGCCGATGCGGCGACCGTGCTCGACGTGCTCGCCGGCCCCGACCCCGACGACCCGTGGTCGCGTGCCGCGCCCTCGTCCCCCGCCACCGGGACCGGCACCGGAAGCAGCACCGGCACCGGTTTCCGCCTGGCGATCGCCGACAAGGGCGAGCTGGACTTCTCCGGGGACGCCCCGATGGCCGCCGCGTACCTCTCCGCGCAGGCCAGAGCGGCCGCCCGGGCCGACGCCGTGCACCACACCGAGCTCGCACCCCTGCTCGAGGCGGGTGACCTGCTCTACGGGCCGTGGGTGTCCGAGCGGCTGGCCGGGCTCGCGGACTTCCTGGCCGAGCACCCCGACGACGTGCTTCCGGTGACCAGGGCGGTGATCGAGAAAGGTCACGGGTTCAGCGGCGCGGACGCCTTCCGGACGATCCACCGGCTCCGCGAGCTGCGGGCCTGGACCGCACGGCTGTGGCGCCACGCCGACGCGCTGCTGCTGCCGACCGTCCCGACGACGTTCACCCGCGCGCAGATCGCCGAGCAGCCGGTCGAACGCAACCTCGTGCTCGGCCGGTACACGCAGTTCGCCAACCTGCTCGACCTGTCGGTGGTGGCCTTCCCCGCCGACCTCACCGACGACGGCCGCCCCGTCGGACTCAGCCTGATCGGGCCGGCGTTCGCCGAGTCCCGCCTGCTCCAGATCGCCCACCACCTCCAGGAGGCCACATGAGTGCCCGCATCGGACCGGTCGACGCCACCCCGTACAAGTGGCCGTACGACGGCTCCGTAGACACCTCGGCCACCGCGCTGATCTGCATCGACTGGCAGGTCGACTTCTGCGGGCCCGGCGGATACGTCGACCGGATGGGCTACGACATAGGCCTCACCCGGGCCGGGCTGCCGGCCACCGCGCGGCTGCTCGACCACGCCCGCGCGGCCGGGATGCTGGTGATCCACACCCGCGAGGGCCACAGCCCCGATCTGACCGACCTGCCCGCCAACAAGCGCTGGCGTTCGGCCCAGATCGGTGCCGAGATCGGGTCGGAGGGACCGGCTGGCCGGATCCTGGTGCGCGGCGAACCCGGATGGGAGATCGTGCCCGAGGTGGCGCCGATCCCGGGTGAGGTGCTGATCGACAAGCCGGGCAAGGGCGCGTTCTACGCCACCCAGCTCGACCTGGTGCTGCGCAGCAACGGCATCACCCACATCCTGCTGACCGGCATCACCACCGACGTCTGCGTGCACACCACCATGCGCGAGGCCAACGACCGTGGCTACGAGTGCCTGATCCTGTCCGACTGCACCGGCGCCACCGACCCGGCCAACCACAGTGCGGCGCTGCACATGGTGACCATGCAGGGCGGTGTCTTCGGCTGCGTCGCCGACTCCGACGCCGTCATCGCCGCGACCGTGATGGAGCCGGCCGAATGACCACTCCCGAAGCCGACCGCGAGCGAGCATCGCAGCGAGCCTCAGCGAGCGAGGAGCGGAACGAGCGAGGAGGCGAGCAGTGAGCACAGTGCAAGCCGATCCCGGCCCGTACACGTTCGATCCGGCCACCACCGCCCTGGTGATCATCGACATGCAGCGGGACTTCTGCGAGCCGGGCGGGTTCGGTGAGACCCTGGGCAACGACGTCGGCCTGCTGCGCGGGGTGATCGAACCCCTGCAGGCGGTGCTGGCCGCCGCCCGGTCCACCGGCATGACGGTGATCCACACCCGGGAGGGCCACGTCCCCGACCTGTCCGACTGCCCGCCGGCGAAGCTGCAGCGGGGCAACCCTTCGCTGCGGATCGGGGACCCGGGGCCCAAGGGCCGGATCCTGATCCGGGGCGAGTACGGCCACGACATCATCGACGAGCTGGCCCCGCTGCCCGGCGAGACGGTGATCGACAAGCCCGGCAAGGGCTCGTTCCACGGCACCCCGCTCGGCGCGCTGCTGAAGGAGAAGGGCATCACCAGCCTGGTGGTGACCGGGGTGACGACCGAGGTTTGTGTCCACACCACCGTCCGTGAGGCCAACGACCGCGGCTACGAGTGCCTGGTGCTCTCGGACTGCGTCGGCTCCTACTTCCCGGAGTTCCAGAAGGCCGGCCTGGCCATGATCGCCGCGCAGGGCGGCATCTTCGGCTGGGTCGCCCCGTCCTCGTCGTTCCTCAGGTCTCTCGACACGCAAGCCCTCGAGTCCGTTCCGACCCCCCAGGAGATCGCATCATGACCACGACCGCCAGGCCCGAGGCGTCCGAACAGCCGATGAAGCTGTCCTGGTGGGTGGCCGGTGACACCAACGCCTTCTTCGGGCTGGGCTTCAACACCCTGGTCAACGTGCTGGTGCTGTCCGGGCTGTGCCTGGGCGTGCTCAAGATCCCCGGCAGAGACGTGTTCGGAGTGATCCTGCCCGCGCTCGGAGTCCAGCTGCTGATCGGCAACGTCTACTACACCTACCTGGCACGCCGGCTGGCCCGCAGGGAGGGCCGCGACGACGTCTGCGCGATGCCCTACGGGCCCTCGGTGCCGCACATGTTCATCGTCGTCTTCGTGATCATGCTGCCGATCTACCTGCAGACCAAGGACCCGGTCGTGGCCTGGACGGCCGGGCTGGCCTGGTGCTTCATCATCGGGCTGATAGTGCTGATGGGCGCGTTCATCGGCCCGTACATCCGGAAGTACACGCCGCAGGCCGCCATGCTCGGCACGCTGGCCGGCATCTCGATCGCGTTCATCTCGATGCGGCCGGCCGCGCAGATGTGGAGCGCGCTGTGGATCGCGTTCCCGGTGATGGTGATCATCCTGATCGGCTTCTTCACCGACCTGAAGCTGCCCGGCAACATCCCGGTCGGGCTGGCCGCGCTGCTGGTGGGCACGGCGATCGGCTGGATCGGCGGGTACATGTCCGCCCCGGACGTGGTCACCGCGGCGAAGGACGTGTCGCTGTCGCTGCCCTGGTTCGACTTCGCCCGGCTCGGGCACGGCCTGGCCAACGTGGCGCCACTGCTGGCCACCGCGATCCCGCTGGGCATCTACAACTTCACCGAGGGCATGACGAACGTGGAGAGTGCCTCGGTGGCCGGTGACAGCTACAACCTGCGGGCGATCCTGGGCGCGGACGGTGTCGGCGCTCTCGTCGGGGCGTGCCTCGGATGCCCGTTCCCGCCGGCGGTGTACATCGGCCACCCCGGCTGGAAGGCCGCCGGCGGGCGCACCTCGTACTCGCTGGCCTCGGGTGTGTTCATCGCCCTGATGTGCTTCTTCGGGATGTTCGCGCTGCTCGGGGCGCTGCTGCCGATGCCGGCGATCGTGCCGATCCTGCTCTACATCGGTCTGCTCATCGGCGCCCAGGCGTTCCAGGAGACCCCGAAGGCGCACGCGGTGGCGGTGGTGTTCGCGCTGATCCCGAACATCGCGTCCTGGGCCGGCGGGCTGATGACGAACGCCGTGCTGGCCGCCGGGAGCACCCCGGACAAGATCGGCGAGCAGGGCTTCGAGGACAACGGGATCGTCTACCACGGCATGCTGCTGCTCGGCGGCGGCGCGATCCTGGCCGGGATGATCCTGGGCGCGATCGTGGCGTTCATCATCGACAAGAACTTCCTGCCGGCGGCGGTCTACTGCTTCATCGGTGCCGCGCTCGGGTTCATCGGGCTGATCCACGCCGAGCACGTGGGCTGGAACGTCGGTGGGCAGGTCGCGCTGGGCTACCTGTTCGCCGGGATCGTGCTGCTGGGGTTCTGGCTGTTCACCAGGTTCTCCGAAGCCGCCGGACCTGGCTCGGAGGCCGGCGCGGAACCGAAGGCGGAGGCGTCGGATCTGGAGGAGGCGGTGCCGGCGCCGAGGTCCGCGGACGAGCCGGAGGCCGCGACCCCTGCCCCGTCCACCGCGTGACCGGGGCCGACACGCGTGCCTGCGTCGAGCCCGGACCCGTCATCGACCGGCCCGATGTCGTCGCCGAGGTGCTGGAGGTGTTCGCGGCGTACGAACGCGCGCTGGTGGCCGGTGACGTCCCGGAGCTGACCCGGCTGTTCTGGGACGACCCGCGCACCCTGCGGTACGGGGTTGCCGATCGCCAGCGGGGGGCCGGGGAGATCGCCGCCTGGAGGGCGGAGCATCCCTCGGTGCCGCCGGGGCGTCGGTTGACCGGGACGACCGTGCTGGCCCTGGACGACCGGACAGCGGTCGTGTGCACGCTGTTCGGGTACCCGGAGCAGCCGATCGAAGGACGCCAGACCCAGGTCTGGGTCCGGTTCGCCGAGGGCTGGCGCATCGTCTCCGCCCACGTCTCGGAGGTGGAACCGGGCTGACCAGGCCTCGCCCGGTCCCGCGGCAGGCGCCCGGGCGCCGGTCGGTCCCGCGCGGCAGGCGCCCGGGCGCCGCGCGGCGGGAATCGACTTCCGCCCGATGTCGCCTGGCGCCGGTACCCTCCAGCCGAGCGCAGACGGGAGCACCGGTGAAGAAGCGAGGACCCGAACCCGGGCACAACCCGCCGGGCGGACAGCCGTACCCGCAGCCGGGGTACGGTCAGCAGCCCGGCTACCCGTCTCAGCACGGGCAGCCGCCGGGGTACGGCCAACAGCCGGCATACCCGCCCCAACAAGGCCAGCAACCGGGGTACCCACCTCAACAAGGCCAGCAACCGGGGTACCCGCCCCAGTACGGCCAGCAACCGGGGTACGGGCAGCAGCCGGGATACCCGCCTCAACCGGGCCAGCAACCGGGATACGGCCAGCAGCCGGGATATCCGCCCCAGTACGGCCAACAGCCGGGGTACGGGCCGCCACCCGGTTACGGTCCTCCGGCGGGCCCCGGTCAGCCCGGTTACGGGCACCCGGACCCGAGCTCCGGCCGCCCGCCCGAGCCGCCCGTCCGCAAACGCAGCGTGGGCCGGCTCGTCGCCGTCCTCATCGTCGCGGTGCTCGCGTTGGGCGGCGGCGGATACCTGCTGTACCGCCACCAGTCCAACCCGGCACCGGCGGTCAACTCGGCCGCACCCGCCCAGGGCGACCCCGCCGGCGGGGCGGACCCGGGCGACGGCGCCCTGCCGGGTCTGCCGCAGACCCCGGTCCCGGCCTGCCCGTTCACCGCCGCCCAGATGACCGCCATGCTCGGCCAGCCGATGACCGACTCGGGCGACTGCCTGTTCGGGGACGGCAACGGGGTCGCTCAGGTGAACATCGAGGTCCACAACGCGACGACCTCCGAGACCACCCTCGAGTCCACCCGGGCCCAGGCGCAGAACCAGTACCTGCAGATCGACGAGCTGGACAGCGGCGGCAAGGGCTTCATCGCCTACAAGAACACCGGCTGCGAGGCCGTCGTCGTCAAGCCCCGGGCCGGTTACACCATCACGATGAGCAACTTCACCCGGTTCGACGGGTTCCAGTACGAGCAACCGATGCGGAATGTCATCAGCGCCCTGCCGAACTGAGCCGTCAGACCGCCAACCCGAGCACAACGGCGTCGTGCACCGGGCGGTATCCGAGGCGGGGGTAGATCGCGTTGGTGGTCGGGTTGGACAGATCGGTGAACAGGACGACGTCGCTCGCCCCCGCGTCGAGGGCCCACCGTGAGGCGGCCGCGGTGACCGCCGACCCGTAACCGTGGCCCCGCATCGCGGTCGGGGTGTACACCCAGGTGATCCGGGAGATCCCGGCCAGCGGCGTGGACGCCCGGGCCATCGCCACCGGCTCACCGCCCGGCAGCTCCCAGAACAAGGTGCATCCGAAGCCGGTCAGCTGTTGGAGCACCTTGTCACGGGTCGGCGCCGGTGAGTGCGGGGTCGCCTCCTCGGCGAACGCCCGCTGCCACTCCCAGGCCAGCTCCAGGTCGGACGGGCCGGCGCCGCGTACGCTGCCCGCCACTTCCGCCGGCGCCACCAGCTCGCCGAGGCGGAAGCCGCGCTGGGCCACGAGCGTGCGCGCGACGGCTCCGGTGACCGTGCACCACGCCTCGGCGAAGGCCTCCGCCCTCTCGCGGGGGCCGAATACCTGGTCCAGACCGGGATCGTGATCCGCCAGCACCGATGCGGCGGCCATCGCCGCGGCCTCGGGCAGGCCGCTGACCGCGAGGGGCGACGGTGGCGTACGCAGGGCGGCACCGACGACGTCGTCGCTGTCGTCCGTGCCGCCGCGATGCACGGTGAGCAGCGTGTGGAAGTCCAGCGGCTGCTCCAGCACCGTCAGCGCGACCGTGTGTGTCACGGGATCGGCCCGGTACAGCGGCCCGGCCAGGGCGACGAAGGTGGCCAGGTCGGGTTGCAGGCGGATCTCCATGCCGTTGATCATGATGCAACCGGGTGGGGCGGGGCGAGCGGGTTTCGCCACCCCGGCCGTCCCGTCCCGTCCCGTCCCGTCCCGTCCCGTCCCGTCCCGTCCCGTCCCGTCCCGTCCGTCCGTCCCGTCCCGTCCCGTCCCGTCCCGTCCCGTCCCGTCCGTCCCGTCCCGTCCCGTCCCGTCCCGGCTCGTCCCGGCTCGTCCCGTCCCGGCTCGTCCCGTCCCGTCCCGTCCGAGAATCCTTGATCATCAGGGCATGAGCGTTGACGACAAGCCCGTTCAACAGCGCTGATGCCCTGGTGATCAACCGAACCGGCCACTCGGCAGGTCGGCGGGCCGGCGGACCGGCCGCCCGGCAGGCCGGCGGGTCGACAGGTCGGCGGGTCGGCGGGTCGGCGTTCCGCGGAACGCTGGAGGCCGGGTGTCCCGACGGAACACCCGGGACCCCGGCTCACCGCAGTTCGGTGACCTCGTAGGTGTGGCCGGCGGCCCGCAGGCGCTCCACCAGCACGTCACCGATACCGGTCGCCGGGGTGAGGCAGCCCGCCGCCGACGGCAGCCGGTCGCCGTCCAGGGCCAGCGCCAGGCCGCTCTCACCGAGCATCACGGCGGTGGCCGCGTAACCCGGGTCACCCTTGCCCGCGACGACCGCCCGGAACCGCCGACCGCTCTCGGTGGTCGCATCGACGGTGCTGCGGAACCAGCCCTTAGCCCGGGTCTTCTCGCTGGGACCGGTGCCCGGGGCCGGGAGCACCCGGTCCAGCAGCCGGCGGGTGGGCGCGGCCCCGAACGCCGCCGCGAAGCCGGCCAGGCCGGCGGTCACCCCGGCCGCCGCCGCGGCGCCGAGCAGCCCGCGCCCGGTGCCCATCACCTCGCCGTAGCGCATGTTTCGCCCGTAGGCCCAGCTCAGCAGCGCATTGCTGCGGCGCACGATCCGGGTGTTGTACGAGGCCATCACGAACGGCGCGGTCCAGCGGCCGTCGGCGGTTCGTGAGGGCGGTGCGGCGTCGCGCGGCTGGTCCGGTGCCGGCTCGGCCGACCGGTCCGGGCTGAGGGCGTGCCGGTCGCCGAGCACCCGCCGCAGCTCGGGGTTACCGGCGACCGCCTCCATCTGTCCGCGCATCGAGTCGATGGTGCCGCCGCTGAACCCGCCACTCATGGTCGCCACGAGCTGGACGTCGCACAGGCCGCCCGCACCCTCGGCCTCCGCGCGGCGGTGCAGCAGCAGGACGCCCAGGTCGGACGGGATGGAGTCGTAGCCGCACGAGTGCACGATCCGGGCGCCCGACGCGGTCGCCGCGGCGTCGAGCTTGTCCATGACGTCCCGTACGAACAGGACCTCACCGGTGAGGTCGGCGTAGTGGGTGCCCGCGCGGGCACAGGCCTCGACCACCGGCATGCCGTACCGGGCGTACGGACCGACGGTGCTGACCACGACGGTCGTCGAGGCGGCCATCTCGGCCAGCGCGGCCGGGTCCGTGCTGTCGGCCACCACGATCGGCCAGGCGTGCGCGGCGGCGGGCAACCCGGCCCGGGTGGCCTCGAGCTTCTCCTTGGAACGGCCCCCCAGCGCGATCCTGGCGCCCGCCGGGGCGTGTTCGGCCAGGTAGGCGGCGGTGAGCGCCCCGACGAACCCGGTCGCTCCGTACAGGACGATGTCGTGCTCGCGGTCGGTCATACCGTCCATCCTGGCACTACTGGCGGGTAACCTGCTCGCTAGCGACGCTCGCCGTAGTCGCCGAAGGGGCGGTCGCGCTCACGTACCGCCTCCCGCCAGCCTGCTTCCTCCGCCCGCGCGACGAAGTCCAGGCCTTCCTGGGTGTGGCGGGCGACCCCGTCGAAGATGAAGCCGAGCATCCGGCTGGTGTCGGGCTGGTACTGGTGCCGGGCGACGTCGTTGAGCGCCCATTTCATCATCCGCAGCTGGTTGAGCGGCATCAGCGCCATCCGGGAGGCCAGCTCCGACGCGTGCCCGAGCAGCGCCTCGTCGGGCACGCACTCCAGGATCATCCCGGCGGCGGCGGCCTCGGTGGCGGTGATCTCGTCGCCGGTGAACAGGTAGCGCTTGGCCCGCTCCAGCCCGAGGCGGGCCACCCACACCCACGGCGCCTCGGGGATCCCCCACACCCGCGCGGGCGGGTACCCGAAGCGCGCCGACTCCCCCGCCACGATGAGGTCGGCGTTGAAGATCATGTCCGTGCCACCGGCGACGCACCAGCCCTGCACGGCCGCCACGGTCGGTTTCGAGATGGAGTGCAGCTTAGCGAACGTGTTGCCGAACCGCCCGATCATCCGGACGTCGGCGACGGTGTCCCAGACCCGCCCCGGGGAGTCGTCGCCCCGGGCCTGGGCCATCGTCGACCAGTCCAGCCCGAACCCGGCGCAGAAGGCCCGGCCCTCCGCGCGCAGCAGCACCACCCGGATCGAGTCGTCGGCATCGGCGGCATCGAGAGCGGAGTCCAGCTCGCCCCGCAGCTGCTCGGTGATGGTGTTGAACTCGGCCGGCCGGCAGAACACCAGGTGACGCACGGCGCCGACGTCCTCGACCCGGATCGCGGTGCCCGCTGCGGTGTCCGTCATGCCAGTGCCTCCATCTCCTCGCGCAGGTACCCGATCATGGTGTCGACGTCGGGCACCTGGTCGCGGTCGGCCACGATGCCGAAGTCCAGCGATCCGCAGTAGCTCATCACCGTGATGTTCAGGCCCATCCCGTCGGTGATCACCGAAACCGGGTAGGTCGCGGTGACCTTCGCCCCCGCCAGGTACAGCGGGAACTGCGGGCCGGGCACGTTCGACACCACCAGGTTCCACATCGGCCGGCCCACCCGGCGGCTGGACAGCGCGAAGCTCAGGCCGGCGGCCCGCGACAGCACCGCCGGGGGCAGGAAGTGGTTGGCGTCGGCCAGCAGCTGGGCCGGCATGCCCGCCTGCGTCTCCTTCATCTGGGCCAGCGCCTCGTGGGTCGCGCGCAGCCGCTCCAGCGGATCGGCCTCGGTGGTCAGCAGCGGGACCGTCATCAGCATGATCTGGTTGCCGTAGGTGCCTGCCTGCTCAGCGGTGCGCACCGAGATCGGGATCTGGGCCACCAGGGGTTGGTCAGGCAGCGCACCGTGGGCCAGCAGCCAGCGCCGCACCGCGCCCGCGCACATCGAGACCACCACGTCGTTCACCGTGACCCCGTGCGCCGCCTTGGCCGCCCGCACCTCGGCCAGCGGCAGGCTGCCGAACGCGAACCGGCGGTGCGGCGACAGCGGCCGGCTGAACGGGGTCCGCGGGGCCTCCATCCCACCGAAGCCGTCCGGTGTCCCGGCCGAGCGGCCGAGGGAGGCCAGCTTCGACAGCGCCCTGATCCCCGGCACCGCGCCGAGCTGGCGCACCTCACCGAGGTAGGGCAGCGCGCCGGGCACCGAGCGGGCGAACCGCAGCGGGTACCGGGCCATGCCGAGCAGCCCGCGCCCGATCATCTCCGCCGTCCCGGGTACCCGGTCGGCCGGCGGCGGCTCGGGATCGGCGGGGACCTCGCGGATCTCCGGGGAGAGGTCGAGCAGCGCACCCAGGATCTCCGCGCCGGACATCCCGTCGATCAGCGCGTGGTGGATCTTGGTGAGGACGGCGACCTTGTCCCCGTGCACGCCGTGCAGCAGGTAGATCTCCCACAGCGGGCGGGCCCGGTCCAGCGGCCTGGCCACGATCCGGGCCACCTGCTCGGCCAGTATCGCGTCGGACCCCGGGGCGGGCAGGGCCAGCTCGCGGACGTGGAAGTCGAGGTCGAAGTCCGGGTCGTCGAGCCAGTACCCGTAGTCCAGCCCGAGCGGCACCTCGGCCAGCCGCCAGCGCAGCGGCGGGACCGTCGACAATCGGGCGGCGATCAGCCCCTGGAACGCCTCCATGGTCAGCTCCCCACCGGGAGCGGTGGAGGCGTCCAGCAGCATCAGGCTGCCGACATGCCCGTACCGCTTCGGGCTCTCCAGGGCCAGGAACTGGGCATCAACGCTGGTCAGCTGCCGCATACCGGAAAGCTACCGCTGAGTCGTCACCCCTGATCATCGCGGGTGGGCCGCAGGGACGGGGTCAGCCCAGCGCTTCCTCGAGCATCGCCTTCATCTTCTTGTGCATGAGCTTGGGGTAGGCCGCCGGCAGAATCCGGGTGATCTTGTCCAGCATCTTGGTGTCGGTGCCGACCAGGACCCGGGTCTTGTTCTTCAGGATGCCGGTCATGACCCCCTCGGCCACCTTCTCCGGGCCGATGGCCTGCTTCGAGCTCGCCAGGTTGGCCTGCATCTTGTCCCTGACACCGGAGTCGATCACCGGCGAGTTCGTCATGATCGCGGTCTTGGTGCCGCCCGGGCAGAGCAGGGTGACCGTCACCGGCGAGCCGGCCAGCTCGATCTGCAGTGACTCGGTCAGCCCGCGGACGCCGAACTTGCTGATGTTGTAGGGCGAGAACCCGATCATCCCGATCAGCCCGGCGAAGCTGCACACGTTGACCAGGTTGGCCTCCTGCCGTTCCAGCAGGTGCGGCAGGAACAGCCGGCTGCCGTGGATGACCCCCCACAGGTTGATGTCGAGCACCTTGTGGAACACCGAGAGGTCGGTCTCGACCGTCGGCACCGAGGCCGGTGAGATGCCGGCGTTGTTCACCACGATGTCGACCACGTGATGCTGGTCGAGTACCTCCGCGACGAACCCGCGCATCTGCTCCTCGGAGCTGACGTCCACCGCGTGCGCGGTGGCCCGCCCACCCCCCGCGACGATCTTCTCGACGGTCTCCGCGGCCGCCTCCGGGCGCACGTCGCTGACCGCGACGGTGGCCCCTCCGGCAGCCAGCGCCTCGCAGGTGGCCCGGCCGATGCCGGAGCCTCCACCGGTGACAACGGCGACCTTCCCGTGCACGCGCTTCATCGATACTCCGGCTTCTCGGTGTTGGGTGCTCCCGGCTGGGGGCAGTGCGGCAGCGCACGGTAGCAAGATAGTGCCTACTACTCAACGACCCCGCCGGGTCGGCGGCCCGGCGTCCCGTCGACAACAGGCGCCACTTCGATCACAGTATTCACATCAATACCATTCCGGTGGCCATTCTCAGGCTCACGCTCGACACACTTCGCACCGCACCGTATTCGCAGACCGTCATGTCGGACATGACTCCTGACGACCCCGACCGCGACGCAAGCCACAGTGGGAGCCGCTATTGCGGCACGCGACATCGAGGCCGAGATCAAATTCAGGCTTCTCTTATATCCTCCTTGACGTTCACTCAGGTTCGAGTGAAAATTAGCTGCCCTAACAGCAACGCGAAAGACGAGGTGGGCGGCTTGACAAGAGGAATCAGGAGCAGGTTCGCAGCAGTGGGCGCATCGGCGGTCCTGTCCGGAACCCTGCTGTTTGGATTTACGGGTACAGCGGAGGCGGCTCCGGCAGCCACGGCTGCACCGGCACCCGTCTCCACTTCGGTGGTCCTGACGTCCTCCTCCACCGCAGCTCCGGCGGCGGGGATCGTCAAGGCGGACCGTGACGACTGGTGGCGCAAGAAGCACAAGCGCTGCCACCGTGTGTGGCACCGGGCCAGCTGGTACTGGTGGCACCACCACCGCAGCTTCAAGCGCGGCTGGTGGTCCTGCCGCTGGTGGTGACACCCGCGCGATGATCGGTGAAAGAGGCCCCCCGAATCCGGGGGGCCTCTTTTCCGTCTGCACCCCGATAATCACAGCCGATCCTGTGCATTCCCTTTGTCTCGACTGTGCTCGCCCGGTAAGCCACGATTTAAGTTAGGCTTACTTCAGCTTTAAGAGCAGGCAATTCATCCGGACGTCACGTACAATGGCGAGCGTATTAGGTGCGTCGCTGCACATAATATGCGGCGGCCCGCCGCAACAGCGTGTGTAGATTCCGGCATGCGAGTCAATGGGCCGATCGGGTAATGCATGGTCCGCTACCGCCGAGTAGGCATACCTCATTGCCATGGGCGACCGGATAGGCCCGATTCACTCATCGAGCCCTGAACAGCATCCGCACCGTCACTCGGAGTCGGAGAACCGTGGGGGCCTGCGCTCCAGGAACGCCGCTACGCCCTCCAGGCAGTCCGGGCGGTCGGCCAGGCGTGCGATCTCCCGGCTCTCCGCGTCGGAGGCTTCGACCGGGGTGGCCGCATCGGCGGCGAGCAGCGCCCTGGTGACCGCGACGGCGGTGGCCGATGTGGTGACGGCCAGCTCCCTCGCGTACGCCTGCGCGGCGGGCAGCACGTCGACCGCCGGCAGGACCCGGTTCACCAGGCCGGAGCGCTCGGCCTCCTCGGCACCGATCAGGCGGCCGCTCAGCAGCCATTCACTGGCCTTACCCAGTCCGACCAGCCTCGGCAGGTAGTACGTCGACGCGCCTTCGGGGCAGACCCCGAGCCGGGTGAACGGGAAGCTGAAGCGGGCGGTGTCGGCGGCGAATCGCAGGTCGGCGGCCAGCGAGATGGTCGCGCCACCGCCGACCGCGTCGCCGTTGACCGCCACGATCAGCGGCTTGCCGAGCCGCCCCATCGCCATCACGACACGACCGGCCGGCTCGCGGTACTCGGCCGCACCGCCTCGATCCTCGACGAGGTGGATACGTATCGAGGCGGGCCCGAGGGAGAGGTCGGCGCCCACGCAGAAGTAGCGTCCGAGCCCGGTCAGCACGACGACCCGGACCTCCGGATCGTCGCGGCACCCGTCGAGAGCCTCGGCGATCAGATCGGCGTACGGGCCGTTCAGGGTGTTCCGCCCACCTCGATCGAGAGTGAGCGTGGCGACGCCGCCCTCGACGCTGCGATGGACGGCACCGCCGGCACCGACGTGCGAGCGCCCGCCGGCGGCGGGGCCGGCCGTGCCGCCGGGGGCGGGGCCGGCCGTGCCACCAGGGGCCTGGCCGGCCGTGCCGCCAGGGGCCTGGCCGGCCGTGCCGCCGGGGGCGTGCAGGTCAGCCGCCGAAACCTCCGCCACAGATCACCACCTGGCCACTGACGTAGTCACTCTCGGGGATGCAGAACAGGTACACCGATCCGGCGGCCTCGACCGGGGTCCCGGCCCGGCCCAGCGGGATGCCCTGCTCGGCCTGCGCGAGCAGCTCCGGGTTCACCCCGACCTTGATCTGGCGACCCTCGATGTCGATCTTCGCGTCACCGGCGGCCGAAGCCTCGGTGAGCCGGGTGCGGATCAGCCCGAAGGCCACGCAGTTGACCGTGACGTCGTAGCGGCCCCACTCCTTGGACATCGTCTTGGTCATCCCGATGATCCCGGCCTTGGCCGAGCTGTAGTTGATCTGCCCGGCGTTGCCGCCGGTCCCGGCGATCGAGGAGATGTTCACGACCTTGCGGGTGATCCGGGGGGTCCCGGCGGCGCGCTCGGCCTTGACCGCCGCGCTGATCACCGGCTGCGCGGCGCGCAGGATCCGGAACGGGGCCTTGAGGTGCACGTCGAGGATGTCGTCCCACTGCTGGTCGGTCATCTTCTGGACGACGTTGTCCCAGGTGTAGCCGGCGTTGTTGACGACGATGTGCAACCCGCCGAACTCCTTGACGGCGGTGCCGACGAACCGGTCGGCGAACTCCGGGTCGGTGACGCTGCCGGCGCATACCGTCGCCTTGCCGCCGGCGGCGGTGATGTCGGCGGCCGTCTGCTCGGCGACGTCCTTGTCCAGGTCGTTCACCACCACCGAGGCGCCGGCCGAGGCGAACTTGAGGGCGATCTCGCGGCCGATGCCCCGGCCCGAGCCCGATACCAGGGCGACGCGGTCGGCGAGGGGAAGTGCGGACATGGTTTCTCCTAGGTAGATGTGGTCAGCCGACCGCGACGCCGGCGGTGCCGGCGATGGCGATCGTGGCGGTGCCGGTGAGGGTGACGGTGCCGTCGGCGAGGGTCACCGCGAGCTCCAGGTCGGCGCGGCGTTCACCGTCGACCTCGTTGATGGACACCACCCGGCCGGTGCACGTCGGCTGGGCGTGCACCGGGGTGATCGCGGCGAAGCGCACCTCGAACGTCCGGATGCGGTCCTGGGGCACCCAGTTGGTGAGCAGCCGCCCCAGGTAGGCCATCGACAGCATGCCGTGCGCGAACACGTCGTCGAGGCCCACCGAGCGGGCCACGTCGATGTCGATGTGGATCGGGTTGAGATCGCCCGAGGCCGGTCCGAACAGGGCCAGCGTGGTGCGGGTGATCGGCGGCAGCTCCAGAGGCGGGAGCTCGGTCCCGACCTCGACGTCGGCCAAAGCGGTACTCACTTCGCTGCCCCCGGGTCGCGTACGACGATGGTCTCCCGCAGATCGGCGACGGGCCGGCCGGCGCTGTTGCGCACGCTGGTCTCCCGCACGAGGAACTGCAGGGCGCCACCCCGTTTACTGAACACGTCGACGATCTTCGGCGCCAGGGTGACGGTGTCACCCGCGTGGGCGACTGCGTGGTAGGTGAAGCTCTCGTTGCCGTGCAGGATGTGGCGCAGGTCGACCCCGAGGTCGGTCAGCCAGGCGAAGTCCTGCTCGCCTCCGCCCAGGCCCAGCCCGAACAGGAACGTCGGGGGCACCGGCAGGTCGGGGTGCCCGGCCGCCCTCGCCGCGTCCAGATCGGTGTAGACCGGGTCGGTCTCCCCGATGGCCAGCGCGAACGAGCGCAGCCGGCCACGCTCGATGTCGCGGGTCAGCACCGGCATCTCGGTACCGATGACCCCCGGATCGATGGCGCCCATCAGCCCGACAGCCGCTCGTACATGGTGACCACACAGGCGCCGCCCAGGCCGAGGTTGTGCTGCAGCGCGTGCCGTGGGTTGCCCTCGACCTGGCGGGCGCCGGCGGTGCCGCGCAGCTGCCACACCAGCTCGGTGCACTGTGCGAGCCCGGTTGCACCGAGCGGGTGCCCCTTGGAGAGCAACCCACCGCTGGGGTTGGTGACGACCCGGCCGCCGTAGGTGTTGTCGCCGTCGGCCACGAACTTCTCCCCGGAACCTTCGGGGGTCAGCCCCAGCGCCTCGTAGCTGAGCAGCTCGTTGGTGGTGAAGCAGTCGTGCAGCTCGACGACGCTGATGTCCTCGGGCCCTACGCCGGCCTGCTCGTAGACCTGGCGGGCGGCCTCGACCGTCATGTCGTAGCCGACGATCCGCCGCAGCTGCTTCGCCTCGAAGGTGCTGGGGAAATCGGTGGTCATGGCCTGGCCGGCGACGACGATCGAGGCGTCCAGGCCGTGCTTAGCGGCGAAGTCGGCGCTACACACCACTGCGGCGGCCGCGCCGCAGGTCGGCGGGCAGCACATCAGCCTGGTCAGCGGCCCGAAGATGCGCGGCGAGGCCAGCACCTGCTCCTCGGTGACCTGGTCACGGAACACCGCGTAGGGGTTGTTCGCTGCGTGCTTGCGCGCCTTGACCGCGATCTTGGCGAAGGTCTCCACGGACGTGCCGTAGGTGTCCATGTGCTCCTGGCCCGCGCCGCCGAAGTAGCGCGGGGCCAGCGGGGCGTCCGCCTCCGGCTCGTAGAGGCCCTCGGCGGCCTCGTCGAACCGCGCGAACGGCGACACGCGGTCGGTGAACCCCATCTGCAGCGCACCGTTGGCCATCTGCTCGAAGCCGAGAGCCAGCGCGCACTCCACCGCGCCGCTCTCCACGGCCTGGCGCGCCAGGTAGAGCGCACTGGACCCGGTGGAGCAGTTGTTGTTCACGTTCACGATCGGGATGCCGGTCAGGCCCAGTCGGTACAAGGCGGCCTGCCCGGACGTGGAGTCCCCGTAGACCCAACCGGCGTAGGCCTGCTGGACCTGGCCGTAGTCGACTCCGGCGTCCTGCAGCGCCGCGGCGGCGGCCTGCTCGCCCATCCGGTCGTAACCCTGCGTCTCGCGCGGCTTGGTGAACGGCACCATTCCGACCCCGACGACGTGTACCGCTCTGCTCACTGTGGTCTCCCCACTGGGCCCCAACCTCTGCGTTGTACCGGCCCGGTCCGACTCGGAGCTAATCGCAATTCACTTGCCAGGTCAATACCCTCTCTCCGGCGGGGCCAGGCCCAGCACGGTTCGACTCAGGGCGTGGATCCGCTCCAGCGGCACCGCCGAGGGGTCGCCGCCGATCGGATCGGGGTGGGCCAACGCGTTGGTCACCGCGAAGGCGGCGTGGGTGAGCACCAGGGCGGCCGGTTCGGAGAGCTCCGGACGCCAGTCGCGCAGCAGGCCGACCCACTCCGCCACGTAACGGCGCTGGGTCGCCCGGTACTCCGCCCGCTGAGGGGCCGGCAGGGTTGCCAGCTCCGAGAGCAGCATCGAGACGGCGCCCGGACTGGCGCCGACGACTCCGACGTAGCTGCTCAGCAGCCGCCCCAGCGCGTCTTGAGGCCCTGAGGCCTCGGCCAGCGACTGGTGCAGGGCGAACCAGAGTGCCTGGTTGCCCCGGCTCAGGATGGCGAGCAGAAGATCGATCTTGCTCGGGAAGTGCTTGTAGATGCTCGGCCCGGCGATCCCGGCCGCCTCGCCGATCTCCCCCAGGCTCACCGCGTGGTACCCGCGCTCGGCGAACATTCGTCCGGCGACGGCTAGCAAAGCTTCACTTCGTGCACGCGGCAGGAGGACCCCGGAGGGCATCCCGCCGGCGCCGGCGTCGCTGCTGGTGGGCCGGGCGGGCCCGGCGTCCGGCAGGGCAACAGTGAGGCAGGCATCCGCGGCGCCGGACAGCAGACGTACCGCCGACTCCCCCCTGAGGTCCACCCGATGATGCGACGGGCTCTGCAGCACGGCCAGCGCCGCGCGGGCGCGCAACCGTGTGGCGCCGGGATCGCCGGAGGGCCTGTCGGACGTGCTCGAGCAAGGGCTTCCAGAAGGGCCCCCGGAGGGGCCGGCCGGCACGGTCGCGGCTATCCGTTGCAACACCCGATCCCGGCGTGCCCGCAGATCGCGGGCGGCGTCGGGGGCGAGTTCGGCCGCCGCGCGATCCCACAGCGCGGCGTACTCGCGCCCTTCGATGGTCGCGGCGGCCAGCGCCGTGAGCACCACCGCGCGGTCCTGAGCTCCTGCCCCCGACTCGGGTCCAGCGGCGGCGGCTTCGAGGCGGCCCAGCCCCTCACCGAGCACGGCGACCAGCAGGTCGGACTTGCCGGAGAAGTGCCGGTACAGCGCGCTCGCACCGATCTCGACCGCCGCCGCGACGTCGGCCATCGAGACCTGCCGGTAGCCGCGTTCCCAGAACAGTTCGGCGGCTGCCGCCGCGATCTGCTTCTTGCGGTCCCGCGGCCGCTTGCGGGAACGCGCCGGGTCCGCCACCGAGGACACCATGTACGCACTCCCGTCCCTGCCGCCCTGACGCGCTCGCGCCGAGACCCCCAGATCAGGATCCCGCTCGGCGTTCAAGGCCTGAACAGCGGGTTCACGATCTAAGTGAATGGTAATGAGCCGCCGGGCCTGAACGGCGCGGGCCTCTTCCGGCGCTACGGCTACCAGGCCACGACGATGTTCGGGCTGCGGGAGTTCAGCACCTACAACGCCGGCGCCTCGCCGGCTTGGAGGCGGGCCGGCGCGCCGTCATCGCCGCTTCTGGGTCCGGGTCTGGGTCTGCCGTTGCCGCGATGGCTTGCCACCCTGCCATTCGAACCGTCGAACGTCGCCGTCCTGATTCGGCCCGCGACCGCCGTCCCGGGCCGACGACCTTAGACCGCGGCACGGCGACGGCCCACGGACTTGGCATTCGGGTGCCGAGCCTGCGTGTGCCTGCTGTCCGGGTACCGGGCGTCGAGGTGCTCGCCGCCCGCGTGCTGACCGCCCGCGTAGCCGCCGTCGGCGTGCTGACCGCCTGCGTAGCCGCCGTCGGCGTGCTGGCCGTCGAGGTGCTGACCGACCGCGTAGCCGCCGTCGGCGTGCTGACCGTCGAGGTGCTGGGTCGGCAGGGTGTCGAGGCCCGGTGCGGCGCCGCCGTGAACCACCAGACCACGCTGCTCCATGGCCAGCTGCACCCCGATCGGACTGCCGGTGGCGTCGGCGTCCACGGAGGTCCACTGCTGGCCGGCGAAGACGAAGCTCTCGACCACCTCCGCACCCAGCCCGCCGGGGATGGCCCCGAGCGCGGCGGTGAGGTCCGGCAACGCACTGGTGGTCTCGAGATGGTCGAAGGTCAGGTCCGCGAGTGGTGACCTCAACCGCACCTGCGGCTCCATCGGCGCCGGCGGACGCTGCGCGGGGCTCTTCGGGCGCTCGGGAGTCCGCAGCCGCTGGGGGCGGCTGGAGCGCTGGGGACGCTCCGCGGCCGATGCCGATCTGGTCGCCCGCGCTCGCGTCGGACGTTCGGCGGGCGCCTCGGATCGTTCGGTCGGCGGCTGCCCGGCCGGGGTCGCGGAACGGGCGGCACGGGCCCGCACCAGCGGCCCGCCGTGGCCGGACAGGGGCGCACCCTGGCGATCGGCCGCCAACTCCGACACCGCCGCCCGGAAGCGCTTGGCCCTGTCCTCCATCGGGTCGGCGTGACCGGAGCCTGCCGGCTCCGCCATCGACGACCCCGCCGTCACCGACCCCGCCGACACCGACCCCGCCGGCTCCACCTTCGCCGACTCAGCCTTCGCCGACTCAGCCTTCGCCCGGGCCGCGGCGCGTTCCGCCCTGGCGCGTGCCGCGCGCTCGGCCCGGTCGGCCGACCTCGAGCGGCCGGTCGTCGAACGGGACGCCGGCGGCGGCTGCGAGCCCGCCCCGTCCGGGGTCTCGGGCGTGGTGAACCGGCCCCGACTGTCGCGGACGCGGTTCGCCGCCACCTCGGACGTGACGATCCGCTGGGTGGGAACCGCGGCCGAGATATCGGCGGCCCCGTTCCTCGGAGTGATCGACTGTGTCATGTGGAAATCCCCGGTGGTCGAGGCGTTCCGGGCGGCGACCCGGAGCACCGTGTCAACGGAAGCGACGGCTGAGTACGAAACATGACAGTTACTGTGTGAACATTTGACCAGTCGAATGGGTTAACCCGATAGGGGTTACCTGGACGAGCGGGTGATCGTTCCGTTAGCGGTTGACCCGAAGCGACCAGCGGCATGCCCCACGCGATGTCCAGCACGTACGACCGTCGACCACCGTCCGTTGCTCGTCACTCAGGCCGACTTGAGATCATGGGTGGGTCATGCGAATCAGCTATCCGTCCGACCTTCCCATCAGTGCGCGCCGCGACGACATCGCCGCCGCCATCCGCGACAACCAGGTGGTTGTGCTGGCCGGTGAGACCGGCTCCGGCAAGACCACCCAGATACCCAAGATCTGCCTGGAACTAGGTCGTGGCCAGGGCGGATCGGCCGGCCGCATCGGGCACACCCAGCCCCGGCGGCTGGCCGCACGCACCGTCGCGACCCGCATCGCGTCCGAGCTCGAGACCGAGCTGGGGGACGTGGTCGGCTGGAAGGTCCGCTTCATCGACCAGGTGTCCAACAGCACGCGCGTGAAGCTGATGACCGACGGCATCCTGCTCGCCGAGCTCACCGGCGACCGGATGCTGCGCCAGTACGACACGCTGATCATCGACGAGGCCCACGAGCGCAGCCTGAACATCGACTTCATCCTCGGCTACCTCAAGCGGCTGCTGCCCCAGCGCCCGGACCTGAAGCTGATCATCACCTCGGCCACGATCGACCCCGAGCGGTTCGCCGAGCACTTCGGCACCCCGGGCAAACCGGCTCCGATCGTCGAGGTGTCCGGGCGCACCTACCCCGTCGAGCAGCGTTACCGCCCGGTCGTCGATCCGGACGACCCGAAGGCGGAGGAGCGCGACCAGGCCGAGGCGATCGTCGACGCGGTGCGCGAGCTGACCGGCGAGGGCCCCGGCGACGTCCTGGTCTTCCTGCCCGGTGAGCGCGACATCCGCGACACCCAGGAGGCGCTCGGCGACGCCATGCGCGGCGGACGGCTCGCCGACGCCGAGATCCTGCCCCTGTTCGCCCGCCTGTCGACCGCGGAGCAGCAGCAGGTGTTCGCCCCGCACACCATCCGGCGGATCGTGCTGGCCACCAACGTCGCGGAGACCTCGCTGACTGTGCCGGGCATCAAGTACGTGGTGGACCCCGGGCTGGCCCGTATCTCCCGGTACAGCCACCGCACGAAGGTGCAACGCCTGCCGATCGAGAAGATCTCCCAGGCCTCGGCCAACCAGCGGGCCGGGCGGTGTGGACGGACCAGCGACGGCATCTGCATCCGGCTGTACGCGGAGGACGACTTCGACGCCCGCCCGGAGTTCACCGACCCGGAGATCCTGCGGACGAACCTGGCCTCGGTGGTCCTTCGGATGATCGCGCTCGGCTTCGGTGAGGTGGCCGACTTCCCGTTCCTCGACCCGCCCGACCGGCGCGCGGTCACCGACGGCGTCAACCTGCTGCACGAGCTGGGCGCGCTGCAGAGCCCCGGCGGCAACGCGGCCCCGACCCGCATCACCGAGACCGGCAAGGCCCTGGAGCGGCTGCCGATCGAGCCCCGGTTCGCGCGGATGCTGATCGAGGCCGGCCGCAACGGGTGCGCCGACGAGATGCTGGTGATCGTCTCCGGGCTGTCGATCCAGGACCCCCGGGAACGCCCGTCGGACAACCCCGAGCCGGCCGACCAGTCGCACGCCCGATTCGCCGACCCCCGCTCGGACTTCGTCTCGCTGCTCAACCTGTGGCGCTACCTGGGTGACCGGCGCGCGGAGCTGACCGGCAGCCAGTTCCGCAAGATGTGCCGCGCCGAGCACCTGCACTTCCTGCGCATCCGGGAATGGCAGGACCTGCACGGACAGCTGCGCCGGGTGCTGCGCGACCTCGACATCACGCTCAACTCCGAGCCCGCCGACCACAAGGTCGTGCACCAGTCGCTGCTGGCCGGGCTGCTGTCGCACATCGGCTTGCAGATCGAACCCCCACCGGACCCCAACCGCCGCCGGCGCCCCGACCGCAACAACTACCTCGGCGCGCGCGGAGCCTCGTTCGCGATCTTCCCCGGGTCGACGCTGTACCGGCGCCCGCCCCGCTGGGTGATGGCCGCCGAGCTGGTGGAGACCTCCCGGCTGTGGGCCCGCACGGTGGCCCGCATCGAGCCGGAGTGGATCGAGCCGCTGGCCACCCACCTGGTGAAGAGCACGTACTCCGAGCCGCACTGGTCGGCCAAACGGGGCGCGGCGATGGCCCACGAGCGGGTGACCCTGTACGGCATCCCGATCGTGGCCGACCGCCTGGTCAACTACGCCGGCGTCGACCCGGAACTGGCCCGCGAGCTGTTCATCCGGCACGCGCTGGTCGGCGGTGAGTGGCACCCGTCGCACGCCTTCTGGAAGCACAACCAGGAGCTGCTCGGGCAGGTGGACGAGTGGGAGCAGCGGGCCCGGCGGCGCGACATCATGGTCGACGAGGAGGCGCTGTTCGACTTCTACGCCGCCCGCGTCCCCGCGTCGGTGGTGTCCACCCGGCACTTCGACCGCTGGTGGAGCCGGACCCGCCGCGAGCACCCCGACCTGCTCGACCTGTCGCTGTCCGACCTGACAAGCAGCTCCGGGGTGTCGGAGTCGGAGTACCCGTCGGTGTGGACGACGTCTACTCCGGGTGCGTCGGCTGAGCCGGCCCGGCTGTCGCTGCGCTACGAGTTCGAGCCGGGCAGACCCACCGACGGGGTGAGCGTCGACGTTCCGCTGGTGATGCTCAACCAGGTCGACGAGGGCGACTTCGACTGGCAGGTACCGGGGCACCGCGAGGAGCTGGTGACCTCGCTGATCCGGGGTCTGCGCAAGGACCTGCGGCGCAACTTCGTCCCGGTGCCCGACACCGTGCGGACCGCGTTGGCCCACATGGACCCCGCGCGCGGATCGATGCTCGACGAGCTGACCCGGGTGCTGCGCGAGATGCACGGGGTCACGGTGCCGCGCGAGTCCTGGCGGCTGGACAAGGTGCCCGAGCACCTGCGGATCAACTTCCGGGTACTCGACGCCGGCGGGTCGGTCCTGGCCACCGGGAAGGACCTCGGTGCCCTGCGTCAACGCCTGGCCGGCCGAACCCGCCAGGCCGTGGCGGCGGCCGCCCCCGAGGTGGAACGGTCCGGGCTGACGACCTGGGCGCCGCTGGGGGATCTGCCACGTCAGGTGCGCCGCTCGGTGGCCGGGCACAACGTGACCGGGTACCCGGCGCTGGTCGATGCGGGCACGGCGGTGGACGTCCGGGTGCTGAGCACCCCGGCCGAGCAGCAGGCGGCCATGTGGTCCGGCACGCGGCGGCTGATGCTGCTCAACGTGCAGTCACCGGTTCGTCAGGTGCGGCGGACGCTGGGGCCGCGCGAGCACCTCGCCCTGAGCCAGGGCCCGCACGGGTCGGAGGAGGCGCTGCTCGAGGACTGTCTGTCGGCGGCGGCCGACGCGGTGCTGGCGTCCGCCGGTGGTCCGGCCTGGGACGCGGCCGGGTTCGCCAGGCTGGTGGCTGCGGCGTCCGCGCACCTGACCGGTGTGCTGGTCGACGTGGTGGCGGCGGTGGTGGAGGTCCTCAACGCCGCCACCGACGTCCGCTCCCGGCTCGGTTCGCTGTCGGGTCCTTTGGTGGCGGCTTCGGTCAGCGACGTTCGTTCCCAACTCGACTCGCTGGTGTACCCGGGGTTCGTGACCGCTGTCGGGGCCTCGCGGCTGGCCGACGTGACCCGCTACCTGCGCGCGGCGTCCCGGCGGCTGGAGACCGTCGCCCAGCAGCCCTCCCGCGACCAGGACTGGATGGCCCGGGTGCACGACGTGCAGGGCGCCTACCAGGAGCTGCTGTCCTCGCTACCGCCGGGACGACCGGTGCCCGAGCCGGTGTCGGAGATCCGCTGGATGATCGAGGAGCTGCGGGTCAGCTTCTTCGCGCAGTCGCTGGGAACCCGGTACTCGGTGTCCGAGAAGCGCATCCACCGGGCCATAGACGACCTCCTCCCGTAGCTCCCGTTGCCCGTCCGTTGTGCATCGCGGCCGGTTCCGCACCGAGTTCCGGCTCACGGCTGTTGCGGGGCGATCCCGACAGCCACCAGTCGGAACTCGGTGAAACCACCCCACCGCCGGAGCACAGTAGGTCAGGCTGACGCGGTGGATGATCAGGCGTTCCTCGGATCGGCGGCCATCGCCAGCGGCGGGCACACCCGCGCGGAGCTCCGCGGACCTCGCTTCCGGCGGGTCTTCCACGACGTGTATCTCCCGGCAGCCGCCCCGGAGTCCCTCCACACCCGCTCCCTGGCCGCGTATCGGCTGGTCGCTGATCGGGGCGGGGTGCTCGCGGGTTACTCGGCGACCAGCCTTCTCCGGGCGGAGTGCGCACCCGTGGACGCACCGGCCGAGGTGATCGTCGACTGGAACCTGGAGTCGCGTGCCGGGCTGCGCGTCCACCGCGACACGCTGCGGCCCGACGAGGTTCGGACTGTGGCCGGTTGCCGGGTCACCACCCCACTGCGGACCGCCTACGACCTCGGTCGCTGGCTCGGTCTACCGGAGGCCGTGGTCGCCCTCGACACCCTGGCCGCCCGTTTCGGCTTCCGACCCGAGGATGTACGCGCCCTGCGTCGCCCCGGCGCCCGCAACATCCGCTATCTCGACCAAGCGGTCGAGCTCGCCGACCCGGCGTCCGATTCTCCGATGGAGACGAGGCTGCGGGTCCTGCTGGTCCTCGGCGGCCTGCCCGCACCGGCCGTGCAGCATCCGGTGCCCGACGCGAGCGGCAACATCCTCGGACGGCTCGATCTCGCCTACCCGTCGGCCCTGCTGGGCCTGGAGTACGACGGCGAGTTCCACTACGACCCTGCCCGCGCCATCCGCGACCGCCGACGCGATGCCCGGATGGCCGCGTGGGGGTGGCAGGTCATGCGCTTCAGCGCCGCGGACGTGCTGGCCACCCCGAACCGCACGGTGGAACTCGTTCGCCAGGTGCTCGCCGCCCGCGCCTGACCGCCGGCCTGCTCGTCCAGCGCCGCTTGTCGACGTGGCGGACCCAGCGTCACTCATCCCACCGACTGCCCCCACCGACGCCGATCCCACCGACTGCGCCCACGGTCGCCGATCCCACCGTGGCCGATCCCACCGACGGCGCCCACCGTCGCCGATTTCACCGAGTTCCGTCTGGTGGCTGTCACCGCCAGCTCCGAACAGCCATGAGCCGGAACTCGGTGCAACGGCGGCCACCGGCCAGACGGCGGCCACCGGCAGACAGCGGCCACCGGCAGACGGCGGCCACCGGCAGACGGCGGCTACCGGCAGACGGCGGCCACGGCTGGAACGTAAGCCAGCGGTGGAACGGCGGTCACCGGTGGAACGGCGCCGCCCCGGCTCACAGGGTCTTGGCGATCATCCAGAGGTGACCGAAGGGGTCACGCAGCCGGCCGGCCCGGTCGCCGTAGTCGTGGTCGGACACCGGGAACACCACCTCGGCGCCACCGTCGACCATCCGGGCCGCCACCGCATCGGGATCGCTCACGTACAGCGCCATGATCACCGGCAGCCCGCCGCCGTCCGGGGCGGCGTCGACGGTGTCGGCGTCCTTCACCGCGAACCTCACCGGCCCGGCAGCCACCATCGCATGCATGACGTGTCCGCCACCCTCAACGCTGTCGTCGGCGAACCGCTCGCTGACCGTGCCTCCGAACGCCCGGGTGTAGAACTCCAGGGCCCTGTCCGCTCCGTCGACGACCAGCCTGGGGTACATCTCGATGATCTCGCTCATGACGGTCACGGTGCCATGACCGCCGTTGGCCGTCTTGGTGAAAAGGGAACTCGCGGGTGATGTCCGAAACCTGCCAGAGACTTGTCGGACCTCGATGGCAGAGTGGCCCGCATGATCCCTTCGAGCGAGTCCCAGTTGCGTGAACCCCCCGGCCCCGAGCCCGCGCTCCGCCCGCCCGGGTTCCACCTGCCCGAGTCCCGCCCGCCCGCATTCCGCGAGCCCCGGCCCGGTACCCCGCGTTTCACCACGATGCCCAGCCCCATCTCCGATCTGACCCTCATCGGCGACGGGGAGTCGTTGTCGGCGATCTACATCGGCGCCAAGCACCGCCACGCCCCCGAGGTCGGCGCCGACTGGATCCGCGACGACACCGCGTTCGTTGAGGTACGGCGCCAGCTGGAGGAGTACTTCGAGGGCGGCCGCCGCGAGTTCGATCTCCCGCTGGCGCCCCGGGGCACGAAGTTCCAGCTCCAGGTGTGGAACGCACTACTGGAGATCCCGTACGGCGAGACCACCTCGTACGGGAAGATCGCCGCCGGCCTCGGCCACCCCAACGGCAGCCGCGCGGTGGGCGCCGCGAACGGGCGCAACCCGATCAGCATCATCGTGCCGTGCCACCGGGTGATCGGTGCCGGCGGCTCGCTGGTCGGTTACGGCGGCGGCCTGGAGTGCAAGCGCACCCTGCTCGACCTCGAGCAGAGAGACGAAGCCCTATTCAGGCTGGGCTGAAGAGGGCTTCCAGGCAGCACGGCCGGCGGAGCCGACTGCCAGCGGCCTCCCGGCAGAGAGCCTTCGGAGCCGCCGCCAGCCCGCGCTGAAGGAGGGTCGGTCAGCCGGTGGCGCCGATCTCGCGGGCGATCAGCATCCGCTGCACCTCCGAGGTCCCCTCGCCGATCTCCAGGATCTTGGCGTCCCGGTAGAAGCGCCCGACCGGGAACTCGTTCATGAAGCCGTAGCCGCCGAAGATCTGGGTGGCCTCGCGGGAGTTGTCCATCGCCGCGTTGGAGGAGACCAGCTTGGCGATCGCCGCCTCCTTCTTGAACGGCTCGCCACGCAGCATCTTGGACGCCGCGTGGTAGTAGGCCAGCCGCGCGGTGTGCGCCCGGGCCTCCATGTCGGCCAGCTTGAACTGGATCACCTGGTAGGAGCCGATCGTGTGGCCGAACGCCTCCCTCTCCCGGGTGTAGCGCAGGCACTCGTCGATGCAGCCCTGGGCCAACCCGACCGACAGCGCGGCGATCGCGATGCGGCCCTCGTCCAGGATCCGGAGGAACTGCGCGTACCCCTTACCCCGCTCGCCGACCAGGTTGGAGGCAGGCACCCGGCAGTCGTCGAAGGACAGCTCGCGGGTGTCGGAGGCGTTCCACCCCACCTTGGAGTACTTGTTCGACACCGAGAACCCGGGGGTCCCCGACGGCACCAGGATCGCCGAGATCTCCTTGCGCCCGTCGTGGGTGCCGGTGACGGCGGTGACCGTGACCGCGCTGGTGATGTCGGTGCCGGAGTTGGTGATGAACGACTTCGACCCGTTGATCACCCACTCGCCGCCGGCAGCGCCCCCTTCGGACAGCACCGCGGTGGTCCGGGTCGCGCCGGCGTCCGATCCACCGCCGGGCTCGGTCAGCCCGAACGCGGCCAGCTTCTCGCCCGCACACAATGCCGGCAGCCATTCCTGCTTCAGCTCGTCGGAGCCGAAGCGATAGATCGGCATCGCGCCGAGCGACACCCCGGCCTCGAGCGTGATCGCCACCGAGGAGTCGACCCGGGCCAGCTCCTCCAGCACCAGGCACAGCGCGAAGTAGTCCCCGCCCATGCCGCCGTACTCCTCGGGGAACGGCAGACCGAACAGGCCCATGCCGGCCATCTGCGCGACGAGTTCGTACGGGAACTCCTCGCGCTCGTAGAACTCACCGATCACCGGCGCGACCTGCTCGCGCGCGAACGCCTCGACAGTCTTGCGCAGGTCCTCGTACTCCTCGGGCAACCTGTGATCGATCATGTCTGCTCCGTCTCCGCTTCCACCGTGACCAGGGCTTCGTCGACGCCGACCGTGGCGCCCGCCTTGACCACAACTGCCGCGACCACACCGTCGAACGGCGCGCGCACGCTGTGTTCCATCTTCATCGCCTCGATCACCACAAGCGGCTGACCTGCACTGACCTGGTCGCCCTCCGCCACCGCGACCGACAGCACCGTGCCGGGCATCGGGCTGCGTAAGGTCCCACCGGCCGCTCCCCCGGCACCGGATGTCCGGGCGGCGGAGAGCCGGTCGGTCTCGTTCAACGACCACGTACGACCGCGGCGGCCCAGCCAGCGGCGCCCCGCCGAGTCGGCCGACCCGCCCGCGCTGGTGTAGCGCTGGGTAGCGTCGGCGTAGCTGAGCACCAGGTCGGCGTCGTCCCCGCCGCCACCGTTCGGCCCCCGGTCGGCCCGCAGCGCGCACGGGACGGGCTCACCGCCGCCCACCGACACCTCCGCGGCGCCGGCCCGCCCACGCACCCGCACGTCCACCGGCTCGTGGCCGGACAGCTCGAATCGCCAGGTACTCCAGGCCGGTTCGCCCAACCGCCATCCGCCGGGCAGGTTCCAGGGGTCCGCGCCGGAGTTCGGACCGGAGTCGAGCTCCAGCACCTTCTGCAGCGCGGCGACCGCGTACACCGGGTCGGGCACCGACTGCTCGGGCGCGACCAGGTCGTCCAGCACCCGCTCGACCAGCCCGGTGTCCAGCTCGCCGGCCATCACATCGGGGTGGCGCAGAAGGGCACGCAGGAACGCGATGTTGGTCGACACCCCGAGCAGCGTGGTCTCCGAGAGCGCACCGTCGAGGCGGCGCAGCGCGGTCTCCCGGTCGGGTCCGTGCGCGATCACCTTGGCCAGCATCGGGTCGTAGGCGCCCCCGATCTCCAGGCCGGGCCGCAACGCCGAGTCGACGCGCACACCCGGCCCGGTGGGCTCGTGCAACCGCAGCACGTGGCCCCCGGTGGGCAGGAAACCGCGCGCGGGGTCCTCGGCGTAGATCCGGGCCTCCACCGAGTGCCCGTCCAGCCGGATGTCGTCCTGGGTCAGCCCCAGCTTCTCCCCGGCCGCCACCCGCAGCTGCAGCTCGACCAGGTCCAGACCGGTGACCATCTCGGTGACCGGGTGCTCCACCTGCAGGCGGGTGTTCATCTCCATGAAGAAGTAGTCGTCGGGGTTGGAGCCGTTGACGATGAACTCCACCGTGCCCGCACCGGTGTAACCGCAGGCCCGGGCCGCCTCGGCGGCGGCCGACCCCATCGCCGCACGCTGCGCCGGCGTCAGCAGCGGCGACGGCGCCTCCTCGATGATCTTCTGGTGGCGGCGTTGCAGGCTGCACTCCCGCTCGCCCAGGTGCAGCACCGTGCCATGGGTGTCGGCGAGCACCTGGATCTCGATGTGGCGGGGATCGGTGACGAACCGCTCCACCAGCAGCGTGTCGTCGCCGAAGCTTGCCTTGGCCTCCCGGCGGGCGCTGGCGATCGCCTCGTCCAGCTCGCTCTCGGCGGTGACCAGCCGCATCCCCTTGCCACCACCGCCGGCCGACGGCTTGAGCAGCACGGGGAAGCCCGTCTCCACCGCCAGCGCGTGCAGCGTCTCGTCGGAGTCACCCTCGGCCCCGCCACCGGGGACCACCGGGACACCGGCCGCCGCCACCGTCGCCTTGGCGCGGATCTTGTCGCCCATCGCCTCGATCGCCGATGCGGGCGGGCCGATGAACGCCAGCCCCGCGTCGGCGCAGGCCCGGGCGAACCCGGCGTTCTCGGAGAGGAACCCGTAACCCGGGTGCACGGCCTGGGCGCGGGTACGGGCGGCCGCATCGAGCACGGCGCGCACGTTGAGGTAGCTCTGGGCGGCCGGGGTCGGCCCGATGTGCACGGACACGTCGGCCTCGGCGACGTGGCGGGCCCCGGCGTCGGCGTCGCTGAACACCGCGACGCTACGCACCCCGAGCCCCCGCAGCGTGCGGATGACCCGGACGGCGATCTCACCCCGGTTGGCGATCAGAACGGTGTCAAACACGAGACTCCCTCACATCCGGAAGACGCCGAAGCGGGTCGGCTCGAGCGGGGCGTTGGCGGCCGCGCTCAGGGCCAGTCCGAGGACCATGCGGGTGTCGGCGGGGTCGATCACACCGTCGTCCCACAGCCGCGCGGTGGAGTAGTACGGGTTGCCCTGGCGCTCGTACTGCTCGCGGATCGCGTCCTGGTCGACGTTGCCCACCAGCGACAACACCGTCGCGGCCTGCTCGCCACCCATCACCGAGATCCGGGCGTTGGGCCACATCCACAGGAACCGGGGCGAGTACGCCCGCCCGCACATCGCGTAGTTGCCCGCGCCGTACGAACCGCCGATGACGACGGTGAACTTCGGGACCCGGGCGGTCGCCGTCGCGGTGACCAGCTTGGCGCCGTGTTTGGCGATACCGCCGGCCTCGTACTCGCGCCCGACCATGAACCCGGTGATGTTCTGCAGGTACACCAGGGGTGTACTCCGCTGGTCGCAGAGTTCGATGAAGTGCGCGCCCTTCATCGCCGACTCGCTGAACAGCACACCGTTGTTGGCCACGATCCCGACCGGGTGGCCGTGGATCCGGGCGAACCCGGTGACCAGCGTCGAGCCGTACTCCCGCTTGAACTCCTGGAACCGGCTGCCGTCGACGACCCGCGCGATCACCTCACGCACGTCGTAACCGGTGCGGGAGTCGGTCGGCACCGCGCCGTAGAGCTGCGACGGGTCGACCGCCGGTGCCTCCACCGGCGCGGTCGTCCAGGGGCGCGGGGTTCGCGGGCCCAGGGTGGACACGATCGAGCGCACGATCTGCAGCGCGTGGGCGTCGTCGTCGGCGAGGTGGTCGGTGACCCCGGAGATCCGCGAGTGCACGTCGCCGCCACCGAGGTCCTCGGCGGACACCTCCTCGCCGGTGGCCGCCTTCACCAGCGGCGGACCGCCGAGGAAGATCGTGCCCTGGTTGCGCACGATCACCGCCTCGTCGCTCATCGCCGGCACGTAGGCACCGCCCGCGGTGCAGGAGCCGAGCACCGCGGCGATCTGCGGGATGCCGCGCGAGGACATCTGGGCCTGGTTGTAGAAGATCCGGCCGAAATGCTCGCGGTCGGGGAAGACGTTGTCCTGCTCGGGCAGGAACGCGCCACCGGAATCGACGAGGTAGATGCACGGCAGGTTGTTGTGCAGCGCCACCTCCTGGGCGCGCAGGTGCTTCTTCACCGTCATCGGGTAGTAGGTGCCGCCCTTGACCGTGGCGTCGTTGGCCACGATCACGCACTCGCGCCCGGACACCCGGCCGATCCCGGTGATGATGCCCGCGCCCGGCGCCACGTCGCCGTACAGGCCGTTGGCGGCCAGCGCGGAGAGCTCCAGGAACGGGCTCGACGGGTCGACCAGCGCGTCCACCCGCTCGCGCGGCAGCAGCTTGCCGCGGTCGGTGTGCTTGGTCCTGGCCTTCTCCGGTCCGCCGAGGCGGGCGGTGGCCAGCCGGTCGTCGAGCTCGTCGACCAGCTTGCGGTGCGAGGCCTCGTTGCGCTCGAAGCTGTCGCTCGATGGGTCCACAGCGCTGGTGAGCGCCGGTACTTCCATGCTGACGGCCCCCTCAAGGAGTGTTAGCGATCATTAACGATGTTAGCGATTATTAACGCGGCGCGCTAGTGTTGCCCGGTGGCCGGCGAGCAGATCACCCCAACGCCGCGCCGCGAGTCGACGCCACGCCGCGAGTCAACTCCACGCCGCGAGCCGACACCACGCCCTGAGTCGACACCGCGCCGTGAGCAGATCCTGCGTACGGCCGCGCGGCTGTTCGCCAAGCACGGCTTTCACGGGGTGAGCATCGCCGAGCTCGGAGCGGCCGTCGGCACCAGCGGCCCGGCGCTCTACCGGCACTTCCCCGGCAAGGAGGCGCTGCTCGCCGAGATGCTCATCCGGATCAGCGAGCGGCTGCTGGCCGGTGGGCAGGAGCGGGCCGGACGGATCGACGATCCGGGCGAGCTGATCGCTGCCTTGGTCGACTTCCAGCTCGACTTCACGCTGCACGAACCCGAGCTGATCACCGTGCAGGACCGCGACCTGGACAACCTGCGGGCCGCCGAGCGCCGCCGGGTACGTGCGCTGCAGCGGTCGTACGTGGAGATCTGGGTGGACGCGCTGTGCCGGCTGCATCCCGGGTTGGACGCCGAGGACGCCCGGATCGCCGCCCACGGCGCGTTCGGGCTGCTCAACTCCACACCGCACAGCGCGCTGCGCGCCGACCAGACGCGGGCCGCCGTCCGGCTCCGTCAGATGGCGCTGGCCGCGCTCACCGGGCCGCAGCCCGCTGACGTCTGAGCGATCCCGCCGCCACCATCCCCTCGCCGGGGCACGCGCCCGCCGTCAGGACTGCCAACCTCAGGACTCGTGCCAACCTCAGGACTCGTGACGTCGTCAGGACTCGCGGACGCCGGCGGGGCCCCACATCTCGGCCAGCGCGGTCGCCCGCTCGCCGCGGGTCATCCCGCGCAGGTCCATGGCGCCGCGCTCGGTGACCACCACGTCCACGTCCTGCGACGGCGTGGACACCGGACGCGACAGCGTCCGCACCAGGGTCGACCTGCCGCGGTGGGTGGTCGACACCGCGATCATGGACAGGCCGCGCATCGAACGGGTGGCGCCGGCGGCGTAGTCGGCGTGCCCCCCGATACCGCCGACGATGGCCGCCGGGGTGCCCTCCACGTTCACCTGGCCCGCCGCGTCGATCTCGACCGCGGTGTTGAACGCGACGAACGGCTCGCCGTTGGACAGCCGTCCCAGGTCGTGGGTGATCTCGATCGGGTGCAGGATCCGCCGCCCGTCGGCCCAGTCGTACAGGCGCCTGCTGCCGACGAGGTAGGCCGCGGTGGGCTCGCCGATCAGCAGGCCGCGCGCGTCGAGGTCCACGACCCCCTCGGGCAGCAGCCCGGAGTCCACCCGCACCGGCAACCGCAGCGCACCGAGCATGGCCGCGCCGAGCTGGCCGGGCGCGACCTGAACGCGCGCGCCCTCGGGGACCAGGCGGGCGGCATGGCGGCAGATCGCCTCGTGCTCGGGCGTCGGCGCGGCGAAGCTGACCTCGCGCGGCTCGTCGTCGGTCTCCCCCAGGATCGTGATCTCGTCCTCGGGCAGCGGTGTGCCCGCGTCGGCACTCGCGGCGGTCCGGCTGATCACCGCGGCGGTCCGTACCCCGGACTCGATCAGGCCGCGCATCCAGGAGACCTCGGTCGGCAGCTTCAGCCCGTCGGCGGTCCGTACCAGAGTGGCCACCAGCAGATCGGGACGCAGCCGCCCGGCCAGCAGCGACGGGGCCGCCGAGAGCCGCGCCACGATCGGCGAGACGGTGCCTGCGTCGACGGCGGCGCGTAGCCCCCAGCCGGACATCACGGTGCGCGCGTCGGGGAACAGCGAGTAGTCCAGCCCGGTCTCCGGGTAGGGCATCCAGCCGAGCATCAGCCGCAGGTCCCCGTGCTCGGCGGCCGCACGGTTCAGGGCCGGGTAGAGCGAGCGCGGGGTGCCCACGCCGTCGGCCACCGCGATCCGCATACCTGCGGTGATCATCCGTTCCAGATCCACCCGGTCACTCTCGCATGCGGCTTCCCGGGCTCCGGTCACCGGCCGGTGCGGGCCGGCGGCCCGTCCTCGCCGGCCGACGGTCGGGCGTTGCCGGCCAGCAGGCTCGCCGAGGAGGCCGGGGTGGCGGCGTCGACGGCGAGCGGACACCTGAGCAAGCTGGTCGAGGCGGGCCTGCTGACCGTGCAGCCGCAGGGCCGCCACCGCTACTACCGGCTGACCGCCGACGGACGCGCCTGGCTCGAAGACCTCGGTGTGACGATCCCCCCGGCCAGGTCAGCCGTCCGCTACTGCATCGACTGGACCGAGCAGCGCCACCACCTGTCCGGAGCGCTGGGCCGCAACCTGCAGCAGCGGATGGCCGAGCTCGACTGGATCCGCCGATCCCCGTCCACCCGTGCCGTCACCGTCACCGACACTGGCCGCGCCGGCCTCGCGGAGACGTTCGACGTGCGGTTGTAGCTCTCAGCTGGAGCGGCGGAGTTGGGTGCGCAGGGTGCCCTCGTCGCCGAAGAGGGCCTCGCGCCAACGCTGCTCGAGCTCTCCGGTGTCCTTGGCGGCAGGGTGGAAGTCACGGCGACCGAAGCGCGGCAACTTCGCGAACACCGTGCGCAGGATCTCCCCGGGCCCGAACATCAGCTTGAGGCCTTCGGCCACGTCCTTCGGGCGGGTCAGCGCACCCTCGGTGACCAGTAGCCACGTCCAGCTGATCACCAGGGCCGGGCCCACCGTGGCCAGCACCAGCGGCTGGGCCAGCAGCCGCTCGACCCATCGGTTGCCGACCTGCTCGTACACCTCGAAGCTGACCGACTTGTGCTCGAGCTCCTCCAGCGCGTGCCAGAGCCAGAGTTCCTTGACATCGTCGTGGATGTAGCCGCGGCCCTGGTCCTCGGTCGCCAAGGTCTCCTCGGCCATGATCGCCGTGAAGTGCTCCATGAACGCGGTGCAGGCCAGCTGCTGGCTGTGCGGCAGGCGCTCCAGGATGCCCAGCGCGACGGCCAGGGTCTTCTCGGCGACCTCGAGGTTGAAGCCGCGCTCGGAGAGCACCTCGTTGAGCCGATCGTGCTCGCGGCCGTGGATGACCTCCTGCGCGATGAAGCCGTTCACCCTGGCCTTCAGCGTCGGATCGGTGATCCGCGAGGCGTAGCGCCGCACCGAGCGGACGAAGAACTCCTCGCCGGGTGGGAAGAACGCGGAGAGCACGGACAGGTAGGTGGTCGCGGTGCGGTTGCCCGCGTAGATCCAGCGCGGCATCTGATCGGAGTGCTGGAAGTCCAGCTGGCGGGGAGGGATCCCCACGTCGGCCCCGCGCAGTCGCCGGCCCCTGAGCTCGGTCACCGTCATCGCCGCACCTCACAGTCTCCGTTGACATTCAGAGATCGACTGTAAACAGACTTGCGGCCTCCGGTCAACAGCTACGATTACGAAACGCGCTGAAGTGTCAATGAGGAGCGAGCGGTGGTCGACAAGGCGGTAACGATGCGGGCCAGGGTGCTGGCCGCCGCCGAGAAATGCCTGCTCGAAGGTGGGTTCGGGGCGGCCCGGCTGCATTCGGCCATCTCGGCGCGCGCCGGCCTGTCCCGCCCGACCGTCTACAAGTACGTCGGTGACCAGGACGCGATCATCGCGGCGGTCATCCAGCACGAGTTCGAGGCGTTCCTGTCGCGGCTTCGCCCGGTGCTCGAACCCCGCGACGACTTCGCCGAGCACATGGTGGACGTGCTGGCCTTCGTCGTCGCCGAGGCGCGGAAGCACCCGCTGCTGAAGATCGCCATGCGCGACACCCCCGAGCAGGTGCTGCCGTGGTTCACCACGCATGCGGGCGCGCTCATCGAACAGGTCGAGCCGCTGGCCCTGCCCGGTATCCGCCGCTACATCGAGGCCGGCGAACTCCCGGACGTGGACCCGCGGATCCCGCTGGACATGGTGTGCCGGATCGCTCTGTCGCTGGTGTTCACCAACGGCCTGTTCGACGTGTCCGACCCGGACACCCTGCGCGCCTACCTGGCCACCGCCCTGCCGGTGCGCCGCTGAGGAGTGCCCGGCGGCTCGTCCTGTCATCGCCGCGCGGGTCGCCTGCCGAGCCGGGAGCCCGGGGCGGACACCGGAAACCGGCACACGAAGTGCATGCGTTGCATGCACTTCGTGTGCTCCGTTCGCGGGGGCGATCGGGCCGCCCGCCGCGTTTAGCGCCGGCCGCGCGGCCTCTTGCGCCGACTCGGCTGGAGCGCCCAGGGTGCGGCTGTACCGGTCAGCCGGGCTCGGGAGAGCGGTGCACGGCGAGCAGGTAGTCGCCGCCCGCGTACGGTTCGCCGTCCCAGGTGGCGAACCGGTCCTCGACCGCCAGCCCCGCGTCCGTGCACCAGCCGTCGTAGTCCTGGACGGAAGGCCACCCCGGGCGCAGGCTGAAGCCCGCCACCAGCCGCCCACCGGGCACCAGCGCACGCGCGCAGGCCGTCACCGCGTCCGCGCGTGAACCGGCGGCCACGTAGGGGATCACGTTGCCGGCCAGCACCACCAGGTCGAACCGGTCGTCGGTCGAGAACTCGGTCAGGTCGACGCAACGCCAGGACAGCTCGGGCGCCTTGGCCCGGGCGGCCGCGATCATGTCGGGGTCGGCGTCCACCCCGGCGACGGCGATGCCCCGGCGGGCCAGCTCGATCCCGACCCGCCCGGTGCCGCAGCCCGCATCGAGCACCCGCGAGGGCGAGTAGCGGCAGACGAAGTCGGCCTCGCCGTGCGGGTTGTGACCGGCGGCGGCCATCCGGGCCCACCGCCGGTCGTAGTCGGAGAGATCCACCGCTTCACGCCAGCGGCTCCAGTCCTCCGGCATCGCCCGAGGCTCGGGATTCGACGAAGGCCCGGAACCGGCCGGCGTGGAGGTCACCCCTGGAAGCCCCGGTCCCTACGCACGTTCGCGCGGCGGCCCTTGAGCATCGTGGAGCCGCGCAGCTCGCGAAGCACGTCCTCGGCGGCCGACTCGGGCACCTCGACCAGCGCGTGGCGCTCGTGGATCTGGATGGTCCCGATGTCGCGGCCCGACAGCTGCGACTCGTTGGCCAGCGCACCGACGATGTCCTGCGGGCGGATGCCGGCGGCCCGACCGGCCGAGACGAACAGCCGGGCGGTACCGGCCTTCGGGCGGTCACCCGCGCCGCGCGCTCGGGCCGGGCCACGCTCGAAGGCGCCACCCCTGCCACCCTCGCGGACCGGCCGGCCCGCGCTGCGCGCGGACTGGTTCGGGCTGATCACCGGGATGTTCTCTTCCTCGGTCTGCACGCCGGTGGCCGCGCGGGCCAGGCGTACCGCCGCGGCGGCGACCGCGATCGGGTCGTACTCGTGCGCCAGGTCGGTGACCATCGCCCGCACCAGCTCGGCGGCCTCGATCGGCTCGAGCTGCCCGGCCTCGGCCCGGTCGAGCTGGTCGACCAGCTGCGCGCGGGTCCGGCGCAGGCGCGCCTCCTCCAGGTCGGCCACCGACGGCACCGAAGCCACGGTGATCGACTGGCCGGTGAGCCGCTCGATGGTGGCCAGCATGTAGCGCTTCGACGGCGGTACCAGCGTGATCGCCACACCCTCGCGCCCGGCCCGGCCGACCCGGCCGATGCGGTGCACGTAGGCCTCGGCGGTCTGCGGGATGTCGTGGTTCACCACGTGGGTGAGCAGGTCGATGTCCAGGCCGCGGGCCGCCACGTCGGTGGCCACCAGCAGCTCGGTGCGGCCGCTGCGCAGTCGCTCGACCACACGGGCCCGGTGCTCCTGGTCCATGCCGCCGTGCAGCGCCTCCGCGCGGAGCCCGCGCCCGGTCAGCGACTCGGTGACGGCGTCGACGTCGGCCCGTGTGCGGCAGAACACGATCGCCGAGCGGGGCCGCTCGAGCTCGAGCACCCGGCCCAGCGCGGCCGTGGTGTGCGAGCGCGGCACCAGGAAGGCGTTCTG